>Ga0070717_10000286_pt1 | contig 34080 bp, 26 predicted proteins | sample LARL113metaG_FD_71366 | JGI IMG/M metagenome (GOLD analysis project Ga0070717, IMG submission 71366) | Corn, switchgrass and miscanthus rhizosphere microbial communities from Kellogg Biological Station, Michigan, USA - LAR L11-3 metaG | ecosystem: Host-associated > Plants > Roots > Rhizosphere ...
GAAGTCCTTGAGCGGAGTCTTCTTGACGGTGCCGTTGCGGGTGGCGAAGAAGACGTACTTGCCTTCCTCTTCGAGATCGCGCACCGGGAGGATCGCGCGAACATTCTCGCCCGCCTGCAGGCTGAGCAGGCTCTGCATCGACTTGCCCTTGCCGGCGGCGCCCACGTCGGGAATTTCGTAGACCTTGAGCCAGTAGACCCGGCCGGCGTTGGTGAAGCACAGCAGATAAGCGTGGGTGGAGTCGATGATGAGCTGCGAGACAAAGTCCTCTTCGCGCGTCTTCATGCCCATGCGGCCGGTGCCGCCGCGGCGCTGCTGGCGATAGATGGAGATAGGCGTGCGCTTGAGGTAGCCCTGGTGGCTGACGGTGACGGCCACCTGCTCGTCGGCGATGAGGTCTTCAAGCTGGATTTCGGCGGACTCGTCGACGATGGCGGTGCGGCGCGCGTCGCCGTAGCGGTCGCGGACGTCTTCCAGTTCCTTGACGATGACCTTGCGCAGCTTTTTGTCGCTGCCGAGGATCTCTTCGTACTCGGCGATCCTCTTGCGGATCTCGGCCAGTTCGTTGAGAATTTCGTCGACCGAGAGCTGGGTCAGACGATAGAGCTGCAGTTCGAGGATGGCATCGACTTGACGAAGCGTGAGACCGCGCTCTTCGGTCGCAAGGCGCTCTCGGTTGAGATTGATGACGATCTCGTTGCCCTTGCCCCAGGCATACAGATTCTCGCGAGCCTCAGCGCGCGACCGCGAGCCGCGAATGAGGCGGATGACGGTGTCGAGATTGTCGAGGGCAATCTTGTAGCCCTCGAGGATGTGTTCGCGCTCGCGCGCCTTGCGCAGAAGGTAGACGGTGCGGCGCTGCACCACGTCGACGCGGTGATCGATAAAGGCGCGGATGGCCTGGTCGAGTCCAAGTTCGCGCGGCTGGCCGTTGAGCACGGCCAGGAAGATCATCGAGAAGCTTTCCTGCAACTGGGTGTGCTTGTAGAGCTGGTTAAGCACGATCTCGGGCTGCGATCCGCGCTTGAGCTCGATGACAATACGCATGCCGTCGCGGTCGGATTCGTCGCGCACGTCGGAAATGTCGTCGACGATCTTCTCATTGGCCAGTTCGGCGATGCGCTCGATGAGCTTGGACTTGTTGACCTGGTAGGGGATCTCGGTGACGATGATCGCCTGTTTTTCTTTGGTGATGTTTTCCAGGCCTGTCTTGGCGCGCATGAGGAAGCGGCCGCGACCCGTCTTGTAGGCCTGCGCAATGCCGGCCCGGCCGTAAAGATAAGCGCCGGTGGGGAAATCGGGGCCTTGCACATGCTTGAGGACTTCAACGAGACCCGCCTTGGGATTCTGAACCAGCTCGATCGTAGCGTTGAGGATTTCAGTCAGATTGTGCGGCGGGATGTTGGTCGCCATGCCGACGGCAATCCCGTTCGACCCGTTGACGATGAGGTTCGGGACGCGCGTGGGCAGAACCGTGGGCTCGAGCGTGGACTCGTCGTAATTGGGTGTGAAGTCGACGGTCTCCATGTCGATGTCGGCCAGCAGTTCGCCGGCGATGCGGTCCATGCGGCACTCGGTGTAACGCATGGCCGCGGGCGGGTCGCCATCGACCGAGCCGAAGTTGCCCTGCCCATCGATCAGCGGGTAACGAAGCGAAAACGGCTGCGCCATGCGAACCAGGGTGTCGTAGATGGCGGAGTCACCGTGGGGATGGTAAACGCCCATGCATTGGCCGACGACCTTGGCGCACTTGGTGTACTTCTTGTTGTACTCCAGGCCCATCTCGCTCATGGTGTAGAGCACGCGGCGATGAACAGGCTTGAGGCCGTCGCGGGCATCGGGAAGCGCGCGCCCAATGATCACCGACATCGAGTAGTCGAGATAGGAGCGGCGCATCTCCTCTTCGATATTGATGGGAATCAGGTTGGTGCCGCCGGGCGGCATACCGCCATCGAGAGGGAGCTGGGGGTTCTTATCGTCTGCCATAGAGGTTTTCAGGCGCACAGAAGGACGGCGAAAAAGTTCCGGATGAGACAGGGCCGGGGTTCTGCGGACTGTAAATCTATTTTACTCGTTCGAACGGGGTCGCGACAAGGCGGCCACAAGTAAATAAGTGCTTATTCTGGTTCCATTTACGTGCAGCATTCGGGTGGCCTGTAAAGGGGCCGATCAGATCAGGCGGCGCGGCGCGTTTTGGACCGCGATCCGGCACTGGGCTTGGCTCTCTTTTTGGCGGGCTGTACGTGTCGGGACTGCGCGAATCGAGTACTTCAACAAGCATGAATGGCGAATAAACGTTCCTCGCGCAACTCGTTTCTACAACATCCCCGGCAGGCTGAGCATGCAGAACACCGCCTGCAAAAACACAATTGCGCCGGCCGCGGCCAACGCCACTTTGTGACGCGGCGAATCGAACGCGTCGGCGAACAGGCCGCCGATGAACGTGAGAAGGAAGGGCAATGCCCAGAGCCAGGGCGTGGAACGGATGCCCGTGGTGATCAGAAAGACAAGCACTATGAAGCAAAGCAGCGGAGTGGTGTTGCCGAAGTATCGCGAGCGGCGCAGGCAAAGGTAGAGAACGGCAGCGGCAGCTGCAGCGATGGTTATCCCGGCATTGCCAAGCGAAGTAAAGAAGTGCTTCGCGGGATCGAGCGAGAACCAGATAAGTCCCACGGCGGAACGGAACATATAGCTGAATGCGTCGGGCGAAAAGTTGTAGCAGGCGAAGACAACGGCGAGTCCGCCGGTAACAACAAGGAGAACGATAGGCAACACCTGCGCGCGTCGGCCTTCGGCAACCCATATCATGAAGACGAGGCCGAGAAGGGCCACCACCGGGAGAGCCGCAATGTGCGAGCCCGCGACGACACCGAAAATGACCGTAAGCAAAACGATCCGTGGACGCCACTTGGAACGCGGGCCCTGCATGGCATGCGCAACTCCGATGCAGGTGTAGACGCCTCCATAAAGGCCGACTGCCGTGAGAATTTCGGGATTGGGCGCGACGCTGGCTTCTAGGATGGCGGGCGAGAAGCAGTAGAGAGCCAGCGCCGTGTAGCCGCCGAAATTACCGTAGAGGCGCCGCGTCACCCACCACAGCGCTCCGCCCAGAACGCAGCCGGCAAAGAGAAATGGCAGTCGCAGCAGGAGCGAGACATGGGTGAGCTGATGGCGGAGTTCCCAGGTGCTCAGTTCGGCGCCGGATTGCCCCGCGATCTGCACCACGCGATCTTCTGGCTTGCGGAAGAGGTCGAGGCCGCGCTGCAGGAGCAGATTGAGCGTGAGCGGGAGACCGGCGGCGCGGTAGGCGAGGATGCCGTCATGGATGTTGCCGCAGGTCGTGAAATAGCCGGCCAGGGGCGACGGCTTCTCCCAGATCTCGCGCCCGCAGCGCGCGTATTGATAATCGCTGTCGCTCAGGGATTGATGGGCGATAAGCCAGAGACCCTGGAGCAGAAAAATGGCGAGCAGCCCCGCCGCGATGCGCTGCGGCAGATTGAAATGGAAGCGGCGGAGGCGGGCGAACCGGTGGGTCATCACGATCGGGTGAGCAAGTCTCAGTCTAAATGGAGGACCGGGGCGCACATGAACGGCGGATGATGGGCGAACGTGAATGGAGAGGTGCATGGTGATATGCTGGCTGAGATTCCACGATGGGCACCGTATTCACTATTGGGCATTCCTCGCACCCTGCTGAGGTGTTCACGGCGCTGCTTACGAAACATGCAATGCAGGTTCTCGTGGACGTTCGGTCCGCGCCCTATTCGCGCTACGCCCCTCAGTTCGATCGCGAGCTTCTGCAGCGCGCATTGAATGACGCAGGAATCAGATACCTCTTTCTTGGTCGGGAACTGGGAGGGCGGCCGGACAACCAGGCCTACTACGATGGCGATGGACACGTGGTCTACAGCCGCATGACCGCGGATCCTGCGTTTGTGTCGGGAATCGAACGGCTGGAGCGCGGGATGTCAGAATTCCGGCTCGCGCTGATGTGTGGCGAAGAAGACCCGGCGCACTGCCATCGGCGGCTGCTCGTAGCGCGGGTCCTCATCGAGCGGGGACACGAGGTTGTGCACATCCGCGGCGATGGGCGCCTGGAGTCGGATGAAGCGGTCGCAACTGAATCAGGAAAAAGTCTCGTGAACGAACAGCCCGCGTTATTCGCGGAGCTGGACGAGGACCAATGGAGATCTACAGCATCGGTTTTACCCAAAAAAGCGCCGGCGAGTTCTTCGAAACACTGAAGGCACACGGGATCGAGCGGCTGCTGGATGTGCGGCTGAATAACACGTCGCAGTTGGCGGGATTCGCGAAGCAGGCGGACCTCGCCTATTTTCTCAAAGCAATTTGCGGCGCCGAATACGCCCACGAACCGCTGCTCGCTCCAACACAAGACATGCTCGATACATATAAGAAAAAGAAAGGCGACTGGATCGTCTACACCGACGAGTATCTAAACCTAATCCGGTCTCGACAGGTTGAGTCTGCGTTATCAAAAGAGAGCTTTGCGAAAAAGACGGTGCTGTTATGCAGCGAGGCTACCGCGGAGCATTGCCATCGCCGCCTGGCGCTCGAATACCTTCAATTTCACTGGGGCGATATAATCATTCGTCATCTGTGATAGCTCATACGCATGGAGGTGCCTGGGGACTCCATGAGGATTGACCGCATTGCCTGTCTCGCGAATTCATACAAGCGTGACCATCGTTGTGTGGCCGGAATCAGCCTTATCAATAACAAGTGGGTACGGCTTGTGGGTAAGGTCGTTCCCCGCTGCCTGACACGCAGCGAAGCACGGTATACCGATGGCAAAGAGGTCGCGCTCCTGGACGTTTTCGAGATTGAGTTGGAAGCCGACTGCGGATCGAACTACCATCCCGAAGATGTACTCATCGCAGGGACGCCGTGCCGCCGGATCAGGCGATTCGATGCGCCTTCCGATGTCGATCTCCTGAGACGAATGGTCCACAGCGAACCAGTCGTGTTGCAGGGATACTGCGACCGAATCGACAAGCGCAAATTGGAGAGTTCTGCAGCGCTTATCTCGCTCGGCCTGCTCGAGCCGGAAGACCTTTGGTGGTGGATTCGGGAAGAGAGCGAAAAACGCAAATGCCGCGCTATTTTCCGCCTGGGACACGAGGGACGAATCCGCTACGATCTGCCGGTCAGATCCGGCATGGCTGGACCAGCTCAATCTACTGCCGACCGGAATCCATCCTCACAGTACGTTATGTGCGAGCAGACGTACCCAAACCTTCCTGACCGCAAGTCTCAGCGAGCCCTACGAGGGGTTCCACTACAAGTTAATCGCTGGTGTAATCAATTTTACAAAATAGTTCGGTCCTCTGGCGAGGGCGTCCGCCTCTTTGCCGCCAAATGCAAGGTCCCAAAAGCGGGACCTGGGGCCCCGGCGGCTATTGGTTGTTGAAGATGGCGCCCACGGTGGCGTTAGTCGCACCGAGCGCGATGGTGCAATAGTTCGGTCCGTTCGCAGTCCAGAAAACCGGGCCTGGAAGCGGGTTCCCGTTCGCATCGCTGGGGGTGCAGTTGTAGGTCCATCCTCCGAAAGCTACTCCCGTTTGGGCCGGGGCAGTGAGCATAACGGTCTGGCCAATGGGATAAATGCCCACGCAAACCGAACCACCTGTGCTGCCACCGGCGGCCCAGCCGGGCCCGCAATGGATCACGTCGGGCGTGCCGGTGGCGGAACGAGCCGTGACCAGCCAATTGGTGGTATTCAAGCCTTCGCCGTATACCGTCAACGTGGCCTTCAATGGTCCAGTCTGGCCCGCGTAGCAGGAGCCGGGGGTTGGCGGGTGCGTGGTGGGGTCAGGAATCTGCAAAGGACAATTAAATGTTGCGGTGGCAGTTTGTATGGTCTGGGTGGCTGGATCGGTGTATTCCGCGATGATGGTGGCGGATCCGGAGGCATAGGCCGTGACAATGCCCGCGCTCGCGCTGGGCGTTCCGCCGCTATTCGAGTTGACCGGAAAATAGTCAGGGAAGGACGAGATCCAGATGGTGTTGGGGGAGTTGGTCACATCGCGAACGTAGGGGGCCGTCGAAAACGTTCCGATGACCAGGAACTGACCCGTGTCCTGCAAGTCGCCGACACTGATCTTGTCCGGAATAATGGTGAGGGATAGAAGGGGATTGGGCGGCGCTGTCAGCGAAACGGAGACGGTAGCGGTTGCGGAAACCACAGTGCTGTCAGGGTTGGTCCAAATCGCCGAGATGGTGGCCGTGCCTGCGCTCGCGCCGCTCACCACTCCGTTGCCCGAAGAGAGACCGGATGTGACCGAAGCTACCGAGGGGATGCTGGAGTTCCATTTCAATTGCGGAGAATTAGTGAGGTCTTCGCTCAGCCCGGTCGTGCCTGAGGTGCCGATGGCAATGAACTGCCCGGTCTGGCCTGAGGCCGAAAGCGATTGTGCCCCTGGAGTAATCGTCAGCGCGGTGATAGGTTCAGAGGCGCCGCTGAGCACAGTGAATGTGGAGAAGGCCGAGGCGACCGTCTTGTCCGGGTTTGTATAGATCGCCGTGATGCTGGCGGTGCCTTTGCCGACCCCCGTTGCCAGGCCGCTCGATGTAATGGTCGCGACGGAGGTGCTGCTGGAACTCCACTTGACCTGGCCCGTCAGGTTGACGGTGGATCCGGCCGCGTTCGCGCCGATGGCGATGAACTGGCTGGACTGATTAGGCAAATCGACCGATTGCGAGCCGGGGATCAGGGTCAGGGACACGATGTCATTATCGGGCGACACGCCGCCTCCCGTCACCGTAACCGTCGCAGTCGCAGTGGTTGCCCCGGCCATGCTCGCGGTGATCGTGGCGGTGCCCGCCGAGACGGCTGTGGCCAGCCCGGTGGCGCTGACAGTCGCGATGGCCGGCGCGTTGGAAAGCCACGTCACCGTGCTGCTGACATCTTCGTGAGTCGGCGGATGCTTGCCGTGGCTAATGGTTCCGGTCGCGGTAAATTGCGCGGTCTGGCCGGCCGTGAGCGCCTGAGTGGCGGGCGTGATCTGAATCAAGCCCACATTGGTATTGCTGCCGCACCCCACCAGAAACGCGGCAAGGGCTACGGTACAAACGGCCGGCATTCGATAACGCTTCAACACACACGCCTCCTGGCGGCGCAGGCCTCGCGGCGATCTGTGGATCGTCTCAACTCATCGCGGCCTTAGTCGAAAGGTATGGAGCAACTTGGTTGCCATAGTGAACCCTTTGTTTGCATGGGGATCGCGCGGGTTTGGGCAACTCATGCATCCCTCGACGTAGTCTGCCGTTTACGCGCCGAATCCAGCCTGTGTATTTCCGTTTTCATCTTTTTATTCGTTTTGGACGAGAGTCATGGGCGAACCAGCGGGATTTTGCCTCGCCGCGCCGGCAGAGGCTACACTTCTGCTCAGCATGGCCATCGCGCGCGACAACTCTCCGGAAAGACTGGTCAGCGCTTCGCGCGCTGAAGAAGAGCAGAATTTTGAGCTGAAGCTGCGGCCACGATGGCTGCGGGAATTCATCGGGCAATCGAAGGCCAAGGAGCAACTTTCGATTGCGCTGGAGGCGGCCAAGTCGCGCGGCGAGGCGCTCGATCATGTGCTGTTGTTTGGACCCCCGGGGCTGGGCAAGACGACGCTGGCCACCATCATTGCGAACGAATTGGACGTCGGTTTTCAGCAGACGTCGGGGCCGGCGCTGCAGATCCAAGGCGACCTTACGGCCATCCTGACCAACCTGCGCGAGCGGCAGGTGCTATTCCTTGACGAGATTCACCGCATGCAGCCGGTGCTGGAAGAGAAGCTCTACACCGCCCTCGAAGATTACAAGTTGGACATCATTATCGGGCAGGGGCCTGCCGCGCGCACCCACGTAATGGACATCAAGCCGTTCACGTTTATTGGCGCGACCACGCGGCCGGGACTGCTGAGTTCCCCGCTGCGATCCCGGTTTGGGATCCTGCTGCGGCTCGAGTTTTATACCGAGGACCAACTGCGGTTCATTGTGGAGCGGTCGGCGGAAGTGCTGGGCGTACCGATCGATCCCGATGGTGCGGCGGAGATTGCGCTGCGCTCGCGCGGAACGCCGAGGATTGCGAATCGTCTGCTGCGGCGAGTGCGGGACTATGCGCAGGTGCGCGGCACGGGGACCATCGATCGCCCCACGGCAAACGCCGCGCTAACCATGTTGGAAGTGGACGCGCACGGGTTCGACGAAATCGACCGGCGGCTGATGTTGACGATCATGCAGAAGTACGATGGCGGGCCGGTCGGGCTGGGCACGCTGGCCGCAACGCTGGCCGAAGAGGAAGATGCGCTCGAAGAAGTGTACGAACCGTTTTTGATCCAGATCGGGTTTCTTGATCGCACGCCGCGCGGACGCGTGGCGACACGACTGGCGTATGAGCATTTCGGACTGAGTATGCCGGGAAGGCAGCCCGGATTGTTTTAGCTCCCAGCTAGTAGCTACTTGCTCGAATATGGAGACGAGTTATGGCACTTACAGAATCGACCATGCAATTAGAGTTGGGCACGCAGGCGCCGGACTTTGCGCTGCGCGATGTGGTGACGGGGAAGATGGTGCGGCGCGATGATTTCCGAGGCCAGAAAGGGCTGCTGGTGATGTTCATCTGCACCCACTGCCCGTATGTGAAACACGTGGAGAAGGGGCTCGCGGCGCTGGGCATGGACTACGACGGCCAACCAATCGACATCGTGGCGATCAGCAGCAACGATGCGGAGACTTATCCCGATGATGCCCCGGATGGATTGAAGGAGCAGGCGCAGAGAATGGGGTTCTGCTTTCCTTATCTGTACGACGAGACGCAGGACGTGGCGCGGGCGTATCATGCCGCCTGCACGCCGGATTTGTTTTTATTCGACGGCGATCTCAAGCTGGTGTACCGGGGCCAGTTCGATGGCAGCCGTCCGGGAAATGGTGTTCCAGTCACGGGCCAGGATCTGCGCGCGGCCATCGATGCGGTGATCGCCGGCAAGCCGGTCGTCACAAACCAGAAGCCTTCGATCGGGTGCAATATCAAGTGGAAGGGAAGCTACTAACAAGAAAGAACGTGGGTGCCCCAGGTCTCGATTTGAGACTTGGGATGCCACCGATGCAGATCGACCGACTTCTGTTTATCCACCGCGGGTCGGCAACACCGTGGAGAACCGACGATCGTACGACCGCTCTTCAGAGTTGTCAGAGTTCTCCGATTGCTTTTCACCTAATGACGGGCGCGGGCGCGAGCGTATTGATCAGGTCGCGAATTTCGAGCAGCACTTCATCTGGGCGTGAGGCAACCAGGGGATATTTGAGCATCCCCTGGGGCGTGAACTGGGCGCCGCGCTTGGCATTACGGGCGACGAAGCGCATCAGAACCTGCGGATCGATGGCGGCGGTCTCGGTGAAGCGGATCTGCAACTCGGCGCGCTTGCGATCGATCTGGGCAATGCCGATGCGTTCGCATTCCAGGCGTATCGACGCGGCTTCGAGCAGGTAGACAGTCGAGTCTGGCAGCGGGCCGTAGCGGTCTTCCATCTCGGCACGCAGGTCGGCGATCGCCTTCTCACTCGCAGCGCCGGCAATCTTCTTATACAGGCGCAGACGCTGGTTTTCTTCGGGAACATACGCTTCGTCGATGCGCAGCGCGATGCCGAGATTGAGCTGCGTGGTCGGGCGCTCTTCGGCGCTCTCGCCTTTCATCTCTTTCACCGCCTGCTCGAGCATGGATGTGTAGAGTTCGAAGCCCACCGCTTCAATGTGGCCGCTCTGCTCGCCGCCCAGCATGTTGCCGGCGCCGCGCAGTTCCAGATCGAGCGCCGCGATCTTGAAGCCGGCGCCGAGATCACTGAACTCCTTCAGCGCGGCAAGACGCCGGCGGGCGATCTCATTCAGTTCCTTTTCGCCGGGAATGAGCAAATACGCATATGCGCGGCGATTGGACCGGCCCACCCGGCCGCGCAACTGGTACAGTTCGCTAAGGCCGTGGCGGTCGGCACGATTGATGAGGATGGTATTGGCGAGTGGAATGTCGAGGCCGTTCTCGATGATGGTGGTGGCCACCAGAACGTCGTATTCGTGGTTCATGAAGGCGAGCATGACCCGCTCCAACTCGGTTTCGGCCATCTGCCCGTGGCCTACGATGACGCGCGCCGCAGGCACGAGTTCCTGAATGCGCGAAGCAATTTCGTAAATGGATTCGACGCGGTTATGGACGAAGTAGACCTGGCCGCCGCGTTCCAGCTCGAGCTCGATGGCGGAACGCACGATCTTTTCATCGAACTTGGCGACCACCGTTTGAATCGCCATCCGATCTTTAGGAGGAGTCTCGATCACGCTCATGTCGCGCAGGCCGACAAGCGACATGTGCAGCGTGCGCGGGATGGGCGTCGCCGACATGGCGAGCACATCGATTTCCTTGCGAAATTGTTTGAGGCGCTCCTTGTGGCGCACCCCGAAACGCTGCTCCTCATCCACCACGAGCAACCCAAGATCCTGGAACTTGATGTCTTTCGAAAGCAGCCGGTGGGTGCCGATGAGAATGTCGACCTTGCCGGTCTCCACTTTTTCGACGATCGCCTTCTGCTCCTTGGCGGTGCGGAAGCGCGAGATCATTTCGATGTTGATGGGGAATTGCGCGAAGCGGCGCTTGAAGGTTTCGAAATGCTGGAAGCTGAGGACCGTTGTGGGCGTGAGCACCGCGACTTGCTTCCCATCCTGCACGGCCTTGAATGCGGCTCGCATGGCCACTTCGGTCTTCCCGTAGCCCACGTCGCCACAGAGCAGGCGATCCATGGGCATGGGGGACTCCATGTCGTACTTGATGGCGCGAATGGCCGTGACCTGGTCGTCCGTCTCGTTGTAGTCGAACGCGTCTTCGAATTCCTTCTGGAATTCATTGTCCTTTGAGAAAGCAGTGCCGTGGACGGTCTCGCGCTCGGCATAGAGCTTGAGCAGTTCGGCCGTCATGTCCTGCATGGCCTTGCGTACGCGCGCCTTGGTCTTTGCCCATTGCTGCGAGCCTAGTTTATTCAGCACCGGAGCGGGGCCGGCGTCGGTGGAGCGGTACTTCTGAATCAGATCGAGACGCGTGAGGGGAACGTACAGCTTGGCCTGCTCGGCGAATTCGAGAATCATGAATTCGATCGACAGGCCGTCCTGCACGATTTCCTTCAGGCCAAGGTACTGCGCAATTCCGTGCTCCACGTGAACGACATAATCACCGATGGTGAGGTCGCGGAAATCGGAGATGAAGGCCGCGGTTTTGGAGCGCTTGGGCTCGGGGCGGGCGGCGATGTCGGCGTCGTCGGAGAGATCGTTCGCTCCGAACACGATCAGGTTCGCGTCGGGGAAGCTGACGCCGGCGGAGATCTGGGTGCGCACGATAACGGGCACGCGCAGGTCGCCGGCCAGGTAGCTGGCCTCCTCCAGCATGGTTTCGGTGCTGCCGTGGGTGGCGCGGCTGCCCAGGCGGTACGGAATCTGGTATTCGCGCAGCACCGTCGCCATGCGCTCCACATCGCCCTGGTTGGCGGCGGCCAGCACGATGTGCGTCTCGGCTTCGATGAGCTTGCGAAGTTGCTCGGTAAGCGCCGGTATGGACCCGTGGAAACGCAGCGTAGGCCGGGTGTTGAGCGCGATTTCGCCAAGCGTGGTGTCTTCGTCAATCACGTCCACGGCGCCGAGTTGGTCGAGGTCGAGACCGAAGTGCGAGTCGAGCAGCCCCTCCAGAACCTCGGGCCGCAGATAAATATCTTCAGGCCGAATCAGGTTGCCGATGCCGGAGCGCTCGTGGCGCTGCTCCACCTTGTTCCACCAGCGATCGATCTGGTTTCGCACCATCCCGGGCTCGTCCACGAAGAGGACGGCTTTGGGCAGGAGCTTGAGCAGATGGCTCTCGGCCCCCGCGACGCTCGCGAAAAATTCCCAGCCGGGAAACACGCTGACGCCGCCGGCGGCTGCGGCTTCGACGGCAAGCTCTTCGGCGGTGTCGTCGCCTTCGATCTGGATTCGCTCGCGGCTGAGGCGCGCATTGACTGCGGCCAGCAGGCGCTCGGTGACCGGCGTCTCGGTGAGCGGCAGCAGCCAGGCTTCATCCAGGCCCGATTGCGAGCGCTGGGTTTCGGGATCGAAGCGGCGGATGGACTCGATCTCGTCGCCGAAGAACTCGATGCGCAGGGGGCGGTCCGATTCGGGCGAGTAAACGTCGAGAATGCCGCCCCGGCGCGTGAACTGGCCCGGCATCTCGACCAGGTCCATCTGCGTGTAGCCCACGCTGGCCAAGTGCCCCGTGAGCACTTCGACGTCGATCTCTTCGCCGCGCTTGAGATTGACGGCGAGCGAGGCGTAGTAGTCGCGATCGAACAGCCGGAGCGACGCGGCCTCAACCGGCGCAATGAGGATGGAAACCGCGCCGGTGGCCAGTTTCCAAAGTGCGGCCGCGCGCTGTTCCTGCACATCGGGATGAGCGGAAAGGTTTTCAAACGGAAGCACGTCGTGGGCGGGAAGGCGCACCACGCGGTTGGGCTCGATCGCTCCCGTGAGCTCACAGCCGGCCCGAAGCGCCGGCTCCAGCGCCTCGGCAACCTTGTTGTCGGCGACCAGAACGATGACGGGCCGGCCGGCCGCACCGGCCAGGAGCGGCAAGTAGAGCGATCGGGCGGTGGCCGTCAGTCCGGACACACGCCTCCGCCCCGAAGCAAGGCTGAGGTGCCTGCGAACGCGATCGAATGCGGGGGTGTGCTCCAGGTCCGCAAAAATTTCGCGGACGAACGGGAGGATCATCGAGGTCTAGTTTACCAGCGGCAGCGGGCACTGCTCGCAGGTCTCAAAATCGAGACCTGCTGCACCCACTTCTCGAGCCGGCTACCGCTTTCGCAGCCGCACGGATTCCCAGCTTCCGTCGGCGGCCCAACCGCCATCGACTGACAGACAATGGCCGTTGATGAAGCTGCTTTCCTTCTCGTCGGCGAGAAAGGCGATGGCGCGGGCCACGTCATCGGCAGTGGCGAAGCACGCCATGGGAATGCGGCCGGTGATGTCGGCGTCGGTATAGCTGCCGCCGGCCTGGTCAGCGACATCCATCTCGGTTTTCACCCAGCCGGGGCAGACGGCGTTGACGCGCACGCCGCGCCCGCCCCACTCGGCGGCCAGCGTCCGGGTGAGACCGATCAGGCCGTGCTTTGAAGTGTTATACGCAGCGCGGTCGGACACGGCGACCAGGCCTGCTACAGATGCCACGTTGATGATCGAACCCTGGCCGGCTTCGAGCATCTTTTTGCCGAAGATGCGGGCGAGCAAAAACGGCGCCACGAGATTCACTTCGATGACGCGGCGATAGTCCGCGGCCGACGTTTCTTCGGCAGGGCAGATGAGGCTGATACCAGCGTTGTTCACCAGCACGTCGGCGCGTCCATAGCGGGCGAAGACCTGGCGGGCAAAATCGGCAACCGTCTCTTCATGGGTGATGTCGCCAGTGTAGGCCAAAATTTTGCCGCCAAGCCCTTCAATGGCCTGCACCGTCCCGGTCGGCTCGCGAAGATCGATAAGCGCGAGCTTGTAGCCGCGCTCGGCGAGAAGTTCGGCAGTGCGGCGTCCTATGCCCTGCGCGGCTCCGGTGATGATGGCGACGCGTTGGACCATTGGTCTCTCAACCTGCGCCACAACTCAGGCTTCCTTTTGCCGCAATCCATGTTTCTTACGGATACGCGAAAAGACTCCCGGCTTTGCGACTCCACTCGCCATGCCTTTTTTGATTGCCGCCCTCAGTGCGCGCAGTCTTTGTTCCTGTTCCCGTTCATCTCGTTCCAGGAGGCGCAAAGCGGCGCGCATCACCTCGCTTGCATTCGCATATAGTCCAGTGTCGACTCTGCTGGAAATGAATGTATCGAGTTCGGGGGTGAGATTGACGTTGCGGGTGGGCATGACGCACCTCCTTCTCAAGTGTATCGTTGATTGGCAAAGTTTGCCAATTTCAACTTCAGGCCAAATTGGATCAGCGCCGTTCATCCATTTAAGGATGACAACTCCGCGTCCGATACGGAATCCATTTCTATTCCGTTTTCGCCAGCGTGGCAATCAGCGATTCGCGCCGGCGGCTGGCCATCTCGTCTATCCGGTCGAGAACGCGCATCCACGCGATCGTGGCGGCGCCGGCCAAACACAGAAACACCGGAGTCGCCACCCAGAGCCGATCGAAAAATGAGCAGAGCGTGAATATGCCCGCGCCGATGCCCAGGACTCCGATCTGGACCAGCATGCTCAGCAGCGCGCTAGCTTGCGATCCACGCTGGCGCGTCATGCGCCCCAGGTTCATGCGGTACGGCATATTGAGCGAGAACAGGTTGCCGGCAGCGAGGTGCACCGGCAATGCAAACAGCGCCCAAGCAGCGGTTGCGGCCAGCGCCGCAGGAACAGGCCAGCCGACGCGCAGGACGGTCACCACGCACACCAGCACCGCATCCATGAAAAACAGCACCGCATGAAACAGATTCTTGCCCAGGATCACCGTGCGCATGGGCGTGGGACACAGAAACAGCATCTGGATTCCCGGCCCTTCCGGTCCGAGGTTGTTGTAGAACAACTGCGTGAACCCGACGATTGCGTAGCCGAGGCTGATGATCAGGCTCATCGCCATGGGGTGTCCCGGCGCCGCGCCGTGCCTGAGGAACAATCCGGAGAGAACGAACACCATCAGTAGAGGTGCGGCGAGCCCATAAATCAAGGGCATGGCGCGCAGCAGGACGCGCAGTTCCTTTTCCATCACCGTCGCGAGCGGGCCGGAGCCTTCGATGAGCCAGCCGCGGGCCCGGGGCTGCACCTTCTTGCGCGAGGGAGCGTCCCCGAAATTCTCTCCACGGTACTCGCCGCGCAGGCGCACGCTCAGGACGCCGCCGACAGCGAGCACATAGACGCCGAGTAACGATACGGCTTCGATGGCAGGCAGTGGCCGCGCGCCGGCGCTGCGCTGCACTTCGAACGCGGCAAGCCCGGGCGGCAGCCAGCGCTGGATCGAATTCACCGTGTTAAGGCGGCGAAGACTGGTGGCCCGCGATTCGGGAGTGATGCGCCAACTATGCTGCGGCCGAAACGCAGGGTTCAGCAGTTGCAGACCCATAAGAGCGAGGAAAAACAAGGCGCCCACGATTTCGCGGGTGCGCCGCTGCGCCAGCCAGCGATCGATCCAGGCAGCAATGGCGCGCACCAGGAGGATGTTGAAAGCCGCAAAAACGGCGAGCCCGAGCCCCACCCAGGCGAACATGTCAGGGCGCACCAGCATGATGCCAATCCAGATGCCCAGGCAGCAGAATGCGCCCAGAATCGTGGAGACGTCCACCAGTCCGAAAATGACATGAAGCAGATAAAACGCGCCAAACCCCACCGGAAATCGAAGCAGGCCGGCAATATCGAACTGCTGCTGCAGGGAGGCCAGAGTTACCGGAACCACCTGCCACATGATGAAAACGACCCAGAACAGCAGGGGAAGAATCGACCACTTTTCGTTCGCCGCCATGGCGTAAGCGCCCGCGCCGAATGCCATGGCCAAGCCGAACCCCATGCACCCATACAGCACATAAGCGAGGACGCTTGTCCACGCCTCCAGAGCTCCCCTGGGGGTACGCAGGGTGTGGCGAAAGATGCTCCATCGCAAGGAGGCCAGCGCCTTGTATTGCGATCGGGCAAGCTCGCTGAATGGACCCGAGGGCAGCGGCGGCTCGCGATCGAGCGGTTCGGCTAGGCCAGCCATGAAAGCTCCTGGGCCGGCTCTTGTCCGCCTGCCCCCACAATGGAAAGAAAAATTTCTTCCAGCGTGAGACGCTGCCCGGCTTCGGAGCCCGGCAAGGAACTGGCCACCCCTTCGCGCAGTTCTTCTATGGACCCATTGGCGACCAGGCGCCCCTGGCTGATGATCGCCACGTGGCTGCAGAGGCGCTCCACGATTTCGAGAACGTGGGTGGTGAGAAAGATGGTAGCCCCGCGGTTGATCATGCCTTGCAGCATGGCTTTCAGCATGCCGGCCGCGATTGCGTCCACGCCCTCAAAGGGCTCGTCCAGGAACAGCACCTTGGGCCCGTGAATCACGGCCGCCGCGAGTGCCAGCTTTTTCTGCATTCCGTGAGAGAAATCGGTCACCAGCTTGCGGGTTTCGTTGGCAAGCTGCATGAAGTCGAGCAGTTCGTCGGTGCGCTGATTGGTGGTCTGGCGATCGAGGCCGTACATCCGGCCCACAAAGCGGAGATACTCCGGCGCAGTGAGGCGGCCAAATAAAGCCATCCCTTCAGGCACCACGCCGATTTGGCGCTTCACATCGAGCGATGCGGCCGTAAAGCGCTGGCCCAGAATCTCAATGGATCCCGCGCTCGGCTCCAGCAGCCCGGTGAGCATTTTGATGGTGGTGGACTTCCCTGCCCCATTGGGCCCCAGAAAACCGAAGAACTGTCCCTGCGCCACGCTGAATGTGACGTCGTCCACCGCGGTGAGCTCGCCGAAGCGTCGCGTCAGGCCGCGGGTTTGAATCGCCGCAATCTCCATGTGCGGCCAGAATAGCAAAAGACAGGGATCAGGGGTCAGGGACTAGGGATCAGAGAAAAAATCAATCGACGCCGCGAGTGCGCTATTTTTTTGGTCCGCCGGCGCCGGCTGGTCCGGCGGCGCTCGCCGGCCCGGCGGGCTTTATCCAGTCGGGATGGGCGTCTTCGATTTCCTTGCCGACCTGCTGGCTTAGGCGGTCACCGATCAGCGACGTCACTGCGTTGATGTCGTGCTGAATGCGAGGCGAGTTGGTCTTGAGCTTCTCGGCCAATTCCGGTGAAAGAGTCTGCGCTTCCGATCTCTTCAGCGCTAGTTGGGCCTGCGTCAGCGTGTCCAGTTCATCGCTGGTGAAGTATCTTTCGTAGACCTGCGCGGTGGCGTTCACCATGTCGTCGAGCTTGATCCGGAGCCGCATCTGCTTTACCCATTCATCCACGAATTGCGGAGACAGCCCGGAGTTTGGCCGCAACATCCTTTGCTTTCCCTCGTCCAGAAGTTTATCCATGCTCTGCTGCAGTCGCTCGCGGGCATCGGAGGCCGCAAGAAACTTTAGCGCACTCTGGTGCAGCTTTTGCCTGCTTTGGTCGGCGCTGCTGGGGAGCGCCGCCTGCGTTGCGGATTTGGCCGGAGGGGCGGGCTGTTGTGCGGTAAGCGGGATCGCCACGGCGATCAAGGTAAATACGAATTGCGTGGTGCGCATGGTACTGCCTCGAGGTGAAATGGCCCTCCCCGCACGAAGTAAAATTTTGGTCCGAGCCGGGGAATTCGGGGTATACGGCTCACAGTACCACACCCCCTCAACTCAGTTCTTTGATCTCGCGCTATGGCCAGGGAATTGGTAACCCGGGCCGGTTGCGGCCAGGACCCTTGAGCAATTCCGCCCTACCTAACTGGCCTCGCTCGAATCGCTCTCCTCGTCCTCCAGCTCTGGATCCGGCTCGGCCATTGGATCATTGTCGCGGTCGGTCACCTCAGCGATGGCGGCCAGTCGCGCGGCCAGCCCCCGAGTCCAGGCGCCTTCAGGCGCGCGCCAGCTCCAGTTGCCTTCCGGAACTGAGGGCGTGTTCATGCGCGCATCGGAGCCGAGTTCGAACAGATCCTGGGCGGGCATAATAGCCAACTGTGCGACGCTGCCGGCCGTGGCTCGAATCAGCGGCCACACCGGATTGGTGACCCCGTGATGCGAGGGAATCGGTCCAATATACGCTGACACGGCGCTGCACACGGGTTCGCCGGCCTGCTGCCACCAGCCCAGCGTGGTGTCGTTGTCGTGAGTCCCCGTGTAGGCCACGGTGCACGGCTCGTAGCGGTGCGGCAAATGAATGTGCGCGCCCTTGTCGCTGAACGCGAACTGGATCACGCGCATCCCGGGCATGCCGAGTTCTATCCTGAGCCGATCCACCGCCTTGGTAATCATGCCCAGGTCTTCGGCCACCAGCGGCAGCGGCCCAAGTTTCGCTTCCAGGGTGCGAAACAGCTCCAGTCCCGGCGCCTTGATCCATCTGCCATGGATGGCGGTCTCCTCTTTCGCCGGAATAGACCAGTAGGACTCGAATCCACGGAAGTGGTCGAGGCGGACGATGTCGTACAACTGGCAGGAGCGGGCAATGCGCTGCACCCACCAGTCGAAGCCCTGCGCTTTCAGCACGTCCCAGCGGTATAGGGGATTTCCCCAGCGCTGGCCGGTGGCGGAGAAGTAATCGGGCGGGACGCCGGCCACATGGACCGGATTGAGGTCTTCGTCCAGCTCGAATATATGGGGATGTGTCCACACGTCGGATGAATCGAGATTGACGAAGATCGCGATATCGCCGAGGATGCGAATTCCCGCGCGGACGGCTGCGTGGCGCAGGTCGCGCCACTGGCGGTCAAACGCGAATTGAAGCACCTGCTCCAGCGCCAGGGCACGCTCATGTTTGGCCTGTTCCGCGGCCATGGCCTGCGGCTCGCGTTTGCGGATGGGCTCAGGCCATGCGGTCCACGCGCCGGTTTTGTATTCGCGGCGCAGGACGGCGTACATGGCGTAATCCGTGAGCCAGTTGGCCTCGGCTCGACAGAAAGCTCCATACAGTCTCCACTGCTCAGCCAACCTCGGGTCGTTGGGCCCGCGATCGAGAAAATGCGCCGCGGCTTCATACAGTAAAGGGAGCTTGCGCCGTTCGATGTCTTCGAAGATGACCCGGCCGCTGCGGCCGGCGAGCCCCGCGATGCGATCGCCCGCGATCCAGCCCCAGTCCGAAAGGAATTCGAGGCTGATCAGATAGGGATTGCCGGCAAAAGCCGATGAGCCCGCGTAAGGGGAGTTGCCGTATGCCGTGGGACAGAGTGGAAGCACCTGCCACACGTGCTGTTTGGCCTCGGCGAGAAAACCGAGGAAGTCATACGCGGCTGGACCCAGGTCGCCGATACCACCATAAGACGGCAGCGAACTGACGTGGAGGAGAACACCGGAGGAGCGCTGGAAATCCATGGTCCTATTATCCGATGCAAGGGTGGCGGATGTTGATGGATGGGAAGCCAGGGAACGAGGGACCGAGGGAACAGTCTCCCCTTTTCTCACGCTAAAACCAAGAAAAGGAGGGGCACGGAGAAGCCATTGATCCCCGGCTATTTCGGCGCACGCGGCTACAATAAGACAACGCGGATACAATTGAGACGCTGGCTGGCACCCTTAGCCGCTTCACTTGTGGGATCGCCTCGACAGAGTCGGAGCCGGCGATCTAGAATCGCTTGCCGCTTTTGAATCAATAAGGAAATCTTGATGGACTTCAAGCCTTCCGACTTCTTCCTTGCAATCGTGGACTTTCTCGGCGTCCTCGTGCCCGGCGCTGTCCTCGTCTATCTGCAGGCCGAGTGGATTTGTCGAATCTTCGACGTGTCACCGCTCCAGGCGCATTGGATCGTTTTCGCGGTCGCCGCGTATTTACTTGGGCACCTCCTCTTGGCTTTGACCGATTTACTTGAGCACGCCTTGAACGAGCTTTTGCCCTTTATGCGGAAGATTCGGCTCTTTCCTAAACTTCACGAAGAAGCAGAGCGACTTGAGAAGAAGAGCGTTCCGTTTCTGAGAAGCGCAGCCACGAGTGGCGCCGCAACCGCCTTTCATGCCGCACTTTCCTTTCTCAGGCTGAAGCATCCGGAAGCCGCTGCCGAACTTGACCGGCACATGGCCAGCTACAAACTGCTCAGGAGTCTCGTCGCTGTGTTTTTGTTCGACCTGGTCTTCTCTATCCCGGTGTGGCATCAAACCCGACTTCGGCTCGTGGTCGACTTCTCCCTGACGCTCGTTTTCTTTTTAGCTTTCGCTCGCATGCGTCAGTTGGCTTATCTGCTCGCCTTTCAATATTGCATCTTGATTCGTGAACAGGAGCCAATCCTGGATATTTCGAAAATGGATATCCATGTGTCTTGACCAAGGAACCTTAGGCCCTTCGCGATTAGAGGATTCTGTGCTCAGACGAGTCGCAATTCTATTTTTCGTTGGACTGGTATCGATCCCAGCCGCGCCGCTCTTTTCGGCCACGCCACGCAACCTGCCTGAACCGGTGGTGCTCACGGCGGGGTGGCAGTTGCAGGATGTCGCCAAGGTCCCACAGACGGGCGCGCAAGTGGCGTCGCCTCACTTCAAAACCAAGAAGTGGTACGCCGCCACGGTGCCGGGGACGGTCCTGACCTCGCTGGTGAATGACCGCGTGTATCCTGAGCCGCTCTACGGCGAGAACAACCGTCCTGAAACCATTCCCGACAGCCTTTGCCGGACCTCGTACTGGTACCGGACCGAGGTAAAGATTCCGAAGGAGTTTGCCGGTAAGAAAATCTGGCTCAACTTCGATGGGATCAATTACTCGTCAACCATCTGGGTGAATGGAACCCAGGTAGGCACCACGCGCGGAGCATTCATTCGCGGCAAGTTTGACATCTCGGCGAATGTAAAGCCGGGCAAAAAGACGGTGATCGCGGTGCTGGTTGCGCCGCAACCGCATCCCGGCGAGCCGCATGAACACACGCTGCGCGGGGGCATGGGACCAAACGGCGGCATCACGGCCATCGACGGTCCGACCTTTCTCTCCACCATCGGCTGGGACTGGCTGCCAGCCATTCGCGATCGCGACACGGGCATCTGGCAGAAGGTGTATCTCTCCGCGACCGGTCCTGTGCTGGTGAAGGATCCGCTGGTGACCACGGATTTGCCGCTGCCGCGCATCGATTCTTCCGATGTCGGCGTGCAGGCCGCCGTCGAGAACGTCACTGATCAGCCTCAAAAGGGTGTCCTGAAAGGAACCATCGAGAACATCGCCTTCGAGCAGCCGGTCGAGGTCGCTGCGCACAGTTCCCAGAAGGTGAGCTTCGATGCGAAGACCACCCCGGCTCTGCATATCGAACATCCGCGTTTGTGGTGGCCGAATGGTTACGGGGCGCAGAACCTGTATACGCTGCACTTGAGCTTCGAGCAGAACGGCGCGGCTTCTGACTCACAAGACGTCTCATTCGGCGTTCGCAAGATCACCTACTCGGTGCCCGATTCGGAGAACCTGACCATCTCGGTGAACGGCGCGCGGGTTTTCATCCGCGGCGGCAACTGGGGCTTGGACGAGGGCCTGAAGCGCATTCCGCGGCCGCGGCTCGATGCCGAAATTCACATGCATCAGGTGGCGCACCTCAACCTCATTCGAAACTGGGTGGGGCAGAGCACAGGAGAGGATTTCTACGAGCTGTGCGACAAGTACGGGATACTCATCTGGGACGAGTTCTTCCAGCCCAATCCCAGTGACGGGCCCGATCCAACCGATCTCGACACCTACATGACCAATGTGCGCGATAAGATTCTGCACTTCCGGAATCATCCCGCGATTGCGGTGTGGTGCGCGCGCAATGAAGGTTTCCCGCCCAAGGAGATTGATGACCGGCTGCGCGTGCTCATGGCGGAACTGGAGCCGACGCGGCGCTACCAGCCCAGTTCGACCTCGGGCGCAGGCGTGCGCTCGCATGGCCCTTATTACTGGCGGACCCCGCGCGAGTTCTACACGATCACCGACGATTTCTTCAAAACCGAAACCGGAAGCATGTCAGTCCCCACGCTTGAATCCATCCACGGCATGATGCCGAAGAAGGATTGGGAGATGATCACTGACGACTGGGCCGAGCACGATTTCACCAAGGGCGCGCAGCGCGGCGATATCTATCCATCCATCTTGGCCAGCCGGTATGGCAAGATCGCCAATCTGGCCGACTTTGTGCGCAAGGCCCAGTTGATGAACTACGAGGCGTTCCGGGCGATGTACGAGGGACGCAACGCGCAACTGTTTCATCCCACCACCGCCATCATCACGTGGATGAGCCATCCGGCGCAGCCCAGTTTTGTATGGCAGCTTTATCACCATGACATGGAGCCCAATGCTTCGCTGTTCGCGGTGCTTAGCGCCGGCGAGATGGTGCACATCCAGTTCAACGAATCCAACGGGGAACTGCAGGTGATCAACAACCTGCCTGATGCCTTCCAGGGCGGCACGGCGCATGTAACCATCTATAACCTGAACGGTTCGGTGGCGTACGAGCATGATTCGCCGGTGACCGCCTCCGCGGCCACAGCCGTAAGCCTGGGAGCAGTGCAGTTTCCTTCCGTGCTTTCGAGTGTTCATTTCATCAAGGCAGACCTGCGTGATGCCGCGGGCAAACTCGTATCCACCAACTTCTACTGGCGGGCCGCGCCGGAGCACCAGGACGATTTGACAGACCTGAACAAGCTGGCGCCGGTGACGCTGGAAACGCAGATCGCACGCAAGGATGATGATGGCAAGTGCCAGATCACGGTCACGCTGAAAAACGCGTCCAGCAACATCGCGCTGATGACGCACGTGCAACTGCGGCAGAAGAAGTCGGGCGATCGCGTACTGCCGGTCTTCTACGACGGCAACTACATCTCGCTGGTTCCCAACGAGCAGCGGACCATTACGATGGAAGCCGATGAAAGCGCGCTCAACGGCGAAGATGCGCTGGTAATGGTGGACGGATGGAACACCACGGTGGCAGCGGCATCGGCCAAAGGCGTCGCAATTGCGCCGAACGTTGACGCACAGCCAAGCCACTCGCCCGAAACAGGACTACCCTTCCAGACGGAGGGGCTGCGCTAGGCATCCTCTATCGGCCGGGCGATAACAATCCATACACATCCACCTCTCGTTTGGCGCCGATGTACACGTGACCATTGACGATAGTAGGCATGTTGAATCGGAGCCCCAGGCCCGCGCGATCGCGCGTTGGATTCTGTTCGCTGTTCCACAATTCGTGGGTGACGTCGGATGCGTCGGCTGCATGCAGCACCGCTGTTCTTGCGGGGGAATTCCATCCCTTCGAGCTCACCACCCACACGATCCCGTCTTGTGCGCCGTTCGCTGAAACGGCAGGCGTCGCCGCATGGTCGCGCAAACTGAAACTGCTGGCTGCCTTGTACTTCAGTCTGCCCTCACTCACCTCGTAGTCGGCCAGCCGGTCGCCGTCACTCAGTACGTACACGTTGTGGTTCCAGTAAGCCATCGACCCGAAGATGCCGCCCTTGGTGGGAATGGTCTGTACCGCATGGCTATTGCTCGCGGATTGATAGTGACCCAGGCGATCGCGATCCAGCACATAAATCAACGGAGCCTTTCCACCCACAACGGCCAGGTGCGGATGGGGACCGGCCTGATCAGGCAGCAGCATAGGCCCGCCCGAGCCAAGATCGTTGTCTTGCTCGTTCAATTGATCGGCATTGAACGGAGTAAAATAATCGCCCACTTTGAGTGCGCGCCCTTCGAAGGTCAATTTCAGCAGTGTGTCGCCATAGTCGCGTCCGCCCTTCGCACCATCGAAACGGCCGTTGCCCGTAGCGGCGAACACGTTGCCGTCCTTATCCGCCGCGATGCCCGTGTCGCTGGCCCAGATGCCGCCATCATCGGCATCGGGAGAATCGTTAAATACGGCCTTCTGCTTAAGCGTCTGTGCGTCGTAGGCCATCACCCAGCCGTGGTATGGGCCCACATCGCACGACGACGCCCACGACAGATACACGAGACCTTTTGTGAGCAACAACGCGGCGCGCGGATTTTCCCGCAGCGGATCGAATGCCACGTGGCCGCCCGAACTGCCGTCTCCTTTTCCTGGGACGGTCGCCTGGATTTCAACCGGGCCGCCGAATTTCTCCGCTCCATTGGTGACTGCCAGCGCGTGCAGGTGCTGATGATATTCATTCGACGAGAGCAGGTGTTCCTTCTTCGTGCGAGCCAACACGTAAAGAGTTCCCGTCTTCGCATCAAGTACTGGCGTCGATGTAATGCCGACCTCCGGCTGGATGAAAAAGCATTGCACGTCGCGTTCGGGAACGGTCCTGGCGCCCTCGTTGAGGAAGCTCACTTGCCATAGAGGCGTGGACGGATTCCCATACGCGTCGAAGGCATAAACGCTGTCATGCTCGGTCGCGACGAAGAGGACGTCGTGCTTGCCCTTACCCGGAATCGGCACGTCCGCCAGGAACAACGGCTGAGCATAGATGTCGCCATCCACCTTGAGCGTGAAAAGCTTTCCGAACTGGGCCGCGTTTACGTTGCGAGGAGCCAAGGTGGTCTCATGCAAATTGGCCCCGGTGCGCGCGTTGTCAACCTGCGAAGTGGTCATCTGCGCAGGCACCGAGAGGGCGACGCCGAAGTAAATCCATGCCCAGCATGCGGAAGGGAATTTGAGTGTTATCGTTCCGAAGAACACCGCACCTTCCTCCTTCAGTGAGGCTCGAGCCTACGATCACAATGGTAGCATACTACATAGGGTTGACGCATGGGTTCGCCCTGGATCCACCATCTCGAGCCCGCGTCGCGGGCTTTGCGTATGGTACTGGCATCATTGGACAGAGTTACGACGAACTCAGCCCTGCGCGGCGGCTTTCACCACGTCCTCCGGGAACACGATCCCGAGAGTTTTGGCGGCTTCCTGATTCAATACCAACTTTTGCAGCGCCACTTCCTGAAAGGGAATGTTCTGCGGATCTTCGCCGCGCAGCACGCGGGCGGCGAGCACTCCACCGGCTTTCCCGGGCTCATACCACCCCAGTCCCACACAGGCCACGGCGCCGCGCGCGGTAAATTCCGGATCGTTGATGATGAGGGGAAGCTTGGCGTTGCGGGTGGCTTTCACGATGGCATCAAAGCTCTGCAGAGCGGTATTATCGCCCGTGACCCAGATAGCCTGCACCTTGCGCGAGCACGCCACCTGCGCCGATTGGAAGACTTCGCTGGTGTTGGTTGCGGTCACTTCCTCGAGAGCGATGCCCTTCTTCTTGAATTCTTCGCGCGCCACGCTGATCACTTTCACCGAGTTGGCTTCGGAAGTGTTGTAAACCGTCCCCACTGCTTTTACGCCGGGCACCAGCTTCTTGATCAGATCGACCGTGTCGCCCACCGGCGGAAACGAGCCCACCCCGGTGATATTAGGAAGATGGCTGGTGAAGGAACTGCCCGCGCCGGCCGCCACCGGATCGTAGCAATACGTGAACACGACATGCTTGTTCCTCGCGCCGCTGCATGCCGCGGTCAGGCATGGAGTGGTCATGGTGAAGATCAAGTCGACATTCTGGCTCAGAAAATTCTGCAGGAGCATCGGGATGTTGGAGATCTCGCCCTGCGCATGCGAGCTGATCACATCCAGGTTCCGCCCCTTTTCAAGCCCCTGCTCTTTGAGCCCGTCGAAGATACCGCTCATGCAATGGTCCGCGCCTTCTTCGGGCGCGAAGAAAAGGAGGCCCATGCGCGGATTTCCGCCGCGGCCCGAGTTTGCCTTCCCGGAGAATCGTTTGCACCCGGCCAGCGCCACGGCACCGGCGCATTGGATGAGCATGTTGCGGCGAGTCACGATGGACATCAGATTCCTCCCAAAAGTCAGAAAAAATTAAACGTAGGTTAAGGCCAGCATTTCGGCAACCGCGCCATCCAGTTGTTCGCGGCGGCGAACGTCTTCGAAGCGGCTCAGCAGGTCCTCCGGACGCACGCGGGCGCGCTCGCTTCCCTGCAGGTCGTGCAGCATACTGCCCTTGTGCATCATCATAATGCGATCGCCCAGATTCACTGCCTGGTGCATGGAGTGCGTCACCATCAGCGTGGTTAACCGGTCGCGCTGAATGATGTCGTGCGTGAGCCGGATGACCTGATCGGCGGTCTTGGGGTCGAGCGCGGCGGTATGTTCGTCGAGCAGGAGCAGTTCCGGCTTGAGCCACGATGCCATGAGAAGCGTAAGCGCCTGGCGCTGTCCGCCGGAAAGGCTGCCGATGGGATTGTCGAGGCGGTCTTCCAGACCCATATTCAGCGGGCGGATGCGGTCGCGCAATTCGCCCCGCACGCGGCGATTCACGGCAATGCCGAGCCCGCGCGTTTTGCCGCGGCGCGAGGCCAACACCAGGTTCTCGGCGATCGACATGGTCGGCGCAGTGCCTCTGAAAGGGTCCTGAAACACGCGGCCTACCAATTTCGCGCGGCGATGCTCCGGCCAACTCGTAATCGTCTGGCCCGCAATCGAGATGCTTCCCGCATCCACGATGAACGTGCCGGCAACGGCATTCAGCAGCGTTGACTTGCCTGACCCGTTGGTCCCGATCACGACGAGAAAAGAACCGGACGCCAGGGAGAGCGAAACGTCCGTAAGCGCCCTCACTTCATTGGGAGTGCCGGGATTGAAGGTTTTCGATATGCGTTGAATCTCGAGCATGGATCAAGCCACCTTGGCCAAGGCGCGGCGGCGCGACTGGCTGGTTCTCCACCGGCCCGCCATGTTGGGCAGAACCAGCGCGGCAAACACAAACACCGCGGTGATGAGTTTGAGGTCGTTGGGGCTGAGCCCCCAACGCAGCGCGATCGCCACCAGCATGCGGAACAAGACCGAGCCCATCACCGTTCCCGTGATCAGCAATCCGACCGCGCGGGTCCCCACCAGGGCTTCGCCGATGATTACGCTGGCAATACCCAGCACCACCATCCCGATTCCCATTTGCACATCAGCAAAGCCCTGGTATTGGGCAATCATCGCTCCGCAAAGAGCGATGAGTCCGTTTGACATTGCCAGCCCGAAGATGGTCGCCCGATCCACGCTGACGCCCAGCGCGCGAATCATATCGGGGCTGTCGCCGGTGGCGCGCATGGCCGTTCCCATATCGGTACGAAAGAAAAAGTAGAGCAGCAGACAGATGACCGTCACGAAGATGAGCACGCAGAGAAGCATCGATGCATCACGCACGCTCACGGCCCAACCAGCTACATCAAGATCGGCCGATCCTGCGAAAATGATGTTCCCAAACTGCTCCGCATAAGTCGCCAGCGTCTTTACTTCCAGCAGCGGCAGGTTGCTCCGGCCCATCACGTGGAGATTCACGCTGTACAGGCCGGTCATCACCAGGATCCCGCTGAGCAGGGCGTTGATCCGGCACTTGGTCGCCAGCACTCCGGTGATCGCTCCCGCCAGCGTGCCCGCGATTGCCGCTGCAGCCGTGGCGATCACCGCATTGTACCCGTGGACCATAAACGCCGCGGCGACAGAGGCGCCCAGCGTCACCGATCCTTCGGCAGTCATATCAGGGATATTGAAAATGCGAAAGCTCACGTACACGCCGAGCGCGAGCAGCGCAAGGATCAACCCCAGGGTTATAGCTCCAATCAGCAGCGTCATCGGCAGCTCATCCTCGTGCGATCGTGTTCAACGGACCCATCCAGCAGGCGCCGCGGGCCAGGTCGGTCTCGCCCACGCCTTCAAACGGGCGCGCATCGGCCATCAGGTGCAAGACCGCATTGGGAGTGGATACGGCCAGCGTTTCAGCCACCGTGGCGGGGAAAGCCAATTCGCCGCGCGGGACAGGTCGATAGGGAAACGCGGCCGCGTGAATGTGCGCACGCACCGGCGAATCGGATTTGAGCGGACGCACAAACGCCGCCGCACCATCCTCAAAATTCCGGCCCGCAACGCCTACCAGCAGGCACAGACTCTTATCTGCGCTGCGCTCCGACGTGAACGAGAGCCAGTCGCGCACTGCGGGAAGCGCTGTTGAAACCGCCTGCCCTGCCGGAGACTTGCGCAGGCTCGCGCCCACCAGTCCGGCGGCCTCGGCCAGCATCACAAATGCGATGGCATCGGAGCCGGCAAGTTCCATCAGCGACGTCACCAATTCGGAAAGCCCGATCTTTCCGGGACCGCCCGCCAAGGCGTCGAAGCGCACCATACTGGAGAAGTCGCCGGAGCCCGTAAGCGCATAGAGGGTTTCGACGCGCGGCACCAGTTCGCCCTCTTCCACCACGAAATCGGGCAGAGCATGCGCCTCATTGGTCGGCAGAGAAATCGCACATCCGGCAGCCGCGAGAAACTCTCCAAAGCGGCCCTCGCAATCGGCAAAGCCTTCTCCGAACGCACCCAGACCCAACCCGAAAGACCCCTTGGCAAAGGTCAGCAACCGGCAATGCTCCTGGTTGTACCCGGTGGATCCCAGCCGCTCCGGCTCTCCGACCAGGGTGCACGAAAGCGGAACAGAAACCGGCTGAGGATAAACCTCGTAGGTGGCTCCGCCAATGGTCTGCGCGGGCCGGCGCTCAGGTTTCGCCGCTACAGCAGCGCCGTCGGGCACCATGAGACTGGAGAGACCCACCGTGGTCAGTACATTGCGGCAGAAATCGTTTGCATGACTGATCCCCAGGCTTCCATTCACCGACTTCAGCAGCTTGTACTGTACCAGCAGCACGCGGATTCCGAGCGAGCTGATATATTCCACGCCGGCAAAGTTGAGGACGACCTGGTGACACCCTGCGCGCACCGCGTTCTCGATGTTCTTGCTGAGATGATCGGCCCAGGTAGCATCGATACGCCCCGTGAGTCGCAATTCGAGCGAATCTGCCGTCGGATGTTGCGTAATCTGCATCAGCAGGTCCCCTCTTTTTCGTGAATCAATGCGGTCAGCATCAGCGGTCTCATTTTGAGGCTGCTCCGCCCGCTTGTGGAGCGCTCTTCACCGCGTCGTTCGCGGCCACCGCCGGCCGGTTCTTGACGTGCCGCCCGGTTTCGTCCACCACCACGTCGGCGCGTTGCAGGAACGCCTCGTTCAGATCCCATTTTTCGCGCAGATTCTTTAGAACGAGCAGATTCACCTGCAGGGTGATGGGCATGACGTTTTCGACCGGAATCTGCGCCGGATCCTTGCCGTCCAGAACATCGGCGGCCAGATTGCCCGCGGTGCGGCCGATGGACAGGTAATCGGCGCCCAGCTCGAACAGCGCGGGGCTTTGGGCTTTGCGAGGGATGGATGTGAACACCGGCACACCGGCGACCTTGGCCTTGCTCGCGATCAGGTCCAGCCCGTGGGAGGCGATGAGGTCGGGGCTGATCCAGATGGCCTGAACATTGCGCGCCAGGACCGCAGCGACACCCTCCGTGATGGCGGTCGAGTTCTCCGCGTTGGCCTCCACCAGGGTGATCCCCAGGGAGGCGCAAACCGCGCGTGCGATTTTGGTGCTGACGACCGAATTGGCTTCCGATGGATCCCACACCAGCCCCACTCGCTTGAGAGAAGGATTCAGTTGCTTGGCCATGCGGAAGATTTCTTCTATGGGAGCAAGGCTGCCAACGCCGGTCATGTACGGCGGGTGAATGGCGTGATTCTCACGGCTGATTCCCACCCCCACGGCGTACGGATCGCTGACCAGCGCAAACACATGCTTTCGCGGCGGAGTGGCGAAGCGGTTGGAATTGGCGATGGTCTGCATGCTGACCGTGGACGCCGAAAAGATCAGGTCGAAATCCCCGCTGGTAACTTCCTTGGCGATCGCGTTGGCAGTGCTGATATCTCCCTGCGCGTTGTATTGGCGAATGACCATCCGGCCGCCATCCACGTAGCCGCGATCCTTCATGGCTTCCAGGGCACCGGCGATCCCGTCATCGAGCGCGGGGAGAGATGTGTGCTGGACCAGGGCAACCTTGAGTGGCCGGGTTCCGGCTGCGCCGTTTTCGGCGCTGACTCTGCGGGAATCCAGATCGGAGTAAAGCAGGATGGCCGCGGATCCGATAATCATCGCCAATCCGAGCGCGAGCTTCTTCAGCACTACAACCATGCGCAGAGCATCCTGTCAGCGAGAGTTCTGGGGATCGGCTGAAAAACCGAGGGGGACTGAGTACGAACGATACCTGATGCAATGCCCTGAATGCAACAGCTTTCATCCACTTCTTCACTCATTCACTTCTTCCCCAGCGGATATAATCTGTGCCATCCCAACTGGAGTGCAGAACATCGTGGGTGAAAGCCTAACCATCGAGGTGCGAAATTCCCCCGATGCGATTGCTCCGGCAAGTGCCAGGGCGGAAGCATGGCTGCATTCATTCCAACCGTCGCCCCAGGTGGAGAGCCTGGTTTTTCTGGCCTTTGATGAACTGGTCACCAACTGCATCAAGTACGGATACGACGACGCCCATGAGCACACCATCGTCTTCGTTCTGACTTTTGACGATCACAACTTGAATATCGATGTGATCGACGACGGACGCCCATTTGATCCCTTGTCCGCACCGGAGCCGGATTTATCTCTCGCACTCGACGATCGCCCCATCGGAGGCCTGGGAATCCATTTACTCCGCAAGCTGGCCGATCACATGGCCTACGAGCGCCGCGATGGCGCCAACCGGCTCCGGATCACAAAGAGAATCCGATAACAGACCGCACCGGCGGCCACGTTGTCCGGCCGAATCGCTCGGCTTTTGACTGTGAACAAAGACCTTCAGCCCAAAAACGCAGAAGATAAACGGAGTTAACCTGGCGGCGGGAATTTCCATGCCAGGAAGTTTTCTCTACCCAGGGGCGCGAGTTTTTAGTAGTTTTCCTGTATGAATAGCAACCTGCCTGCATCTGTACCAACGCAGATCGAATGCGTCCAGGGAGTTCCTGTGATTGTAGTTTCCGGCCGGTTGGATGCGGCCACCGCGCCCCTGTTCGATGCCCAGGCTGCTCCCCTCTTTGCGGAACCGCAGAGCCGGATCCTGCTCGATCTCTCCGGGTTGAAATACGTGGCAAGTGCAGGACTTCGGTCTATCATCCAGATCATCAAGCATACTTCGCGGTGCGGCGGCCGAACCGGCATCTTTGCCGTTCCGGCGCCCATTTTGGAAATCATCGAGATCTCCGGATTTCAACACTTGCTCGACATCTACCCTGACCGGGAAACGGCTCTGAATGGAACTCCGTGATGCGTCTCTTTAGTCTCTCTCTTCGCCAGCAGATCACCGGCCTCGGCACCTTGTCCGCCCTCCTGGCCACCGTGACCGTGGCCATCCTGGTGGTGCTCAATGAGCGCAGTACAAGCAACGCGGTCTCCGCCGCAGTCATCGGGATCATGGAGGATCGCCTGGCCCGGAGCGCCGAAAAGACCCACAGCATCTGCAAGCTCTCGCAGGATTTCGTGCAGAAGGCAGTCGATACCAGCCTCAGCTTTGGTGAAGTGGCACTCAAGAACGCAGGCGGCATCCAGACGACCGGCAAAAGCATCACCTGGAGCGGCGAGAACCAATACACCCACGCTCACACCCCTATGACAGTTCCCCAGTGGGATCTGAAGGGCACGCCGCTCACGCCTGACCGCAGCTTTGATCACCCCATCCCCGTCATTGACGACATTGCCAAACAAACCAGCTCCACTGTCACTCTTTTTCAGCGCGTGAACCCGGCCGGCGACATGCTTCGCGTGGCCAGCACCGTGGTCGCATCAGACGGCAAGCGCGCCAGCGGCACCTATATTCCGGCGATCATGCCCGATGGTTCCCAGAATCCAGTGGTCAAATCCGTGCTCTCGGGCCAAACTCATCGCGGCCGGGCGTTCGTGGTCAACGCGTTTTACACCACCGCTTATGAGCCGCTGCAGAACGCCAAGGGCGAGATCATTGGCATGTTCTATGTGGGGATCAAGCAGGAGGACCTTTCCCTGTTGAGGAAAGCGATTGCCGTGCAGTCCCACAGCGCCGACCACAGTTCCGTGGCAGTTTATTACGGACCCAACAGCCAGAACCTGAGCGGCATGGTGGTGATGGAGCCGACCGGGGTGGCCTCGGCAACCGAATCAAAGTGGCTGAAAACCGTGCTGGAGAATGCGCCGAAGCTCCCCGATGGCGGATCAGGCACCACCAGGGTAATCAATCCGATCACCAAGTCTCTGACCTTCGTTGATTACACCTACTTTCAGCCCTGGGATTGGGTCATCGCCGCCGTGGGCGATTCCAGCGACTATGCGGGTGCAACGGAACTGGTCAAGGCTCAATTCAGGCAACTCCTGTTTCAGAGCCTTCTCGGCGGGCTCCTGGCGCTTGTCGTCGGCGCGGTATTTGCCTATTTCATCAGCAGACGGATCACCAATCCGGTCGCCGACCTCAGCATCCATCTCACTTCCAGCGCCACTCAGATCGCGTCGAGCGCCGTCCATCAGCAATCGAATGTGACCACGCTGATGGCCTCGAGCAATCAGATCGCGTCGGCGGCCAAGGAAATCTCGGCCACTTCGCAGGAACTGCTGCGCGCCATGGTGGAGATCGCTGAGGCGGCGGAGAGGACCGCCAGCCTTGCCCACCGGGGCCGCCAGGGACTGAAAGGGATGGAGAGCTCGATGCAGACTTTGTCCGCCGCCAGCGACGGGATCTCGTCCAAGCTTTCGACCATTCGCAACAAGGCTGCCCGCATCAACTCGGTGGTTACGGCGATCACCAAGGTAGCCGACCAGACCAACCTGCTTTCGCTGAATGCTTCGATCGAAGCCGAGAAAGCCGGAGAAGCGGGAGCGGGCTTCGCGGTGGTGGCCCGCGAAATCCGCCGCCTGGCTGATCAATCCGCCATCGCCACACTCGACATCGAACAGATTGTCGAAGAGATGCAGGAAGCCGTGGCCAGCGGCGTTTCAGAAATGCGCGAGTTTGCCGGCGCGGTTCAGGGCGGCATCGGCGCCGCGGAGACCATTCAGGGCCAGTTCGGCGAAATCATCGAAGGCGTCGAGTCCATTGCGCCCCGCTATGAAACCGTGCAGCAGGGCATGCAGAACCAGTCGGTCGGCGCAAAGCAGATTTCCGAGGCCATGTGGCAGCTAACCGAGACTGCCCGCCAGACCTCCGATTCAGCCAACGAACTGAATGAAGTCAGCCGGCAATTGCACGAAGCAATTCGCATTCTCAAGAAACGCATCTTCAAAATGACCGAGGTACATGCCTGATAGGCGCGAACCCTCATGGCAACCAGTCTCCGCTTCCGACTGCAAAGTGGTCCCCACGCGCTGCCTCTCGGCCGCATCCATCGCGTGGCCGCTTTCGCATCGCTTGCGGGTGAGCCGGAAGAGTACTTCATGGGCTGGCTCATGTTTCATGGCCGCCAGACACCGGTGTTCGATCTCAATCGCGTGGTCTGCGAGACGCCCACGCCCGAAGAATTCGGCACGCGCATCATCCTGGTGGACGCCGGCCCGGATGCTCCTGTGCCCTATGTCGGTCTGCTCGCCGCGGGTGCCACGGACACCTGCGCGGCCGATGATCCCGGGGTAACGCCGCTCGACGTGGATCTTTACCTGGAGATGCTGTCCAATTTCATTCCAGCGCCGCCGGAACAGCCATGAAGAGCCCCTTCCATATCGAGCCTTCGCTCCTGGACCGAGTCGTCCAGCGCCTCACTAACGCTGCGGGAATCGATCCGGGTTCGCTGGAAGCGCGGCGCATGACGTGGACCATCGAGCGGAGGTGTCGGCATCTTCACCTCTCCGGCGGAGAGGCCTATCTTCAGCACCTGGAGTCGTCGACCACGGAATTGGAAAACCTGATCGATGCCCTCGTCATCCACGAGACCCGGTTCTTTCGCGACCCGGCTGTCTTCGATCATCTCCGCACCTGGGCGAGGGACATGGCGGCAAGTTGTCCCGGGCCGCTGCGCATCCTTTCGGCTCCGTGCAGCACCGGCCAGGAAGCCTATTCACTGGCGGCAACTCTGTCGTGCTCCGGCGTCTCCCTCCCCGATTTCACTATCGACGCCTACGATATCTCGCACACCGCGCTGGCCGTTGCGCAACGCGGAGTCTACCCCGCGCGAGCTCTCGATCACATACCTGCCGATCTCCAGGCCGCCTGCGGCACGCTCGAGAACCAGCACTGGCAGATGCATGACGCACTGCGCAGCCGCATTCGCTTCGAGCGGCGCAACCTCGCCGACCCGGGCGCTCTCGACAATGAATCCGGCGGCTATCACCTGATCCTCTGCCGCAACCTGTTTATCTATTTGCACGCGGAGGCGCGCGATCATCTTGCTGAATCGCTCAGCAAGGCTCTGTTTCCCGGCGGCCGCCTGATTGTGGGCGCTGGAGATCGCGTCCCGGAATTGAATGCCCGCTTCGCAGCCGTAACCCCGGCCACCAGTTTCGGATTCACCCACAAGCCCGCTGCCGCACCCGCTGTGCTTCCGGTCGCCCTGTCCTCTGCACCGCTGGAGCCTCCGAAAAAACGCATTCCCAGTTTCGCTCTACCCGTTCTCAAGCCGGACGATTTCGCGGC
>Ga0070717_10000287_pt1 | contig 34051 bp, 33 predicted proteins | sample LARL113metaG_FD_71366 | JGI IMG/M metagenome (GOLD analysis project Ga0070717, IMG submission 71366) | Corn, switchgrass and miscanthus rhizosphere microbial communities from Kellogg Biological Station, Michigan, USA - LAR L11-3 metaG | ecosystem: Host-associated > Plants > Roots > Rhizosphere ...
GGACGCCCGATGAGGTGCAATTGACCAACATTGTCTCCTTCCCATGCGAACATTTCTCTGTCGCACAAGACACAGGTAGCGGGCCGCGATTCCCTAGAAGGACCTTTGGTTTCGATCACCTCGTAGATGGCGCCGCAGTCGCACGTAACCCTGAGGTTGGCCATGGGCGCAAACACGCTCCCGTTCGGCTGCGCCATTAGCATATCACAATGACTGTCAGGCCGCGTGTTTCGCTTTCGCCAGCAGGTGCGCGAGGGCCTTTTTCCCTTCTTTGGCCGCCACTGCCATGCTTTCAAAAAAGACGGGCGAAGACTCTATCGGCGGCCACCTGCCGGCACGGTAAATTTCCCATTTCCATGCTTTCGGTAGGTTCCCTCGCAACTTCACGACGACCGAAAAGTCAGTCGGGTCAAATCCTTCTTCTCTCATGCACCCATAAATGGTGATGGTCGTTTAATTTTTCAAACTGCCGCTAATACAAAGTGTGCCAATAGTAGGCGGCGGATTGGAATGTCTGCTTCTGGCCCTTAGCGGACATACCGAGTTGCACTGCACATGTCCGCTTTTGGGAGTAAAGCGGACATTGCGAAATTACTTACTAATCACGCCGAACGAGGCGAGCGCGGTAACTATAAGCTCGCATGGGGCCCGAAACACTGGACTGGTTGGCCGGCCGCGCAGTCGACATCGAACCGGTCTCCGTCCTCATTCTCCAAAATTCGGGAATATTTCAACTCGCTGGCGGAGATTCTCAGCCTATTGCTGCTTGGAAAGTTCGAATTTGTAACGCAGAGACAATTGCCGAATTCAAAAAGTGCAGCGTTGGCGGGCTTCTGGGCGGCAACAGCATAAGTATATGGAGAGACTGGACTGGTTGGCTGGGGCGCCAGGATTCGAACCTGGGAATGGCGGAATCAAAATCCGCTGCCTTACCACTTGGCTACGCCCCAACAAGTGCCGGAGAACCGCGGCCAACTATCCTCGCGCGCGGCGGCCGGACCATAGCGGCGCCGACCGGCCCAATCAACGCCCACTCCTTTTATACATAAAGCGTGGTTTGACCCGCCTGCGGCCGAGGCTAGATTAGCTGGCCATGAGCTACCGCGCTCCAGTTGCCGATATCGCCTTCACATTAAAGCACGCCGCCGGCCTGAAGAATGCACTGGCCGAGGGGATCTACGGCGATCTTGATGAGGAGACGGTGGATTCCGTCCTGGCGGAAGCCGGACGCTATGCCAGCGACGTGATCGCTCCACTCAACACTGTTGGTGACAAATTCGGGACACCGTTCAAGGACGGAAACGTCACCACCCCGCCCGGCTGGAAGGAAGCCTATACGGACTGGGCCGCAGCCGGCTGGAATGGTCTCGCGGCGCCCGCCGATTGGGGCGGCCAGGAACTGCCGCACGCCCTGAATGCGGCATGCATCGAAATGTGGAATTCAGCGTCGATGGCCTTTGGCATCGGCCCGGTTCTGACAATGGCGGCGATCGACGCACTGCATGCGTACGGAAACGACAAGCTGAAACAGGAATACCTCGGCAAGCTGGTCAGCGGCGAGTGGATGGGCACCATGCAGCTCACCGAGCCACAGGCCGGATCCGATGTCGGCGCGCTGCGCAGCAAAGCCGAGCGCGCAGGTAATGGCAGTTATCGAATCACCGGATCAAAGATTTTCATAACCTACGGTGAGCATGACCTCACCGACAACATCATCCATTTCGTTCTGGCCCGCTTGCCGGACGCGCCGCCGGGGACCAAAGGCATTTCGCTGTTTCTAGTCCCGAAAATGCTGCCTGACGGATCGCGCAACGATGTGCGCGCGCATTCGGTTGAACACAAACTCGGCATTCACGCATCGCCCACCTGCACGATGGTGTACGGCGATCGTGGCGGCGCGGTCGGCTTTCTGATCGGCGAAGAGAACAAAGGCATGGCGTGCATGTTCACCATGATGAACCGTGCGCGCCTCGCCGTAGGCTTGCAGGGGGTTGGGATCGCCGAGCGCGCGACTCAACAGGCATTGGCTTACGCGCGAGAACGCAAGCAAGGCCCGGCGAGTGCGATCATCGCCTATCCGGATATCAAGCGCATGCTGCTGACCATGCGCACGCTGACCGGCGCCGCGCGCGCGATCTGTTATGCGACAGGAATTGCCATCGACCGATCAATGCGCGCGAAAACCGACGCCGAACGCAAGAGCGCACACGAGCGCGCTTCGTTGCTGACGCCCGTTGCCAAGGCATTTTCGACCGACATCGGTTCGGAAGTCGCATCCCTCGGCATCCAGGTGCATGGCGGAATGGGTTATGTCGAGGAAACCGGCGCGGCGCAGCACTACCGTGATGCGCGCATCGCCGCGATCTACGAAGGCACAAACGGAATCCAGGCCATCGATCTCGTTACGCGCAAAGTGCCCGTGGAAGGCGGCAAGACCGTCGATATGTATATCGACGAACTGCGACTTACCGTGAAGTCGGTTCAGTCGAGCAATGCGCCCGAATTTGGAGAAACTGGAGCTCGCCTCGGCGAAGCCGTCGACAGCCTTGAGCGAGCAACCCGGTGGCTGCTTGCGCAAAAGGGTTCCGACGCCGCACTTGCCGGCGCTACACCTTATTTGCGTCTGTTCGGCAGTGCGGCCGGCGGCTGCATGCTGGCCGAAGAGGCGCTTGCATCGCTTCGCGCCGGCGACGGGACGACCCGTTCCCTGCTTGCGCGCTTCTTCGCGGAAAATATTGCGATCCAGGCAAACAGCCTCGAACGCAGCATCACTGAGGGTGCCGGGAGCATTACTGACGCTCAAGCGGCGCTAGCAGAATAAGGCTTGGGGACCGCACGCCGATGTCGTTAAAGGGCAAGACTCTTTTTATCACTGGCGCTTCACGCGGAATCGGTCTTGCGATCGCGCTGAAAGCAGCGGCCGATGGCGCGAACATCGTCGTCGCCGCGAAGACGGTCGAACCGCATCCAAAATTGGAAGGTACGATTCATACCGCCGCCGCCGAGATCGCGAAGGCCGGTGGACGAGCGTTGCCTATTGCGGTTGACGTACGCGACGAAGCGAGCGTGCAGGCCGCGTTCGATGAAGCCGCAGATAAATTCGGTGGCATCGATATCGTCGTGAACAACGCCAGCGCGATCCAGCTGACCCCTGTCACGGCAACCGATATGCGGCGGTACGATCTGATGCAGCAGATCAACGCCCGCGGCACCTTCATGGTTTCGAAGTTCGCCATTCCTTATCTCACGCGGCGGGAAAATCCGCACATCCTCATGCTCTCTCCTCCCCTCGACATGGCGGAGAAATGGTTCGCGCCGCACACGGCTTATTCGATGGCAAAATTCGGCATGAGCCTGGTCGTGCTCGGATTAGCCGGCGAACTGCGCGGCAAGGTCGCGGTCAACGCCCTGTGGCCACGAACGACCATCGCCACGGCGGCAATCAAGAATCTTCTCGGCGGCGACGCGATGATGCAACGCTCACGAAAGCCCGAGATCATTGCCGAGGCCGCCTATCGCATTTTCCAGAAGCCCAAGAGCTTTACCGGGAACTTTCTGATCGACGACAGCTTCCTCGCCAGCGAGGGCGTCCGCGACTTTGATCGATATCGCGTCGATCCCAGCCAACCGCTGCAGATCGATTTCTTTGTGCCGGACAGCAGTCGTCCGCCGGAAGGAGCGAGCCTGGCGGCAAAGTCACGATAGGCACTTCCACGACGGCTCACGAATGTTTAAGTCTAGAGAATGTCTACTCTTCTTCTCAGCCATCCAGCCTGCCTGAACCACCTGACGCCGGCCGGACATCCGGAGCGTCCTGACCGCTTGCGTGCGATCGATCAGGTGCTCGAGGATGAAAAGTTTCAGTCTTTGGCACGAGTCGAGGCGCCGCTCGGAAGCCTTGATGTGATCGCTCTTTGTCATCCAATGGAATATGTCGAAGCGATCCGCGAGGCCTCACCGTCTGAGGGGCTTGTGCGGCTTGACGCCGACACCGCGATGTCGCCTGGAAGCTATGAGGCAGCGTTACGCGCCGTCGGCGGCGCCATGCAGGCGGTCGACGACGTGATGACAGGCAAAGCCGCAAATGCCTTTGTCGCCACACGTCCACCCGGTCATCATACCGAGACGGCACGGCCGATGGGCTTCTGCCTTTTCAACAACGCCGCGATCGCTGCACGATATGCACAACAGAAACATGGTGTCGAACGTGCGGCGATCGTCGACTTCGACGTGCATCACGGCAACGGGTCGCAAGACATTTTCTGGTCTGACAAAAGCGTGATGTACTGTTCGACGCACGAGATGCCGCTTTATCCCGGGACCGGAGCGATCGGAGAGCGCGGCGAATACAATACCATAGTCAATGCGCCACTCTCGGCCGGCGATGGCGGCGACGCCTTCCGCGAAGCCTTCGAGACCGTCATCCTCCCGCGCCTTCGGGAGTTCAAACCCGACTTTCTCATCATCTCCGCCGGCTTCGACGCGCACACCCGAGATCCTCTGGCAAATCTGAATTTGATCGAATCCGACTATTCCTGGGTCACCAAAAAATTGATGGAAATCGCCGATACAAACGCGAAAGGACGCGTCATCTCATTGTTGGAAGGCGGCTACGATTTACAGGGACTGTCGCGTTCAGTGGCGGCGCACGTGACCGCGCTGATGCATGGTTAGAGAATCCACGCTATCCTGACCATCAGACAACGATTTAGAGTGCGGGTCACGAACCGCCGGATTTGAATATGGCCGAAAACAATAACGCTGACGTCAAAAAGTTGCCCTTCGAACGCGCGATCGAGGAGCTTGAATCGATCGTCAAGGATCTCGAGGGAGGCAAGGTACCGCTTGAGCAATCGGTTGCGCTGTACGAGCGCGGCGAGGCTCTGAAGAAGCGGTGCGAGGAGCTGCTGCGCCAGGCCGAAGCGCGGGTCGAACGGATTACCCTCGATGCCGATGGAAAACCGACCGGCAGCACGCCTCTTGATGTGGATTGACGCCATTTTTCGACCAGAAATGGCCTTCTTGCTGAATTGCCCGCAAGGGTACTTTTGGTGTAAGTCATGCGGCCCAGCCAGTTTTGTGGCACCGGCGCGAACCGGCCCTTAATCAAGTCCGTTGGAGTTGCTCTTGTCTGAGTCTTCCAAGACCCCGTTGCTCGACCGCATCCTTTTTCCGAACGACCTTAAAAATCTGTCGGCCGAACAGCTCAAACAGCTCGCCGGCGAACTGCGGACCGAAACCGTTGATGCCGTCGCCAAGACCGGCGGCCATCTGGGTGCTGGCCTTGGCGTCATCGAATTGACCGTCGCGCTTCATTATGTATTCGACACACCGAGCGACCGCGTGATCTGGGACGTCGGCCATCAAAGCTACCCGCACAAGATCCTCACAGGCCGGCGGGACCGCATCCGAACGCTGCGGCAGGGCGGCGGACTGTCTGGTTTCACCAAGCGCGCCGAGAGCGACTACGATCCGTTCGGCGCCGCCCACTCTTCCACTTCGATCTCTGCCGCGCTCGGCATGGCCGTTGCGCGCGACCTCGAGGGCAAAAAGAACAACGTCGTTGCGGTGATCGGCGATGGGGCGATGTCGGCCGGCATGGCCTACGAAGCCATGAACAATGCCGGCGCGCGCAATGAACGGCTCATTGTCATTCTCAACGACAATGACATGTCGATCGCGCCGCCGGTCGGGGCAATGTCGGCCTATCTGGCCAGATTGATCTCAGGCAAGACCTATCGGACGCTGCGTGACATCGGCAAGCAGCTGGCGCAGCACCTGCCGAAATTCTTCGGAGAGAAGGCGGGACGCGCGGAGGAGTTCGCGCGCGGCTTCTGGACCGGCGGCACATTGTTCGAAGAGCTTGGCTTCTATTACGTCGGGCCGATCGACGGTCACAACCTCGACCACCTGTTGCCGGTGCTGCGTAACGTACGCGATGCCGAGGCAGGTCCAATCCTTGTCCACGTCGTGACGCAGAAGGGCAAGGGCTATGCACCCGCAGAAACGTCCGCCGACAAGTATCATGGCGTGGTCAAATTCGATGTCGCGACCGGTGCTCAGGCCAAATCGAAATCGACTGCACCCCAATACACAAAAGTTTTCGGCGAGAGCCTGGTTAAAGAAGCACGCAAGGACGACAAGATCGTAGCGATAACCGCGGCCATGCCGTCGGGTACCGGTGTCGACCTCTTTGCGAAGGAATTTCCCAACCGCTCGTTCGACGTCGGCATAGCGGAACAACACGCGGTGACTTTTGCCGGCGGTCTTGCCGCCGAAGGGTACAAGCCGTTCGCTGCCATCTATTCCACGTTCCTCCAGCGCGCCTACGACCAGGTCGTGCACGACATCGCGATTCAAGGTCTGCCGGTTCGTTTCGCAATCGACCGCGCTGGCCTCGTCGGCGCCGACGGGCCGACACACGCCGGGGCGTTCGACGTCACTTATCTTGGTTGTCTGCCCGGCTTTATCCTGATGGCTGCGGCGGATGAAGCGGAACTCGTTCATATGGTTGCAACCGCGGTTGCCATCGATGACCGCCCCAGTGCGCTCCGTTATCCGCGCGGCGAAGGGCTCGGCGTGCCGATGCCGGAGGAAGGCAAACCGCTCGAGATCGGGAAAGGCCGGATAGTCCAGGAAGGCCACAAGGTGGCCCTGCTGTCATTCGGGGCGCGGCTCGGCGAATGCCTGAAGGCGGCCAAGGAGCTTACGGCGCTGGGCCTGTCGGCGACAGTCGCGGATGCGCGCTTTGCCAAGCCCCTCGATGTCGAATTGGTGACCCGGCTTGCCCGGGAGCACGAAGTGCTGGTGACGATCGAAGAAGGCGCCGTTGGCGGTTTTGGCGCCTACGTCCTGCAATCGCTCGCGGAGCAAGGGCTGCTCGACCAAGGCCTGCGCATACGGTGCATGATGTTGCCGGACCGTTTCATCGATCAGGATTCGCCAGCTGCGATGTACGCCGCTGCCGGCCTCGACGCCAAAGCGATTGTCGCCAAGGTATTCGAAGCCCTGGGCAAGGACGTTGACGCGGAAACCGTCAAACTCGCCTGACGACTTCAAATCCGGCTTTTCCGGGGTACTTTCTTTCCCTTGCTGCGCGCCTCGGAGAGGCCAATGGCTATCGCCTGCTTGCGGCTCTTGACCTTCCTGCCGCCGCGCCCGCTTCTGAGTGTACCTTTCTTGCGCTTTTTCATTGCGCGCTCGACATACCGTGAAGCGCCTCGTGAATATCTGCGTGCCATAGGCGTGCTCCTCAGACAAACCGCGGCGCCCGTTGCAATGTCGTCGGCGCCATATTTCTAACTTTCAGGTACGGAACTTTGTTCCTCACTCAACGAGTCAATCAATGACCACACCGCGCCAGCGCGCCGATCGACTCCTTGTCGACCGTGGTCTGTTTGAAAGTCGTGCCAAGGCGCAGGCGGCAATAGAGGCTGGCCTTGTGACAGCTGACGAAAAGGTGGTGCTCAAACCTTCGGAGCAAATTCCAGCAGATGCGAAGCTGCAGGCGAGCGCGGCGCACCCCTATGTTTCACGCGGCGGCGTCAAACTCGCAACGGCGCTCGAACATTTCGGTTTTGATCCGAAGGGCCGGATTTGTCTTGATGTCGGCGCATCGACCGGGGGGTTTACGCAAGTCCTGCTGGATCGTGGCGCGCGACGCATCTATGCCGTCGACGTCGGCACGGACCAACTGCACAAATCACTCCGTGCAAGACCGGAAATCATCTCGCTTGATAGTACCGACATCCGCCAACTTTCTCCCGGCAGCCTCGATGAGCCTCCGGACCTTGTCAGCATCGACGTCAGTTTTATCTCGCTTAAGCTGACGCTCCCCTCCGCGCTCGGGCTTGCCAGGTCTCCGGCCCAACTGGTGGCTTTGATCAAACCGCAATTCGAGGCGGGGCCCGGTGCAGTGAAAAAGGGCATCGTTCGTGATGGCGCGCTGCAACAGGCGATCTGCGACGATATCGCCAGGTTTGTTGCATCGTTGGGCTGGCGCGTGCTCGGTGTCATCCCCTCTCCTATCTTTGGTGGCGACGGCAACGCCGAGTTTCTGCTCGGGGCGAGCCGTGACTGAGAAACTCGACATCGTGCGGCTCGGGCATCGGGGAGATGGAGTCGCCGAAACGGAAAACGGGCCGGTCTACGTTCCCTATGCGCTGCCGGGCGAGACTGTCACGGTCGAGGTGGTTCGTGGACATCCAGACCGTCGACATCTTCTGCACGTCGAGAAGGCCAGCCACGAGCGCAGCGTACCCATCTGCAAGCATTTCGGAGCGTGCGGTGGTTGCGCGTTACAGCATTGGTCGCTTGCGGAATATCACTTGTGGAAGCGTTCGCTTGTGGTGGAGGCGTTGGCGCAGGCGAATGTGGTTGCACCCGTCGGCGGCCTCATTGACGCGCATGGTGCAGGCCGCCGCCGCGCCGTCCTGCACGCAAGGCGTGGGGTTCACGACGTTCTGGAAGTCGGCTTCACGGCACCTCGCGCCCATCACATCGTCGCTATCGATGCTTGTCCTGTTCTGGCGCCTGGGCTTGCAGGTGCACTTCCAGCCGCATGGGCCATAGCGGAAACGCTCAAGCCCTCAGGAAAACCGCTCGACATCCAGGCGACCGCGACCGACAGCGGGCTCGATATCGATGTGCGCGGCTCTGGCGCGCTCAACGCGGCGGGGCGGACAGCGTTAGCTCGTGTGGCTGAATCGCACAAACTTGCACGGCTTACGCGGCACGGTGAGCTTGTTGCGCAGCGCGCGACACCCTTGTTAAGGGTCGGTCGCGCTCAAGTGCCGCTCCCGCCGGGCGCGTTCCTGCAAGCGACAACGGAGGGCGAAGAGACGCTGGCACGGCTGGCGCTCGGCTTTATCGGCAAGGCGAAACACATCGCCGACCTCTTTTGCGGGGTCGGGACTTTTGCCCTTCGGCTCGCCGAGAGCGCACGCGTTAGTGCCGCAGACAGCGATGCAGAGGCCATCAAAGCCGTGCAGCGCGCATCTGCGACCACGTCGGGTCTCAAACCAATCGAAGCCGAAACGCGCGATCTCTTCCGCCGGCCGTTTGTCACGAGCGAACTGAAACGGTTCGACGGTCTGCTGTTCGATCCACCGCGACAGGGCGCGGAGGCACAGGCACGCGAAATTGCAAAAAGCAAAGTGCCGGTGGTCGTCGCCGTATCATGTGACGCGGCGACGTTTGCCCGAGATGCGAAAATCCTGATTGAAGGCGGCTACAAGCTTGACGGTGTTACGCCGGTTGACCAGTTCCGCTACTCGTATCACGTGGAAATTGTCGCGAAATTTGCGAAATAGTTCTGGTCTACCTGAAATCGATGCCCCCGCCCCATCGCTCCTGCCACATCTTTTCACCGATCGTGCAGGAAACGCGCGGCGCCTGCGACGAAGCCGGAATGACGCGCCCTTCCGGTTGCCGTCCGGCAATCTCGAGGACTAGCTTCGTACGTGTCGCTTCGATGAATTTTTCGCGTTCGCGAATCGGCACGACAAAAGCGCCCGGGCCACCGATGACGCAATCCTCATAATAAACGTCGAGCTCATCGATATCCAAAGTCCCGAGATAGGGCCGTTTGAGCATGATCGGTAAGCCATTGATGGTGATGCCAGAAGCAAGCACGTCGTCCCGCGTCGGCACGATCAATTGCCCCGCATTGTTGGTTCCGTCGCCGGAAACATCGATCACCCGACGCAAACCTTTGTATCCGCTGTCGTCAAAAAGCGGTTTGGCAAATTGCAGCGCGCCCGAAATGGACGTTCGCGAAGCACGGCGATATGGCGCGCGACTGATCTCCGCGGCGACGGCGTCGGCGGACTCAGGACCATCGATCAGACGCCAGGGCATGATGACCTTTTGGTCAGACTGCCCGGCCCATTCGAAATAAGTAATCGCGATTTTGCCATGAGCGCCCTGGCGCAGTGCCTGCAGAAACTCCTTCGATGTGAGCGCGAGGATGTAGCCCTCACGTTGCAAGGCCTGCTCATCCGGATCCATCGAATAGGAGACATCGACGGCGATCACGAGCTCAACATCCACGGGGATCGCGTTTTTTCGCGCGTCCGCAAGACGGGGCGGCGTTGGCGATGCCGATGCGGCAAGCGCGAGGCCAAGAGCCGCAAGCGCAACGACAATGGCCAAATTGCGAGAACGCGTCCCCATGCTCCGAATGCTGACATGGGGCAGGGACGAAAAAAAGGCCGAAGATCGGTTGCAAAATCGTCCAGAGCCGCGTCCCGGAAGTATCGGCGTCAGCTTTCGATCGGCTCGGTCGCTTCGATTTCTATGCCAAAACCGCCGAGGCCGACGTATGTCCGTTTGCTCGATGTCAGCAACCGGATCGAGGATATCCCCAGGTCTTTGAGAATCTGCGCACCGAGTCCGATTTCGCGCCATTGTCGGGAACGCGCGGCGTCGGCGCCGGTGTCACCTTCATGCGGAATTTCAGCCACCGGCACGCCGGCCGTTCCATCACGCAAAAATACGATCACGCCGCGACCGGCCGTCTTGAATCGCGCAAGCGCAGCGTGAATCGGTTTCGCCCCTCCGAACACGTCACCAATGACGTCGGCCCGATGCAGCCGGGCCAGCACGCCCTTGCCGTCGCCAACATCGCCATAGACAAAGGCCATGTGATGCACGCGGTCGAAGGGCGTCACATAGGCGTAGCCATTGAGCGTGCCGATTTCGGAGGCGACGTTGAATTCGCCGACACGTTCCACGAGCTTGTCGCGGTTTTGTCGAAAGGCGATCAATTCGGCGATCGAGACTTGTACAAGCTTGTGCTTCTGTGCAAACGCAGCAACTTCGGGACCGCGCATGACCGAGCCGTTGTCGTTCATCAACTCAGCCAGCACCCCGACGGGCGGCAACGAAGCCAGCCGACACAGATCGACGCAGGCCTCGGTATGGCCGGAGCGCATCAATACGCCGCCCTCTCGCGCAACGAGTGGAAAAACGTGACCCGGACGCACAAAATCCGCAGGCCCGCTGTTCCCGTTCGCGAGCGCGCGCACAGTGTTGCATCGCTCGTCCGCCGAGATGCCGGTGGTCAGGCCGTGGCGGACATCGACCGAGACGGTGAAAGCCGTACCCAACGGCGCCTCGTTGTCGGCAACCATCGGCTCAAGATGAAAGCGGCGCGCCTGCTCGGCCCCCAGGGGTGTACAGACGATGCCGGATGTATTGCGAATGATGAACGCCATCTTTTCAGGCGTGCAGTGGCTCGCGGCGACAAACAGATCGCCTTCATTCTCGCGCTCGTCATCATCGGTGACGACCACAATCTCGCCTTTGGCGAAGGCCTTGATCGCCGCTTCAACGCGTTGATGGCTGTCGGCCACGGCTCTACCTCGAAAGGGGCGTCACGCGCCGGGCTTGAACGGCCAAACCGTCCCCTCGCCGACCTGACCGCGATGCATCAGATAGTGATCGGCCAGCACACATGCCACCATAGCCTCACCAATCGGCACCGCTCGTATGCCTACGCACGGATCGTGACGGCCCTTGGTAGCTACATCGGTGTCGTGGCCGTATCGATCCACGGTCTTTCGTGGAGTCAGAATCGACGACGTCGGTTTGACCGCGAACCGGGCGATAACCGATTGCCCGGTCGAAATTCCGCCGAGGATGCCGCCCGCGTGATTGGACAGGAAAATCGGTTTGCCATCATTGCCCATGCGCATCTCGTCGGCGTTCTCGATCCCGCTCATGGCCGCCGTGGCAAAACCGTCGCCAATCTCCACGCCCTTGACCGCATTGATGCCCATCAAGGCTGAAGCGAGATCGCCATCGAGCTTGGCATAGACCGGCGCACCCAATCCGGCGGGGACGCCCTCGGCGACAACCTCGATCACGGCGCCGCAGGACGAACCAGCTTTCCGTATGCCGTCGAGATAACCTTCGAAAAATTCCGCCTGCTTCGCATCAGGACAGAAAAACGGATTCTTCTCGACCGCGTTCCAGTCCCAACGCGACCGATCGATCTTGTGCGGTCCCATTTGCACAAGGGCGCCACGCACTGTCAGGCCGGGCACAATTTTGCGCGCAATTGCGCCGGCGGCGACCCGCGCCGCAGTCTCCCGCGCAGACGCCCGTCCGCCACCCCGGTAATCGTGAATGCCGTATTTGACGTCGTATGTGTAGCCGGCGTGGCCTGGCCGGTATTTGTCCTTGATTTCGGAATAGTCCTTTGAGCGTTGATCAACGTTCTCGATCATCAGCATGATCGGCGTGCCCGTGGTGACCTGCATGCCGTTACGCTCGTCGGTGAAAACCCCCGACATGATCTTCACCGCATCGGGCTCCTGTCGCTGCGTCGTGAAACGTGATTGCCCCGGCCGACGCCGATCCAGCTCGCGCTGAATATCCTCCTGTTTGAGCGGAATACGTGGCGGGCAGCCATCGACGACACAGCCGATTGCGGGCCCGTGGCTTTCCCCGAAGCTCGTAAACCGGAAAAGGTGGCCGAAAGTATTGAATGACATGGTGGTTCCGCGCGTGTCCGGTTTGGTAACGCGCACTCCCGCGCCGGTCAATTAAACGACGTTCGTCACCGGATTCACGAACAGCGTTTTATTTTGATCGCCAGAACTGCGGTTGACGCGGCTGGTGCTCGCTGAACGAAAATCAATAGAAACAGCCGTTAAGGTATTCAAAAGTAACGGCTTTTCAGTTTTAGCCATTGCGATGACGATCATCCCTTTTCGAGCTCGCTCAAACGAGCGAGCCAAAGCACGGTTTTTTGCGGCTACACGAGACGCGTCATCCGCTTCCCTTCAAATACGTATACGACACCCTGAGCAATATCGACGAGTGGTGCCGCCGCGGGTTGGGCAATGCCGAGATGCGCGAGCAGCCCCCGCGCGGTCCCGCCGTGCGCCACTGCCACGGTGTCGCGACTCAAGCCGTCATACCATTCACTCACGCGGCCGGAGACAGTTTCGTAGCTCTCCCCACCGGGCGGCACAAAACGCCATTTGTCATGTTCGCGCGCTGCAGCTCGTTGCGGATCGCGTATGTGCAACTGGGCAATCGTGAAGCCTTCCCAATCGCCGAAGGCAATTTCGGCAAGTCGTGGCTCCAGGCGATAACCGTCCGACGACAGACCGAGTGTCGAGCGCATCAACTCCATGGTCTCGCATGCACGTCCGAGCGGGCTTGATACGTAATCGAGATCTCCAGGACTACGCGCGCTGCTCGCGAACAGCTCACGCAGAATAGTCCCGCAATGCACGGCTTGCGCACGTCCCCGAGCGTTCAGTGGCACATCGCGGCGCCCCTGCAAACGGCCGATTACGTTCCAGTCGGTTTCTCCGTGGCGGACGTAATAAACTATCGGCGGCGACATCGCCGCTAGCTGTCCTTGCCCAGGGTGATATCCGGCGCGTCGGGGTTCTTGATCCCCACAATGTGATAACCGGCATCGACGTGATGGATTTCACCTGTCACGCCGCTCGACATGTCGGAGAGAAAATAGACTCCAGCTTTTCCCACTTCTTCAAGCGTCAGGTTTCGGCGCAATGGCGTATTGAATTCGTTCCACTTCAGAATGTAACGGAAATCGCCGATCCCGGACGCAGCAAGCGTCTTCATCGGGCCAGCCGAAATGGCATTCACCCTGATTTTCTTGACGCCCAGATCGGCGGCCAGATAGCGCACCGAGCATTCAAGCGCCGCCTTGGCAAGCCCCATGACGTTGTAGTGGGGCATCCATTTCTCGGCTCCGTAATAGCTCATCGTCAGCATTGAGCCGCCATTGGTCATCAGTTTCTCGGCGCGCTGGGCAAGGGCCGTGAACGAATAGCAGCTGATGACCATAGTCTTGATGAAATTGTCTTCGGTGGTGTCGACATAGCGCCCGTCGAGCTGAGCCCTGTCGGAAAAGGCAATGGCGTGAAGTAGAAAATCGAGCGAACCCCAGGCAGACTTCACCGCCGAAAAAACTGCATCAATGGAAGCCGGTTCGGTGACGTCGCAATGGCCGACCACCAGGCCGTCGACCTCCTCGGCCAGTGGTTCGACCCGCTTCTTGAGAGCATCACCTTGGTATGTAAACGCAAGGTCGGCACCGTGATCGCGGCAGGCGCGAGCAATGCCCCAGGCGATCGATCGATTGTTGGCTACGCCCAGGATCAGCCCGCGCTTGCCCCGCATTAAACCTGAATTTTCCGGCATGCCGCTTCCTGTCTCGACCGGTTAACGCCGGCTGCCTCGTATGACACAGGGTCTTTTGCCCATCAAGCAAGCAGCTGACGGTGCGTTTGTCGTTGTTTTTCAATTCATTTTCGGGAATATGATCGGGACAGTGGGGTTTTTCTGACGACCGACAATGCCGGCTGTGCCGGCGGGCGTGCGGACAGACCGGCCTCCGGTCCCCCGCATGCCGAAGGCAAAGGAGGCCGGATTGGCCACGTTCCGTCAGAACGTTGAAGCAACGATCCCCGCGCTACGCCGCTATGCAAGGGCGCTGACGCGGGATTCGGATATCGCCGACGATCTGGTGCAGGACACGTTGGTGCGTGCGTTGCGCTCTGAACATCTGTTCCACGGCGGCGATGTACGCAGCTGGCTGTACACCATCCTGACGAACCTCAATCGCAATCGGTTGCGGTCGTTGGCGCGGCGTCCGGCTTTGTCGCCAATCGAAGAGAACGACGCTCCGGATCTGGCCGGGCCGGAGGCAGGTGGGCGCGATATCGAACGCGCGCTCGCAACGCTGGTCGAGGACCAGCGCAATGCCTTGTTGTTGGTTGTCCTTGAGGGCCTCAGCTACCGCGAGGTTGCCGAAGTCCAAGGGGTCCCAATTGGCACCGTAATGTCGCGTCTGGCGCGTGCGCGCGTACAGATCAAAAGCTATCTCGACGGCGAACGCCCTGCGCTTCGCCGCGTGAAATGAAAGAGAGAAGGTGAACCATGATCGATCGCGATTCACCCGTGACCGAGGATGAACTGCATGCCTATGTCGACGGCGAATTGCCGACCGACCGTAAGGCGGCTGTTGCTGCCTGGCTTGCGGAGCATCCTGAACAGGCCGCACTGGTGGCAACCTGGCGAGCCCAGGCCGAAAGTATTCGCGCGCACTTTGGCACTGCCGTCGACGAACCGGTGCCGCAGCGGCTTAAACTCGACCAGGTCTTGAGACACGAGCAGGCGAATGGGCGGTCCTGGATGGCGATGGCCACGGCTGCAGCTATCGTTGCGTTCATTGTCGGTGGCGCAGCCGGTTGGATGGCGCGTGGCGCATCTGCCGCGGCCCCGAGCAGTTTCGATATTTACGCCACTGAGGCACTCGACGCTCACAAGCTGTATGTCGTTGAGGTGCGTCACCCCGTAGAAGTGCCCGGGGGCGAACGGGCGCACATGACACAATGGCTATCGAAGCGCCTGGGTAAGGATCTGCGTATTCCCGATCTTCAATCGATCGGGCTGAAGCTTGTCGGCGGCAGACTGCTTCCTGGTCCAACCGGTGCGGCCGCGTTCTATATGTATGAAAGTGCGTCCGGCGAGCGCTTCACCATGTACTGCGCCAAGACTGATGAGCCGGGGACGGCTCTTCGCTACACTGGCAGCGATCAGTTTGCGGCATTCTATTGGGTCGATGACAAGATCGCTTATGTGATGAGCGGACCGTCCGATCGAGAACAACTCGAGAAGGTGACGAAAGCCGTATACGAACAGGTCGACAAGACCGGCGCAAAGAAACTCTAGGCCGGAGTACGAGAGCGAAACGTCATGGCCACTTCTGGCCATGACGTTTTCATTCGAGATCCTTGCGGGGATTATACGGTCTCGTATCGCGCCACTTTTTCATGAGCTCTTTGAACTCATCATCGACGCTGTCGGGCATCACGATACGCACGGTCGCGAGAAGGTCGCCGGCACCCGCCTTTGCTTTGAGGCCTTTGCCCCGTAAACGAAACGTGCGCCCTGAATTTGTACCGGCGGGAATCGCCAACTCAACTGCACCGTCGAGTGTGGGTACACGCACTTTGGCGCCCAGGGTGGCTTCGTAAAGCGTTATCGGCAGCTCGAGCCGCAGATCGGCGCCATCGGGCTTGAACAATGGGTGCGGCGCGACGTTGATTGTGATCAAAGCATCACCAGCCTTGCCTGTTGCGCTTGCCCAGCCCTGACCTTTCAGCCGGACCTGCTGACCGCTTGCAATTCCGGCTGGAATCTTGACCTCGACGTCCTTGCCCGTCGGCAAATGCACACGGGTCGTCGTACCCTTCGCCGCGTCCGCAAGTGTGACCGTCAGCGAAGCGTGCAGGTCCTGCCCTGTGGCAGTCGTCGCACCGAAATCTTCATCTTCATATTGCGTACCGTGGCCACGCGCGGCGCCGGCGCGGCCGCCGAACATTCCGCGCAGAAGATCTTCAAAACCTCCACCCGTGCCGCCAGTCGAACGGCGGAATCCATCCGGGCCGAAACTGAAGCTTTCGAATTGCGCGCCACCACCGGGCGCATGCCCCCGACCCGGCTGCGCACCGAATCCTTCGAAGCCCTGGAAACGCGGTTTGCCTTCGGCGTCGATTTCTCCACGGTCGAATGCCTTGCGCTTGTCGCCGTCGCCAACGACTTCGTACGCGGCATTCAGCTCGGCGAAACGCGTGGCCGCCTTTGGGTCGTGCTTGTTGGCGTCAGGGTGCAATTTTTTGGCGAGGCGCCGATAAGCGCTTTTGATATCGGCCTCGCTTGCACTCTTGGAAACCCCCAAGATTTCGTAGGGGTCGCGCATCGTATTCAGACTCCCGTGAAATCCCCTGTCGGCCGGTCGAGCGCCGACAACTTAATGTGGGGTTTGGCGACAAAAGATGCAACGCGGAGGCCGATGTCGTTCGGCGCCCCTTGATCCGAGTATTGATAGAAGGGCTATCGACCCTAAGATTTCCAGGGTTTGAACGTGCGGACTTCCCAGTCGCCTTGCCTTTGCTTGCAGGCTTCTCCCTGCAGCCAGGATTGCGAGTTACCCATGACGAAGCTTGCCAGAAAATCCCGGCACGTCCGCCCGTCCGAAGTGTAAGCGGATGCGATCGGGGTCACGGTGCCGCGCGCGCCCGTGCTTGGATTCTCCCACGGCATGCTGGTGTCCTTCTCCCCCCGGCTGAGAACTGCACTGGCAGCCGCGCGCGCGTAAGCGAGGTCGGCGTCAGGCGGGAGTTGGACTACTTCCTTCGTCCCAGGTGGAGGAGTGATCGTACCCGTGCGTTCGGACTTGTCGCCAAACAGCGAATCGAATTGGCCCGACAGGCTGCAGCCGCCACAGCCCAAAGCCAACGTAAGGGCCGCGGCTGTAGCGACACCCCGCCATAGGCGTGGGCACGCGCATCCACTATAAAGGCAACCGTATTGACGGGTACCGGTCCCGACCACGCGAAGCACCCCAGCAGATGTCCGACACATCACCAATTGAACACCCGAGTTGGTTAACGACTGGTGATTTCACCACAGCCGACGAGCCATTGCGACTATTTAGCACGTGGCTGACGGAAGCGACCGCCACAGAACCCCGCGATCCCACTGCCATGACGCTCGCCACAGTCGATTCCAGAGGCCGTCCAAATGCGCGGATGGTGCTGCTGAAAGGCGTCGATGAACGTGGATTCGTGTTCTACACGAACATGGACAGCCAAAAAGGGCAAGAATTGGACGCACAGCCTCAGGCAGCCCTGGTGTTCTACTGGAAGTCAGTCAACAGACAGGTTCGCGTTCGCGGGCCCGTCGAGCACGTGAGCGAAAAAGAAGCGGACGCCTATTTCTCAAGTCGGCCTAAACAAGCCCAGATCGGGGCCTGGGCCAGCAAGCAATCGGCTCCACTAGAAAGCCGGCTCGCCTTCGAAAAAGCGGTCGCGCTCTACGCGGCCAAATACGCCATTGGCGAGGTGCCCCGTCCGCCCAATTGGTCGGGTTATCGCATTGTGCCGCTATCGATAGAATTCTGGCAGGAGCGCCCGTTTCGACTGCACGATCGCCTCGAGTTCAAACGCGACCGCGCGGATGCGCCGTGGAACAAGACGCGGCTCTACCCGTAAGCTAGCATCGACTTGTCGATCACAGAGTAGAACCATTTCAGGAATGGCATGCCCAGTCCGCAAACAAACCAGCCGCGCCGCACGTTGCTCCTCACGGGAGCGAGCCGCGGGATCGGCCATGCGACGGTCAAACGCTTCTCCGCCGCCGGCTGGCGCGTCATCACGTGCTCACGTCATCCCTTCCCCGAGAACTGTCCGTGGGAGGCCGGTCCCGAAGATCACATACAAGTTGATCTTGCCGATGAAGCAAGCACGCTGGAGGCGATTGCCGAGACCAAGCGCCGGCTCGACGGTCATGAGTTGCACGCGCTGGTGAACAATGCGGCCATCTCACCAAAAGCCGACGGCGGCAAGCGGCTGAGTACGCTCAACACCAGCAAAGAAGATTGGCACCACGTGTTCCAGGTGAACTTCTTTGCTCCCATCATGTTGGCACGCGGGCTGGTCGAAGAACTCAAAGCGGCGAAGGGTTCGGTGGTGAACGTCACCTCGATCGCCGGCTCGCGCGTGCATCCATTCGCAGGTGCGGCTTATTCGACCTCGAAAGCTGCGCTCGCCGCGCTTACCCGCGAAATGGCAAGCGATTTCGGTCGCCTTGGCATCCGCGTGAATGCCATCGCACCGGGTGAGATCGACACCGTCATGCTCTCCCCCGGCACCGAAAGAATTGTCGAGCAAATCCCGATGCACCGGCTCGGCACGACCGACGAGGTGTCCAAGATCATCTACGTGCTGTGCACCGACACGAGCTCATACGTGAACGGCGCGGAGATCCACATCAATGGCGGCCAGCATGTGTGAGGAGGACGAGCGGCAAGAGCTGCTCGAGTCTCCGTTACCTTAGAGCCACTTGCGCCACTTGAAATACATATAGGGGAGCGCGGCGGCGAACAGCATCAAAATCAATGCAAACGGGTAGCCGCCGACCCAGTCCAGTTCCGGCATGTGACGGAAGTTCATTCCGTAGATCGATGCAACCAAGGTTGGCGGCATCAGCACCACGGCGGCAACCGAGAAAATCTTGATGATGTTGTTCTGCTGGATATTCACGACACCGAGCATGGCATCGAGAAGAAAAGTGATTTTGTTGGTCAGATAGGTTGCGTGGTCCGACAGCGAGCCGACGTCGCGCAGCATCGATTGTAATTGTGTGCGTGTATCCTTCGGCCATTTCATGTTGTCGGCCTCGTTGGCCAGGAACAGCAACAGGCGGCCAACCGACACCTGACTTTCGCGGACTTTCGAAGTCAGATCCCCTTTCCGACCAAGCGCTTTGAGCACGTCGTTATAGGACGGCTGTTGGGCTCCTTCTTCCGGTTCGAAGATTGAATGGGAGACCTGGTCGACCTCCGCTCCAATGCGCTCGAGGATGTCTGCGGAACGGTCGATGACGGCGTCGAGCAGATCCATCAGAACGCCTTCGCCGCTGATCTTGGCGGGGCACGAACGTCCAAGCTTGTGTTCGACGATGGCGAATGGTCGTGGATCGTCATAGCGCACGGTTACAAGACGATGACCCGAGATAATAAACGTGACCGCAGTGGTCTTCGGAGTGGCCGTATCCGACTGGCACATGAGCGTGGCCGTCATGTATCGCGCGCCGTTCTCCACATAGAGTCGGCTCGAGACCTCGATCTCCTGCATCTCTTCGCGGGTCGGAATGGCGATGCCCATCAGCTGCTCAACCGCCCGGTCTTCCTGCACGCTCGGTGTGACCATATCGATCCACACCGCATTTTCCGGAATTGTTGCCCCAGACTCGACGTTGACACGCTCGAGCGTCGTCCCCTTTGGCACGTAGACAGAAAGCATCCGATCACCATCTTGCGGATGATTTGGCCAAAATCATACCGCGGCCGGGTTTACCTCTCATGACCCGATCGCGCGGAATTGCGCAAGACATAAATAGCCGGAGACGCAGCCGCAGCGCGGCCGCGCAAAGCGTGGCGGTGATTGTGGTAGTGGCGACCGGCCCGTCTGTGCGACGCGCCGGCGCGGGGGACCGCTAGTCGCGATCGTAAGGTTCGAAGTGAGACTCGGTCGCGGTGCGCTGTTCGGCCTTGTGGCACATCGCAGCCGCGACTGCCGAAATCCCGATCTTGCCGTAGCGATTGTCGAGGTTGGGGTATTGTCCGGCGGAGTCTTGCTTCTGCTCCGTTGCTTTCACACTCATAGTCTGGCTCCAAGTCCTTCCTTCAGCGCTTTTCCCACCTGCTCAACCTAGTAACTCAGTAGGGCGGAATTGCGCGGCAAATCGTGTGCTCTTGTGACATTTGAGACAGGTTGAGCTCCGTTTACACAGTATAAGCGCAGCGATGGTAAACCCGGTCTTAAGCTCTTGGAGCCAATGTCATTTTGCGCTCCGACCGGCTGGTTGCACTGCGGCATTCCTGCAACAGGACACAGGAAGGTGACTGTGGACACGCTGGAAACCGTGGCAATCGCATGATTTTTTCGGTTTATTGCCTTGTGAAAGCAACGTGTGCGGCCGCTATGTGGCGACCGGGAAAGAGACGGAAGATGGCGGTTCGGGGGTTGTCGGTAGTCCTGTTCGGCGTTGCGGTCGTGCTTGGCGGCTGCATGCAGTCCACTGTGGAGCCGGCATCTGAAGCGAATCTCACCCCGCGCGATAGGAAGTTGCTTGCGGCAGCGCCGTACGAAAAAGCGTCGATCCCTGAGCCGTACAAGAGGCACATCGTCGACTATCACCGCCGCGAAGCACCTGGCACGATCCTGATCGATTCGGACGCGCGCTATCTCTATTACGTTCTGCCCGGTGGCAAGGCGATCCGTTACGGCGTCACTGTTGGCGAGGAAGCGTTGGCTTTCTCAGGCGTGGCCAAAATCGGCCGCATGACCGAATGGCCAACATGGACCCCGACCGAAGACATCAAGAAGCGCATGGATGTTCCCAACTTCGTCAGCGGAGGGCCGCAGAATCCGATGGGCGCTCGCGCGATGTATTTGTATGAGGGTAACAAAGACACCCTCTATCGTATTCACGGCACCAATCAGCCCGAATACATCGGCGAAGCAATTTCCTCCGGCTGCATCCGCTTGACCAATGAGGATGTGATCGACCTCTACAAGCGCGTGAAGCAAGGCACGGTCGTCGTCGTGCTCGCACCGCATCAGGGCGATTCTCCCGTCAATCCGCGGATGGCGCAGGCGATCAGCCGTTACCGCTGATCACAAGCACATCAATTGGAATTTGAACGGCGCCCGCAGGCGCCGTTTTGTTTTGTTTGGCGGCAATCACATTTTCCGAGATGGGGTCGAGCTATCAATATTCGGTCTGGGCGTAGGCAACGGAACCTCGGCAGCGACTTCCTTCGGCGGCGGCGTACGCACGTCCCACTGACACATGCGGTAGCCGCCGCGCCGCTCGATAAGGTCGACATGTATGTGCGACTCATGGGCACTGTCCGAACCCGGTCCAAGAACGGTGGTGAACCGATGGCATGCGCTTTCGCGCAACTCGTCGCGAAAATCCTTTGCCACGCTCACGTCGGTGAGCGCCACCACTCGGCCATCTGCCAATATGAATGAACGCAAATCGACTGCGTTACCCTTGCCGTGCTCGCTGAGTTTGGCGCCGGGCACGCGATTGCGGCCGCGGCATTCGTAGGAGTCGTAGGTTTCGACTGCACGCAGCGCAGCACCCAGCTTCTCAACGCGCGGTGCCGCTTCATCTCTAAGCCAGGCGGCGACAGATTCGGCAAACATACATCGCAGAACCGGCGCCGGCTTGAGGTCGATGCGCGCACCGCCCGATCGCGTCACCGCGTCGAGCCGCACCATATCCTCGCCTCCACACGACTCTGGGCCGATCAGGCGCGGCATTGGCTCGATCGTGGCTATTGCGCGGATGCGCTGGTCGCACTCGGTTGGCGCGCTCGTGACGTGAGCTGAATCGAAATCGGGGCCCGCGGCTTCACGAAATGTATGGGGCTCAATCCAGATCGATGGACGCGGTTTTGGCAGTGGCACCTCTTCGGCCGTAGCGAGGCCAAGACCGGAGCCAAGACCGAGGCCTGCCAGCCACAGGAAAGCCATTGCCAGCCGCGTGGCGCCCCCTTTGGCCGTTATTCTTGGGTTTATGCGAGATGCCATGAAACCTGAACAACCCCCGTCAATTAGCTCTCAACGAAACCATTGCACGGTCCGGCACGGTGGCTAACCTTAGCCCGGACTGGCGAGGGGCGCCGGTCAAATGTGATAACGCGCATGCGCCCGAAAGGTTTTCGGGCCGCATTCTGCGCCGTTTAGAGAGGGGAATGCCATGCTCGGCCTGATGCAGGATTGGCCGTTGTTGTGCCATCGCATCATCGACCACGCCGCCATATACCATGGCGATCGCAAGGTCATCACGCGTTCGCTCGAAGGTCCGATCCACACGACCAACTATGCTGAAATTCGTGCCCGTGCGCTCAAGGTGGCGCAGCGGCTGGAGAAAGACGGCATCAAGCTTGGCGACCGCGTGGCGACCCTTGCGTGGAATACCTGGCGTCATCTTGAAGTCTGGTACGGCATCCTCGGTCTTGGTGCGATCTACCACACGGTCAACCCGCGCCTGTTTCCCGATCAGATTGCGTGGATCGTCAATCACGCCGGTGACAGAGTTATGTTCACCGACATCACTTTCATTCCGCTTCTGGAAAAAATCGCCGACAAGCTGCCGACGATCGAGCAATACATTGTACTCACCGATGCGGCCCACATGCCGAAGACGACATTGAAGAATGCCGTCCCGTACGAAGAGTGGATCGGCGAAGTCGATGGCGATTTCGAATGGAAATCATTCGACGAAAACACCGCGGCAGGCATGTGTTACACCTCCGGCACAACCGGGCACCCGAAAGGCGTGCTGTATTCGCACCGCTCCAACGTGTTGCACGCCTTCATGGCGGCGATGCCGGATTGTAAAGGTCTCTCGTCGCGCGACGTCGTCCTGCCGGTCGTGCCGCTTTTTCATGCCAACGGTTGGTCCCTCGCCTTCTCCACGCCGATGGTGGGCGCCACGTTGGTCATGCCCGGCGCAAAGCTCGACGGACCTTCGATCTACGAATTGCTCAACACCTACAAGGTGTCATTCACGGCAGCAGTGCCAACGGTGTGGCTGATGTTGCTGCAGGACCTTGAAAAGACCGGCGGCAAGCTTCCGCACCTGAAACGTGTCGTTATCGGCGGATCTGCCTGCCCGCGGGCCATGACAAAAACATTCCAGGACAAATATGGCGTCAATGTTGTGCACGCCTGGGGCATGACCGAGATGAGCCCGCTCGGCTCGCTTTGCACGATGAAACCGGAATATGCCGAGCTGACCGGAGAGGAAAAGCTCGACATAGAAATGAAACAGGGGCACCCGCCCTTCGGCGTCGAGATGAAAATCACCGATGACAGCGGCAAGCCGTTGCCCTGGGACGGGAAGACGTTCGGCCGTCTCAAGGTTCGCGGCCCAGCGGTGGCAAGAAATTATTACAAGGTCGAAGGCGACCCGGTGTTCGAGCAGCATGGCTGGTTCGACACAGGAGACGTCGCCACGATGGATCAGTATGGGTACATGCAAATCACCGACCGCGCCAAAGACGTGATCAAGTCAGGTGGCGAGTGGATTTCGTCCATCGATCTCGAAAATCTCGCAGTCGGCCATCCGAAAGTGGCCGAAGCAGCCGTCATCGGCGTGTCGCATCCGAAATGGGACGAGCGCCCATTGCTCGTCATCGTCCTCAAGAAGGGCGAACAGGCGACCAAAGAGGACATCCTCGGATTCATGGAAGGCAAGATTGCGAAGTGGTGGATTCCCGACGATGTGGTCTTTACCGATGAAATCCCGCATACGGCCACGGGCAAGATCCAGAAACTCGTGCTGCGCCAGCAATTCAAGGACTATCGGTTGCCGACTGCACTTGCCGCCGAATGAAGTGCTAACGAGCAGCCGTGTCGATCATCTGGCCGAGTGCCTTGCCGATGCACCGATGACCCTCTGCGGTCTTGTGAAGGCCGTCCCAACCGACAAGGCCACTCACACCGCCGTCGATCGCTTTTTTCATAAGAGTGAATCGCGGAAACTGTCCGACGTTCTGTTCACGCGCGACCTCAGCAATGATCTTCTCCATCTTGGCATGGCGTGAGGTCAGCAGAACCAGCGGCGCATATTGCAGGTCGACGAGGATGACGTCGGCATTGGCAGCCTTAAGCCGCTTCACCGCTCCGTTGAGCATTTCCTTCGCGTTGTCCGCGATGCCGCGCCACACCGCGTCGTTACTCCCGAGTTGCCACACCACAAGATCAGGCTTGTAACGCAGGACGTCGTTATCGAGGCGCGCCACGTTCTCCGAAATATTTTCCATGATGCGTCCGCTATTGATCAACTCAATCCGTGCGGATGGACGCAATCGCAGCAGTTCCTGCTTCATGACGTCCGGGAAGGCGCCACCGGATCTGAGCAGCCCAAAGCCGGTCGTTGATGAGGACCCCAACGCCACGACGACAAGCGGCTCGCCGGCCTGCAGCTTTGTCCGCGTGCGAGCCAGGGATGTGCCAAGCGACATTCCCTTTTTGAAGGCAAGACAGGCATCCCCGGCAGCTTGCTGCGCCTGCGCACGGCCGCCAAAGACGAAAGCGGATGAAGCCACCAGTAACCAAATGAGATGGCGATTGGGCTTGGACATCGACCCCCTGCTTTGCCGCGTCTCGCGGCGGCTGAATGCCCACTGCCAATATTCACCGGCCCAACACACGTCAGGAATGGGGCATATTGGCGCTTGTCATTTTCACCTATCTATATTGTCAATATTGACATCTAGATTATACAGTGAAACGCAACGATGTTCCGGTTCGTACTCGCTATACGGAGCAAGGACTATGAAACGCTATGTCATCGAACGCGATCTGCCCGGTGTGGGCGGAATGAATCGCGCTCAATTCAAGGACGTTGCCGCGACCTCCAACACTGCCTTGGCCAAACTCGCCGGCAAGGCTCAGTGGGAACACTCCTACATCGTCGACAACAAGAGCTTCTGCATCTATCTCGCGGAAGACGAGGCGGCCGTGAAAGAGCATGCCAAGCTCAGTGGCTTTCCGGCAACCAAGGTGACCGAGGTGCGGACTGTCATCGACCCAATGACTGCAAATTCCTGACCAAGTGACGCCGTCCGGCTCTGCCGGCGGCGTCTTATCTTCGCGTTGGAGCGCGCCAGCCAGACTTCATCCATGGTCCACTCGAGCAAACCAGATACCGGCCAGTTCTGCTGGCTTGATCTTGCCGCGACCGACGCCGAAAAGGCCAAGGCATTCTACGGAAATCTTTTCGGCTGGACGTCCTATGAGCAGCCGGCCAACGGCGGCAGCTTTACGCGTCTGCGTCTCTGGGGCCGGGACGTCGGCTCACTTTATCAACTGAAGAGCGCCCTTCTCGCCCATGGGATTCCATCGCACTGGACGCCGTATGTTCGTGTTGATGATGTTGAGATAGCCGTTCAGCGCGCCATTGCTTTTGGCGGAGTGATCGTTGCCGAACCCTTTAGTGTGTCCGACGTGGCGCAAATCGCACTGATCGAAGACTCCGTTGGCGCATTGGTTGGTCTGTGGGAACCAATCGCGGCGAACAAGAAGGCGAATGGACATGGCCAAGAACATACCTAAGAACTTGGCTAGGAAAAGGACGGCGCGAACGGATGGCGCGAACGGGGCCTGCAGAGGCAGCAACAATCTTCTGGACGTTGTCGTCGTCGTTCTCGAGGGCGGCTATACGTCAACGGCTGTTGCCCCCATCGAGATATTTCACGCGGCCGGCGTCGTGTGGAACTGGCTGCATGGAGAGCCCGTAAAACCCCGATTCAGAGTGCGGACAGCTTCCATTGACGGCCGCAGCGTGAAATCCGTCTGTGCCCTGGGACTGACTCCAGACGGAGCGCTGAGTGACATCAAGAAGGCGGACATCATTATCGTCCCCGCATCAGGCTGGGACGCGATCGATTCAATTGCGAAGAACACATCCCTCCTGCCCTGGCTCAAGAAGTGGCACGATCGCGGCGCCTATATTGCCGGCGTCTGCTCCGGCGTCGCGTTCCTTGCAGAGTGCGGAATTCTCGATGGCAAGCGCGCGACGACCCATTGGGGCGTCGCGGACACTCTGCGTGAGCGCTATCCCAAGGTCCGCTGGCAAACCGAGCAGTTTGTAACCGAAGATGGCCACCTCTTCTGCAGTGGTGGGGTCTACGCTTCAATCGACCTCAGTCTTTATCTGGTTGAAAAATTCTGCGGACACGAGATTGCGCTCCAGTGCGCAAAGGCGTTGCTGCTCAGCATGCCGCGTGGCCGCCAGTCGGGATATTCGGTGGTGCAATTGTCGCGTCCGCACTCCGACCAGAAGATCAGACAAAGCGAAGAGTATTTGCAGCAACACTTCGACCACGACATCTCAATCGACAACCTTGCCAAGCAGGCAGGGATGGGTCCCCGCAACTTCATTCGCCGCTTCAAGGCAGCAACCGGCCGGGTGCCTGGCGCCTATCTGCAGACGCTCAGAGTATCTGCGGCAAAAGAACTGCTCGAGCACGGCGGCGCGTCGATTCAGGCTGTCAGTTCAAAAATCGGGTACGAAGACATCGGGTTTTTCCGAAATCTGTTCAAACGTCATACGGGCATGACGCCAGGCGAATACCGCGACAAATTTTCGCAAATGAGCTTCGAGCGCGGCGAACTGATCGCGGGACGGCAGTGAGCCGGCGGCCCTTCGGTCAGGGCCCGCGCAATCTCGTTGCGGGTAGATGGTTCAACGCTTCTCGCGCCGCCTCCTCCATTGTCGCGAACACAGCGCCCTCTTTGACCAGCCGGTCGACCAGATCTTCCAGCGCCAGCATCCTGTGGCCGCGACCAATCACATAAGGGTGCATGGTGTATGTCAGCACGCCCCACTCGACAGACTTCTTCATGTAGAGGAATTCATCGAGCCAGTTCTGCATAACCAAACGCGCAGGCTGCAGGCCAGGCAAGATCGTCGTGGCCGTGCGCATGAATTCGAAATGGGGGAAGTCGTCGAGTGACCAGCTGATCGGCATCTCAATCAGGGCGGTTTCCTCTCCAAACCGGAATGGCTCGCCCAGCTTGGCCACGTCCCCGCGACGCGCGCGATAGGGCAAATAGTCGGCGCCCATCAGGCTTGAATCGTACTGAAAGCCATGCCGCAACAGCAGATCGACCGTGTGTTCGCTGAGATCCCATGATGGCGACCGGTAACCGCGCGCCTTGCGGCCAGCCAATCTGACGATGGCCTCATTGGCACGAACGAGATCCGCCTCTTCTTCTGCTGCTGTTTGCGTCGCGGGCGGAATATGCGCCCAGCTGTGATGCGCGACCTCGTGCCCGCCCGCGACCACGGCGTGGCATTCGCGCGGCCAGGTTTCTATGGTGAAACCGGGAATGAACCAGGTCGCCTTTATGCCGCGAGAAGAAAGCAGGTCGAGTATGCGTCGCGACGCCATCGCCCCAAACTCACCGCGCGACAGCGGAGTCGGCGTCGTCATGCCGCGCGCGATAAAGCCGGACTGCGTATCAAAATCGAAGGTCAAACAAACGATATGACGGGGCATGGCAATTCACCGGTCCAGCCTCGCCTTCGCTGTTGGCGGCGGCGGGGCATGATAGGAAAGGATGCATGAGCGTCAAGGAAATCGGCATTATTCTGCACGGCGCGACCGGTCGGATCGGCGCCACGCAGCACTTGGCCAATGCACTGGCGCCGATCCGCGCCGAAGGCGGAATGCACGGCAACAGCGGGTGCATCATGCCGCGCCTGCTGCTCGTGGGACGGAATGCAACTCGCCTTGCAGACATTGCGCACCGTCACGGCATTGCCGATTGGACGGTGGACCTCGATGAAGCGCTGGCACGGCCAGACTTTCCCATTTTTTTCGACGCTGCGGCCACCGAGCAGCGCGTGGCAACCCTGTCCAAGGCAATTGCAGCCGGCAAGCACATCTACAGCGAGAAGCCAGTCGCGCCGACGGTGGCCGAAGGGGTCAAGCTATTGCGAGCGGCCAAAGCCCGCGGGCTCAAGACCGGAGCGGTCGAGGACAAGATCTACTTGCCCGGCCTGCAGAAGATGAAGGGCTTGACCGCGAACAATTTCTTCGGGCGCGTCACGGGGTTTCAGCTTGAATTCGGTTGGTGGGTGTTCGATGGCAACGAACGCCCCAGCCAACGCCCAAGCTGGAACTACAAGCGCAACACTGGCGGCGGTCTCACGCTGGATATGTACCCGCACTGGCGTTACGTGATCGAAGGCATACTCGGGCCGATCCGGCGCGTCGTGGCGGCCATGAAGACCATGATTCCCGAGCGGCGCGACGAAGCCGGCACCTCCTATCCGGTCGATGTTGAAGACACCTCACGGACACTGGTCGAGCTCGAGAGCGGTGCTGTCGGAACCATCATTTGCTCGTGGGCAACACGCGTCCGTCGCGATGATCTTCTGAGCTTTCAGGTCGACGGAACGCACGGTTCGGCGATTGCAGGATTGCACCGCTGCTGGATCCAGAGCGCGGCGGATACGCCAACCATTCAGCACTTCAATCCTGGCCGCGATCTTGGCATCGACTACCGCGCCGACTGGAACGAAGTCGCCGATCAAGGCAATCACATCAATCCATATCGCGTCGGTTGGGAGAATTTCCTTCGACACGTCATCGATGACGCACCGCTTGCGAGCGATCTCACGGCGGGAATCCGTGACGTCCAGCTTGCCGAGGCCTGCTACAGGAGCGTCGACGAGGGAAAGTGGATTTCGCTCGAAATCAAATCCGGCTGAAGGACCTACTCAGCCGCAAGCTGGACGGCTTGCAACCGGTCTTGTGCCGCGACGAGCCGTTGCATCACCTTGAGGTCGCGGTCGCGCAATTGCAGACAAGCGTCAGCCCAAACCTGGACGACACGGTCAAGCTCGGCGAGCGAAAGCGGATTGACCTCGCGTCCGACCTGATAGACCGAGCGGTTGCCGATGTGGCGGCGCTTGCTGCGCTGGATGTATTCGCGCGCTTCGGCGAGTCCCTGTCCCGGCTCGGCCAGAATGTGCACGAGGCCAACATCTTTCATTTCTTCCGCGGTGTAGATGCGCCCACCCAACATCATTTCCTCGGCAAAGGCTGCGCCCACACGGCGCGCCACCAAACTATAAGCGCCCATGCCCGGGAACAGACCGAAAATGTTTTCCGGAAAACCGAACTTCGCGCCGCGCTCGGCGATAATGACGTTGAATGAAAGCAGCGATTCAAAACCACCACCCAGTGCATCACCCTGCGCAAGACCGATCGTGACCATCGGAAGACCGAGACACTCGATGTTCCGATGCAGGATGCGGACGCAAGATTCACCGTAGGCGACGAGTGCCTGACGGTCGCGCGCACGGATTCTTGCCGCGAAGTGATCGAGGTCGCCGCCGAGATTGAAGACGCCCGGCGTGCGCGAACCCAGCAGCAGATAGCGTAAATCGCCGGGACGGCCTTCAAAGGTGGCCAGAATGCCACGCTGCCAGGCGTGGAAATCCTCAAGAAGATCAAGATTATAGCTTGGCCGGCCGCGCGGCCGCATGAAGGTCCAAAGGCTTCCGGTGGGCTCGTCCCAGGTCACCTCAAGTTGTTCAAGTTCGAACAACCGGCGCGCATCGGCGCTCTTTTTCAGATCGATCAGCTGCGGATCAAACGGCAGCCTCGCCTGGGCGGGTGGAACGGACTGGACGTCGACCCGCATCACCGTGCGGGCATCCGGTACTGCATACATGGAAATTTCTACGTACCAGTTTACGATTTTTTTACCCTAACAGAAGGTTACCTCCTTAACAATTGCGCAGTCGCCACACCGAGCTGCGTTTGCAATCGAACGAAAACGCTTCGCACAGAATCGCACGAAAAAATCGATACAAAGTCACGTTAACTACGTTTGAAGAAGCTTTGTTGCCTTCAACGTGTGCAACAAGCGATCGCGATCGTCATTTGCGTGCGCAATTTTTGTGCCGCCATTGCTCGCGAAAACCTGCTCGCTCGGAAATTAATTTCTAGCGCACACGGGTTCGTTCGAGCTCTCCGCGGATCGAAACAATTTTAGTGAAATTTTCGCGTGGCCGCTTCCGCTTCGTTCATCTTGGTTGCTGATACACCAAGCAATTTGCTTCGCATTGAGCAATCGCGCGTACCATCTCGGCCTTGAGTTAGCCGCGTAGGTCGCATGTTACTCAGGAAGTTGCTGCAGATCCGCAAGGCGGATGCGGAACTGCCGAAGGAAATCCGCGCCGCGCTGATCGAGTCGCTTTTCGCGCCGATCGCGTCGCTGATCGTGGGTGCCGTCGCCTGCTCCATCGTCGGAGCGGCGGTTGCGCTGCGCGTCGGCGATCACTGGATCATGGCCAACTCAGTCGCGATTCTCGCGGTTGGCATGCTGCGCGTGATTTCCGCCCTGCTGTACAAGCGATCCAAGCAAGCCGACAGGTTGGTCGCCACCAAGGTGTGGGAACACACCTACGAATACGGGGCATGGGGCTTTTCAGCGCTCCTGGGTTTGCTTTGCTGGGTGACGATCACGCACACGGTCGATTCATCGCTGCAGATGGCCGTGACCACGACATCAGCCGGTTATGCGGCGGCCATATCCGGTCGTAACGCGGGACGGCCCTTCATCGCCGTCGGCCAGCTCGCGCTCTGCACCTTGCCGATGTCGCTGGCGCTCCTCGCGTATCCGGATTGGGTGCACAAGGCGCTGGGCTTCGTGGTGCTGATGTTCATCTACGGAATGATCGATATCACGCTCAGCATCCGTGACATCATCATTCAGGCGCTCACGATGACGCGCAAAGAGGCGGCGCTCGCGACCCGTTTCGAGCAGCAGGCGAACCGTTTCGACATCGCGCTCAACAACATGTCGCACGGCCTGTGCATGCTTGACGAGCAGAACCGCCTGCAGGTCTGGAACGACCGGTTCCTCGAACTGCTTCACCTGAAGAGCGCTCCCGTTCGTGTGGGCATGCCGGCGTCTATGCTGATCCGCCACAGCATCCGCGCCGGAAACCACAAGACTCGAAGCGTGCGGAAAGTCATCGACGACCTGGTGCAAGGTCTTCAGCATAATCGTTTCGATCAAGTTCAGACATCGCCGGACGGTGATCGCACGATTGCAATTTCGCGCCGGATGATGTCCGGCGGCGGCTCAGTCGTCATTCTCGAGGACGTGACCGAGAGCAAGCGCGCGCAGGAGCGCATCACGCATCTTGCGAGATACGACGATCTGACCGGTCTCGCCAACCGCAACCAGTTCCGCGAGCGCATCAACGGAATGCTCGCCGCGATGCACAAGGGCAAGAATCACATCGCCATCCACCTGATCGATCTCGACCGGTTCAAGACCATCAATGACACGCTCGGTCATCCCATCGGCGACAAATTGCTCAAGGAAGTTGCCTCGCGGCTCAAGACCGTCATACGCCCCGGCGACATGATCACGCGTTTCGGCGGCGACGAGTTCGTGGTGCTGCAGGTCGGCACCGAGCGCTACCAGGACGCCAAGTGGCTCGCGCAGCGGCTCGCCCGAACGCTGAAAGATCCGTTTGAAATCGACGGTCACCGCATCGACATCGGCGCTTCGATCGGCATCGCCATGGCACCGATGGACGGGGTCGATGCCGACCAATTGCTGAAAAAAGCGGACATGGCGCTCTATGCCGCCAAGAACGGCGGCGGCGGTGATCATCGCTTCTTCGCGCTGGAGATGGAAGAAGCAGCGCAGGAAAGGCGCGCCCTCGAACTCGACCTGCGCGAGGCGCTGTCTTCGGACCAGTTCCAGCTTTACTTCCAGCCACTGGTCGACTTGCGCACCGGCCGCGTAACGACCTGCGAAGCACTGATGCGCTGGAAACATCCGAACCGCGGCATGGTGCCGCCAGCTGTCTTCATTCCAATCGCCGAGGAGACCGGCCTCATCATCTCGCTCGGCGAATGGGCTTTGCAGCGCGCTTGCGCCGAGGCAGCGAACTGGCCAAAGAGCGTCAAGGTCGCCGTCAACCTTTCGCCCGTGCAATTCCGCGACCGCGGCCTTGCCTTGCACGTCGTTTCGGCTCTGGCGAAATCGGGATTGCCGGCACAGCGGCTGGAGCTGGAGGTCACTGAACGTCTGTTGCTCGAAGACAGCGACGGAACGCTCGCAGCCATGGAGCAACTCAAGAATCTTGGCGTCAGCATTTCGCTCGACGACTTTGGAACGGGTTACTCGTCGCTCAACTATCTGCGCAAATTCCCTTTCCAGAAGATCAAGATCGATCAGTCGTTCATTCAAGGGCTGGGCGAGGAGCGCGACGCACAGGCGATCATCGGTGCCGTCGCCGGCCTCGGCGCAAGCCTCGACAAGACGGTTGTCGCGGAAGGCATCGAGACCGAAGAGCAGATGAGGCAGGTCAAAGCCCACGGTTGTCACGAAGGACAAGGCCATTTCTTCGGCGAACCCATGGCCGCGGAAACAATTCACGCGCGACTTGCGGAATCGACCAGCGTCGCACAGCTGGTTGCTTGACCCCTCTGCCATAACGACAGATAGCGGCGTTCCAGCTTGCCCGCTTCCAGCGAGCCTCGGGATATTGCTTGCTTTGCGGCTTGCCTTTATTCCTGCTGACCATGGCCAGCCTCGATGCGGGCGGGATCGTCACGAGCGGCGGCGTGCGATTCCTTGGGCAGCGCCGGTCCTACTGGCGGCTGCTCATCCGGGGCGCCGCGCTGCTGATGATCACCCTGGGCATATATCGCTTCTGGCTGGTCACCGATGTGCGCCGCTTTCTCTGGTCGAACACTGAAATTGCCGGCGAGGCCCTCGAATATACGGGGACGGCGCTCGAGCTCCTGCTTGGATTTCTCGTGGCGATCGCCCTTCTCATTCCGATTTATGCAGGGTTTTTTCTAGCCGCTCTTGATCTCGGTCTGCTCGGGAAATTGTCGGGCGTCCTGGCTTTTGCCGCGCTCGGCGTGCTCGGCCAATACGCGATTTACCGCGCGCGGCGTTATCGTCTCACACGGACCATCTACCGCGGGTTGCGCTTTCACCAGACAGGTTCGGCCTGGTCTTACGCATTCCGCGCAACGCTATGGTGGATCGTCACGGTATTGACCGTTGGGCTGGCCTACCCTTTCCAGATCGCAAACCTCGAGCGCTACAAGATGAAAAATACGTTCTACGGCGATCTGGGCGGCCGCTTTGAGGCCTCTGGACTGTCCCTGTTCTTTCGCGGACTGCCAATGTGGCTGCTGTTTTTTGCGCCACTTGCTCTCGCAATCAGGGGATTCGTCGGGCTCGACTGGCAGGCGCTAATCGATGCGATCGCGCAAGGCGGCGATGATGTCATGAGCAAGATCGAAGGCGGAAACCCGGGTCTCGGGAGCGCCATCACCTTCGCCATGTTGATGGGAGGCGTGAGCATCGCCTTTGCCGCCCTGATCTATCCGGCTTTTCAGGCGCTCACGCTGCGATGGTGGTCGTCCGGCCTGCGCTTTGGCACGATCGACGTGCGCTCGCACCTGCGCACACGCGATATCTACCGCGCCTATGCGCGTTTCCTGGGCTACGCGAGCCTTTTCAGCATCGTGATGGGAATTTTTGGCGGCATTGTTTTTTCCATCGCAGGCGCCGTGATCAATGTCACGAAGTTCGAAACCGCGGACCAGATCGCGGTAACTCTTCTCCTTCTCGGGGCCTACGTGGTGGCAGCACTTGGTTTCTCGACCATCTATCGCGCTACCGTGCACCTGTCGGTGTGGCAGTTGGGCATGGAATCGCTCGAATTGTCCGGTCTTTCGGCGTTGGAGAAGGTCAAGGCGGGCGGGCGGGCGAGCTCCGCCTTGGGTGAAGGCCTCGCCGACGCCCTGAATGTAGGCGGCTATTGATAGGGCGAACGAGGAGCCGCGGTCATGAGTTCCGGAGCCGGCGTTTACTTCGACGGTGTCACCAGTGCCCGTCGCGAGGTTGCCGTAGAA
>Ga0070717_10000288_pt1 | contig 33950 bp, 26 predicted proteins | sample LARL113metaG_FD_71366 | JGI IMG/M metagenome (GOLD analysis project Ga0070717, IMG submission 71366) | Corn, switchgrass and miscanthus rhizosphere microbial communities from Kellogg Biological Station, Michigan, USA - LAR L11-3 metaG | ecosystem: Host-associated > Plants > Roots > Rhizosphere ...
AAGAGTAGAAAACGACGAGGCGTTTGACTGCCTACGAGGCGTCGAGCTCACGTAGCCGTGCCTCGATCGTGCGCTGCTCAGGCACGAGCTGAAGTCGATGCCGCGCCAGCAGGCCAAGCCCGCCGAGAATGAAGATCACCGCGAGGACGACGGCCATCGACCAGACTTGGTTGCCGGGCGTTTTCCCCGCGGCATGCAACTGCCAGATCGCCACCGCGGTGAGGGGCACCATCGCGGCAAACAACCCGCCGACGAGGCGGAGATGATGCCGTTGAGCGGTGTTGGCCTCCTGGGCGGCGACAAGCGCGACACGCAGCGGCAACGCAGATTCTCTCGAAACAGTGCCTTGCCGGAAGAACGCCCACCAAAAATACCCCAATGCCATCCAGGGAAGCGCCAAGAGCGGGAGCAGAGCCCATTGGCCGTTCACTCCCTCAAGCCCCCGCCGCCCCCCGTGGTTCACGGCCAAGACGCTCGCGGCGGTCAGGAGAAAAGAAGTCCACGCTAGCCAGAAGGCTCGAAGACGACGGCGACGACGCAGGCGGGAGAGGAAATGCGAGGCGAGCTGTTTGCCAGCGGCGGACCCGGGCCGATTGGCCGACGAGTTCCACAGGTCATTGAGCGATTCGGGGTTCATTTTGATTCTCCTGAGTTCATGAGTTCGGCCAACTGCTGCCGGGCGCGGGTGAGGCGGGCGCCGACATTCGATTCGGTAAAGCCGTGGATCGCGGCGATCTCGCGGTAGCTGAGACCGTCCAGGGAAAGAAGGAGCAACGACCGGTCGATGGGCGGGAGCGAGCGAATGGCGACATAGACCGCTTCGAGGCGTGACGGCGTATCGCTGCGGCTGCGGCCGTCCTCCGGGCGGGCCATCCAGTCAATCTCGCCCGCGATGGCGACGTGACGACGGTGCTTGCGTTCGGTGCGGTGCCAGAGGAGCGCCGCGTTGTGCGCGACCCGATAGACAAAGGTGGAGGACCGGCTGTCGCCGTGAAAAGCGGGCACCGCGCGCCATAGCCCAATCATGATCTCTTGCATGAGATCATTGCGGTCGTCGCCCACGGCGAAGGCATGCACCACGTGGTGCAGGATCGCGATGTGGTCGCGCATCCAGCTGGTAAACAGTTCGTCTTGGGCAGCAGCGTTCATGAAGCAAATCGTGCAGAGTTAGATACCATTCGATTCATTTCCTTACACGCGTGATCGACTGCTTCGCTTTCTCACGGATTTGGAGCGATCATTCCCCGGCTAGGCCGCGTCAGACCCGCCCGTCATCGTCACTCGATGAATGGCTCCGATGCGGCATGTCGCCGCACCCGGCATAATCCCCATCCGCCCGCTCTGACGCGACCGTCCAACCTTCGCGCTGTTTGTTGGATCGGCGCGGCTGTAATTGGAACCAAATTACACCCCATTCCCCAGACCGGCGGCCTGCACTGAGAAATGGCTGGCCCGTTGAGTCTTCTGGTCGAAGCATCCGATATCGGCGAGGTGGTCAACTCGTAGTAGTGGAAAATCGGTTACTGCGGATCAGCCGCGGTGAACTTAGCTTTGCGAGTTTCGCATTTTTCTGCGGCATATAGAGGGACCGATTCTCCTCCGAGATTCGTCGCCTGCGAATGCCATGACTTCTCCGTCAGCTGCCCGACTCAGTCCAGTCGCTCTTCTCCTCGGCGTCGTTCTCTTGCCGCTGGTGGGGAGCGCGCTGGCGGGGCGGGACATGCACCGGCTTTTCCGCTTTCCCCCGCCGCTCGAAATTCCGTCCGGTTACACGAAGTTCTCTTGGCCCGGAGCAGGCGCGGTGCTCGCGGTTTTGGCCGCGCTTGCCCTCTCCTGGGTGGTAACCTTCCAGCGGAGGCCGCGAGACCTTTGTGCCCATCCTTCGGATACGTTGACGCCCCGCCGAGCAAAGAGCTTCCCGCTTTGGGGTCAGGCGGCGCTGGTCTGGATCGTCGGGTGGTGGTGGGTGGCGTGGAACCGCGGGCCGGAATTCGCCAGCGTCCAACGCTACACCTTTTTTCCGCTTTGGCTCGGCTTCATTGTCGCGGTCAACGCTTGCACCACGTCTCGCACGGGCGGGTGCCTGCTCACGCGCGCGCCGCGGCTATGGCTGACTTTGTTCGGCGCGAGCGCGGTCTTCTGGTGGATCTTCGAATGGCTCAATCGCTTCGTGCGCAATTGGCACTACCTCGGCGTGGCGGATTTCGGACCTATCGCATACGCCGCGCACGCCAGCCTGTGTTTTTCGACTGTCCTGCCCGCCGTCTCCGCCGTCGCGGAGCTCCTTGGAACGTATCCACGGTGGACCGACACGATCGCTGCCGGTCCGGCCTGGGCTTGGTTCGGCTCCCGCGGAACCGCGCTCGTCCTCGTGAGCGGAGGCGCCTGTGCCCTGCTCCTGACCGGCGCTTTTCCCCCGTGGTTTTATCCCGCGTTGTGGGCCGCGCCTCTTGCGCTTTTTCTGGGAGAATCCGTCTTGAGTGGGCGCGGCGGCCTGCCTCAGGAAATAGCCCGCGGCGACTGGCGCCGCGCCGCAACCTGGATGGTCGCCGGGTTGATCTGCGGTTTCTTCTGGGAACTCTGGAATTGGCGGAGCGTGGCCAAATGGATCTACACCGTGCCCAGCGTGGAGCGCTGGCAGGTATTTGAAATGCCCTTACTCGGCTACGCCGGCTACCTCCCTTTTGGCCTGGAGTGCCTGTTGGTGATAGAATCGCTGAGAACGCTCGACTTAGAAAAAAGGGTACAGAGATTGATCCGTGAAAATCGGTACAGTCCGTAGTCGATTCCCTCTGCGTGCCTCGTTGGATTCCGATCCGGATTTTTCGCCCTGCAGCCCACGCATCCCCTGTTCTTCCCGGTGCGTCTCAGTCGGGGATGAGCAGAGGATCACGTGCGGTGGCTTACTTCAGCGCGTTCCGGCGAGTTGAGCTTTCGCGAGTTTTTCCAAGAGAGCTTTGGCCGCCGGCTCGGAAGAGGCGGGATTTTGCCCAGTAATCAACAGCCCGTCGGTGACAATATAGGGCGCCCAATCGCCCGCCTTGGAGTAATGACCGCCATTCTTCTTGAGCATGTCCTCCACCAAAAAAGGAACGACCTCGACGAGCCCGACCGCTTGCTCCTCGGTGTTGGTGAATCCAGTGACCTTCTTTCCCTGGACCACGGGGTTTCCGTTCGCGGTCTTAACCGAGCGGAGCACACCTGGCGCATGGCAAACCGCGACGACGGGTTTGCCCGCCGCCAACATCGTTTCGATCAAAGCGATCGACGAAGCATCTTCCGCTAAGTCCCAGAGCGGACCATGGCCACCCGGATAAAACACGGCGTCAAAATCGACGGCGGAGACCTCTCTCAGTTTGAGCGTGCTAGCGAGCACCGCCTGTGCCGCCCGGTCCGCTTTGAATCGACGCGTCGCGTCGGTCTGCGAGGCCGCATCGTCGCTTTTGGGGTCGAGGGGCGGTTGGCCGCCTAGCGGGGAGACCACCGTGATCATGGCACCCGCGTCCTTGAACACGTAATAAGGCGCGGCGTATTCTTCGAGCCAGAAGCCGGTTTTTTTTCCGGTATTTCCGAGTTTATCGTGAGAAGTCAAAACCATCAGTATTTTCATCTGTGTATTTGGTGAGTGGATATGCAAAGCGATCTGCGGATAACTCCAACTCATCGTTCACTTATACGCTTTAATCAACGTCCCATACGATTTCGGAGCGATTTGTCGTGTCGCGAGGGATCCGAGTTGCAAAGTCAAACCTCGCGATCAACTCGCAGAGAAAGCTCCACGCCGAAAAACCGCGCGCATGCTCTCACGATTGCGAGCCAATGAATCTATTGAGACCACGATTGCTCAGCGCGGCCCAGCCCCACCGGAACAAGGGCCAGACCGCCCACCCGGATCGCGGGCCGGCTCTGGCCGGCCTGTATCCAGGCATTCGTGACGGTGAGGGCAGCAAGCGGGAGAGGCCTGGAATCATTTCACCCAGGGCCAACAGAAGGATCGAGAGTGAAAGCCGCGCCAATCCACAGCCGGCGGGCCTTGTCCTTTGACTCGGCATTTTCCTCCTCGTCGGCAGAAAAGCCTCGCAGGCTCCGTTGAATTTCCCACGAAGAAAAGGCTGAGCCAGTCGACTTAAGCCGGCTCGAACAATTCGCGACGTGCTTAAAAATTTGAACCCCTGCGACGTTGAAGCCGCACCGCTGGCCCGTCCACGTCTGGATTTAAGGGGATTTTGAATACGAAAAACCTGAGCGAGGCCTCGGGGAAACCAGCAGGACTCCAGACATCGGGACCTGCTTAGAGCCAACAAGGAGACCTTTTCCCCCGCGAGTTTCGGCCTCCGGCTGTAATCCTAGGCCGTAGGGCGAAGGATTCTTTCTCCACGAACGAGTTTATGCCCACTTTTATTGGGCACACTCGTCTTGACTAATGCCCGCGATGTGACATCACGTGGTACTGTTTTACCTGCATCCCCTTTTTCCGGCGAAACCCCCCGCATTTTTGCGGTTCGTTAGGAAAACAATCGCCCTCAGCCCCGCCATCAAGGCTGCCGCGACTTTAAGATTTTCTTCCTCCAATAAGGCTGCCGCGCTTCGCGCGCGGACACCTGTCTTGCCTTTCTCCTCTCTGCATTCCGCGGAGAGGAGCTGACCCCACCATCCACCCACACATCATGTATCCTACGATTGAAACTTCTCGCAAAACTTTCGGCTCGTTGCGCGCCGGCTTCTGCGTCGCCCTCCTGGCGCTCTCCACGCCTCTCGCCACGTATGCGGTTGACGGTTACGCCGCGACGAACGGCGGCACAAAAGGCGGCACCGGCGGCACGAATGTGACGGTCAAAACCCTGGCCGAGTTCACCGCTGCGGTCGGCGACGATACTCCTCGTGTCGTCCATGTTTCCGGAACGATCAACCTGGGTTCGTCCAGCGTACGGGTCGGCTCGAACAAGACGATTATCGGTGTCGGGGCCAATTCCGGTTTCCTCGGCGACATCAAGACGGTCAAAGAAAACAACATCATCTTCCAGAACCTGAACTTCACCAATCCGAAGAAGGTCGGCGATGGCGATGGACTGACTCTGCAGAAAACGACCCACGTCTCGGTTGAACACTGCACCTTCGTCGATTGCGCGGACGGGAGCTTGGACATCACTCACGCGTGCGATTGGATCACCGTCGAGTGGTGCAAATTCCACTACACGCGCGACGCGGGCCACAACTTCGTCAATCTGATCGGGCACAGCGACAAGAACGCGGCGGAAGACACGGGCAAGCTCCACGTCACCATGCACCACAATTGGTACTCGACCCTCTGCAAAGAGCGCATGCCCCGCGTCCGCTTCGGTGAGGTCCACGTCTACAACAACTACTACGGCGCCGCCGGAAGCAATTACAACGTGGGCCTGGGCGACAACTCCCAGGTGCTGCTCGAGACCTGCTATTTCGATAGCCAAACCATGCCCTGGAAAGACTATAGCAGCAGCGCGAGCCACAAGGGCAAGATTCATTGGAACACGGGTAACGTGTTTGTGAATACAAAGGTTCCGACCTGGGCCCCCAACTCCACGGTCTTCACCCCGAGTTATTCCTACACCTTGACCAGCGGCAGCAACGTGAAGAGTTCGGTCACGAACGCTTCGACCGGCGCTGGCACTCACTAATCGATCGATGTTCCCGCTGCCACGCCTGCTGATTCAGCGGGGCGGTGGCGGTGAGCGATCCCTCCGCATCTCTCGGTTCACCGGGAGATGCAGAGATTGAGCGGGCGAAACGCAGTCCGCGATGGGACCTAAGGCTTCAAGGCTGGCGAGGAACGGCCGCGGTGGGCGAGGAGAACAACCCTGCGTTCGCGACTAGTCATACGGCGGCCGACAGTGCGATGGGGAATTTTTCTGCAGAGGGTTATCCCATCGAGCAGCGGGGGCGGATCGGGATTTCACGCGCGCCGCTTTAATGACAATGTAGGTGCGAATGCACTACCAAATGAACATGAAGTTATCCTCTCCCTCCCTCTTTCGTTCTGTCCGTCCTCTCTCCGCTGCTTTGGCGCTGCTCGCGACCACCGCCTTTTTCCCGTTGGCGGCGCAGACAGGTTCCGGTTCCACCGCTGACGCTTCGGGCGGCACTGGTGTCGGCCAAACCAGTCCCGGGGCAGGCGCGGGCGCCCGCACCAATTCGTCCAACAGCCTTTCCGGCGCGGCCACGACTCGTAACGGCGGCTCTCCCGGCAACGGCACCGCCGCTGGTTCGGGCACATCGGGCGCCGCTGCTCAGCCCGGTGGCACGACGGGCAGCTCAAGCTCTAAAAAAGGCGCCGATCACGCCAAGAAGAAGAAAAAGGCGAAGAAGCAAAACCAGGATCAGAACGGTCCGTCCGGCTCGGGCAGCAGCACCTCCGGTTCCACCGACACCAGCGGCAGCACGACGAGTCGTTAGTGCCGCATAAAGACGGAGTGCGACAGCGCAAAATCGACGGATCACAAATCGATTGAGTGGAACCCGGCTCCGGGCTTCGTCCGGGTTTTTCCGTTCGAGCGACCCAGACGGAGCTGCACCTTTCATCAGAGAGGATACGCTGCGCCTAACCCGCCAGAACCGTGCAGCTGATCCGGATCTTTGATCCATTCGCCGGATACAGCTTCGTTTAAGACAACTGGCCGACCGATTTCGGCCGCAACCTCACCCTTCATCTTCGCGCGCTCAACGTCCGCGTCGGCCTTTTTTTTCCGGCGTGGATTCTGGCTCCGGCAAAACCGAGATTTCGGCGGCGACGAGGGTTTCATGGGCAGCGTAGGGATCCCCGACCTCGAGGAGGCGAGCCATCACGTCAGTCTTCATCGCCAAGAGGCAAAGTCGTGCGAGAGTGTGCAGGTGGATGCGGTCATCCTGGCAGCAGATGAGAAAAAACAGGCGAGTCGGCCTTCCGTCTTCCGCTCCGAAAGGCACGCCTTGTATCGTCCGGCCGAGTACGATGAAAGACCCTTCGAAGCGGTACGGCGCATGATGGCGGGCGTGGAGGAGCGCGAATCCGCCGGCTAACGCGGTCGAGCAAAGCGTCTCTCGTTCTTTCACGCTGGTCAGCAATTCGCGCGGATCGAGCACTCGTCCCGTCCCTTCCGCCAGAGTCACCATATCCCGAATGACTGAGGCTTGGGTTTTCGAGGTCAGCGCAAGATGAATGTATTCAGCCCGCAACAAGTCCGGAATGAGCGCCGCTCCGGGAAAAACGTGGCGCGTGCCTCTCATGGTTTTCTCATGATAGGCATCGAGCCCTTTATCGGGCAGACGAAGAATGCGTCTCGAAGCCCACTCATCAATCTCACTACGCCGGAAAAAAATCCGGCCGCCGCGCGCTTCGCGCGGGATGTCGCTCTCTTTCAACAGCCGCTCCACGTCCCCCTTGCCCAGATGCAGGTACTCCGTGAGTTCTTCGGGAGTGAAAGTGCGGTGGGGCATAGAACGATAAACGATAATGTATCCAAATACCCAGGATTTGAAAGAGTCCAAGTTGAAGAAGCGTGGCTCGTGGTCAAACCGGTCGCTCTCCGGGACTCTAGCTCTCAGCTGCGCCGCTTGCTCAACTGCCTTCCTTTATTCGCGTTCGGGTTGTCACTGCCGTTCGTTTTGCGACCTGCCGCCGCTTCGCAACCTCTGACCTCACCAACCCGGACTGCGGCGGCTCAACCACGGAACGAAGCGGTTTTGTCCGCTGGCAGCACGGACTCCCGTGCTACCCGACGCGCCGGAGCGAATTTCAAAAAAAGAGAGTCTACTTCAGTTTGGCGATGAGCGCCTCGTTGAGTCTGACGTATTCATCTTTCACTACGCCACCCTCTTTGTCCGCCAACTCGATCGACTGTTTTGCGGCCGCCAACGCCCCCGCCTTGTCTCCCGCTTTCGCGAGGATGTCGGCCTTGTGGTAGACCAAATAGAAATTATTCGGCGTGGCCGCGATCGCCGCGTCCATCCAAGCAATCGCTTTTTTAAGATCCAAATTATGATCGGCATAAAACATCGCGGCCGAGGCATAAGGTTTCTTTTCCGCGTCGGAAGCCATCAGCGCTTCGATCTTGGGGACCAGCGCGCCCACCGTGTCGACCGTGAGGTTGACCGGCACACGCGTATTTTCCCAGTCGATACAGAGAAGGGCTGAATCGTCGCGCAAGTTGGTCAGTGCGATGGACAAAGACTCGACCAACTGCGGCAGCTTCGTGGGTTTGACTTTGATCCGGGCGACATCGTTTTTCTCGTCGTATTTGTAAGCGCCCCATTGGGACATGGCTTTGTGGATAATCACCGTCCACTCCTTGGGGTCCGGGATGGTGAACAGTTCATAGCTGCCGGCGGGAATTTCCGTTTCATTCAACTTCACCGCGGTGCTAAACGTGATCTTCGTCGCGGAGTTCGCCCCGGTTCGCCAAACTTTGCCATAGGGTTCCAGTCCACCGAAGATCTTTCGGCCTTTTACGCTGGGTTGAGAGTAATTGATTTCCACCTCGGTCAAACCGACGCGTTGTTTGACCGTGGCCGCAGGGCTGGCGGCGGGAAACTCGAGTTTGGGCGGCGGAGCCGACTGCGCGTGCAGCCCGGCAACGGAGGAAAACGAAACAGCCAAAAAAGCAGCGATCAGTCTATTCATAGGAGGTGTGGATTAACCCGGACAGGTGTGATGACCAAGCCGGAAGCAAAACGATCAGCGATCAAAAAGCGATTCCGATCCCCGCGGACCGCTTCCCCTCCTTAAACCCGGCGGAGTGCTTCGTCGACCACGGCGAGGAGAAAATCTGCATCCGCGGAGTTGATACACATCGGCGGCTTGATTCTCAGAGTGTTGCCGAAAAGGCCGCCTTTTCCGATCAGGAGCCCCAGATCCTTGCAGGTTTCGAAAACCGCCGCGCATTCTTCCTTGGCCGGCGTCTTGCTCGCACGGTCTTTCACCAGCTCCACGCCAAGCATCAGTCCCAACCCGCGGACCTCGCCGATCAACGCGTGTTTGTCCGCCAGCTTCTCCAGGCCTTTTCGTAGATAAGCGCCGATTTTCAAGGAGTTCGCCTGGAGTTGCTCGCGCTCGATCACCTGGAGCACCGCCCGGCCTTGTGCACAGCAGACGGGATTCCCGCCAAAAGTGTTAAAATGGATCCGTGTCGCCAGCGCCTGGGCGATCTTCGGCGTGGTCACTACCGCCGCGAGCGGGCAGCCGTTGCCAATGCCCTTGGCCATGGTGACAATGTCCGGAATCACGCCCTGGGTTTCGAAGCCCCAATAATGCGTTCCCGTTCGTCCGAAACCGGCTTGGACTTCGTCGGCAATGCAGAGCCCGCCGGCCCCCCGCGCGTGACCGTAGGCGTGTTTCAAATACGCCTCGGGGAAGACCACCGTGCCGCCCACACCCTGAATGGATTCGGCGATAAACGCGGCGATGCGCCCGGAAGTGCCGAACTGGATTACGCTTTGCACGTCGGCCGCGTACTTTTCCCCGGCGTTGGGATCCGCTTTACCGTAAGGTCCGCGATAGGTGTCGGGCATCTGGGCGTGCTGCACCCCGAAACTGTGCGGCACATTGAATTTCCAGGTGTGGTGCGAGGTGAGCGCCATGGTGCCAGGGCTCCCGCCGTGGTAGGCATTGCGCAACGCCACCACATCGTAGTTGCCGGTGTAGGCGCGGGCCATGAGGAGAGCCAGGTCGTTGGCCTCCGAACCGGAATTCACAAAATAAACCACCTTCAGCTCGCCCGGCATCTTCGCCGCCAGATCGCGGGCGTAGAGCGCGATGTTGGGGTGAAGGTAAATCGTGGTGGTATGTTGAATCGTTTCATTCTGCGTATTCGCCGCCGCCACGACGTCGGGGTGACAGTGGCCCACGCTGACGGTGACGATGCCGCCAAAACCATCGAGGTAACGGCGTCCTTTCTCATCGAAGAGGTACTGCCCCCTCCCTTCCACCACCATGATGGGTTTTTTATAATAGTGAAAAATCGCCGGATTGACGTATTCACGGCGCAGGGACAGTACCTCCTCAGCCGATGGGCCGGTGTAAGGGAGTGGTTGATACGCAAACGGCGGCAGTTCAGGAGGCGTCATAATAGGGATAGTTCGGGCGTTTTTAATTCCAAACGGATCGGGTGAGGCGGAGTGCCCTCACCCACTCGCTCAACGTCACTCGCGGGGTGAGGGCGCCCCGCCTACATCGGACCACAATCGGCTTATTTGAGTGAGCTGCGTCACGCGGCCTCCCTTTGCGGATGGGGGGCCGGCGCCGCCGAGAGCTTCCGCAAGGCGACATAAACCACAAATCCAAGGCCAAAGCCGACGAACCAGGAATAATTGTAGAGTGTCACCCAGGTCGACGAAAGGGACGCACCGTCAATCGCTTTCACCGTGACCAGAAAGCCGGGCAAGTTCGGCAGGACTGCAACGATCAACGCCACCAGAGCGACAATACTATAGCCGCCGGTAAACGCATACTCACCGTCGGCCCGATAAAGCGCTTCCAGGTCGAGGCGCTGGCGTCGGCAGACGAAATAATCCCCAATCAAGATCCCGCCGATCGGCCCGAGCAATGCGCTGTAGCCGACCAGCCAGGTGAAGATGTAGCCGGACGGATCCGCCACCAGTTTCCAAGGCATCATGAGGATTCCAGAGATCCCCGTGATCAGTCCGCCCAGGCGAAAAGAGATTTTCTTCGGAGCCAAGTGAGCGAAATCGTTGGCCGGGCTGACCACGTTAGCCGCGATGTTTGTCGCCAAAGTAGCGATACACAAGGCAAGCATCGCCAGGACCAGGACGAACGGATTCTTGAAACGGGTCAGCACGTCGACAGGGTCCCAGATGGTTTGCTGGTAAATGATTGTCGTAGCCGAGGTCACCGCCACCCCAATGAACGCGTAGAGCGCCATGGTGGGTGGCAGCCCGATCGATTGCCCGATGACTTGATCGCGTTGCGAGCGCGCATAACGCGAGAAATCCGGGATGTTGAGCGAGAGCGTGGCCCAGAACCCAATCATGCCAGTCAGCGCGGGCACAAAGAAAACGTAAAACTGGCCGCTCTTCGCTCCACCGGGATCAAAGGCCGAGGGTTGTGAAAGGATCGGCCCAAAGCCGCCGGCCGCGCGATAAGCCCAGCCAAGTAACAACAATCCCAATACGAGGAGCAACGGCGCCTTGATCGAGAGGAGCAGCCGAATCGAATCGATGCCCTTGTAGATGATCAGCATGTTCACCGCCCAAAACGCGAGGAAACAGAGGAACTGAATACCGGTAATCCCCAAAAAATCAGCGTCACCGCTGACCCTCGCGATCGAGGGAAAAAACACCGCGAGGATCTTGTGAATCGCTTCGCCTCCAATCCAGCATTGGATACCGAACCACCCACAGGCCACGAAAGCGCGGAGGAGCGCTGGAATGTTGGCTCCTTTCGTGCCGAAGGCGGCCCGACAATAAACCGGAAAAGGAATGCCATACCGCGCCCCCGCATGGGCGTTGAGGACCATCGGAATCAGCACAATCAGGTTGCCGAGAAAGATCGTCAGAACCGCCTGCCACCAATTCATCCCGCCGCCGATCAGCGACGAGGCCAGCATATAGGTGGGAATGCAGGCGGCCATGGAGATCCAAAGCGCCGCAAAATTCCAAAGCCTCCAGGTCCGTCGTTCCGGCGGCACCGGTGCTAAGTCGTCATTGTGCAGCGGAGACGCCGCCGTGCTAGCAGGGAGTGAGCTCATTTCAGTATTCATTTATTCGAGACATCACCCCAATGAGAAAAGGCTTGATCCGTGTGCATCCGTGAAATCGGTGGTAAATAGTTCCGTTTCGTCGGCCGGTCATTCATCTGAGTTTTAACCACGGATTTCACAAATATACACGGATCAATCACAATTATCGAACAACCCGTTTCCATTGGAGCTCAACGTGATTGAGCTCAATCCACAGGGCGCAAGGTTTGCGATCTGCCGAATGGCTTGATCCGTGTGCATCCGTGAAATCCGTGGTAAATGGTTCCGTTTTGTCGGTCGGTCTATTCATCTGAATTTTAACCACGGATTTCACGGATACACACGGATCAATCACCATCATCGAACAACCCGTTTCCATCGGAGATCCGAGTGTTTAAAGTTCAGCAATAACGCGAGGCGTAGTTGCGTGATGGTGAGGTAACCAATCATTTGGGCGAAATGAGTACGCGTAAAATCCTCCGTTACCTTTGGGTCTACAATCAGGAGATCATCGACAATTAGATCCGGCACTAAGGTGTCTACGATATGACCTTCATATAAAACATCGAAACGCTTTTGCTGCTCGATCCGATGGCCCTTTTTCGTGAGCTCAATGCAAAGAGCATTTTCATAGGCCTTTTCGCCGAGACCCGGCTTAAGCACGTTGAGCACTTTCATGGCCGCCCCGATCACCGACTCGCTCAATTCACTGTGAACTATTTTTTCTGTTTCCATACCTAAATTTTAAATCCACCAGCGCGATCTAAAACCGGCTGAACGGATTGATCCGTGTGCATCCGTGGTAAATGGTTCCGCTTTGTCGGTCGGTCTATTCATCTGAGTTTTAACCACGGATTTCACAGATATACACGGATCAATCACAATCATCGAACAACCCGTTTCCATTGGGGACCAGTGGTTGAGCTCAATGCACATGGCGCAAGGTTTGAGACCCGCCGAATGGCTTGATCCGTGTGCATCCGTGAAATCGGTGGTAAATAGTTCCGCTTTGTCGGTCGGTCTATTCATCTGAATTTCAACCACGGATTTCACGGATACACACGGATCAAGCGCGATAGATCCGAAAGGTGGAATCGGTGTCCATTCGTGAGCAAAATTTCCAGTTTTGAATAAACTCAGTTTCGCTGGGGAGTTCGTTTGATCAACTTGCCGCGGCCGATCGTTCCGACGAATTTCCCGTCCCGCACCGCCACTTCGCCGCGGACCGTCACCAGGCTTGGGCGGCCCTTGATCGGCCAGCCTTCGAAAGCACTGTAGTCTACATTCATCGCCTGGGTTTTGGCGGTGATCACCCCTGCGTGGTGCGGATCAAAGACCACCAGATCGGCGTCGGCTCCGAGCTGAATTGTTCCTTTTTTCGGAAAAAGACCGAACTGCTTCGCCGCCTGGGTGCTGGCGACGTTGACGAAGGTGTGCAGGTCAATCCTGCCGGTTGTGACTCCTTCTGTATAGAGCAACGTGATACGGTCCTCGAGCGAGGGAATGCCGTTCGGAATTTTGGTGAAATCCTCCTTTCCCATCGGCTTTTGGCCGACAAAATCAAAGGGCGCATGATCGGTCGCGACCGTCTGAATCAAGCCGTCGCGCAGTCCGTTCCAGAGGATTGCTTGATTGCGCGCGTCGCGTAGGGGCGGAGACATGACAAACTTAGCGCCTTCAAAATTCGGTCGCTCGGCATAACTCTTGTCCAGCACCAGGTACTGAATCAGGGTTTCGATTCCGACCTTCACGCCGCGCTGCCGCGCGCGGACCGCTTCTACCAAGGCCTCCTCGCAGCTGAGGTGGACAATGTAGACCGAGGCGCCGGTCAGCTCGGCGAAGGTCATGAGATGGTGGACGCCCTCCGCCTCGACTCGCGGGGGCCGGCTTTCGTGGTGCTGACTCGGATCGGTTTTGCCCGCCGCGAGCAACTCGCGCTGGCGCTCGGCAATCAAAGTTTCGTTTTCGCAGTGGGCCGTGACGACCACGCCGAGTTCCCGCGCAAGTTTGAGCGTGCGATAGAGCTCGGTGTCGTCGATTCCGAAGGCGCCTTTGTAGGCCAAAAAGATTTTAAAGGAGCTGATCCCGCGTCGGACAATCTCGCGGAGTTGCGTTTCCGACCCTGCATCGAACTTCGTCACTCCCATGTGAAAGGTGAAGTCGCAGGCTGACTTTCCCTCGGCTTGGGCGAGCCAAGTTTCAAAACCTTCCAGCGCGTCCATCGACCGCGCCGGGCAACACATTTCTATCAGCGTGGTGGTGCCTCCGATCAAGGCCGCTTGGCTGCCCGTCTCGTAATTGTCTTTCGAATACGTGCCCATGAAGGGCAGATAGATGTGGACGTGCGGGTCGATGAATCCCGGGAAAACGTACTTGCCGGTGGCATCGATCACCTCCGCGCCGGCCGGCGCGGGCAGATCTCGGCCGATCTGCGCGATGACCTCGCCCACGCACAGGATGTCCGCAACGTAGCGACTGTCAGCGGTCACGATTTCTCCATTTTTGATCAAGAGGCTCATGCGCTGTATTTTCGGTTCACCGGCTGGATCAGGATGGGGTTTGTTCGAGCGCCCGGCTGCTCCGTGCACCCGCCGGAGGGGGCGCGGGCAAACCGGCATTGGTGGGAAAGGAATCGCCGTCGGTTTCATGCCGGGCGTATTCATTTTCTCCAGACGTCAGCAGCGTCCCCGCCCAGCCAGCGGGTGCTGACCACCTTTTGCCGGGTATAAAATTGCACGCCTTCGCGGCCTTGGATGTGCAAATCGCCGAAGAAGGATTCGTCCCAACCAGAGAACGGAAACATCGCCATGGTCGCGGGCACGCCGACGTTGATCCCGACCATGCCGGCCTTGATCCGGTGTTTGAATTCCCGCGCGGCGCGGCCGGAGTTGGTGAAAATTGCTGCGCCGTTTCCGAAAGCGGAACGGTTGGCCAACTCGATCGCTTGATCCAGATGCTCCATCCGCATCACATTCAGGACCGGCCCAAAAACTTCCTCGCGCGCCAGGGTCATCTCGGGACGGACGTGGTCGACCACGGTGGCCCCAAGATAAAATCCGCCCGGCGCCGTCTCCACGCGAACACTACGTCCATCGCAAACCACCTTGGCTCCGTCCTGTTCGCCGCTCGCGACCAGACCGGCCACGCGATCGCGATGCTGGGCCGAGATCACCGGTCCCATGTCGGGCTGGGTCGCCCGGTCGGTCGGCCCGACTTTGATCGCGCGCGCCGCGGCAATCAGCGTGGGCATTAATTCCTCCGCCGCCGACCCCACGGTCAGCGCGGTCGAGCCCGCCATGCAGCGCTCGCCCGCACAACCGAACGCGGCCGTCGCCAAATTCTCCACCGTGCGCGCCACGTCCGCGTCGGGCATGATCACCAAATAATTTTTTGCGCCACCGTTGGCTTGAACGCGTTTTCCATGACGCGTGCCCGTCTCGTAAACATGGCGGGCGACCGGAGTCGAACCGACGAAAGAGATCGCGCGGACTTCGGGATGAGTCAGCAGCGCGTCGACGGAGGAGCGTCCACCATGGATCAAGTTGAGCACGCCGCGCGGGAGCCCCGCCTCGACCAGCAGCTCGATCAGCGCCACCGCGGTGAGCGGGACCTTCTCGCTCGGCTTGAGCACAAAGGTGTTTCCACAGGCCAGCGCGAGGGGAAACATCCAGAGCGGGACCATCGCCGGGAAATTGAAAGGCGTGATCCCCACGCAAACGCCGAGCGGCTGGTGAAGGGTCTCGCAATCCACCCCTCGCGCCACGTTGGCGAGGGTATCGCCCATCAACAGGGTCGGAATACCGCAGGCGTATTCGATATTTTCCAGTCCGCGCTGAAGACTGCCCCGGGCTTCCGAGAGCGTTTTGCCGTGTTCGCGGCAGATCGTGGCACAGAGTCGCTCGAAGTTTTGTTCGACCAGCTGCCGGTAGCGGAAAAAGAGCCTCGCTCGTTCGATCGGCGGCGTGTCACGCCAGCCTGGATACGCCTTAGCCGCGGCCTGGACCGCTTCGTCGACCAGCACGGGCGATCCCGCGGGACACTCCGCGATCACTTCGCCGGTGGAAGGATTGTAGACCGGGGTGCCGTTCCCTTCGAGCAGCACCCGCCACTGGCCGTCGATCAGGATGGGACAAACTGGAGCACTCATACGCGGCAACGGGACTCAGCCGCGCGCGAGCGCATCGGATTGCTGGGTGAAATCGTCGCCGCTCCACTCGGCATCGCTGCCGACCACTTTTTTCGATGGGGCGACCGCCGCCGCGGCTTTTTGCGCGGCCTTCCGCCGGGCTTGCCGCTGGACCAAGTCGGCGTGGGTAGTGAAGTATTCGATACTCTTGCCCCTGAAGTCGCTCACGGTCTCGAACTTGTGCTTGGCCATGAAGGCGAGGAGCTGTTCACACATCGGTTTCACGCACTCGTATCCCGCCTTCATCACGCCGGTGCAGACTTGGACGGTGTCCGCTCCGAGCAGGATGAACTCGGCCGCGTCTTCGCCCGACTCGATTCCGCCCAGCCCGGAGAGCGAGCGGCCCGGGAACTCGGCTCGGATCATGGTGGCGACTTCCATCACCATGCGCAGCGCGATCGGTTTCACCGCCCGAGAGGAGTAACCGCCTGGCGTGGTGTAACCCTCGACCGTGGGCTCGGGGCGGAGCGTATCCAGATTGACCCCCATGACCGAGCGAATCGTATTGATCGCACTGATACCGGTGGCGCCTCCGCGCAGCGCGGCCCGGCTGGGGTCCTCGATGTGCGTGATGTTGGGAGTCATTTTCGCCCAGACGGGTTTCTTCGTCGCGGCTTTTACCCAACCGCAAACTTCCTCGAGAATCTCCGGATCCTGCCCCATCGCCGCGCCCATCTTGCGCTCGGGCAAGCCGTGCGGGCAGGAGAAATTAAGCTCAAACCCATCCACCCCTGCCGCCTCGCAGCGTTGAACGATTTCGACCCAGGCGTCTTTGCGGTACTCCTCCATAATCGAGGCGATCAGCACACCCTCGGGATGGAGGTTCTTGCACTTTTTAAATTCTTCGACCCAGACGGAAAAAGGCCGATCGCTGATCAGCTCGATGTTTTCCCAGCCAATCACCTCGCCGTCGCTCGCGTGCAGCTTGGCATAGCGCGGCGTAACGTTAACCACCTTCGAAGCATCGAGACTCACGGTCTTCGCAATCACCGCACCCCACCCTTCGCGGAAGGCGCGACTGATCACGCTTAAGTTTGTCCCCGGTGGCCCCGAGCCGATGATAAACGGGTTGGGCAGTTTCAGACCGTCGACCGAGGTAGCGAGCGTAGGCATGAGAGGTAATGGAGGTTTCCCCGCGCGGTACATGATACACAACACACGCGAAGGACCAAGACCAGCTGCGAAATCCCTTTTTGCCTTTCGCGGGCGTGTCTCAGGCGAGATCGGGTCGCGAAAAGGAAAAAGGCGGCTTCGCAGGCTGGCTTGTGAGTTGCTGTCAAAATCATTTAAGCATGGGCTGTGCCGGGCCGCCCCTCACCCCCGTTTCTCAACCCTGAAATGACGATGACCACCGCGCTCGATCCACGTCGCACAATTGCCGAACTCAAGGAGCTTCGGTCACTTACATCCGACGAAAACGGCGCGCAGCGGGTAGCGTTCACCCCGACCTGGATTGCAGCAAGGGCGTGGTTAAAGGAGAAGCTCAAGGACATACCGGCAAAAGTTTCCCAAGATGCAGCCGGCAATCTTTGGTTCACTCTGTCCGGTGTATCCGAGAAAGCATTGCTGATCGGAGGCCACATCGATTCCGTGCCGAACGGCGGCTGGCTCGATGGTTGTCTCAACCTGATGGCCGGGGTGGAAATCCTGAGGCGTATCCACTATTTGTATAACGGGCGTCCCCCCATTACGGTGAAGCTGGTCGACTGGGCGGACGAGGAAGGCGCGCGTTTTGGAAAAAGTCTTTTCGGCTCATCGGCCTTCTCTGGATCGCTCGATTTGGACGAAGCGCGGATCCTGAAGGACAAAGACGGTATCCGTTTACCGGATGCGTTGGCCGCGGTCGGCCTGGACTTCGAGCGAGTGAAGGAGAGCGGTCGCGAACGCGCGCACGCGGCGGCTTACCTCGAACTGCACATCGAGCAAGGGCCCGTCCTGCTCGACCGAAACCTCCCGCTCGGCGCGGTGCTCGGGACCTTTGGGGTGGAGCGCCACGCGATTACCTTTCACGGCCAGGCGGCGCATTCCGGCAGCACGCCGATGAACCGGCGAAGAGACGCTTTTCTCGCGGCCGCGAAAATGAGCCCGGAGATTTACCGCATCGCCGAGCAGCAGGGCGGGGTTTGCACCATTGGTTCGTGCACCACCCAGCCGGGCATCGTGACCAGTGTGGTGGAAGAATGCCGCATCACGTTGGATCAACGACACCTCGAAGGAAACGCGCTCGCTCGCATGCTCCAGGACGCCAAAGCCGCGAGCGAACGCTTTGCCCGCGAAGGAAACGTCGAGGTCTCCTGGTCGCGGCTTTGGCGCATCGATCCCATCCTCTTCGACCCCGAACTGGTGAAAAAATGCGAAGAGTCGATCATCGAAACCGTTGGCACCGCTCACCGATTGCCCTCCGGCCCGCTGCACGACGCGGCCGAAGTATCCCGAGCGGGGATACCGACGGTCATGATGTTCGTGCAGAGCCTCCGTGGAATCAGTCACAACAAAATCGAAGACACGGAGGAAGCGCATCTGGAGTTGGCCGTGCGCGCCTTCGACCGACTGGCCGACAAAACGCTGCGATGGATAGCGGAACGAGATTAAAATGACACGGACCGAGCGCGCGTGACCACCCGCGCCGCGATGATAAACCTCGACGCTGAATCCGCGGCTAATCGCTGGACACTTCCTGCCGCAGGCGCACTTCAGCCAGGTCGATATCGCGTTGGATCCGACGGAGCGCTTCGTCGTTGATCACACGATCATTCCGCAGCTGAAGGATGGTGCGTCGTTCAGTGTCGAGGGCTTCTTTGGAGAGCCGCTCGTAGTCCTCGGTAAAGAGACCGCCGGACGGCACGCCGGCGCTGGACTTGGCGAGCTCCAGTTGATGAATACGATCTTTGTATTCAGCGGTCAGCCGATTCACCAGGGTTGTATCCAGAGACTGGGCACTGGCGATTTCCATCAGACGAGCGAGCGCGGCTTGGTTCGCTTTGAGCCGGGCCGCCCTCTCCTCTTTTTCCCAGACACGATCGTCGACCACGCCCAGCCAGCGGATGATCGGGGTGAGCGTCAACCCCTGCAAAACCAGGGTCCCAAAGATCACGGCAAAGGTGAGAAAAAAGATCATGTCGCGATCCGGGAAGGGCGCGCCGGAGCGAATGACCAATGGGACCGCAAGCGCCGCCGCCAGTGAATCCACCCCGCGCATACCGGTCCAGCCGATCAACGCGACTTCGCGCCAAGGTGTACTTGAAAAGTGGCGACGAGCGACCCGGCTGAGCAGGCGCGGCAGATAGGCGATGGCAAAGAGCCAGCCAAGCCGAAGCGCGATCACCGGCACCAAAATTACCAGCGAATACCAGATCGCCTCTCGAATCTGGTGTCGGCCGAGAGCAGCGAGCACGTCCGGGAGCTGCAGACCAATCAGGATGAAGATCACTCCGTTTAGGATGAACTCGACCATTTCCCAGATCGGGATCGCGCGCAGGCGGAAGCGGGAGCCAACCGTTTCGGGCGCGCGCCAACCGTAATACAAACCGCAAACCACGACCGCGAGCACGCCCGAACATCCGACTGCCTCGGCCGCCAGGTAACAGGCAAACGGAGTGAGCAACGAAAGAGTGACCTGGACCGGCGGGTCGTCGAGACGCCGTTGAATCAACGTGACCAGCCAGCCCGCGGCCAAGCCGATCAGGGTTCCGCCCACGCCCGCGGTGACAAACTTTATTCCCGCTTCCGTGGCGGAGAAAGAACCGGTAACGACCGCCGCGATGGCAAAACGATAGGCGACGAACGCGGTCGTGTCGTTGACCAAACTTTCGCCCTCGAGAATCGTGACCAGGCGACGAGGAATGCGGAGCCGGTGAGAAATTGCCGTCGCCGCCACCGCGTCGGAAGGCGCGATGATCGCACCCAACACAAAGGCCGCACCCCAGGTCAGTCCGATAAACTGGTGCGCAAACCACGCCGTGATCACGATCGTGACTAAAACCAAACCGACCGCGAGGAGCAGAATGGTTCCGAGATTCGCTTGGAAGTCACGCCACGGCGTGAAAAGCGCCGCCGGATAAAGCAAGGGCGGAAGAAAGAGGACGAAGACCAGTTCGGGATCGAGACGAAGCCGGGGAAGCCCGGGCACTAAACTCAGAGCCAAGCCGCCGACGACGAGGAGAATCGGATACGGCAACTGGAGTTTGCGCGCGACCAAAACCAAGAGGGCAACCGCACTCAGCAGAACCAACAATAGCTCGACCACGCGAACGGGAGAATCGAGCGGCCTGATCTGTGCGGCGAAAAGGATGGCGAGTTCGATCGGACTTCGGTGATCCACGGCCGCGATAGTGGAAAGGTCCACCGACGGCGCAATACGAACTCAGGCCATTCGGTTAAAACGCGGATAAACTAAATCTCTGAAGTGGCCCGGCGCGGCAGCGTCCGGAGTGCATCGACGTGGCCTGGCCGAAGCGACAAGAGCCGTCGCTTCTTTTCTCGACGCAAAAACGGGTCGACGTAGGGCTGCGGCGACTACTGCCTCGCTTCTATTTTGTCCGCCGGAACCACGACCCGGACAGTGAACGGTGCGGGCGAAGCGAGGGGGTGGAGCCTTGACCTCTCCCCCTAACTTTGATGAATAACGCCGCTTCGCTTCGGTGGTCTCACCCCCTGGATGCCCGCTTATCGCCCATGCCCCTCACCTACTGTGTGTCGACTCCCGAAAAGCCGAACCTGTCCGCTCGCCCCGGACCCGCGTGGCTCCCGCTGGCCCTCTATATTATCATTGGTGTAGGCTGCGCGTTGCGGGTCTACAACGTGTGGGTTCACAACCCGGTCGACCATATTTGGAGCGATCCACAGCGCCACTGGGACCATGCCAAGGATCCATTGATGGCGTCGCCGATGGTGGTGTTCGATCCACCCGTTTTTCAAATGTGGTTGAGCGTGGTGCAAAAATTCACCCTCGGCATTCCCGAACTGATCGCGGTCTACGCCTCCTTGCTCTCTGTTCTCACCCCGTGGTGTTGGTACCGCTTTTTGCGGGAGTACCTCTCTTCGCGAACCTGGGCTTTAGCCGGTTGGGCACTTCTCGCTATTCTGCCCTCCTGGATCGGCATTTATACTTACTTCATGACGGAGACACTTTTTCTGCCTCTGCTTGGAGTCAGTTTATGGTTCACGGTCCGAGCCGATCGGAAACAGACGATATCGGCTTTTCTCGTCATGGTTTTGTTTTGGACGATCACCGGATTGACCCGTGGAATTGCTATTCCGCTCGCCGGGATCAGCGCCGCGCTGGTTTGGTTTAAACATCCGCAAAAACTTCGCTCCGCCCTCTTCTCCGGTCTGATGGTCTTCAGTCTATTGGCGCCGCTCGCCTATCGTAATCACCACTTTTTCTACCTCTGGGCTCCGCATGGAAACGGATGGCTCAATAAAATCTACGCCGAGTCGGGCGCGCGCGAGATCAAGCTGCACCTGAGCCGCGACGGAGCGCAGTGGGAGTATGGTTTCGGTTCACCCTCGATCGATTCACGCCCCTTCGCTCCGCTTTCAGATTGGACCTCGAAACGCACCGGCACGGTGGACGTCACGGTGGATTTCACCAAGGGATCCCAGGACTGGAAAAACGCGCTCGAAGCCAGCGCCAAGCACGGGGCGGAACGGTGGAGTCTCCATTTGGAAAACTTCATCTTTCTCTTTTTCGGCGATTCCTGGCCCGATAATAATCCGGAGTATTTCATGGGCCGGATGGCCAACCTCTCGCGATGGCTTTGGGCTCCCGGTTTTCTTATCTTGACCGCGATCAGTTTGATCCGCTGGCGGGAGCAAGTTTCCCGGCCGCTGCTGCCGGTTTTGATTTTGGTCCTTCTCTATTTTCAGGGTTGGATGCTCCTCGTCCCGAACGAAGGCCGTTATCGCAAGCCGCTCGAGGGTCTCCTGGTCGTCCAAGCGCTCGTAGTGGTGGATCACTACAGAAGGCGACGCACGTCGGCTCCTCCAGCCGGGGATCATAACCCTGTGCCAAACTCACTTCAGGCGGTTAAATAATCCCCTCATGTCCGCCGACACCCTTCAACCCCGTTCTGCTCCCACCCTGGTCAGTCTGGTCTTCCCGGTTTATAATGAGCGGGAGGGCCTGCCTCACCTGCGCGCCGCTTTGGACGCCTGGCTCAAGGTGTTTCCCTATCCCTGTGAGATTATCTTGGTCGACGACGGATCGCGCGATGGTTCATACACCCTGATCAAAGAGTGGGCTCGCGAGGACAACCGAGTGCGCGGCCTGAGTTTTAGTAAAAACTTTGGCCAACAAATCGCCATGACCGCGGGCCTCTCCGTGACCCAAGGCGACGCCGTGGTTGTATTGGACGCAGACCTACAGGATCCGTTGGAGGTCATTCCCCAGATGGTCGCGAAATACTGCGAAGGTTACGATATCATCTACGGTCAACGCCCGGAGCGCGAAGGAGAGACCGTATTCAAGAGAATCACGTCCTGGTTATTCTACCGGATCATGCAGAACTTCGTGCATCCCGATCTGCCGCCCGACACCGGGGACTTTCGCCTGGTTTCCCGACGTTGCCTGGACGTCGTGCTCCGGATGAACGAGCTCCATCGTTTCCTGCGAGGGATGTTCGCCTGGGTTGGTTTTCATCAAACGGCGGTCCAGTTCAAACGCCCGCGCCGCCAGTTTGGAGAAACCAAGTATCCCGTTTGGAAACTGGTCAGTCTGGCCTGGAATGCAGCGCTTTCCTTTTCGACCCTTCCGATCAAACTGATCACCGCCCTCGGTTTTACCACCGCGGGTTTCGCGGTGATGTACGGAATTTTCGCCGTGCTCCAGAAGTATGTTTATCACACCGCGGTCCAAGGCTGGACCGGAATTGTCGTGATCGTGGGCATCATCGGAGGAGCGATTTTAGTCAGCCTCGGCGTGATCGGCGACTACGTTGGCCGCATTTTCGAGGAAATAAAACAACGGCCGCTCTATATTGTGCGCGAGACCACCTGGGGCGCCCCGGTCGCGCCCCGCTCCTTCGTTCCGCCCAGCTCGTCATGACCGATTCTGAAGGACTGTCGCGTCGCGCCCTGACCTTCCTGATCGCATTCGCCGGCGTGGTTTTCGGCTACGCTTTGATCAGCGTCCTGCCGCACGAAGCGGCCGACGAAGGATTTCATACGCCGCAAATTTGGGAGTTTTATAATCACCACTATACGCTCTCGGATAACTTGGCCATGATCCCGTTCTACCACTACGTCATGGCGACGGTGGTGCGGCAGATCGGGGTCTTTGATATCGATCTGATTCGATTTCTCTCCCTCGCGGTTTCGCTCCTCATCCTGCCGGTTTTTTATTCGCTCACCCGACTTCTTCGCCCTCAGGCGGCAGAAACCCGGTGGCTGCAGTTTTTCTTCCTTCCCCTGCTTTTCCCCTTTTTCTTTCTTATCTACACGGATGTCTGGGCGCTGCTCGCCATTCTCTACGCGATTGTATTGGCCCTGCAACGACGCTACCTCCTCTCCGCAACCCTCGGGCTCATTGCCGTCCTGCTCAAACAAACCAATGTCCTCTGGCTCGGCTTCGCGTTCGTTCTCGTCCTCTTCGAGGATCCAAGCCTGCTCTCGACCCTCAAAGACAATTGGTTGCTCGGTATCCGAACCCTAGTGACAAAATGCCTCCGGCACGGCTGGCCCTACTTGGTGGTTTTCGGCCTTTTTGGCCTCTTCGTCTATTATAACCACGGCGTGGCCATGGGCGATCGCGCGCTTCAGCAGGCGCATTTCAATCCGACGAATCTCTATTTTTTCCTAATTTGTGCGTGGGCTGTCTTTCTCCCCTCCAACCTCGAAAATCTACCCGCGGTCTTCCGGCTCCTGCGAAAACCCTTGGTGGTCGCCGCACTGGTCGCCGGGTTCTTCATTTACCTCGGAACTTACAGTAACACGCATCAATACAATCAACCGGGTCTTAGCTTCTATCTTCGCAATCGCCTCCTCGACGTGATGACCCGTTCAGTGACTTGGCGAGCGGTCCTTTACCTTCCAGCGGCGTGGATGCTCCTGAGTCTCGCTGCCATGCGATTGCCGGAGAAACGATATTATTGGCTCTACCTTTTTATCCCGCTCTCGATCGTTTTTCTCCCGCTAATTGAAGTTCGCTACTATTTCTCCGCCTTCGCCCTCCTCCTCGCCGTCCAGCCCGCGTGCCGACCCACGACAAACTTCGTGACGCTGAGCTACTACCTGTGCGCCTCCTCGTTCCTGGTGTATTCCATCGCGATGCAGCGCTTTTTTATTTAGAGATCGTATCGTGTCATTGCGATCACCACCGTTTCAATCGCTCGTTGCCGGAGTAGAGAGGGACCGTGGAACACTTTGCCCGTCCACCCAGGTGCCTTCGACCAGAATTCGACGGCAAAATTGAGGGACACCGCGTTCGTTTTGATGGATCAAACTGGCCAGGGTGCTGGCCGCGACGCGTCCGATTTCGTGGGAGTTTTGATTAACTCCGGTATCAACGTTTCCGTCGAGAATGCTCGTTGTCGCGACCGCGATATCCCGCGGCACTTTGAGACCGATTTCCTCCAGCAGAACGGACGAGCGGCCGATGCTGGTGATGATCGCGTCCGGACGATGCGCCTTCAACCATTCTTGGAGCAAGCGGCGCGCGTCGGTCGGATCCGCTTCATTCGCGATCAGAGTGGGGATGCGGTCCGCGAGGGGAAGATTAAGTCCGTCCTGACTGCTCAAATACCCGGCCCGAAAAAAGCCCTCCGTATTTCGGTCCAATCGATCCGAAGTGAAATAACCAATACGTTGATAGCCCAACTCTCTGAGTCGAGCGAAGGCCAGCGTCGCGCTCTTCGCCTGATCGGCGGTCACGATGTGCGCGCGGGGAAATTTGACCGAGACACCAAAGCGAACGATGGAGAAGAGGCTCCAATCGAAGTCGGTCAAGTGCAGGCCGTCGCGGTGCGGCGGTAATAAGATTCCCCTTACATTTCGAGTGGTGAGAATTTTTTGCAGCCTTGGACCGGTCATATCCGGCTTCAGGACAAACTCCTCGAGGCGATACCCCAGGCGTTCGGCCGCTTCCCGCGCTCCTTTCCAATAAGCGTCAAATTCCAAAAACGAGCGCAACTCCTTCGGTTTGGTCCACTGATTTAGCCATGCCATGGTCGACCGGATCACCGCGACGTTTTTTGCCTGCCGATAAACCGCGAGGGAGGACAACATCGGATCCGGTCGATACCCCAGCCGCTCCGCCACTCGTTGGATCTGCTTACAACGTTCAGGCGGAATGCGCGGGTCATTGCGCAGTCCAAGGGAGATGGTGACGTGCGACACACCGACCTGCTTGGCGATATCGCGAAGCGAAATCCGCTTGAATGGGGCGTCTCCAGGCATGCCTTTTTTCTATCGCCGAAGTTTCCAGTGTAAATTCTAAAAACGTGGAGGGGCTTCACCCCAGGCCGTCATCATTTTCAATCGGGCAAACGCTTCCCCTTTTCCTGAATTCCGCTAGCCTTAGCAACCCTTTAGAATCCCAATTGTGCCCCGATTCCCTTTGCCGTCCGCACGTTGCGCTGTAACGGTCTTCTGAATACCCACCGATTGTTTTTAGGCTTCTTCGTTTCCCGAAAAATTTCGCCCCAACGTGATCACGCTCTACGACTACTCGATTATTGGGGTCTATCTCCTGGTCATGCTGGCCATCGGCCTGATTTTTCGGCGGCTGAGTAAAAACACTTCCGACTATTTTCGCTGCGGTGGAGTGATGCCCTGGTGGATCACCGGGACGTCCGCGTGGATTGCTAGCTTCAGCGCCTGGACCTTCACCGGGGCGGCGGCGAAAGTCTATGAAACCGGCACTCTTGTGCTCGCGCTTTATTGGGGCGGCATTCTCGGGTTATTCATTCTTTGGTGCTACACGTGTATCCGTTTTCGGCGATTAAGAGTGGTCACCTATGTCGAAGCCGTGCGGCTTCGTTATGGTCCATTCACCGAGCAATTTTACACCTGGACCAAGGTGCCCCTGCTGCTGTTTTTGAGCGGTGTAGGCTTGAATGCCATCGGTGTATTCATGGCTGCGGTTTTTAATATTGATATGACATTGACCCTCATCGTGCTGGGGGTCGTCGTCACCATCGTGGCCTGCGCCGGAGGGGCCTGGGCGGTCCTCGCCAGTGATTTTGTTCAGATGATGCTGGTCGTCACCATTGCAATCGCCGCCGCGTTCCTTGCGCTCGCGCAGCCGGCGGTCGGTGGCCTCACTGGACTGCTCGCCCAGATTCCGCATTCCTATTTTCACTGGAGTGATCTAGCGCGGGCTCCCCTCATCGCGGGTTGGGTTTTTGCCATGATCTTCTTCGGCTTGATGGAGAATAATAATCTGGAGAAGTCCGTGATGTATTTGATGGTGAAAAACGACCGCGACGCACGACGGATGGTCCTGATTCCCCTCTTCGGCTCGTTCATTGGACCGATGATCTGGTTTATTCCGCCGATGGTGGCCCACATCACTCACCCTAACCTCGCGGCCGAATATCCTCAACTTCTTCAACCCCACGAAGCGGCCTTCGTCGCGGTTTGCCTCGATGTCCTCCCTCGAGGCCTGCTCGGCCTGCTGCTTTGCGCGATGCTCGGCGCCACCCTGACGAGTATGGACGCGGGATTGAATAAAGGCGTCGGTGTCTTTGTTCGCAGCTTTTATCTTCCGATCGTAAATCCCAATTGTCCGGAAAAGAAACTTCTCCGGGTCGGCAAGGTGTGCACGATTGTATTCGGACTTATTATCACATCCGTGGCAGTGATCGTGAGTAAGTTTCGCAGCGTCGGGTTGTTCGATTTTGTCAATCAGCTGGCCGCCAGTTTAACCGTTCCCCTCGCCCTGCCGTTGCTCTTCGGGTTCTTTCATCTGAAGACCCCGCCCTGGTCGGCTTGGTCGACCGTGGTGGTGGGCTTTGGCGTTTCTTCTCTGGTTAAAATCGGTGTAACGCCCGACGTGATACAACACCTCCTCGGCTGGACCGAGCCTCTCTCTAAACGCGAAGCGACGGACGCACTGCTCGCCGCAACCGTGATCGGCAATGTTATCTTCGCCGGCGGCTGGTTTTTTCTCACCACGTTCTTTTATCGGCGGAGTTCGGCCGAGCATCGCGCTCGTGTCGACGAACTGGATCAACGCCTCCACACTCCAGTGACTACGGCGGACGACCATGCATCCGAAGAAGTGATCTATCGGCTACTCGGTAAGCTTTGCCTCTTTTTTGGTTCCTTCATCCTCCTTCTTGTCGTTATTCCGAACCCGATCTTGGGACGCGGCTGTTTTGTCTTCTGCGGCGGAGCAATTTTTATGATGGGTGTCCGGCTAGTCGCATCGGCCCGTAAACTCAGCCGACAAGCCGCGAGGTCCCGGGAAGGTCATCCCGTAGTGACAGTTTCACTACAGTAAAGACCTGGATTCTCGATGCGCTCTTTCGCGGCCGCTGGAGTCGAGATCGCTGCTCCGGGATTGGGAGTCCTCGAAAACTCAAATTCCGAGTCGGCGACCTCGACTAGAGGGCTTCGGTCTATTTACCGGCCGGTCTCGCCCACGCCGATCCGCCTTTTCGTGCCTCTGTTCCTTGCACTTTGCTCTCCGTGACTAAATCCCTCGTGCTCCCGCCCCCTCCCATCGCGCTCGGCGACATGACCGTGCGGTTTCCTTACGACACGGCCAAAGGTCGCATCGGCATGGAACTGGTCCCCACGGCGTTGCTCGGCCAAACCGTCCCACGTCGAGCGAGCTTGCGGGGTTTGCCATTTATCGACGCGATGCCGGGCAACGATCCCTGGCCCGCCTCGGTGGTGGATTCGTTGGTCCAGTTTAAATTGGTGGGAGATCCCTATCCTGGCGCGTTCGCCCAGGGACACACGTTGCGAAATTCCGACTCTCTCGGCGTATTCACTTTCTCAGGTCAATCCGTCGACGAAAATGATGAGGCCAAGGTTATCACCACGACGCTGAGTAGCCCAAGCGGTTGTCGGATCGAACATCGGATCCATTGGAGAAAAGGCGATCATGCGATCGAGGTCGTCTCCTCGTTGGTCAACGGATCCGATCGTCCCGTCACCCTGGAGTTGTTGAGCAGTTTTTCGCTTGGCGGAATCACGCCCTTCGATCCGGCCGACGCCCCCGGCCGACTCCGAGTCCACCGCTTTCGCTCGGTCTGGAGCGCGGAAGGACGACTCCAGACCGAAACCATGGAGGCACTGCACCTCGAACGTTCCTGGAGCGGCGCAGGCGCGTTCAGCGAGCGTTTCGGCCAAGTGGGATCGATGCCGGTCCGGAAATGGTTTCCCTTCGTCGCCGTCGAGGACACGCAGGCCGGAGTGCTCTGGGGCGCCCAGCTCGCGTGGGCCGGTTCCTGGCAAATGGAAGTGTATCGGCAACACGACGACGTTTGCCTCTCCGGCGGACTCGCGGATCGCGAATTCGGGCACTGGATGAAAACCCTCCAGCCCGGGGAAAGATTGACCACGCCGCCTGCTTTTCTCACCTGTGTGCAGGGCGATTTGGATCTCCTCTGCGATCGAGTGACCGCGATGCAGACGCGCGCCGCCGACACGCATCCGCGCAGTGAATACGATCTTCCGATTGTATTCAACGAGTGGTGCACCACCTGGGGCGAACCGACCCACGAAAAACTCTCCGCCATTGCGGACCGACTCCGCGGGACTGAGGTGCGTTACCTCGTGATCGACGCCGGCTGGTACAAAACCGACACCGGAAATTGGGACAACGGGCACGGCGATTGGCGCCCCAACCCTCGGCTGTTCCCGCAGGGTCTCGCCGCCGCGGCTAACGCGATTCGGGCCCAGGGACTGATCCCCGGGCTGTGGTTTGAAATGGAGACGGTGGGCCAGAACTCCACGGCGTTTTCGCTCGTCGATCATCTCCTCCAGCGCGACGGCCTACCCGTGACAGTGCGAGGCCGCCGGTTCTGGGATCTTAACGACGAGACCGCGATTCGATATCTAACCGAGCATGTCATCGACCTCCTTGCGTCCTGCGGTTTTGGATACCTCAAAGTCGACTATAACGAAACCATCGGTCTGGGCTGCGATCACCGGGACGCGTTGGGTGAGGGCTTGCGGCAGCAGATCGAAGGGGTTTATCGGTTCTTCGAATTGATCCGAGCGCGTTTGCCTGAACTGGTGATCGAGAACTGCTCTTCCGGCGGCCATCGGCTCGAGCCGTCGATGCTGGCCCGCTCGGCCATGTCCTCTTTCTCCGACGCGCATGAATTGGTCGAGATCCCCATCATCGCGGCCAATCTGCACCGTTTGATGCTGCCTCGGCAGGAGCAAATCTGGGCCGTGTTGCATCGCTCGGACAGCGACCAACGCTTGATATATAGTCTCGCCGCCACCTTTCTCGGCCGGATGTGCCTTTCGGGCGAGATCGCCGAGTTGACCGAAGCGCAGTGGAGCCTCGTCCTCGCGGCGCAACGCCTTTATCGCCGTGCCGCGCCGATCATCAAACACGGCACGAGCCGTCGTTTTGGAGCGCTCGGAGAGAGCTGGCGTCATCCTCACGGATGGCAGGCGGTGGTCCGGATTGCGGAAGATCACCGCACGGCGCTCGTGGTCGTTCATGTATTCGGGAACTCGTTACCGACGATGAAGATTTCTATGCCGGGAGGAAAAACGTGGAAAGTGGAAGAGGCCTTCTCGGATGAGCGCATTCAGGCCGCGATTGAAGGAGGGTACTTGCGATTGAACGGAGCGAGCGACTTCAGCGCCGCGGTTTATTTGCTGAAGGGTGATGAGGGGCAGGAATGATGTCCGTGTTTGATCTTTCAAACCTCCCGCTCCTCCCGGAGCGGGCTACGATCTGAGTGTTTCCGTATGTATTCTCCTCGTTCATACTTCTCGTAGCCCGGCCCGGGAGGGCCGGGAAGATCGACGTACCGTAGCTCCTATCAATCGCACAAACCTCCCGCTCCTCCCGGAGCGGGCTACGACGTGAGTGTTTCCGTACGTATTCTCCTTGTTCATACTTCTCGTAGCCCGGCCCGGGAGGGCCGGGAAGATCGACGTACCGTAGCTCCTATCAATCGCACAAACCTCCCGCTCCTCCCGGAGCGGGCTACGATCTGAATGTCTCCGAAGTAGCCCTGAGCGGGAGCTCAGGGACCGATCGGATCCTGCCACACTCATGCCCCGCTTCACCTACACCAATCCCGTGACCCGCGATCCCGCGATGGCGATGCGGGATCATTTTATTCTTCGGGTCGGAGACTTCTGGTACATGACCGGAACTGAGGCTCCCTATTGGTCCGGTTATTCTCCCGGCGTGCGGCTTTTCGCCTCGCGCGATCTGCTTCATTGGGAATTCCGCGGTTGGCTGATCGACGCCTCCACCCTGCCCGATGATTGTTTCTACAAGGGTCGTTTCTGGGCGCCCGAACTCCACATCGCGCACGGTCGTTTCTGGCTGACGGTGAACAGCGGGCGCGTCCATCCCGGCGATCCTCGCGGCCTCGCTCACCACAACATCGTCTTGCTCGTGGCCGATCGCGTGGAAGGGCCTTACACCCTCGTCAGCCGAGAGGGTCCTTTGGCCAAAAGTTTTAAAAACGACGCCACCCTCTTCACCGACGATGATGGTCGCTCCTATCTCTATTGCAGCGGTGGCGGACTCTGGCAGGCGGAAATCGATCTTCCGCGAGGTGCACTTCTCGGCGTCACCGGCGATGTCACCGCCATCCTTCGCCCAACCGATCCCGGTGTGCCGGATTGGATGAGCGCGGGAATAGAAGGGCCGTTTGTCCTCAAGCGGCATGGATATTATTGGATGCTTTTCTCCGCCTGGACGCGCGGCTACGAAGTCGGAACGCTGCGAGCCTCTCATCCGCTCGGTCCCTGGAAACTTCACCCGGAGTACCCCATCTTTGGCACTCGCAAACGAGCCTATCGAGAACCGCAGGCCAAGGCCGGCGGATACACTCATATCAACTATTCTGATACGGCTGACCCTTATGCCGAAACGGGTCATGGCGCGGTCTTCACCGGTCCCGACGGCGCGGACTGGTTTTGTTGCCATTACTTGGTCGCCGGCCAACAATCGAGCGTTGAGGACGGAATTCTCCAGTACACCGATACCACGCCTCAACTTGGGATTGAACCGGTCCGTTTTGTTAACGGTCAGTTCGCCATCGTCGGTCCGACATGGACGGAGCAGAGGGTAATGTTTTGAGTGGCCGCGACCTGCTGGAGCCGAGATGGACGACGTCCAGGGCAGGGAAATGATCTGAACCGTCCACGCTTCGCAGCCCGGGCGCTACAATCCGACTAGCCGGAGCTATTGCTGACCTTCATCGTCACGCGTCTTCAATTCGAAATAATCAAAATCCGCCGGCGCAGCGCTGCCATTGATATCTTGCGCGCAAATTCCAACGAACGCGCCGGTGAAATGCAGACCGCGGCCGTAGTCGTCGGACAACTTCGTCGCGTCCAACGGCGGTCCGATCTGTATCCAGTTTTTCCCGTCGTTGGAGGCGCTGAACTGGAGGCGGGGGACGTCGATTTCCACCCGAAGGTAGAGATCGGGCCAGTCGCCGATCGCCAGCTCCGCCGACGCGAGCTCATCATAATTCCCGTCGTCATTCACGATGATGCCAAGGACCTTGCCTCGCTCTTCATCCCACGTGACCCGCAAATAATAATGTGTCAGCGTATCGTACCAACAGACCAGCCCGGCCATCTGGGTAAAATGACGAGGGGAAAAATCCAGTCGGGTTTCTGCAACACTGTGCAGTGAAGTCAGACGCCGCGCGACCAGGCTGTGTTCAAAGAGAGATTGCGTGCTCTCGCGCCCACGCAGCCGCAACCAACCCGGACGCTCGGTGCATGAAATCCAAGACGGATCGGCCGGACGCCTCAGCGTCTGCCAGTGGGGACCAAGCGACGGTTGATCAAAATTGTCGCGCGGATTTGCAAGGGCCCAGGGATGCGGGGCCAGTTCGGCCGGAGGAGCGACCTTCACTTCGGGTAGCGATCCCCCACTCGCGAGCCTCAGCCAACCCTCACTGGACCAAACCACGCGCTGCAGCGCTGTCTCACGTCCAAGGATACAACGCCGCTCCGGAGCAACGGGGCGGCTGCAGAGGTGAACCAGCCAGGTCTCCCCGCTCGGCGTCTCGACCAATTCTCCATGCCCCGCCTTCTGCAGAGGCCAGGCCAGCGTGTCACGCGTGGTCATGACGGCTTCCTGGGGATCTAGCTCGTAGGGGCCTTCAATCGAGCGTGCCCGCGCCATCGAAATGCCGTGGTTCCAGCCCGTGCCTCCTTCCGCCAGCATGAGGTAGTAGTATCCGTCTCGCTTATACAGGTTTGGCCCTTCGATCAGCGCCGGCTTGCGGAGGATGGTCTTGGGCAGGCCAAGAACCTTCCGTGCCGTCGGATCGTATTCCTGCAGCACGATCCCGGCGAAACGCGGCTTTCCTTTGCGAAAATCCCACTGAATCTGAACGAGCCACTTTCGCCCATCGGTGTCATGATAAAGCGAGGCGTCAAAACCCACCGCGTTGAGGAAAATCGGTTCCGACCAGGGGCCATCGATGCTCGGGGCGGTGACAAGGTAGTTTAGAACGTCTTTAAAATTGGATACACGCGTGCGCACCACCGAGTAGACCAACCAAAATTGGCCGTCCGCCCAGGTGAGCGAGGGCGCCCAGACTCCGGCCGAATCGGCAATTCCCTGGAGATCGAGCTGACTCCGCCGCGTCAGGATATGACCGATCGGCCGCCAATGAACCAGGTCCCTCGAGTGATGCACCGCCACACCGGGAAACCACTCGAAGGTGCTGGTCGCGATATAATAATCTTCACCCACCCGGCAGATCGACGGATCGGGGTAAAAACCGCGGAGAATCGGGTTTTTTATCATGGGAACTTTGAATTTTTAGCGGCTGGTAACGCTTTTCTACGTTAATATAAGAATCAGACTTTAACGGAAAACTCCGAGGTCCCAAGTATCGCGCCAGGAAATGGTGGGGAACCCGAAGCGGAACTCGATAGGTAACCAGACGTACCGACCATCGATCGCGTTCTTGGGCCGCCAGCGATCCGCCATGAAGATGAAAGCGTTTTCTCGGTCGGCGACTTTTAAGATAAAGGTCGGCTGAGATTCAAAGGTGTTGGCCAACTGCGACCCCGGACCCAGGCAGGGATTGCCGACTTCTTCCCACGGTCCCCAAATCGAGTCCGCAACGGAGAGCCGCGCCGCGTTCGGAGACCAGCCGGTACAATCCGAGGTCATCAGGAAATAGCGGCCGTGGGCTTTCATCAAGGCCGGCGCCTCGTGAAAACGTCCCGGCATCACGCGCACATAACGCCCCACCGGAGCGAGGTAATCGTCGGTCAGAAGTGAGATCTGCAGCGTGCCGTTCGCCTCCGAAGCGTAGACGTGATAAGCGGCGCCATCGTCGTCGACAAACAGCGTCATATCCCGGGCCATTTGCCCACCGGCAAAGTCTCGCCGAAACAATCCGTGTTTTGGATACCAGGGCCGCGGTCCACCCGGCAGATCAAGCGCGTTCAGGCGCGCCTCCTCCTCGGCCGTAAGCGGGACGCGTTCCGCCGGACCGGTATTTTCCGGCCAAATACCGGCGTTGGGTCGAAGGGAACGAAGAAAACGATAAGGACCGGTCGGCGCGTCCGCCACCGCCACCCCACTGCGTGAACCGGTATAACGCGCGCCCACGGGCTCGAAGTGAAACCACATCACGAACTGTTTGGTGCGTGAATTATAGATGACCTTAGGTCGCTCGATGATACAGTCCGGCAACAACTCACCGCCCTGCGGATCCACCCTCAAGGCGATGCCGGCGTCTTTCCAACCATACAGATCCTTCGAGGTGTAGACATGCACGCCCACGTGGGCCCGATTGCCCGCCTCGCCCGCGATCTTGTGTTCGCCGAACCAATAGTAGGTGCCAAGATGATACAGGATTCCACCACCGTGCGCATTGATCGCTAGCCCGCCCTCGTCCAGCCACAATTCGCCAGGGCGAAAGCACAAA
>Ga0070717_10000289_pt1 | contig 33750 bp, 21 predicted proteins | sample LARL113metaG_FD_71366 | JGI IMG/M metagenome (GOLD analysis project Ga0070717, IMG submission 71366) | Corn, switchgrass and miscanthus rhizosphere microbial communities from Kellogg Biological Station, Michigan, USA - LAR L11-3 metaG | ecosystem: Host-associated > Plants > Roots > Rhizosphere ...
GCCAGAAAATATTTCTGGCGTTCCGGCAGGGAGAAGTGTTTTTCACTTGACATCCCCTTTTATAGGACTTCTGGACACCGACGAGAGAACTCGCCCTCAGTTAAGCCAGTTGCAGTGAACGCTAACCTCACAAAGCGGCCGATTGAGCCAGCGCGGACGATTTGTTTTCCTCGGAATGACTAACAGCGTGTCCCAGAAAGCTTAGCAAGCGATTGCAGGCGACACACGCCGCCAACGACACAAACGCAAACTCCGCCCGATCGAGTGAATCGTTGAAGATTCGCGACCACGCGACGACCGACACGATCAGTACTGCCACCGCAGCAACATAGCTCCCAGTGAGAAGCCATGCCTTCGATGAACCCAGTTTCGGCGCGGGGAAGATTGCTCTGGTGGACGCAGGACGGTCCGGCAGCGATCCATGCAGCCATTCCGCCGCGGCCCACGCTCTGCATATGCCAGCGCCCAGCAAGGAAGTCAAAAGCAGGAGAAGGCCTCTCTTAGCATCGTCTCGCGCCTCCTTGGCTGCATCCGGTAGGTCTGGCGGTTGACGTTTTGGTTTCGGACTGCTGGCGTTCGCAAGCGTTGCCGTTCCCGTTTGTTCCACTTGTGTTGCGGCCTTGCTGGCGTCAACGGCGGCCAAGAATATATCTTCAAGACTCTCAACGGCACAAAACAAGCAAGTCCACATGCATATTTGTGCCACCAACATTCTCCAACCACGCGATTTCCTCAGCACGAATAAACTCTGAAGCGGACCCGATTCTGCCTGTATCCTTTGATCCGATCCGTCCGCCCGTTTGAGCGGTTCCATTGCCCATTTTCTTTCGGCCAGAGCCCACGCCCGGAAAGCGAGACCGCCGAAAACGACCATGACCATGACATCGCCAATACTGCCGGCATTGCCGATCCCAAAGAGCAACAACATGAGAACAAGCAGAGGGCCTGCCGCTATGAACGCATAAGCCAAGGCGTGGACGACCCAGATGCTTGGATCTCGCGGCGGAAAAAAAACGAACAAGCGCTGCATGAGCGTGAGATCGTGGTTCGCCCCCTCCGCCAGCTTGGATTCCTTCGCCCTAAGCGCGTCCAATTCTGAGAGACTCTGAGTAACTTGCAGCTCTAGTTCTTTCCTCCAGGCAGAAAACGACTCTCCAGGTGGCACTTTAGCCAGCATATCTACCAATTCCGCGACCTTTTTGTTCTCCAGTTTCCTAGCAGACGTGGAGTGGCCCTCCCTGATCTCACTTAGGTTGCGCTGCACGGTGACGGCTGTTCCCAATGCGCCTACGACCGCGGAAGTAATGAATTTGGCATCAAAGACGACGCCATTGCTCCAATTCCAGAAGAACGACGAAACCAGAGTCGGCTCCGACATATTTCACCCTTACGCTGCGCGCAAAACGTAGAACCACATGGGGAGGAGCGCACCTATCGAACCTCGTGGCAGGTTCCTTCCTAATACATTAGTGAAAGAACCGGCCAATCCGTTGCAGGAAATCGGTAGTGTCGTAATTCTGTTTCTTCTCGGCGTTCGTAAGGACTGCAGTGCTTCACCGAAATCGGCCCTGCGTGGTTGCGGGGTGGCAACTGCGATTGGCGTCCCGACCTGTTCGAAACAGCGCGTTTGTCCAGAAACGGGCTTCGAGGAGATTGCAAATGATATTCGTGTTCGATTCCGCAACTACAGGCCGCAAGTCTTGGGACAATCATTTTTATTGGACGTTCGCGGCTGGAGCGATAGCTGCTAAACAGGAAGCAGCAAGCTGCGCCCGATCACTCCGGTGAGCTTATCTTGAGCTTCCAGGGCCAAGTCGCGGCTCACGCCTCCCAGGTTCCGAAGGTGATCGGCGAAGTCCCAAGCCAGATCGTGCGCAGCGCGGAAGTTCCAGATCGCCAGCACCTGATTTCGCCAATTGACGGAGAGCTTGATCTGGGGTGTTTTGGGGAGCGGGGGCTCCCTCGTCACTGCCCTGCATAGAGCTGAAATGGGGCCCAATAAAACGGATTGTGAAATCTACCGCCTCGAAGTAATGACAGTTTAGCGGCCCGAAGCGCAAAGGCCGGTCCCTCTCCCTTATCTAACTCATCGTAAAACTTATCCATGAGTTGTTCGGTGGAAGCGTCTGTCGCCTCCCACAGGGCGGCGACAACATTGTGCGCGCCAGCTCTAAGGAAAGCCCAGGAGAGGCCGACCAGTCCCTCGCCCGAGTACGCGCGTTCGCCTGCGCCATAGCACGCTGAAATCGTGACCAGATCCGCCCGCAGCGGATGCTGAATGATATCGCGTGCGTAGAGCTTGAAGGTTTCGCTTCCAGCGCCTTGAGAGGACCCAGTCTTCGACAGCACAATCGCGGAGTCGAGCGGGCTTAGCCGGCTGGCGGTGCCATGGGCCACAAAATGAACATGGGAGAATTGCTCGGGCCTGCTGGCCAAGTATGCTGCGGGAGTGGCGTGCTCACGCGTTATGATTCGCTGCTGCGCCGCCGGAAAATGTCGGGCAACGCTTTCCATCTCGGCCCCGGCCTTGGGCAACTCGGGATATTTCTCGTTCGGAGCGACACTGTTACCAACCAGAAGCAGGCTGCGATTCCGTGCCCCTTTGCTTGTCGCCCTGCCCGCACGCGCAGCCAGCATCCGCAACGAGTTGGCATTGGTAATGGTCGCGTCTTCGATCCAATAGTGCAGCGTGTTCTCTGTGGTGTCAGTTCCGGGGGCGAGGAGCGTCTCGAAATTTAGGTTGTTCAGACTGCCATCAGGGATGACGAAAATCTTTGTTTCCTTCATCAGTAACGCTTGCGCTGGTGCGACTAGCATGCGATAGAGCGCCTGGCCATAGCGGTTGGCTGATGCGAGGACATCCTGCGGCCCAGCGAGAGCTTTGCGATAGCGTTGCGCGGCCGCGTCGATTTCGTGGCTGGGAGGAAGCGTAAGAACCCAGGTCCTTTGTGGTGTGATCGCCCAGAGAAAGGACTGCTTTTCGCCAAGCCAGTAAAAGAGCAGCGTGCCTCCCGCGCGCCGGGCGATCTGCCGGGGGTTCAAAGCAGGCGGTCCAGTAGAAGACCGCTCAACAAGCAGTCCCAGCCCGTCGGCCAGAGTGCGAGCGCGGCTGTAGTCAGCCCAGCGCAGGGCGTCGTCGGTTTTTCCACGTGCTACCAGAAAATGAACATAGTCGTTGTAGATGTGAGAAGCGTTGTTGGAAAAAGGAAGCCTGGAGTCGTTGCGCCGAAGTGACGATCGGGCGGTCTCGAAGGTGGCCAACGCTGCCCGGTATTCGCGGTCAGCATCGTCCGCGCGCTTTTCATCTTCATAGAGTTGCGCCAGCCCGTGTTCAGCTCGCCACTTCAGGGACGCATTCCCGTTCTGATCCTGTTCGACTTCGCGGAATATGCGTTCAGCTTCGGCCTCATCGTGCGACCGGGCAGCAATCAGTCCCTTAACTAAGAAGGGGTAGAGCTCATCTGAGCGGTTGTTGTCAGCTCGCGCAATCGCGATGGCTTGATCGGCGTACTTGCGAGCCTCCTCCAGTTCGCAACTTTCGACTGACACCAGAGCCAGCGCTCGAAGGGCATTGTAGATGTCTTCCGTGCCGTTGACCTTGGTGGCAAGATCAAGCCCTTTCAGATACGACTGTTTGGCACGGGCAAGGTCACCAAGTCCCGAATAGACATATCCAACATTCGTAGTCCAGGACAACTGATCGATGACGTCTCCCACTTTAGTTGCACGCACTTCGGCCTCCAGGGAAAGCTCCAGCGACTTTTCGGAGTCGCCAAGGTTGTAATAGGCCCAACCCAGGTTCCCGAGAGCAGTTTGGGCAATGTCCTCAGCCCCGAACGCCGTCGATGCTTGATACGCTGCATCCGTCCAATCGACAGCCTCGTCAAAGTGTTCTTCTCGGAGCGAAGTCAAGCCCAAGTTAAGTAGAGCGGTCACTTCCAGGAGGTGATCATGGTGAGAGCGAGCGAATTGCAACGACTGAGCAAAGAACTGTTTTGCGGCGTTAATCTGGCCATGTTGCACGGCCAGAACACCACGAGCCCGGATCACATCGCCGCATGTTGCTTCAGACGATACTTGGCAAATCTGCGTGGCTTGCTGAAGCTTTCCCTCGGCTTCAGGGAACCGATGCAGACGGGCATCGGCGACACCCTCGAGCGCAAGGATTTCAATCAGCGAATCCTTGTCTGTGGGTCGAGCCGACGGAGAATCAAGGATCGCCAGCACCTGGGGATACATACCACGCCATAGGACGGATTTAGCTTCCAGAATTCTGAACTTCCAAGCCCATTCCGGGTTGGAATCGCGTAGTCGACTGTATTCTCGATCGGCGTCTTCCTGACTCTGTTTTAGATTGCCTTTCAGAAAAGTCTTATACGCGTGTTCAAAGGCAACCTGCGGGCTATCGCGACGGCCGCAAGCCAGCCCGCAGGCTACGATGAGAGCTACAACAAAGCAGGAAGCTAGGGCTTTGTTTGGCCGTTTGCTATTGAACTCGCTACGACCACTTTCCCACCTCCGATGCAACCCAGCTGCAAGTTCAGCATGTTCAGCATGAATGAGGTGCTGCCGCTTGTCTTCGGCGAAGAACCACCCCGCGGCTTTTGCAAATAGGCGGGGTCGTGGCTGGGTGGTTCGGTGACGACCTCGACTTCGGCAAGGGACACGGTCCCAAAGTCCGGGATAAAGATGATGTTCCCGAACAACTTGACTCCGGGAATCGGAATCCGCCCAATGCTTTTGACGAGTGAGCATTCGACCTTGGAACTGGCGTTACCGTTGCCTTTCGAGCGCCCATTGGCACGCTTCTTGAGAGCGTCGATGTTTACGATCTTGGCATCGTACTGTTTTTCCAGATCCTCAGGAAGACCCTTGGCGTTCGCGATGCTATCGAGTTGACGTTCGACGCGAGCGAGGAAGCCGCGATCTTCCGGATAAGGCCTGTCGCCCTTTGGCGGCTTTGCGCCACAAAGTCCGAGATCGAGTTCCACTTCGACCGGGTACCCGCACACCCGCAAGTTTTCGAAGCGCGTGCCCACGAACGTAACCTTGGGAACATGGCCGTCCTTCATCGCATGTTCGGTGGAAACCTGCGCCACCACGCGATCGGCCGTAATGACTTCGAGTACGTTCAGCCCTTCAATCACCGACGTTGATAGAGTCACCCAGGCAGAATGGTCGTTGCCCCAGAGATCCTTTTTCTTGATCTGGCTGCCGGACACGCGGCTGTGGCCTGCCTTGAAGGAAATCACACCCTTGTGAGTAGTTTCCGCGACTGACTGGACGAAATGGTGGTCGCGATCGGACTTCTCTTCCAATGTGACGCGAGCATGGTGTTCGATCGGTTCATTAACTGGATGTTTCAACTCGCCACTAAGCACGTGTGCCTCGGCGTGGTAGTGGTGGTACGGTTCCAGGCCGGAGCCTGATACGAGAGGTGGTTTCGGATTTGCGGCCATATGGTTAGCTCCTCCTTTGAGCTTACTTCTGAATTTGCAATTCGAATGAGGCCCCGCCAATCTCCTTGCTTTCCCCGGCGGCGGTCACGCCGCGTACTACTAGTTTGTAGGTTCCTGGTTCCCTATTCCCTCCCGGCACTTCGACCGGCCACTGATCTTGACTAGCGACTGCGGGAATAGTAAGTGACCACTCTAGCTTTCCCGCCGGGTTATACAAGTTTGCAGTGTAGTTGGCGTAGGAGCCATCCGGAGGGATGCGAACAAACAGAAGAAAGGCTTCTCCAGAACCTGTTGTAATCGCATGCCCGCTCGATCCCCGAGTGCCGACATTCATCGACGCAAATGGCAATACCTGTGGCCGGTTCAGTGCGTGCCGTAGCTGGGGATACATAACCAGATTTTGATATCCGATCACGGTCAGCAACAAGGCCATCGCGGGTACGGCAACCGTGGGACGCAACCACGCAAACGATCCGGATGTGACTGGGACGCTGGTAGGTACCGGCAAGCCACCCGAAATCGGCTCTTCCGCCAACGCAACCTTGCTCTGGCTCACGAAGAGAGCACCCGCCTGGACGTCGAGCGCGCAAGCGCGGCACTCGAAGAAATGCTCCTCAAATTCGGCCCGTTCGTGGGGATCGAGTTCGTCAAGCAGATACCTTTCCGTCATTTGTTGACGAATCACCACTTCGTGGTCCATTGATTGAATGCCCTCGCATCGCAAGTGAGTACAAGAACAGTGCACCCGCGCGACCTAGCGTTGTACTCGCCATCAGTTCGGGGTGAACTCCACGCCTTCTCCTCCCATATCTTTTAAATACAATGACTTGAACGATTGTTTCGCTCGCTGCAGTAAAACCCGCAAATAGTGCCGGTCCACTCCGGAGTCACGGCACATTTCATCTTTATCCCGCTCCCCGAGGAAAACCTCGCGCAGCAAGCGTCGGTCGCGCTCCGAAAGTTGCTCCAGAGTTTCCCGAATTTTCTTTTCTGTCTCCTTGGCAGTAGGGGGGCCGGGTAGGTCTACGGCCCGGGCGGGCAGTTCGGTCTGTTCTTTATCATCAAGTGGGCTGTGGCGCGCGGCAGCGCGATACTGCTCCAGCAAAACGTTGTTGCAAACGGAGTTCACAAACGGTCCCAAGCGTTCCGAGTGAAGGATTTTTCCGTCCCGCAGAGCCACGTAGAACCGCCTAAACTTTCCTGACGTGCATCCTCGACGGCCTCCCGTGACTGCAGTCTAGAGCGCAATTTCACTTGGATCAGCGCGCTGAAGCACGCACCAAAATGCTCTTGAGTGCGTACGTCGCCCGCCCGCAAACGCTCAAGGTAGGGTTCATCAAAGGATTGAAATTGCCGGTACTTACCCTGGCCAGTCGAAAAAGGCAAACAGTTTAGCACCGGAAGTTGAGAACCGTCGTGGTTTTCAGGGACGAGAGCGAGGGGCAGGCGTTTCAGATCCGTATCGCTTCGGTAAAGACATACGGTCGGCGAGATGGAACGAGCAGTGCGCACTGGGAAGGGGAAGCTCCTTTAGGCAGAGCACGCAACCAATTCCGATGGAGAGAACTGAGAAAAAGCCGGAGCCGCTTCTCCTTCGATTCCGGCACTTCATAGAGTTCTGGCCATCGTTTCCAACCTGGGATCCGAAAAACCTGTTCCAATCGCACTGCGCGATGGCCGCGATTCATCGGGATTGTGCAGAAAACACTTGAATCGTTTCACACAATTTTTGACTCGGCGCATCTTGCAACCTCATTGCTGCTCACAAATGGTGGCAAACCGCCCGTTGGGATTGTGCGCCCTGACGCTCGCGTTTGACTCGGTTGTGAGTGTTAACGCCGGTTTGGCGAATCACCTAGAAAACAGACTCGCAAAACGCGATGGAAGATGACGTCCGAAAACCCCACCGCCTCGGAAACCTAAAGCGCGAGCGGCGTTTCGTGTCGAAAGTCTTATTAGCGGTTTTCCGCATCGCCCACGGAAGGCCTCGGCGCTCGGCCGGAGTAGTTCATCACCGCGAGCCTTCCAGATCTTCGCCTCTGCTCACAGGAATTAGACCATACTTGAACCGGCCCGAACATCGCCAATGATACCTAGGGGCAGGAGCCATTCCGAGACGAATCTCGGCTCGGGAAGAGGATCGAGCCACGACTCAAACGGGCATCGGATCGACACGAGGCCCCCAGAAACGGGCTTCGGGGAGATCGATGGATGATCTCCTCCAAGCCGAACTTCTGGCCCGTGTCGCGAAACCCCGTCTGGGCGGTTGCCTGTCCCATAGTCCGGTTATAGCGTCGCAGATGGCCGCGTCCGCACAGATAGGGTGGCGCTACCTCTAGACAGGCTGTAGACTTCTGTCTCGATAATTCCCGTGAGCCTGACTGATATTTGTGTCGGGCTTCCGGGAGTTCATGTTTCCGAATGTGGCGACGTTAGTGGGCAACCTACATTAGTACCGGCGACTATGTGCCACGTATTCATAAGCCACGTGGAGGAGGATCAGTCTCTCGCCCGACGCATTGCCGAGTACCTCGAAGCGCAAGGTTATCGGGCGTGGTATTACGAACGGGACTCCGTTCCCGGGGTCTCCTATCTCATCCAGACAGGCGAGGCGATTCGGCGCGCCGTTGCTGTGCTGCTGATCGTCTCACCGGACGCAATCGGTTCGTACCAGGTCACAAAAGAGCTTGTGCGCGCTCACGAGGAAGGGCGGCCTTTCATCCCTGTGCTGCGCGACATCTCGCACGCAGAAATGCGGATACGAGAGCCTGAGTGGCGTGAAGCACTGGGAGCGGCTGCCTCAGTCCACATTCCCCCGACCGGGCTCGATAGTATCCTGCCGAGGATTGTCGCAGGATTGCAGTTCCTCGGAGTTCAGGCTGGCGAAGAAAGGGCCCATCCGGGTGAACAGCTATCCCCTTCGGGATATGTTGATGTGCCCACCGGCAACGCTGAAGCTTCTACTTTTGACGAGATCGCTGCACACCCGGAAACATTGGTAGACCGCCAAATCGGTCCTTTTCTGGTAGCAGCATTAGTCGGCCAGGGCGGAAGCGGCATTGTTTATCGCGTGAGGAACCCGACGCTCGGCCGCGAATTTGCTTTGAAGCTGTTCTATCCCGTTCGGCCGGACCTTGCCCCGGGGATTTCTGCGATCATCGCGTCAGGAGTTCATGCACTGGCCAGCCTGCAGCACCCGAACATTGTTCGGATCCACGACTTTGCGAATTGCCGGATCGGTGATGCGGATTGCCATTATCTCGTAATGGACTACGTGGACGGAAAGCCCCTGGACGAGTGGAGCAACAATCTCGACATTGAGGATCGCTTGGCCGCGCGTCTACAGGTGGCGTATCGCGTGGCATCCGCTTTACGAGCCGCACACGAAACCAAGTACATCGATGTGGTCGGCTGGGAGCGTAAGGGTGTTTTCCATGGAGACGTGAAACCTGGAAACATTCTTGTAGCCGAGGGACATCAGCCACTGCTCGCGGATTTTAGCATGATCGACGTTCGGCGCCTGCTTGACCCGAAGGTTGTTCCTCCCGCCGTCCTACAGGCTATACCTGTTAGCAGGCCTATTACAGCGGCGTTCGGCACACCCGGGTTCATGGCGCCCGAACAGGAGAACGAAGGCGTCGTCAACGCGAAAACTGACATCTATGGCTTGGGCATGGCGTTCTGCCACCTGTTTCGGGAACGAGCGTCGTCGAACAACGAATCCGTAGACAGGCTGGGTGACCTGTCCGATTTGGTCACCGCCATGACAAATCGTGTTCCCGAAGCGCGGCCTCGCGATATGGCAGAGGTCGTCCGGCTCTTGGCACGGGCTGCGCGGGCCGCTGGCGTAGAGCTGGGCGGCGGTCGTGCGGCTTGACCGCAGATGATGCGTTGGCGTTCCGAAAGGATTTCGTGTGGAAGATTACGCTAGAATTTCAGCAGGAGCCTCAATCCAAGACCACCTGATGGGCGCTGGACGGGGTATGACGGGCACTGCACCGGCGCCAGAAGTCCGTGGCGGTTCTGACCGTGGATGAGGCTCGAACCCTAGCCGCAATTTGTGATCAGATCATTCCTCCGGATGAACACCCCGGGGCAGCATGGGCAAGCGCAGTTAATTACGTGGACCGCCAGCCGTCCTCCTGATTTCATCAGGCAAGAAAAGGAGGACCACATGGACATTTACATGTAAGCAAGCTCTACAAGGGCTTCTTCCTAACCCTTTCCAGTGGAACCTGGCTCTTCTGGTTTGTTCGGAGGCAGTCCCACGCAATGGCTTTCGGCAAAGCGCCGGAAACCAGTTGAGTACGAGTCGCGGTATCTCTTCCATCCGTCCTGGACGACGTCGATTTTCGCCCATTTGGTGAAGATTCGTGACCATCCGCGGGCGTAGGGATGGTCGCGTTTTTCTGGAAGCACAAGCTCCAACTGATTGAATACCATCCAGATGAATTCGATCAGCTCAGAGGAAAACTGCACCCCATACTCAATCTCGCCCTCGCTACGTCCCTTTTTCCAATTGCCATCACCACTGAACATCATCTTGAAGAAGCCAGGAAGGGACTTGTCGGTGCGCGCCCTGGTGAGCAGTTCCTCATAACGAGCAGTGTGCGCAGCTGTAAAACGATCCATTTCAGGTGTGGGCGCCCACCAAATGTCACGCAGAGATTGGAAGTACTGTTTGCGGTCCGAGAGTGAGGCGCAGGGCGACATTTGGGCGAGTAGGAGACGGCGCTGATGGTGGCGTTCGCGCGCTCGTGCGTCTTGTTCATCCGTGCAGTCAACTAGCGGCTCCGTACCGGCCGGTTCGAAGACTGAAAAACAAACATGGTGCCCAAGGCGGCGATAACTTTCAAACTGCGATTCGGTGAACCACTGGTTGGTAGTGCTGTCGTGGGGAAATACTGGATGCTGTTTCTTGTAGTTGAGGACGTCTGCGGGTTCGTCGCCGGTGAGAGAGGACTTTATATAGACCACGGTCCCGGGATTTTCAGGATCCTCGGGATAGACAACCGTGCCTACGACGCAATGCGAGGCGCTGTATTCAGAATCTTTCATGTGTTGCAGGGGACGCAGATCGAGGGCAACGTCCACTCCGAAATCAGCCCGGCACTTCCGTATGGCCATGCCGATGCCTCCAAATGCAAGGGCACCGTCTTCTTCACTGTCGCAAATCACGATATAGCGGCAACGGCGACGGGCCAGTTCGTACAGTCCCATGTTGTCGAAGTGGCCGCCATCGCTAAGATAAACATAGTTGCTCGTGTCGTTGGTAAGGCCCAGGAGCTCACTCACCAGCGACAACAACGAGAAGGGCGTAGAAGGCGGTGGATAGAGGTGGGGAGTGCCAAGGGCGGCCCCGTCTTCATCGAGGACGCGGGGATTGCGCAGCCACCATCCGAGGCGGACGCTAAATAACGTCAGCAAGAAGGCAGTGGCCGGATTGCTATGGTAGCCCATGTTGGGGCTGAGAGCCGCACCTGAAATCGCCGCCGCAGTATTGATGTGAACCCCAGGTTCAGGATAGGCGTAACTGGCCGTCCGGACAAAGCCATTGAACCGCCAGTTGGATTCCCGCCTGGCAGCCGTCCAGGGAACGTCATAGCCGGAATAGAGTGGAGTAAAGACGAAGGAAGCTGCTTTGCGCTCCTGCCACGCTAGGTCCTCCCCAAATGTCAGGTTGAGCGCGGTGCAAAAAATCGGGAACGGGCCATAGTATCTCTTGCCCGGCAGCAGATCGCTTACGGCCACATTGGCGTCAGAATCATCGAATCCAGTAAACGGGTTGGGATGGCGTGGGATGTTAGACGCACCGAGATAACACCGAGTGAGGCGGTTTCGGTAGAAAGCATGCAGCGAGAATTCGTTGATATCGACTCTCCAGGCAAAGAGAAGACATATCGCCAAAACCGTTACGTAAGCAGCAAAAACTGCCAGCGAACCTGCGGGTGCGACGCTGGTCAGAATGTTCTCCCCCAACGCTGAAATTAGGAACAGCAATCCTGCGATGAAAATGTAGGGGCCGACCACCGCCACAAGTTCGACCACACTGAAGCTGGGTGCTTTATCACTGTTAGCCCCAGTAGACTTGCCGCTCTTGCCTGCTAACAAACCACCGACCGTGCTGGCAAGCCAACCCACGAGAACAGGTATGGCGACGGTCCGCAACTTCTGCAAAAGCCAGAGCGCGACACGGTGGCTCAGCAAAGAAAATCCCATGGACAAGGTCCACAGGAGCATAAAGAGTCCCATCCAGGCAGCCAATCGGGACAGCCACTCGCGATGGGAGTCGCGAAACGTGCGTCCGAGAAGGCCAACCAACAGCAGCATGGTGACGAGCGGTGCACCGAGGAAGAGGGGCGGCGCAGCAATCAACACGATTCGAGAAAAAAGCGTTCCAGTCCGTGACCAGAGCTTGGCGATCAGAATGAAGTTCCCGCCAATCCAGGCAGCGCCACCTGCTGCCGCTAAGACACAGGCGGTGAGCAGACCGAGGATAGCCAAGGCGAACCAAAGGTGCACCCAGCACTTCGGCATTCTCCAAAAATCGCCCACGTTATTGAATTGGGCAGTTCTATGATGGGCCTTCAGATAGCAGAGAGGCCCACGACCGGCGAAAGTGATCGTCAGGGCCAGCACGAGCAGAAGGAACCCACTGGCAACGCAGGTCACCACAAGATGGAATCCGAAGGTGTGTCCCGAGATCACCGGAAACAGCAGCGCGAGCAGCAGGGCCGACACCATCAGTGGTAGCACGATCACGCGTTGCACAGCTTCCTGTCCAAGGGTGCCTTTGACTTGCCCAATCCCGGCTTTCCCAGAGGGGTTTGGTGATCCGAAGGTCCAGAGGTCCCGTCCCACGAAGTAGACGGCCACGAGGAACAGGTAGAAGATGGTCCCAACTACAGCGGCCACTGCCGGGAAATCCCGCGGGACGAGAGCGCGTGATGCAATCGCATGCGGCAGAAGTGCGAGGAAGAGCAACCCAGAAATGAGAATGATCTGATTGAGGAGTGTGTTGCGCAGCCATATGGCGAATGCGACCCACGTATCGGCAGTAAGAAGGCCAGTCTCAGGCGTCAAGTAGTTGGTGTATCTCCGCAGCCAACGGAGTGGCTCAGGATGAGACCCGGGGTTGCCGGTTTCAGGAAGCGGAACGAGTTGTTCTTCGACTTCCTCAAAGGAACGGCGCTTGATCCACGCCGCAAGCCACTGGTGGACGTAGCCACCGCCGGAGACGGTAGAGAGATAATCAAAGCTGCGCAGTAGTTTGAGTTCAGCCAGCCCCTGAAGAATGCCCAGATTGAAGGTTGCACTGCGAATGCCGCCGCCGGAAAAGCAAAGGCCCATCAGGCCCGACGCGCCTGCACGGTCATAGGCGCTCCCGGTTGAAGAAACCGGATCGCTCCCCACCTTTTTGCGTCGCTCATTGACTTGAGCCAGTTCATGCTCCAGTAGCCATTGACTTGGGGTGTAGCCAGCTAACGACGCCACCTGCGCCTGAAGATCAGGACGTGAGTTCAGTTGGTTCGCGAGTGTGGCGGCATCTTGGGGACGGTCCGGGAGGATTACAACAATCTCCTCGCCGGTGCCTGCGGCGATCTTCTTGAAAGCTCGCTCGGCCAATTCGTTCACGTAATCAGCTGACATCCTCAACCCCCTTCAAATGGAGGTACGCGGCCCGCCTGCTTCGCAGCAAAGTTCACTGTTTCAGCATCAGGTGAGGTCACAGGCGCTTCAAGAACGCAATCAGCGCGTTCTTGTCCTGGTCGCTGAGGCCTGGTTCGCCACCTGCAAACCTGTCGGTCCCGAAATAGTGGCCGCGATTCACAATCAAATCCGGGCATTTGCTCAGTTCAAGCAGTTGGTCCACCGCGTTGGCGAAGACCTTCCTGGCTTGTGCATCACTCGGATGCGGAGGCAGTTTCTTCAAGTCGGCATCGAGCTTCACAACAACGTCCAGCAGTTTCTTGTCGTGACGCAGACGCTCGGCCGGGTCAGCACTTTCCGAAAGCGGATTCAGATTTGTGAGCAGCCCCACGGGCGTCCCTGTCGGGATGGGCCCGAGTTCAATCATCTTGTCTTTCTCATTGACAAGCCAGGGGAAAAACCGAGCGATCCCTCGCAGATCTTGCAAGGCATCGGGTAGATAGCCGTACGATATTCTGAGAAAGCTCTGCTCGGTAGTGCGGTCGATCTTCCCCGGAATCTTGTCGCCGAGCAGAGCGTCTCTTGCACGCGTCTCCGGCCAAAGCATTTCATGGATCGAATTGTCAAACGACTTCAACCGCTTGGCCACGCTGGGAGCGGGGTTTAGGCAGTCTTTGCCCTCATCCCCGTATGATTCCCAATCCTCCGCGCACTTCGGATTGTCAGGGTCAATGCTCCCCACACTGTTGTTGAGCAGAAATGGCGCAGTCGACCACAGACTGACCAGGGAAGGAGGACGGGTATATCCACGGCCACCCGCCGGCATCTGGTAGGTTTTCGGCTCGCCCGTGTAAGGGTGATACCAGGTTATGGTGCCGACCGAAGGCAATTCCTTATACGATTGGGAAGAAAAATTGTCCCAGATATTGTCTGCGAGAGCGTTGGTCGCGAGCGGGCTGCAAGCGTTGGTTTGCAGGAGTGTAACTGGAACGCGCAATTCGCAGGAGAGATAGTTATGGTCGAGAAAGTCGGGCTGGTTGACCATCGCAGTCATCGCTTTTTTGAATTCGTCGGTCTTGGTCCAATCCCAGTATTTGTTCCAGCAATCGAGATAGTTCTTGCCAGCGCAGCCGCTCCCGGTATCGAGAGTAATGCCAGCTATGTCAGCAGGAAGCGTCGGCAATTTGCTGGAATGGCAACGGGCACAGCGTTCGGCAAAGACCACCTTGCCGCGCGGAACCAGAGCATCGTCTGCCGCAAGCGACTTCTTAGCGTCGGGATCGGTGTTTCGCAGATCCTCAAGATGATGGGCTGCCGTGGATTTGAGGAAGAACAACGCCATCGCGGGAGTTTGTGCCTCGGTCGCGGCAAAGTATGCTGAGTTCTTGCGAGCCACAGAAATCTGGATCGGAGTAATTGGCTTGCCGCCGACGAGCGCGTTAAAATGCAGCAGCCATTCCTCGCTGAAAGTCCCGATGTTCAGATAGACCCGATTCAGAGCACCCAGTGCCCCCACTGAATCGGATCCGTCTTTAAGGACGCGCGGAGTCCAGACCGTGTCCGGAGGCTGGTAGTACTTGGTAAGCGGTCCGTCCGAGAGATAGTCGTTGAATTGTTTATTGTTCTTTTGCCCACCAGCCAGAGTTTCCTTGCCCCATCGTCGCGCATGCTCTAGACGATCGCGCAGCAGGTAGACCGCATTCATCGTTCGTGGATTGTTGATGTTATCGGTGGAAACAAAAGAAGTATCCAGAGAGCCTGGCCGTGAGGTATGGAAGAGCTGCCAGACGAAGTTCGACTTATCGGCCGACCAGTAGAAGATCCGGTCAATCCAGAAGTACTGCGCTCCGACGTTCGAACTTAGATTTTCCCACTTGGGATTATTGGAATCGGCGGGAGGCTTCAGCGGATTCGGGCCGATGTGACAAAAGCCGCACGACATCCCGACTCTGTACGGACGCACCAGGTTTTTGTCGTTGTAGTAGTTAGGGTCGTTGTAATACTTTTCCGCGTCCCAATGGGCTGCCGCCTTCTCGTCGAAGTCGGGATTGGGGAAAAGCCGCAAGCCAACAATACCCGTCTCATAGCCGTAGTAGGAGCCCACTTCCAGTTTCTCGCCTTTCGGGCCAACGGTCTTGCCTCGGGCACCGAACGGGACTCCGGGATATTTCTTCTCGTTTTCGAAGGGATCTGGCGCGCAATCGGGGCGGCGCTTGTCGAGCCACAAATTCCATCGCTGGGGATCGGGGCCGGCAGCTTTTTCGAAGCACGGATCGTTGATCAAACCCAGATATTCCCAACGATGATCGCGTCCCAATAGAGGAGGCAGACTCTGGTTTGAAGATAGAATCTTCAGGAAATCGAGAGCGCCGGCGCTTCTGTAGACGAGTTGGTCCCAAAGCCGATCGTTGCCGGCGGTCCACACGATCCAGGTGTTGCGGCCTTGGATTTCCGTCTTTTCCAACGGGATCCCGCCGTCCATCGCGTGGAAATAGTCCTCGTCGGCGGCGGCGAAGGTGGAGGCGTCGCGCCCTGCCTGTAACGCCTCATCCTTCACATGTCCGGGACGTGGCTGACGGTACCACCACCAACTGAATGCGACCACGGCACCCGCGACCACGATAAACAGAACCACCAAGATTACTGCGCGCCCATGTTCACGGTTGTTGGACACAATGCCACCTCCTCGACTTTATTCGCCCTGGAACTTCGTCCTGATCCAACGCGTTGTGAACGACACAGCGTTTCAGTCTTGCAGTCCGCCAAGGTACCGCAGTGCGCTCATGCCGGGTAAAAAGAAATAGGCGCCGCCCCGGACGTTAATGAATTTCGGCAGACCCATAATCCTCTTCCGAATCCCCCCGCTCAGCGGAGCTGAAAAAGTATTAGTAAACGGGCATCCAATGACGGGAGTCCGATTTCCCAGCAAAGGGTCGCTCTCCTCCGTCATCCCATCAAACTTGGTACGCATGAGCCATGCGGCCTGGATAAATTCAAACTGGCGCTGAATGTTGCTGTTGATGGCGAAGAAATGCAAGCCGGCCTCGCCGTCTTGGGGAGGTGCAGGCTGGAGGGCGTCCTCCGGTGTCAGCTTGGGGCCATACTCGCGCCCGCGGCGGAGAATGCGATGGAAGCGGGTCGAGGCAATCAGATCTTCACGGATGTTCCGGTTTCCGAAGCCAAAGGTGCGAATGAGAGTGGAAATCAATCCTTTGGGATCACCCGGGATGTCAGGGTTGCGCGGGTTGGCGCGGCGGATGTGAGCGCCATAAGGACAGTGCATACCGTCAACGTCCAAGTCGTAGGTGAACTGATTTTGCTGGATCCCGTTGTGTTGATCCGTGATCCCCGGAATCGCTTCCCGACTGAGCGGCACCAGCGGCGAGCCATCTGCAAATGCACGTCCCACCATAAGGCTGCCAAGCTTGTACCGTTCTTCCAGTTTGGAGTTGGTGGCCCTGTCAAGGAACTGCCAAAAACCACGGACATCCTGCGCCAGTTGGCGCATGACTAGATAGGTCCCGTTTCGGCCCACGTCCTTTTTGCTGGGATGATCTTCGGCGAAGGGAAGGTATTGACCGGCGGGATCTTGCGGATCCAGCAATGGACGATCAGTGTACCTTCCATATTCGTTGCGATATCCGAGTAGGAATTCTCCAAGGCTGACCTGGTTGCTGTACTTGCGTTCGTAGCCGTTGATGGGAACCTTGCGGGCTTGATCCCAGTCGATCTCAGGTTGGCTAATGCCGTCGATGAATCCAAAGGGTTCGCGTCCCTCCATGTCTGAGGTCGGCAGACACGCAATTTCTTCGAAAGCGGCACTCCAGGATTGGTCCTTAATCGACTGCTTCCACGAGTCGAGAAAGCCGGCCCCGGCAAACAGCATCACCACAGCGTGGGGAACCCGGTCTGCATTGCCCCATCGCCAATTGGCAGGTGAACTTGCGGCGACATCACCCAAGCGCCGGGAGCGATTCTCGTCGGAAGCCATGCCTGCGATGAACTCCGCGGAGAATCCAGCGATCACGCTCTGCGGTACACGCAAGGCCTCCAGACCCTGACGTGTGAAAGCAAGCTGCAGGGCTGTCTTCGGCGGTGGGTTGAGTGTAACGGCCGTCGTAATGGGAGCAGCGGCCAGCCACCGGCGGGCGGCGGCAGTTTGCTTGACGTTCACCAGAAAATAGCAGGCGTCGGTCATGCGTGCATAACCAAAACGCACCAACCCTTGAACGTCGCTGTAGTCAACCGGACTCAAGTTCATTCCCTCAGAAGAGTGCTATCCACTCCTTTAGCTCTGCATCGCTCATGCCGCTGCGATCGATTCCGCGGCGGATCAACTTGTTTCTCTTCAGATCAAACGCCGACAGTCCCGGGTGCGCGTCGTACCAAACTTGCGTGGGCATTTGATGACGGCGCAGGAAGTATTTGAACTTTTGCTCGTCCTTGGAACCGTCGAGCACAAGCCAGTTAGTGGTGGGATAGCCGATACCATTGCTGAAAGCCAGGTTCAGCCCCCATCCTACCTTGTTGATGAAGTCATCCATGTAGCTGTCGAGGCTGCCATCGTAGTTACTGGCAAAGATCATTCGCCTTTTGTCGTTGAGGAATACCCAGCGAGCGAAGTGAATGGTAGGGACACGCGCCAGATGGCCGCGAACAAAGACGTGACGCGCCGCGTAGTTCACCAGCCAGAGCAGGAAGATCAGCGTCCATCGCCGAAATATTCCCGGCTTAATGCTGCCCATGGCGCTGAATTGATTGGTCACGTAGATGTCTTCGAGCAGCGCCAACTCCGCTTCGTGGCTCGCATCCGGACGGGGAGCGATCTCGGGATCGCGCTTCTCGCGGGTCCGAAGCTGATAGATGAATACGGGAAGGTACAGCAACAATAACGGGGAAAGCGCGAGCAGTAACAGCGGCGCGCCGAAGAAGTGGATTGCCTTGTGGAGCCACCAGAGAATGGGTGTGGGCTCATCATCGGTCAGCTTGAGTCGTCCCGCGAGGTTTTCAGAACGAGCAAACTCCCGGAGCAGCTTGTGCGTTGCCTGCGGACTTTTGCCAGCGAACAGGGTTTCGTTGTTCTGCAAATGCGTTTCAAGGGCAAGACGCAGGCAGTCATCTTCATGAATCTGCTGTACCGACATGCCCACCCAATTCACGTACGACGCGGCAGGTGGCTGTTCGTGTTCTTTCATCCACCGCGCCAGGTCCGAATCCGGCGTGAAGCCTTCGCAGCAGGAGAAAATGCGCTGCAAGCCGGTACCGGCGCGAGCCTCAACTTCCGCCCTGAAAGCGTCGGCGTCGCCGTCGACATCCGCGATGAATGCAAGCAGGAGGGGATAGTTTTGCCGGGGCAAACCATATGCATCTTGAATATCGTCGAGGGTCTTGTCCTGCAAGATCAAGAAGCGAGCGAAGTGCAGGCGATCAAAATGCGCGAAAGGAAATAAGGAATTGCTGGGATCCACCTGACCAGGAACGACGTTCATCGAGGCAAGCAAGTTGCGCAATTCCGCTTCACGCTCCGCCCTCAGCGGCGCCGCCACAAACAGATTGGATTGGGGCATCATTGTGAGCAGTTAGGGGGGAAGCAGCTACTCGCAGCAAAGTCACGGTGTGCCAGCCGGCTGAAATTGCAGTGCGAAGTGAATCAATGGTTTCTGCTTCCAGTACACGCGGCCCAGATAGAAGCTGGGACTAATGAGGCGAATCTCGTCGCGGATCCAGTGGGCCACCGCGGAGGTCTCAGAGTAGTCAAGCACGATGCACTCTTTGTTGTCGAACCAGCTGGACGCTTTATAGACTTTGGCGAGGATGGCATTGAGCCCAAAGCCGAGGATCCGGTTTCTGAGAACACCCTTCTTGGAGTCGAAGGTCTTACCTTCCCAGACAAACAGGTTCACGAACTCAGCGATTTCGACACTGAACTGTGTACCGTTGGCGATGATGGCGGTGCCCTTGGCCGCCCCGTCCGGAATGTCTCCCGTCGGGCTGCTGGAAAAAAGTTGGTCCAGATCCTGGTTTGACATCTGCAATAACTGAGGTACGTCGTAGGCCATGTTACGAACTCCTGACGAGTGGAGGATTGGAGCGACGGGCCGAAAATTACCAAAGACAGTTTCTTTTTGGGAGGAAGATATCTGAGACTATGGCGGCATCAAGTTGAATTGTCAACAGTTTTCTGCAGCGGGGAGCGGTAGTCCAACGATTGGGAGACGAGAACGCAGGAGGTGGGTTTCTCAGGCTCGCGTACGACTTAGTCGGCGATCAATGTGCGGCGAGAATGACATCGGCAGCTTTTTCGGCAATCATATAGATCGAGCTGACGATGAAGAAGCCGGGAATACGAGGAAAAACGGATGCGTCCACGACGCGCAGCCCCTCGGTGTCATGTACCCGGAAGTCGCTGGTCAACGCTCCACCGCTGTTGCGAGGGCCAATGGCGCAGCTGCACGACGCGTGATGCCCCCAGGCATTGTTTCTCACAAATGTCCGCAGGTCTTCCGGCGTGGCGACCTTGCTTCCGGGCGTCTCTTCTTCATCCAGCAGGTCTTGAGCCTTGAGGTCAGCTGTCATTCGCCGGACGAAGGAGATGCCGTCCACCACCGCGTCGAGGTCCTTGTCGGCACCTTGTTCGAAGGAGTGAAAATTGATCGCAGGGGTATCGCGAGGATCGGCGGAGCGAAGCGTGACTGTGCCGGCACGATTCCGGGAATGGCCCTTTAAGACTACCCAAGTAAGATAGTTAAGGTTTTTCGCAAAGGATTGGGAGTATCCGGGACGATACCCCTTGAACTTGGCGAGCAGCGCCATGCAGAACAGGTCCGGCGGACCTTCAGCGACAGGCGAGGCCCGGTAGACGGCGAGTACGCTGCCGTTCGTGGCATACACGCCGCCGCGACAGGCGCGCCATTGCCGATATTGTGGGTCATCGGTAGAAAATGTCGCGTCTTTGTAGGCGTCCCAATCCCGGAACTTCATGCGGTTTACGACGCCTACCTCGTAACGATCCTGCAGATTTTTTCCCACGCCCGGCAGATCAACCCGCAAGGGGATGCGAAAGCTTTCGAGTACATCGCGCGGTCCGATGCCGGAGAGCATCAGCACCTGGGGTGTATTGAAAGCGCCGCCCGCCAAGATCACATCTTTTGACGCATAGACCTGGCGAAGCTCTCCAGCGCTGGCGTTCGCATTGGGATGGGCCCGGTATAGCCTTTCGCCATAGAGATACTCAACCCCCACAGCTCGATTATTCTCACCCAGCAGTACCTTGGTGGCGAGTGCGTTAAGCTGTAGCCTCAAGTTGGGATGCTTGCGCCGAGTCTCCAGAAGATATTCGCGAGTTCCGAAGCGCGCATGGTGCCTGGTTGTAAGTGGCATACACCGTGCACCTATTGAGTCACTGCTCACCTGACGCCAGTCGTTGGGGTCTTTGATGTCAAACAGTGACTCGAGACGCTCGAGGTCGTCTCTGTAATCCCTGCATGACCATAGCGAATCGAGGACGACGTCTCTTAGTGCACGATTGCGCAGAGCTGCGAAAGGCACGGCTGTCTCCGTGCGCAGCCATCCCTTCCAGCCGTGCCTGCTGGGGTTGAACCCGAGCTTCGCCAGCCAACGGTGCAGTGGCCGGTAATGACAGTTCTCCATACGCTGGAAATACTTCCACATCTTTTCCGGCTCCCAACTTGAGTCGTTGGTGAGTTCGGCGATGTATTGCCAGTCCGAGCCATTCGGACAAATCAGTATCATGGCATTGTGAGCCGTGCAGCCGCCCAAAGTGCCGGCTCGCGGATAATAGACCCCGTCCACCGGCTTGCCGTGGTGCTCCGCTAGGTAATTAGGATCAAGTTGTTGCTGAGCTACATCGCCATAGTGACGAACAAAGAAGTCCCATTTCATGGCCTCATTTTCAGAAGCGAAGCCGTGGAATGCGGGTAGATCGTAGTCGAGAGGCAGCCGGTTCACGTCGGGCCAAACCGAATCTCCCCCACTGAGCTTGCGTGGATCACCTCCCGCCTCCAGCACGACAACCGAATGGCCTGCCTCCGCGAGCCGCGCCGCCACTGTGCCTCCGCCGGCACCGGTGCCCACGACGAGATATTCGCACGTGGCAGTTGGGTGTACAGTCGTCGAAGTCATATCGAAGCCAAAAGGTGCACAAATAGAATAGCGGCAACTAGTTTAAGCTTCTGGACTTAGCGATGCTGGAAATTAGTAAACCCGGGGCTGGTAGCTTACCACGTACACCAAAACGGATCGCTCAGGCAGCGAAGGTCTCGTTACCGTCAGGTTCGTAATGTTCCACGCGGTTCATGCTCTGGCGCAAAGCGGAGAGCGTCTTATAGATACGCAAACGTGCCCGACTTTGATTGCCCAACGGGCGGTGTTCGGGCACGGAATGCCAAGGGTTGTACGAAAGTACCTTGGCAAACTCGAATTGCGCAGGCGAATCAAATTTCTGTTGCGGGATATGGAGCACGGCAGCGGGGACGCGCGGTGAAAGCCGCGGGGGCCAAAAGACTGCATTGTTCTCAATCGGCATGAGGTGAGGGTCGGTCTGCAGCTGAAGTTTGATGTCGAACTCCACGTCCTCTTCCGCCAGGGTTGCGACCATCGCATCGCGCAGATAATTGTCGGAAGGCCGCAGCGGGAGGCGTGGCACGCGAGTCCTCTGTTTACGACAAGACCAGACGGAGAATTGCATCGCCTGTCCCTCACCGAGAAGGTAGGGAACGCAGCTGAAATACTGGCTCTCCAGCGGGCTGCTCTGAGTTTTGATCCAGAGTCCCTGCATGATTAGGTCCAGCAAGTGCGGCTGTGTGAGGTTGAGAAAATGGAACAGTTGCGCGTTCTTGTAACTCCACTGTTGTAAGTGCGCGTTCGCCTTGGTGTCCGGCGTAACGAAGGTTGGCGTGGAGACCGCGGTCATGTCCTGGGTAAACTTCTCATCGTCGAGTAGTTTGGGCCCAGGCACACCCATGAGCTTGATGCTAATGCTCATGAAGCCTACGTCGTCGATATCGGGTGTGATGTAGGGACCGGGGCCCGAGAAACGTACCCATGCAGCATAACGGCGAGGCTGGGCGTAGATACCGCGCCGCATATGCTCGGGGATATCTTCACGCACAATGAACTCACCGCGAACAATGCCATGAGTCTTGGTATTTCCACCGCGCTGAAAGTCCCCAGGCTTCCACAGCCTGCGCATTTGGTCGCCCATGGCAGAGCTGATGGCGTCAAGATGAGCATCTTCGTCCGGTTGGATCCTCTCCTCCGCCGGATGTAAGTGATCGTTTTTGCGCTGGAAGTTAATCAGAGAATTGGTGAGGTTAGTAAGTAGCTGGCGGAAGACAGCATCGAAGGCAGACCGAAAGAATGGATCGATCCGGCGTTCCAGGTGGACGCAAAATGTTGATGCGTCTGCGATCCAATTGAGCAATCGCACACCAGTATCCGCAGGAGGGAGGCCGTATCCGGTATTGCTACTCGAAGGCACGGACGGAGGCGAGTAAGTATACTACGCAAGTCAAGACGGCATTCACCTATTCATCGAGTGACCGTTGAAGCACGGTTATCGGCGTTGGCATCGGAGGCAAGGAAGAGATCAAGATGGGGCTGAAACCGTGGTTCGGAGCCGACAGGATCATCGCCGGAGTCCATCCGCTCGACGTCTTCGCTGCCTGGCTAACTTGTGGGTCGAAGTTGTTTTCCCGAGGGTGGGGCGACGAGTCGCTGCTCGCCGATTTGTCAGAACGAACGTCTTTCGCGCATCCGCCCGGCCCTATTAGCGTTGACTGGAACGCTGGAGCGAGTGCGAACAAAAAGATTCGACGTGATGGCACTTTCAGGTCCCCGTTAAGCTCGCTTCCAAAAGGAGCCAGAACGGTGCACGTTCGAGCTTGGTCGCAGGCCGGAAACACCGCTGCATGTGTGATTCTGGCGGCTTCGCGAGACGAAGGCTACAAAATGCGGGAGCACATTTTTGGCGCGCTGCTGACGCATGGACTGGATCTATATCTCCCGGAGAATCCTTTCTATGGACTTCGCCGAACAACGTCCTCGGCTTGTCTCGCCACATTCAGCGATCAGGCACTGATGAACCTGGGCATGGTGTGGGAATCGCGGGCGCTGGTGGAGTATCTGCGTAACTCGTACCAGAAGGTTGCAGTGGCGGGTTACAGCATGGGTGGCCACATGGCGGCGATCACGGCGGCGGTATGTCCGTTTCCGATCGCCTGTGCCGCGCTCGCGACCGGAGCTTCGGCTGCGCCCATCTATACGCAGGGCTTGTTGTCCTGGAGCATCGATCTGGCTGCGCTGGCGGGCAAAACAGGTCTACAGTCGGAGGCCAATGAGCGGCTGCGTCGCCTGATCGAAGCGTCGGACTTGATGCAGTATGCTCCACCATTGCGCACGGATGCTGCCGTGCTTGTGGGCTGCGTGCGCGACGGTTACGTCCTGCCGAATGAGATCCTGCGCCTGCACGAGTACTGGCCGGGAAGTGAACTGCGATGGCTCCAGGCAGGCCACGTCACCGCGGTCATCAGAGGCAGGAGCTTCTTGCGTGGTGCAGTCGCGGATGCGACAGACAGGCTGTGAAATCCGAGGCTATAGTCCTGGCTGCGATGCGATTATGAACCATTGACGCGACCGTACCGGGTTGACTCTTGTCGACGCTTGTGGACCGCGGTCGGAGCGCTTCCCATACGTCCATTTCAAGGCCAACATGGCCCGCTTGCGACGGTGCGTCCTCGTGGATCTGCGGACCTAAGCGCGTTTCCTGTACTAATCGCGAAAACGCAACCAGACTTCTGTACTGCCCGTCGCTCAAGAGGAATCTCAGCGATCGTCAGCGGACCGATTTCCAAGAAGCCGACCTCTGGAAAGACTGGCTACCGGCAGCAAGTGGCAGGCGTCCATCGTGCCAGGATTGAGCCCATTCTTCTTCGCATACGCCATGATTTGGGCTCAATCCGGAGAGGCACGGCTCGCCGGCTGCGAGGGAGATCACTTCTGTGTATAGCCGAACCCACCACTCAGGCGTGATCCCAACACTTGGACAGGGCTCGATGCACCAATACGCATGCAGGAGTTCAATAGCCCCACGCTCGCACGCTCAGTTCTCCCGTCGCTCACTTGACCACAGGGGAAAGCTTGTGCCCGTCACAAGGATGGCAAGCTGGTGGTCCTACGCCAGACAATCAAAGCACCGGTCTAGAGTCCATCGCCATGGGCGCCGGTTGAATACCGATCAAGTCAAAAGAAACGACTAACCGCCCACGGCAGTCGGCAATCTTGTCCGAGTTTAAGATCAAGTACCAGCCTTATCTTGGAGGGCGCGGACTTAACTCTCGCTGGCTGCACGAGCGAGGGTCAGTTCGCGGGCGGCAAATTGGCACAGATTTGGCGATAGGGTTGTCCGTGAAACCAACGCTCCCATTCATCGTGAGACAGGTCGTGAGTGAGGCGGGCGCAGGCTTGGTCTCGCAGATCGCCCGAACGCCAGAGCCAAAGCGCGGCGGACCGTTCGTCGTATCCGGCGAGCACATAGCGGCCGTCGCGACTGAAAGCGGCGGCGCGGAGGTAGCCTGCATCGGGAAGTTGCGCCACGCGAGCGCCGGTGACGGCATCCCACACAGTGAGGTTTCCGTGAGTAACGGTGGCGAAGGAGGCGGAAGAAGGATCGGGAACGATTTGGTCAATGTCGCCGATGCCAGTGAGCGAGAAACGTCGCTTGCCGGACGGGATGTCCCAGGCTTGCAGATTTTCACTTTGCGCGGTGAATAGAATTGTGCCCGACCGGTTGAAGGCGAGACGAGTCAATTCAGCGGGCAGGAGAATGTGGCTGACGCGAGCCTTGCTGGCGACACTCCAGATATCGACAAAAAACTCGTTCGGCGGTTTATTTGTCTCGAAGGCCAACAGCCCGCTTTCGCCGACGGTTCGCAACAGGCCGGAAGAAGGGCCGTCCAGGGATGTGGTCTGCTGAAGGCTGGGTAAGGTATATAGGCGGCTCACGCTGTCCTGTTGGCTGGCAAGCACCTTGCCCGATGGGTCGATCCGCATCTCTCCGGGGACGTCAGGTAAGGGAGTTACCTTACCCTGGTCAATGGCAATTAGAAATAGCTTGTTGCTCCACTGGGCAATCACGTCATTCGGATCGACGAAAACGAGTCTGTCTATAACAGGAGCACCGTGGAATTCGATGTCGCGCAAAGTTTTGCCGCTGATTTCGGCGATTCTCACCAGGGGCTCGAAGTGCATCGAAGTCGTACCGATGGCAACGCGTCGGCCATCCGGGCTGAAGGCAACGCTGTGTACGTCGGCGGGCAAATCAAACGAAACGGGTCGGTCAGCGCGGCGGGTCTCGGAGATCGAAACCGAGCCGTCCATGCCGCCAGCCGCGAAGCGGCTGCTAGTCAGGCTGAAGGCAACGACTCCGGCGCCGCCGGCATGTGAGACGCGCTCTAGTTCTCGTCCAGAAGGAAGTTCCCACACGCGCGCAGTGCCGTCGTAAGAGCCCGTACCGAGTTTTGTTCCATCCGCATTGAAGGACACGGCAGCAACCGCGGAGTCGTGCTTGAGCTCGAGAATCTCGCGGCCAGTCTCCACGTTCCAAACACGGGCCAATTTGTCGCCGCGCGCCGCATAAGCCAGGAATCCGCCGTCCGAACTGATGGCTGCGTTAACGATCCATTGCTGAGGAGTGAGCGTTTCGGACGAGGCAGCATGGCTCGCCTTCAGCAGTTGCCGACCGGAAGTTACATCCCAGACGGAAGCAAAATCGCCGCTTGCAATAGCCACGCGCTTGCCCTTATCGCTGAACGCCAAGTTAAAGCCTGCCTCACCGCCGCGCAGAGAACGAAGAAGCTTGCGATGCACTGGATCAAAAAGCGACACCACACCGTCTGAAGATAGGGCCGCAAGGAGGTTCCCGCCGGGACTGAAGGACGTGGAGACCATTTTGCCCGAACACTTGAAGTCGGCGACGATGGCCGCGCGAGTGATATCGAAAATACGCACATGACCATCGTCACTAGCGGTAGCAAGTTGGTTAGTCTTGGGGTGGAACGATACTTGGGAAACCGGTGCACCGTGGGAAATGCGTAAGAATTCGCGTGCGCCGGGCAAGGCCCAGATATGGACTACGCCATCCCGTGCGCCAACCCCGAGCAGCGAGGCGGAGGAGTTAAAGGCCACGGAAACAGCTGCATTGTTGTCTGGCAGCGCGCTTTGGGTAGCACTCGGTAGTTTGATGCTTGCCGTGGGTTGTTCGTCAGGGGTCAAATATCCGATCGACTTTTTGTTTACGACGTCGATGAGTTGAGTGGAGCCGTCGTCACGCGCGACGGCGAGGGCGGCGCTGTCGCGAGAAAACGCCATGTCGCGAACCCGCTCAGCTGGGTCTGAGCTTTCGGGCGGGTAAAATTGCGCATCCGCGGGTAAGAGGGAAACAGCTGCCCGCAACGCACTGTTTCCTTCGAAGGAAGGACTGATGCGGGTCGATTCGATAGCCAGGAGCGCGGCTTCGCGAGCTCGATCCGGACTATCCGTGAGGACTTTGACAGAGTCGGCGGCAAGGCGGGCGGCGAGATTTTGTAGCGATTCTTCGTGGCTCACACGAGTTTGACGAAATGCGAACAGCGAAACCAGAAGAATCGCGATAAGGCCGGACGCGGCGAGCAAGCGGGTGTGCCGCAGGTTGCGAATATCCGCGCTGTCGAGTTCGTCTTTGGGACGATTGTGCAGGGTAGCAGCGAGTTGGAGGACGGCTTCGTGAAAGCGCGGCTCGCGCAAGCGGAGCGGGGCGGCATTGTCGCGGGCCCATCGAAGATCGAGGAACAAAGGCTCCTCAGGAAATGCACGAAGAAGGTTCGCTGGGAGAGCAGTGGTGTGCTCGGACGTGAAAGAGGCGGAGGAATAATCCCACTTCAGAGTGCCCGCGGTAAGAACTATCAGGACGTGCGACGGGCCGTTTTTGCCGATCCAATATTCGGCCTCCTTCTCAACCCAGGGCGAAGCGGCGGCTTCAGGCGAAGCAAGAAGGATGAAGAACAACGATTGATCGAGGGCCTCGCGAATACTAGACCAGAGGGCGGGATTCACCGCGAGGTTAGTTTGATCTCTAAAGATGTGCAAAGCACGCCGCTTGTACCAGGGTTTGGCAAAAGAATGTAACGCCGATTGAAGTGCGGCTGCAGGCGTGCCATCGGCAGTGTGACTGTAAGAGATGAAGGCGTTGTAAGCCATCATTTTTTTCTAAGATACACCCAGTTATGGTATCGAAGACTGGGCCGAACAGGAGCCAAGAGACGTAGCCGAGATTGCGATCCATGTAGGCTTCCGTCAAGGCTGCAAACTCGGCAGGGTTAGCGGGTTCCTGCGGCCCGGTCGATACTTGCCAAAAGCATTCGGCCTCCCGTCTAAGAAACTGAGAAAAAGGTAGGTGGCCGCTTCGCTGTCTCAAGTGCAGCTAGACTAGCGCCCTTGGCGCGGCCACAATTTGCCCAACTGGGAACAAATACAAACATGACGGGTCTCCTCCCTTTAGCGGGCGAGCCCGCCAACATGAGTCGCCTAAACCAAGCGGAAATACTTGTTGTGAAGAGAGCTTCTGCCGATATCGCCCTGCTGGCTGGAGCGATTGTGAGAACCGACTGCCAGAATTCACCCAGCTTCGCTGTGGCCTTGAATTGTGGAATGCGATCCGGTTCTTGGAAGGCGGAAGTAAACGCATCGGAAAGACTTCCGATCGTTCGCGACGGGAATGCCGTATTTTGCCTCGAAGTAGAGGTCACCCGAAACTGCCACCATGGCCCTGTATGTCGCTGAGTTTACGTTTCACGGCGGATTCGACCCCCGCTCGGTTCCGCCATCTTTCTACAACTTATAGACACGCAAATCATTCACAAATCAGCTCGGCATCTCGACAATGCAGAGGCTGCGTTAAAGAACCTACGAAAACAGTCTGAGAGGAAAGAACGAGAAATCGAAGTGAGATTGGGTGAGGTAGTTTCTTCGCTTCACGAGGATCCTCAGGCTCAGAAGGAGCTGGGCGATCTTACGAAGCGTTTCGGAATCGCAGAAGCAGACACGTCGTTGTGTGTCAGAAGCCGTCCGAACACCTGCGAAGCGAACTGAAACGGGATCACGTCGCCAGCGACTTCAAGTGCAAGCAGATCGGCGCCACACGGAGCAGAACATATTTTAGGTCCCTGCCTTGACCTCTGTAAGCTACGGATACGCTCTCTCACGCGAGCGACTTGCTGTGGTGGAAAACGACGCTCTTTTGCGTCTGGAGGATCAAGCCTCTACTGCCTCTCCATCGCAACATCGAGCGCGCACTCGGTGCCGCCGGCCCGCATGCGAGGCATGAACTTGGTCTGGTTGGGATTTACCTTGAACGTACCCGTGCAGGTCGCTTGAGTCTGGGGATCAGCGAACTGAAAACGGTGCTCGCCCGGGGGTACTTGAAACCGCAACGGGGTGCTGCCATTGGGGTTGAAGTGGAGTTCACCGATGGGCTTGTCATCTATAGAGACCTCAACCGCGCCCTGTAAGTTTTGCAGCCTCGAGTTTCTCAGCAACGTAACAGCCAGCGTATTCGCCGGCTTTGCCTGCAAGACGAAGTACAAGACGGCACCCACCAGAACCACTACCACGGCTACTCCTACGAGCAGCCCTTTGCTGAGACGGCTTCCGGAACGACCAGTGACACTAATAGAAGTCGAGCTCTGTGTCGCCCTGAGTTGTGCCGCATCGCCGGTCGAGGTTGTGGATGTGGCTGCTTGCTCACGATTCTTTGGCTCCCCGACATGTGGCCGCACAGCTTGCACCAGCTTTTGCACATTGGCGTCCCAATCGATGTGGTCAAGTCGAAGCGCGTTGCGGAATGCAAGGTCCTTCAAATCATCAGGCAGCTGATCGGCGCCGGGCATAGTAGCGCCGTGCACAAGAACGGGAATGATCGGCAGACTGGCACCCTTCTTCAATGCCGTGGCAATTTCCTGCCGGACATAATCGTTGGGATTGTCGAGCCGCCGCTTTCCAGAAGCGTCGTTGGGAGCTTTGATATCGAGCCATGTCGGTCCGATCACGGCGAGAAAGACTCCGCAACTGGAAAGAGATCGCTCTACGGCTTGCCGGAAGTCGGAGCCCAGCGCAATGGCTTCCACGTCCATGAATAGGCCGTCGTTGCCGAACTGGGGTACCAGACTTTCGTACAGCGCTCGCGCAGAATCCTCGGCGTCTTCGCGGCGGTAGCTGATGAAGATTGCGGACAATGTTTGAACCTCCCCGAAGTACCCCAGGCACCCTTGGGACCTCTGTGCTCGTCGGCTGCGATTCTACCTCTTGTTCAGAGGAGAGAGAAAGACTTAGAGGTGTGACTCAGGTGATTATTACTGCACATGGTCAGACCAAACATCACGAAGACGAAAGCGATGGAAGGCGCGAGTGGCATCAGGCGAGTTCTTTGGATTTCAAACCCAACGTCCTCAGATTTCAGGGATGACATTCGCGTTCACTTTTTTCTTCGGTAAGAAAGTATGTCCGAAGGAATACTCGAGTGCGCCAGAATGAGATCGATAGCCCTAGCGTCACAACTTCGCCGTCGCATCGGCCACAGCGTCGCGCAAAGCGCGGCGAAGAACATCAGCGCCGTGAGGTGACCTGCCGGGAGCCGGCGTAGGGCGCTTCCGGACCAGTATGCCACGCTTTCATTCTGCGATTTCGTTCCGTTTGTTGCAGCGTGAGTTTATATGGTGTTCGAACTCTGGTGAGTACGTGGAGTTCGTGTATCCGAGAGAAGAAACGCCGATTTGTTACGATTTGCGGAAAACACAGGTGAACAGCGACATCCAAAGATGAGGGCGATCCGTGATTCAGGCATGGAAATCGCATCCAACCTGGCGATAAGGTGCTGATCGATCACTAGCTGTATCCCCTGCAGGTTGACTGGTTCCCTGCGGGGCCACTGGACTGCTGTGCTATCGTCTTCACGTATTACTTAGGAGCGCGCATGCCGTCACCTGACAGTAGACTCCTTGACCTATCCGCCACGGACACGGTTGATTCGATCGTTGCTCAGATCAAAAGTCAACCCAGACCTTTGATAATTCTTCTAGGCGACTATGACGCGTCTCTAGATCCAACGATCAAGTCTCTGTGCAGTCGAGTCATAGTTCCAGCGGCCGTGGGCTCTGGAGTGGTGATCATTGACGATGGCGCGAATTCTGGCTGCTCCGCCGCTGTGGGGCAAGCGGCTCGGGATGAGGACCATGGACCTACATTGTTCGGAATCGCACCTCATAGTGTGGATCAGCTGGAGCCGAATCACACGGTAATCATTCGGCTGCCGGCTGAATGGACCGACCCGATGAAGGCATTGGTCCAGATTGCCAGCGAACTGGCGAAGGACGACACAGTCGGAGATCGACCAGTTTTAGCCATCCTCTTTGGCGGCGGCAAAACGGAGAAGGAAGCTCTCGTTCGCTGTGCGCGGCGCGAATGGCCAGTCCTTATTGTGCAAGGGAGCGGAGGAATTGCAGACGAAATTCTTAAAACCATGGAACCTGCGGCCGATGGAAAGCCCCCGGCCCCGCCTGCCGATCCTGATCTGCGGGAAATTATCGAGACGGCCGACATCTATAAGTTCTCAATTTCTGGGAATGTCGACGATCTCAACCGAATCCTGTTGGCCAGAATCGATTTGCGCGTGGATACCCTTGCCGACAGCTGGAAACGATACGACGACCTCGATCAGGCAGCAATAAGAAAGCAGGTACTGTTCAGAGATCTGCAATGGGCAATATTAAGTCTCGGCTTAATCGCGACTCTGCTAGCTATCTTGCGATCCGGTGATCCCCTGCCACTCTCCCTTAAGAGGTTGTTTCCGGCGCAGTATGTGCCGCCATTTCAGACCTTGCTGCATGTTTTGATCGTTCTGACGCCGATTACGATTTCTATACTGGTTGCTGCAAGCAGCCGATTTCGCGAAGGTAACAAATGGATCTTGCTGCGCGCTTCCGCGGAGGCCATTAAGAGTGAGATTTTCCGTTACCGCATGCAGGCTGGCACGTACAGCAACGACCAGTGCCTCCAGACTTCCCGTGAATTGAAGCTCGCTGCAAAATTGAAGGATATCAGTTCCGCGTTGGCGCAGAGCGAAGTCAACCGAACCAACGTGCCCGTGGTCGTGAAGAATGACCCGACGCGCCAGATATTCCTTAGCCCAGACGACTACCTGAAGGACAGAATTGACGATCAAATAAAGTACTTCGACGGAAAAACAGCCAGCTTAGACAAACGGCTCAAAAGAGCGCAGGTATCGATTTACATCGCCGGGGGCGTCGGCACGGCTCTTGCGGCGTTCCACGGAGATGTGTGGGTCGCGTTAACGACCGCGGTTGCGGCGACGCTCACAACAAGATTAGAAACGGATCAGGTCGAAAACTCGCTAGTTCAATACAACCAGGCGCTCACGGGGCTGCGAAATATCACGTCCTGGTGGAAAGCACTCTCGCAGTGGGAGAAGGGGCGCCGCAGAAATATCGACTTACTCGTCGAACAAACCGAAAAAACCCTTGCGGGCGAGTTAGCCGGATGGGTGCAGCAAATGCAAACGGCACTGGACAAGTTGACTGAGAAGCAACAAGCCGACGCGGAAAAGAATAAGGTGCCAGCGGCGAAAGCGTAGAGATCCCCAAGGTGGAGTGAACATCATCTTGTGACCGGCGAAGTGTGCCGGGCGCGATTCGGCATACACTGTAGCGAAAACGGAACTTGTGGGGAGAACGAGATTGGATACTTCCGACGCTGCCGGACAGCTCTCTGTCGTCGCCCTCGCGGGCCGGCGCGTCGATGCGCCGGATGCGAGGCAGGTTCGTTTTCCGCCGCGAAACGCCCCGATGGTCGAAGACGGGATTAGGAAGTGTTTTGAAAAAGGGGTTCGCGTGCTGGTTTGTTCGGCGGCCAGTGGGGCGGACTTGCTGGCTCTTGGGGTTGCGAGTGAAATGGGGGTACGGCGGCGGGTCTTATTGCCCTTGCGCGCGCTCTTTTTCGCGAAGCCTCGGTAGCGGACCGGCCCGGCGATTGGGGCGAGCGCTACGACAGGGTGCTCAATGAAGTCGAACGGCCGCGAGACTTAGTCATCTTGGGGTATGAACAATCCGACTCGGCTGCCTACGCACGAACAAACGTCGCAATTGTTGACGAGGCGCTCAGGATTGCCCAGCAGGAGCGGGAGTTCGCGCAGGCGTTGGTTGTATGGGATGAAAAGAGCCGGGGGGCAGAGGATCTTACGGCTCAGTTCCTCGATGAAGCGAGAGGGAAGGGAATGCCGATACTTGAAGTCCGGACGTTGACGAGCCGGCCCCGGGCACGAGGAGTCGCTGCACGAGGAAGGTTGGAACGCTGAGGACAGCGGTTGTACGAGACAGCCTTACGATTCAAGGGTTGGGCTCTAGAACGGGAACTCCTGTCTAGATGCGGCGGGAAGCCTTACTTAGCAATTCGACAATAAAGCCGATTCCATGGGAAATGTAAGCACCTGCTTCGGGACAGTTGGGGCGCGCGTCTTGAGCGTAGTGCTTCTGTTCGCAGTCTTTTCTACATTTGGCAGTTTTCCGGTTCGCGCGGGCGGGCAGATAAAGCAGGAAGGCGCACCTTGTGGTTCCGAAACGACTACGGCTGCGATGCGGAACTGCGAGAACCTCCGTTACCAGCGAGCGGAACAGGCCCTCAACTCAGTTTACGCAGTGCTAATGAAGCAGCTTGATGCGACAGGAAAAGAGAAGTTGCGCACCGTGCAATCGGCATGGCTGCAATTCCGACAGGCCGAGGCGGATTTCGAGGCAGACATGGTCCGGGAAGGAACACTTGCGCCACTCGTCAGAGTTACAGTAATGGCTGATATGACAGAGGCCAGAACAAGAGAGTTGAAGAAATCATTACGACCCTAGAACGTTTTTGCCCTGAGGAAAATAGCTATGGCAAGTTTTGACGTGTTTCTTCCAATCGTGTTGCGATTCGAAGGCGGGTACGCTAACGACCCAACGGATCCTGGCGGCGAAACCAACAAAGGCATCACTATAGCGACCTTTCAGCATTGTTCTCACGAACTTCTTGGTATTGATCCCACTTCCGAGAACCTAAGAGCGCTCACGGACGCCCAAGCCGGTGTGATTTACAAGACGCTCTACTGGAATAAAATTCAGGGCGATTCCTTCGCGGCACAGGCCCTGGCGAACATAGTCTGTGATTTCTTTGTGAACGCTGGTACTCATGCAACGAAGTTGCTCCAGCATGTGTTGAATAACATGGGAGCAAATGTCGTGGAAGATGGAACGATAGGCCAAGCTTCGCTACAAGCGCTGGCGGGGCTCGACCAGGTTCAAGTCTATCGCCAGTACAAACAAGGACGGATCGGCTATTACCAGGCACTGGGACAGAGGTACCCCCAGTTTCTGCAAGGATGGCTGAACCGAGTCAATTCTTTCCCCGATCTCTAGTGTACCGAGTCTAATGTTCGCTTACGAAAGCGGGCCACGGAATCGAGGATCTGGTCAGCGGATTGAGTCCAGACGAAAGGTTTCGGGTTTTGGTTGTGGTGATCGATGAAACCGCGGGGATTGCCAAA
>Ga0070717_10000290_pt1 | contig 33745 bp, 34 predicted proteins | sample LARL113metaG_FD_71366 | JGI IMG/M metagenome (GOLD analysis project Ga0070717, IMG submission 71366) | Corn, switchgrass and miscanthus rhizosphere microbial communities from Kellogg Biological Station, Michigan, USA - LAR L11-3 metaG | ecosystem: Host-associated > Plants > Roots > Rhizosphere ...
TGCCCGGTAGTAGCAAGATCGAACAGCTTCTTTTCGGCGCGTTCGATTTGCTCGCGTGCCGGATCGTCGAGATCTTGCTTGAAAGCGTCGTTGACGACGTCCTCGCCGAGGCTGATTAGCTCGCGCCGCAGGTAGAGGTCATACACCGCACGGCCGTAATCCTCGGCGTTAATGATGGTCGCTGCGGCGCCGGCGAGGCGAGCCAAATACTGCGCACCGCCGATCTCGGTCAGCGCTCCGTCCTGGTCGAATAGGTTCTTGAGAGTTACGGGATTGGCAATCTGACCGCGCTCCAACAGCTTACCGATGGCAGCAAAGATGCGGCCGTGAACGGCATTGCCGAAGTGCTCCGGTTGGAGGAATTCGGAAACCCGCAGATGAGCTCCGTTATTGATCAAGATGGCCCCGAGGAGGGCCTGCTCAGCTTCGGTATTGTAGGGTGGGGTACGAAGCAGCTCAGGGTTGGGCTCTCGCAGAGGCGTGACCCGGGAGGTCATGTTCGTTTCCATGCGGCAGGATAACACCGGCCGAAAACCCACCCCGCGCGGAATTCGATCCCCACCCTGTGTAAGGCGGGGATGCGTGGCCTATCACGTGACCGGAGATCGGCAGGGGGCGAATCTCGCGCCCTCAGGCTGCCCGGTCGGCGGCTGTGCTATGCTCACGTTCCCAGTCGAGCATGTAATCGCGCGTCAGCGGCACCGCGTCCACCGCCTTTGCGAGCTGCATCTGGAAAACCATGAACCCTTGGTGCCGGAAGGCGATTTCACAGCCCGCGAGATAGATCTCCCACATCCGGCAGAAGCGCTCGTCATAGATTGCACGAGCACGGTCGTGATTTCGCTCGAAACGAACCTGCCATGCTTTTAAGGTCTCGGCATAATGGAGGCGCAGAATTTCGATATCGGTGATCCACAACCCGCGACGCTCAGCAGCCGGGAGGACTTCGGACAGCGCCGGTGCGTAGTGGCCGGGAAAAATGTATTTGCTGGTCCACGGGTTGGACGAACCCGGGCCATCCTTGCGGCCGATCGAATGCAACAGGGCGACGCCATCGGCCGCCAACAGCGATTGCAGCTTTGCGAAAAATGCGCCGTAATGATTGATGCCGACGTGCTCGAACATACCGACTGATACGATTCGGTCATAACTCCCGAGCTCTTCACGGTAGTCGCGCAGGTAAAACCTTACCCGATCCGATAACCCCGCTGCCGCTGCCCGCCGGACCGCCACCTTGTGCTGCTCCACCGACAGCGTCAGACCCGTCACATCGGCGCCGCACTCGCCCGCCAGATAGAGCGCCAGACCACCCCACCCTGAGCCGATGTCGAGAACCCTCTGTCCCGGGCGGATCAGGAGCTTTGCCGAGATGTGCCGTTTTTTGGCGAGTTGTGCAGTGTCGAGATCGACCGTGCTGTGCTGGAAATAGGCGCAGGAATACTGTCGGTCCCGATCGAGGAAAAGTTCATAGAGCTCGTCCGACAAATCGTAGTGATGAGCGACATTACGGCGGGCGCGAGGAACCGGATTATATTGACGGATCCGTCGCAGCGCGGTGGCAGAGCCGTTCAGCAGATAGGCGAGAAGGCCTCCGGGCATGGCCGCGAGATTGACCGCCAGCAGGTCGATTAGATCGAAGAGGTTGCCCTCCTCGATCGTGAGCGTCCCGTCCATATACGCCTCGGGCAGATAAAGGCGAGGCCGGACGACCAGTTTCCAGTGCAGTGCCGAATCGTGCAGCCGAATGGTGACGCAACCCCCGGGCAAGCCCTCGAAGGTGTGTAGCGCCCCGCTGGCGTCGATAACACGGAGCCTCCCGATGGTAATGACGCGTCTAAAGAAGGGAGCCAGCAGCATCGCCGCGGACGAGGCGAGCTTAGGTCGGCTATTTGTCACCCTGCCACGTCCCGCTCACGAAGGGTGTGCTGGGCGGGGGTTTTCGCTTGAGACCGTTTCGGTCTGCGCGCGCTCTTCCTCTTCGCGGGCACGCAACGGATCGATGCCCCGGGCTTGCATTTCCGCCCCTTCGACCGACTGCGCGACGTTGGCCGTGACAGTGACATAGACTTCCGGATGGAGCATAACCCGCACGGGATTCAGGCCTATGCTTTTGATGGGCCGGTCCAGAACCACTTGGCGCTTCTCTACCGTGAAACCCGCCTCAGTGACGGCTTCGGCGATGTCGCGCGCCGAGACCGAGCCATAAAGCTGCCCGCTTTCGCCGGCCTGTCTGACGATCACGACGCTTAGTCCCTCGAGCTTGCTGCCGATTTCCGTCGCTTCGGTCTTGCGTTGCAAGTTGTTCGCCTCGAGCTGGGCACGCTGGGTATCGAAATAGGCCAAATTCTCCTTGGTTGCGCGCAGCGCTTTCTTCTGGGGCAGCAGATAATTGCGGGCGAATCCCGGCTTTACCTTGACCAACTGCCCCATCTGGCCAAGCTTTTCGACACGCTCGAGCAGAATTAGTTCAATCATCGAGACCCCTCCAAAGGACCTAAGGTGGGGCGAAACGCCGCCGCAGGCCGAGCGGCGAATCCAGCAACCCCAAAACAGCGATCAATAGCAAAGGCCAGCCAAACAGTCCGGCCAGCACATAAAAGGTGACAAGCAGGATTGCCGGACGCGGAAAGCGACGCGCCAACGTGTGCAGTACGGCGAGCCCCGCGAGGCAAAACGGCACTGCCAGAACGATTATTACGTTTATTCCGAGGAAACGTGCCGTCCCGCCGAAGATCGTCACCAGCCCGGCCAATGCGAGCAGCAGCGGGATCCACATCGAGAGGCCGAGCGCTGCAAGATCGGGAGATGGCCTCCGATTCGCGCCAAAGCGGACGAGCAAACCTTGAGCGAGGCATCCATTGGTTGCTGTCATCACCATCCAGGAAGTCGCGACGATGCCGGGCAATATGAACGCCACAAAATTAAGCAATTCGTCTTGCTCGGGGATACTCTCGACGTCCTGTTGGCTCAGCAAGGGCGTCAACACTCCGCGCAGGGTAGCCTGTACTCCTTCAGGGCCACCAAATAGCAGCAGGGCCGCGGCGATCGCTCCCAAGCCCAAGCCTGTCAGCCACGCGGTGAGCAGGCCCGGGGGATACCATTCGATCGCACCCCCGATGCCAGTCCGTGCCAGTAAGGATTGACGTACGAGCAGAGCTACCGGAATCGCGTTGAGCCCCGCAAAAGCCGCGGCCACCACGGTGTTGCTTGCGGCTGCGAGGATCAGCGACGCGGCGAGCCCTGCCAATATCGAAGCGCCGACGCCGAGCCACAATCCGACGGCAAACAATGGCAGTTGGGCCAAGTAGATGAGGATCATGGAACCGGGCGGGTTGGTCAGCGCGACTAGGTACGGGCAGGCAGCGACCGCCCCGCAGAACACCGCGACCTCGGCGACCCGGAGCCGATTCACGCCAGTGCTCGCTCCACGCTTGGCCGATTGGCGCCGCCTATTTCACCATGTACGGAAGTAGGCCGAGAAAGCGTGCCCGCTTGATCGCCTGAGCGAGCTCGCGCTGTTTCTTTGTGGATACCGCAGTAATTCTGCTGGGCACGATCTTACCACGCTCCGAGATGAAACGCTGTAACAGCTTGACGTCCTTGTGGTCGATCTTGGGCGCATTTGGGCCAGAGAATGGGCACGATTTTCGTCGGCGGAAAAATGGACGGCGTGCCGCAGCGCCGCGTGCCGAGCCACCACCGGTTTGACTCTCCATTTCACGCCTCCATCGGTTCGGGGACCGCGCGATCTCGCTCCGCTCCCCCTTCGCGTCCATCGCCCGATCGTTCCCGATCTGCCGGGCTTCTCCGCTGGCGGTCATCTCGGCTGCCGCGATTCTGCATTACCGCCGAGGGCCCCTCCTCCAGGGCATCGACCCGGATGGTCAAGTAGCGGATCACGTCTTCATTAATCCGCATCGTCCGCTCAAGTTCGGCGATCGCGGTGGGTGGGGCTGCGATATTCAGAAGTATGTAATGACCTTTGCGATTTTTCCGCATGCGGTAGGCCAAGTTACGCAGCCCCCAATATTCCCGCTTCTTCACTTCGCCGCCATTGTCGGCGACGAGCTGCGTGAAAGTATCGGCGAGCGCATCAACCTGTGTGCCGGAGATGTCCTGGCGCGCGATGAACACGTTTTCGTAGAGCGGCATGCGTTCAAAATTCCCTTGTGGCTGATGATGACCCGTGGCGCCTAGCGCCGGTCGGATCTAGCCGGCCCGAGCCGGCAAGGGTTAGAAGCTTACTATATAGGAAGGCAGGCTCGGTACAACACACCAAGGCACCATCACGTGCTTGACACAGGCGGTGGGGCCGCTATGACCACGCGGCCCGCCCTGGCTGGAACCGGGGCGGGCCGCGAATCGGGGGGGCACATTCCGGATGAAGCGGGCGTTTGTATTTCCCGGTCAAGGATCACAAGCCGTCGGCATGGGGAGCGCTCTGGCTGCCGTATTTTCACCCGCGCGGCGGGTCTTCGCGGAAGTCGACGATGCCTTATCCCAGAACCTGTCACGTCTGATGTTCGAAGGGCCCGAAGGCGAGCTTACACTGACCGAAAACGCCCAGCCGGCGCTGATGGCGACCAGTCTCGCCGTGATCCGGGTGCTCGAAGCGGAAGGCGGTCTCAACCTTGCCCAGGATGTCGCCTTCGTGGCGGGACATTCACTTGGTGAATATTCGGCGCTGGCAGCGGCGCGCGCGCTTTCCGTCAGCGATACGGCACGGCTCCTCAAGCGTCGCGGACAGGCAATGCAACAGGCTGTCCCGATTGGCGTGGGCGCTATGGCGGCCCTGCTGGGCCTCGACATCGAGCAGGCCGCGGCCGTGGCATCGGAGGCGGCTCGCCGTCAGGCGGGCCCTGACGAGATTTGCGCGGTGGCAAACGATAATGCTCCGGCGCAGGCGGTTGTCAGCGGACATCGCGCCGCGGTGGAACGGGCTGTCATGATCGCTCGAACGCATGGTGCGCGGGCGATAGCTCTCCCGGTCAGCGCGCCCTTTCATTCCCCGCTGATGGCGCCCGCGGCCGAAGTGATGAAGAAAGCCCTCAACCGCGTGACTCTATGTCCACCTGTAGTGCCGCTTGTCACCAATGTGTCGGCGACGGCAACCAGCGATCCCGCCCGGATCGGGCGCCGGCTCGTCGAGCAGGTGACCGCGATGGTTCGATGGCGCGAGAGCGTGCTCTTTCTGAAGTCCGCGGGTGTCGGGGTGGTCGTCGAGATCGGGGCGGGCCGGGTACTCACAGGTCTCGTCAAACGAATCGACCCGGAGATTTCGGCGCTTTCGGTTGGAGTCCCCGCCGAAATCGAAGCTCTGATGAAGGAACCGTAAGAGCAGCGTCTGGCTGACGAACACTCGGGTCAAGCGATGTTTGATCTCTCATCCCAAACGGCTTTGATCACCGGAGCCTCCGGCGGAATCGGCGGGGCAATTGCGAAAGCACTGCATTCCCAGGGAGCGGAAGTCATGCTGTCGGGTACTCGCCTCAACGCTCTGACTGTCCTAGCGGGGGAACTCGGCGAGCGTGTCCACATCGGGTTGGCCGACCTCGCGGATCCGGAAATCCCGGACCGCCTGGCCAAGGACGCCGAAAGGGCAATGGGCCGACTCGACATTCTTGTCAACACGGCGGGCATCACTCGCGACGTGCTCTCGTTGCGGCTGAACGACGAAGACTGGGAAACCGTACTGCATATTAACCTTACGGCCGCATTCCGGCTCACACGCGCCGTCCTTCGCGGCATGGTTCGGCGACGTCACGGGCGCGTTATCGGAGTAACTTCGGTGGTCGCGCTCAGCGGTAATGCTGGCCAGGCAAATTATGCGGCGGCAAAAGCGGGAATGATCGGCATGTCGAAATCGATTGCAGCCGAGGTCGCTCGGCGCGGCATCACGGTGAACTGCGTTGCCCCGGGCTTTATCGTGACGGCGATGACCGATAGGTTGACCCAAGAGCAGCGCGCGCGATTAGCGGACGCGATTCCCGCAGGGCGGTTTGGTGCCGCGGAAGAAGTCGCGGCAGCAGTTGTCTACCTGGCGAGCGCGGAGGCCGCCTATGTCACCGGCCAGACCTTGCACATCAATGGGGGCATGCTCATGGTATGACCCGACTGAACCTCCCGCCGACGCAGCCAATTTGGCAGTGGTGGGGAAACATGCTATGTGACCGTGCTGTGACTCACGCGTTCGACGCGGTGCCGGATAGCAGCACCCACAAGGGCGCAGAGCGCCAGGGTGCTCTCTGCATAAACGACATTCCAGCAAGCCACTGAGGAAAAGAACGGATGAGTGACGTCGCTGATCGGGTCAAGAAGATCGTCGTCGAGCATTTGGGTGTCGATGAGACGAAGGTGACCGAAAACGCCAGTTTTATCGATGATTTGGGCGCCGACAGCCTCGACACGGTGGAGCTCGTGATGGCCTTCGAGGAGGAGTTCGGCTGCGAAATTCCCGATGATGCCGCCGAAAAGATCGTAACGGTTAAGGATGCGGTCAGCTTTATTGAGTCCCACAGCTGAACCTTTGGATCGCTGCCGTCTTCAAACCTGCCTTATCGTAGGTCGCTCGGTCGTGAGCGATCGCCGGTCCAACAATGGGCGAGTATAGGATGCGGCGCGTCGTCGTGACCGGGATGGGGCTCGTGACGCCCCTCGGGATTGGCCTGGAGCGAAATTGGAGCAATCTGATCGCCGGCGCATCGGGCGTCCGGGTGATCCAGTCCTTTGAGGTTTCAGATCTGCCGGTCAGGATTGCCGCCCAAGTACCCCGTGGCGACACCGCCTCGGGGCTGTTCAACGCGGATGATTGGGTCCCTCCCAAGGACCAGCGCAAGATGGACGGGTTTATCGTCTATGCGCTGGCGGCAGCGGCCCAAGCCGTCGAGGATGCCGGCTGGACGCCGGACGACGAAGAGGCGTGCGAACGGACTGGTGTCATGATCGGCTCGGGGATCGGTGGTCTTCCGGGGATTACAGACGGGGCATTGACGCTGCATGAGCGTGGTCCGCGCCGTCTTTCACCATTTTTCATTCCCGCCAACTTGATCAACCTTGCCTCAGGCCATGTCTCGATTCGTTACGGCTTTACCGGGCCAAACCACGCGGTGGTGACGGCTTGCTCGACTGGAGCGCATGCGATCGGCGATGCGGCACGGCTAATCATGCTCGACGATGCCGATGTGATGGTGTGCGGCGGCACCGAGGCGGCGGTCTGCCGGCTGGGTCTTGCCGGCTTTGCCGCGGCGCGCGCGCTGTCGACCGGGTTCAACGACGATCCGCCGCGGGCGTCGCGCCCCTGGGATCAGCGGCGTGATGGCTTCGTGATGGGCGAGGGTTCGGGAATTCTGGTTCTCGAGGAGCACGAGCATGCCAAGCGCCGGGGGGCCAAGATTTATGCCGAGGTGATCGGCTATGGTATGTCCAGCGACGCCTTCCACCTGACTGCTCCCGCGGAGAACGGCAACGGCGCCTTTCGGTCTATGCGCAACGCCCTAAAGCGTGCGGGTATCGGACCCGAGAAGATCGATTACATCAACGCTCATGGGACCTCCACCCCGCTCGGAGACGAAATCGAGCTGGGTGCGGTAAAGCGGCTGTTTGGCCGACATTCATACGAGTTGTCGATGTCTTCGACAAAATCCGCGATAGGTCATCTGCTGGGCGCAGCAGGCAGCGTCGAGGCAATCTTCTCGATCCTCGCAATACGCGATGGGGTAGTTCCCCCAACGCTCAACCTCGAGAATCCGTCTCCCTCCTGCGACATCGATCTGGTGCCCAAACAAGCCAAAGAGCGCAAGGTGACCTACGCGCTCTCGAATTCTTTCGGCTTTGGCGGCACTAATGCCTCTCTCATCTTTACCGGCCCGCCCTGAGCGCGCGAGCGCACGGTAGCCCATGGCGGGGTCATCGATGCGAGGCTTTCTTCGCCTCCTGACATGGGCGGCGCTCACCGTCTCATTGGTGCTCGGGATCGTCGCGGCGGCCGGATATTGGCTCTACCGAGACCTTTCGGAGCCTGGATCGCTCGCGGAAACACGCACCGTCGTGATCCCGCCCCACATCGGCCTCGGGGAAATCGCCTCGCTCTTGGCGGAGAAGGGGATCATCCGTCACCCCCGATCGTTCGAGCTGGGTGCGACATTGTCGGGCCACGGCTCTGCACTAATGTCCGGAGAATACGAGTTTCCCGTAGGAGCGAGCCCGCTCGAGGCGATGGACATTATCGCCAGCGGCAAGACCGTCAAACACCGGCTGACTATCCGGGAGGGCCTAACGAGCGCCGAGATCTTGGCGTTAGTGCAGGCCGCTCCCGCCCTCGACGGCGATGCCGGCCCAACTCCGCCCGAGGGTGAGTTGATGCCGGAAACCTATCTCTATGAGTATGGTGATCGCCGCAAAGAAATGGTGCATCGCATGGAGCGAGCGATGGTGCACTCACTCGCCCAGGTTTGGGCGGAGCGCCGGACCGACTTGCCACTCGCCACGCCGCAGGATCTATTGACCCTTGCATCGCTGGTCGAAAAGGAAGCCGCGCGCGAAGACGAGCGCGCCCGAATCGCCGCCGTATTCGTCAATCGATTGCGGCTGGGTATGCCGCTGCAATCGGACCCGACCGTGATCTATGCGTTGGGCGACCGCGGCACCAGCCGGCTCGATCGCCGACTGACCCACACTGACCTCGCGGTCTCATCACCTTACAACACCTACGTGACCAGGGGCCTTCCACCAGGACCGATTGGCAATCCAGGGATGGCCGCGCTCCGGGCCGCGGCACGGCCGGCTTTCACCGACGAGCTTTATTTCGTCGCCGACGGCGTCGGCGGGCATGTCTTTGCAAAGACGCTTGCCGAGCATAATCAAAACATCGCGCAACATCGGCGCGGCCCCTTGGCTGAGCCGGAAGGCGAAGCATCCCCTCACTCGTCGCCCGCTCGGCGAGAGGGTCGCGCGGCGCAGTAATCCCTGGAGCATTTTGAGCCACGCCAGGGTGCGCCGTTGGTGATAGAACCGGTCGACGATATAGGCGGTGTCCGGGTTGGCGGGAGCGATGGACCGTGAACGTTGTCAGCATGACGGGCTTTGCACAGGCGCAGGGCGAGAAGCTCGGCATCGCTTGGGTGTGGGAAATGAGGAGTGTCAACGGCAAGTCACTCGACTTGCGGCTGCGGCTACCCCCCGGTTTCGATGCGCTGGAGCCTCAGCTTCGGGCGATGCTGGCGCAGCGCTTCCGGCGCGGCAATTTCTCCGGCACGCTAACGGTGACGCGCACCGCACCCGCGGCGGTGCGGGTCAACCGCGAGACTTTGGCTCAGCTCATTGCCCTGATGAACGAGCTGGCGGGCGAAATCGTGGCCGCCCCGCCGCGGATCGATGGGTTGCTGGCGCTGCGCGGTGTCGTCGAGATGGTCGAGGACGAATCTGATGCAGTTCTCGAAGAACGGCGACGCGCTGTTCTCGATGGTTGGGAGACGGCGCTCGATCGACTGGCGGAGGCCAGGGCAGAAGAGGGCGCTCGAACTGCCGCGGTCTTGCGCAACCAACTCTCCGAGCTGCACGCATTAGTCGAGGCGGTGGCGCAGTGTGCTGCGGTCCAGCCGGCGGCGATCCGCGAAAGGCTGCTGACGGCGCTGGCCGGCCTCTCCGATCTTGCCCCGGGCATGCCCGAAGAGCGAGTTGCGCAGGAATTAGCCCTGCTGATCGTTCGCGCGGACATCCGCGAAGAACTCGAGCGGCTGAGGGCGCATATCGAACAGGCCGGCGATTTGCTGCGGCAGGGCGAAGTAGTGGGCCGCCGTCTCGATTTTTTGTGCCAGGAATTGAATCGCGAAGCCAATACCTTGTGTTCGAAATCGGCCGATATCGAGTTGACCCGAGTGGGTCTGTCGTTGAAGGCAGCGATCGAACAGTTCCGCGAGCAGGTGCAGAACATCGAATGAGCCCTCTGCCGAGCCGCCGGCGCGGGCGTGCAGAGCCAATCTCATCACAAGGCAAGATTACGGGCTTGTTTGCTCGGTCCGCCAGGCTCGGTACGCGGCGAGCACTATTGCAGTCACCGTTTTCAAATCGTTGTTCTTCGTGTTGACCACGATGTCGAAATTCAACGGATCGGTCGGGTTGACACCGTAGAGCGCCGCGTAGCGTTTTTGCTCACTCGCGAACCTCCGGTCTATGCTCCGGCGGACCTCCTCGACGGATTGCGCATCCTCGCTCAGTCGTCCTTCTTCCGTCAGCTGATTGAAAATGCGGTCCGCGGCAGTATCGGGATCGAGCACGAGAAACACCTTGAACGAGCGCGGCATCCAACACCACGCCATGCGTGAGTCGATGACGAGCTTTTGGTCCGTGCGATACATTTGTTGAAGCAAGTCGTCGACCTTGAGATCTATATCCCGCTGCACCTCCGCCGAAATATTCATTGCTTCTATCGACTCGCCCCGCTCCGCCGCTAGCCGTCTGAACAGGTCTCCGGAGGAGAAATGGCGAAATTCCAGCGCAGACGCGACGGCCTTCGCGGTCGATGATTTTCCTGATCCGACCGAGCCCGCGATGGTTATGATCTCCTTTTTCATTGATAGATATTCTCGAACACAAGTCCGAGCGTCAATCGTTGCACACCTCCGGCTGTTACCGAAATTGTCGAGAGTTGGAAGGCACCAGGGCACCAAGAGCCGCCGGAGCGGAGGGGTGACCTACGGGAGCGGCTGACTGCTCGACCCTAGGGCGCGCGCTAGAGCGCAGAACTCGGCAACGGTGAGCTCCTCGGCGCGCGCTGTCGGCGCGATGCCAACACAGTTCAGCAGTGGCCCTATCGCGATCCCGAGCGGCTTGAGGCTGGTGCGCAGCATCTTGCGGCGCTGGCCGAAAGCGGCGCCGGTGACGCGTTCGAGCGCGGGCTTCTGCGCGGGAGCAAGCGGTTCGGCGCGAGGGAGGATTCGGACGATGTTCGACGTAACTTTGGGAGGTGGGAAGAAGGCTCGTGGTGGGATGTCGAAGAGGATTTGTACCTCTGCGAGCCATTGAACCAGCACCGAAAGCCGGCCGTACGACTTGCCGCGGGGCGCCGCGGTAAGGCGCTCGGCGACCTCGCGCTGGAACATCAGGGTCAGGCTCTCATAGTCGCGGATTCGGTCGAGCCAGCCGAGGAGCAGCGGCGTGGCAATGTTGTAGGGCAGGTTCGCGACGATTTTTCGCGGCGGATTCGAGAGTTCGGCCGGATCAAGCTTGAGCGCATCGCCCGCGACCAGCTCCAGACGTTCCGGATAAGCGGTAGCGAGTTCGCCAAGGGCGGCGAGACAGCGCGGGTCGCGCTCGATTGCGACCACCCGGCGCGCGCCGGCGGCGAGCAGCGCCCGTGTCAAGCCGCCGGGACCGGGGCCGATCTCGACGACTGTCGCCTGGTCGAGGCGTCCGGCGGCGCGGGCGATCCGGGCCGTCAGATTGAGGTCGAGCAGGAAATGCTGCCCGAGGCCCTTCCGAGCGGTGATGGCGTGCCGCGCGATAACCTCGCGCAGCGGCGACAGAGCGGGCGAAGAGATGTTGATCAGGCGCCAGCCAGCCGCCTGGCGGCGATTTGGGCCGCCAATTGCAACGCGGCGATTAGGCTGTCCGCACGCGCAATGCCGCGGCCGGCGATTTCGAGCGCCGTTCCGTGATCGGGCGAGGTTCGCACGAAGGGCAGCCCCAGGGTCACATTGACGCCGCCGTGAAAATCGATCGTCTTCAGCGGGATCAACGCCTGATCATGATACATGCACAGCGCGGCATCGTAAGAGCGGCGCGCCTCGGCATGAAACATCGTGTCGGGCGGCAATGGGCCGCGTACATCGATTCCCGCGGCTCGCAATTCCGCGAGAGCCGGCGCGATGATTTCGATTTCCTCGCGACCGAGGCCGCCGGCCTCGCCGGCATGGGGGTTCAGCCCGGCCACGGCGAGGACCGGCGTCGGGATGCCAAAATCTGTGCGCAGCGCCGCCTCTGTGGCCCGCCCTGCATGAACGATGCCTGTAGAAGTGAGACTTTCGATCGCCCGACGCAGCGCCAGATGAATGGTGACTGGCACGACCCGCAAGGCCGGACAAACGAGCATCATGACCGGAGCCTCCAAGGCTCCGGCGAGCTCGGCGAGATACTCCGTATGCCCGGGATGGCGAAAGCCGGCACGATAGAGACTGTCCTTGTGGATCGGGTTAGTCACGAGCGCCGCAGCGCGGCCGCTTCGCACGTCGCGAACGGCGGTCTCAATCGCACCGAGGATCGCGGGCGCATCGGCGGGATCAGGATGACCAGGCCGAGCGCGGATCGCACTACCGATCGATGCGACCGGGAGTGCCTCGGCAAATACGCCGACCGCCTCATCCGGGCGCTCGATAGGTCGAACCGATGCCGGCCATTCGAGACGCCGAGCTAGCAACGCCAGTCGATCGGGATCATCGATAAGGTAGAAAGGGGGCACGCCTTTGGTGCGGTCGAGCCAGGCTTTGAGCACGATCTCGGCGCCGATCCCGGCAGGCTCACCCATCGTCACAGCCAGCGGGAGGGTCATCAAAAGCCTAAACTCTGACGTCGACGAAGGCAGTGCGCCGCAGGTCGCGCATATAGCGACGTGCCAGCGTGTCGAGGCGCTGCCGCATCAGAGTTTCGGCAATATCATCCCGGGTCGGAACGGTTGGGGCGCTGGGCGCTACCTTTTCGCAAACCATAATCACCCCGACCCCGTTCTTTTGAACGATCGGCTGCGAAGGCTGCCCAGCCTCCAGCCCGAGCACGATATTGCGCATGCCCGGAGCGATCTGGTCGACCCGAAGGTGACCCTCACTCGACAATTGCGCGGACCCTTTCTCCTTGCCGATTTTGAGCAGTTCCTCGCAATTCTTCGCGGTCAACTTGGCATTCTGCGCTTCCATGATGGCGGTCCGGCGCACTGCGTCAGGCGCCTGAGGCGGCAAGGGAAAGACGATCTGAACCAAGTGTAGCAACGTATCGTCCGCGCCGGCCGAGCGTCCCGAGCGCCGGTCAAGGACGAGCAGTAAGTAATACCCGGCCCCGGTTCGAATAGGCGGCGACAACTCGCCGGGCCTCATCTGGGCGACTGTCTTGCCGAGTTCGGAGCTCAGTTGCTCGGGGCGTACCCACCCGATATCGCCGCCGACGGCCGCCGTAGCAGATTGGGAGAATTGCTGGGCTATAGCGGAAAATCTGGCCCCTTGGCGCATCTGGTCGGTGAGACGTTCGGCCAGGCGCCGCACCTCCTCTTCCTGTTGAGGGTTGTCAACGGATAGAAAAATTTCCGCGACCCGGCTTTGCGGCTCGTTCACCGTCTCCTGCGCGCGTTTCAAGGCGTAATCAATTTCATCGTCGGAGACGACGTTAGTTTGTGACAGGAGCCTGCGAACGAGCTTTGCCCATACGATCGATGCCGTGAGCTGATCAATCAACGCGCCGCGCTCGATACCATGCTGCTTGAGGGCCTGGTCGAGCTGGCCGGGCTGCATGTTATTCTGCTTTTCGATTTGCGCGACCGCCTTCTTGATCTCTTCGTCGGTCGCCGTGATGTTTTGACGTTTCGCCTCCTGCATCTGTAGTTTCTCGTCAACAATGGTCCGCAACACCTGATTGGCGATGCGCTGTCGCGTTTCTGGCGACTCGGTCAGGTTCGACGACAGCATAACCATCCTGAGGCGTGATCTGACGTCGGCGACCGATATAACCTCATCGTTGACGACCGCCGCGATTCGCGTCTCCGGGGCCTGATCTGCCTGCGGCTGCCCCGGAGCTTGCGGCGCCGGGCCAGAGGGTGCTCGCGCAGCCGCAGCCGAACCGGCAACGCCGACCGACACGACCAACAATATACCGAGCCAGTGAATTACAGTCATCTATGGCGAACCTTGCTCCCAAGGTGGTTCAATTCAGTCTACGCCTTTCCGATAACAATGTCCCATTGGCGATATCTTCGACTCATGTTCATCGCCACTCTGCTGATCTGAACTCAGCTAGAGGCCGGAAAGGGATGCTACGGTGCCGCCGATCTCGCCGAGATTTTTGAACACAATGCTGAACAACAGCGAATATCCCGGTGTAACGTCACCGCTACGAATTCCCGATTGTGTAACCGAGCCGATAAATGCCATGCATTCGTCCTGGTAGATCGCCGACACCGACCCGTAGAGACTTGCGCTGGAGGGCTGTGGCGTGAGGACGTTGTTTACCAAGGTGGTACTGTTGGTCAGGTTGACCGTTTCCGCGATCTGCATCGACCAGTAGCGGGTTAATTTGGCCGTGGCAGAAACGGAGATCTGCTCGCGCTTTCCGTAAAGCACGTTCTGGCCGGTTGTCGGGTTGGTTACTTGCTCGCCTTGAGTTTGTGCCGGAAGATAGACAAAATTGCCGCTGATGCGCAAAGCAGAGGGCCCGACGCTCATGCCAACTTGCTGGGTTTGAGTACCCCAAGGGCTCGTGTTGAAGCGGAAACGATAAATCAAATCGAGATAGCTGGTAGGTGATAGGGTCAATCGCCCTACCATGTTCGAGAGCCGTTTCTCCGCGCCCGAGCCAATCGGCAAAAAAGGATTGGGCTGCGCACGATAGCTTTGGCCGATCAGCAATCGATAGCTGCCGCCTTCCTTGTCATAGAGGCCTAGCCTGGTTCCGTAATCGATCCGCTGGCCGGTATCGAGCACATCATAGCCGGCCAAGCGATCGCGGCGAAACAAATCGGTGTCGGTGAGCTGGAACGACAGACTGTCCTCGTCCGGGATGTTTCGTCGGTTGCCGCTGTTGGGCGCAACAAAACCACCGACGATCGGCTCTACCAGCTGCGTCAGGTTCTCGCCCCGGTGGATTAGGGGATAACTCCAAACCAAACCTAGCTGAGGGAACGCCCGGCCGGTGACAAAATTGGTGGCGGTCGGCGCTAAAGCTGGTTGTCCGTTTTGCGGGAAGAACGCGGACGGCAGCTCGGGGTTTGACACGCTACTCAGACCACCGATTGAGTAGCCATCGCCGCGCACGCCTGCCGAAAAATTGTATTGGCTGCCAAGCGGATCGCGAAAGCTCCGGTTCCACTCCGACCCGAGCGACAGACGTCGGGTCTGGGTGCCGACCTCGCGGACGATGTCGAGGAGGTTGGCGTTGAGGTTCCACCGCCCGCCGAGCGCATCCGGCTCGCTCTGCCAATTGCGATTGGCGACCGGCAGCACAATAGGCTGGGTCGAATCGCCGAGACCCGGCAGAAGCGGTTGGAATAAGTAGGCATTGACGTCGGTCGAAGCGCGAGGTTCGAAGCCTTCTAGAAAGGCGCGGCTGATCATCGCGTTGAGCAGCGGGTTACCAAAACCAAACCGCAGCAAATAGGTCTGATCGGAGACGCGCTGCACATCGAGCCCGGTGCGGTAAGTCTCATCCAGATCGAAGACGCTGTGTTCGTTAATGTGGCCGCGCCATTTTTCGCCTTGGCTGGACGTGCTATCGCCGGAACCGACATTGCTGTGGTTGAGACTGGCGACGCCCTCGAGCGAGCCGTTGCCGAAACGCTGGCGGTACTCTGCCTCCATTAGAGGGCCAGCCTGAGTATAAAGCCGCGGGGCCAACGTCAGATCGTTGTCCGGCCCCAGCACCAGATAATAGGGGATTGTGACATGCGCCCCGAGGGTGTTCGAGCTGCCTATCGAGGGGGGGAGAAAGCCGCTCGCCCGCTTTACCGAAGGGTCGGGAACGGACATGTAAGGGGTATAGAAGACCGGCCAGCCGTCGATCTCCATAACCGCATCGCGGAACTCGACCAGCTGCAGCTCCTTGTCGTGGTCGATCTCACGCGCCTTCATCTGCCACGCCGGCGGGGCGCTAGGGTCGTCCTTGCAAAGATCGCATGGTGAATATACGCCGCGCTTCAGCTCGGTGCGGTTCCCGTTCGTGCGCCGCGCCGTGTTGGCAGCGAGACGCGAACGGTCGGCGAGCAACATCCGCACGTTCTTTGCAAAGCCCTCATTCAACGAGTCTCGCAACTCCATGAAATCAGCAAAGACAATCTCGCCGGTAGGCTGTGAAAGGCTAACATTTCCTGATGCCGTAACAGTATCGGTGCGCTGGTTGTAGGAGACCGTATCAGCGAGCAAGACTTGCCCGTTCTGAGAAATTTCGACGTGACCACGGGCTACTGTGAGTGCAAGCTGCTCGTCGTAATTTATCTCGTCCGCGCGAAAGACGATTGGCGCGTCCTTATTCTGGGGGACACCGCTCCCGAAGGGAAGTTGCGCGGCAGCGGGGAAGAGGGCGCTGAACGCCAGGGCCGCGCTCAAAAGGACGCAAACCGCCAACCACCGGCTGAGGCCGCGGCGAGCCAACTTCGGTCTTTGCCGCATCAGCCGTCTTCCAGATGCAGCAGCATCGAAGCGCCGAAGACAAGGCTTACGCCGGTCGGAGTCCAGGCTGCAAGCGTAACCGGGATTTTAGCGGAAAGTCCGAGGGCAAATATAACGTCCGACAGGAAATACAAAAGGAAGCCGCTAACCACGCCACCAATGATCATCAGAGTTGCGCCGCCGCGTCGTTGCATGCGCAAACTGAAGGTCGCGGCGACGAGAACCATCGTGCACAACAAAAACGGACGCGCTAGAAGCACATTGAACTGCAGGCGGTGGCGCTGTGCCGGAAAACCTGATTGCTCAAGCAAGCTGATGAAGCCGGGCAGATCCCAGAAGGACATCGTGTCGGGCGAAGCAAAACTCTCTTCAATCTTGCGCGGAGTGAGTGTCGTCGCCAGACGCAACTCATCGAAGGCCTGCGGTGGCTCGTTTGGCGACCACCGGATGCCATCCTCGATCACCCAATCACCGCTCTCGAGCCTCGCCTGTGCTGCGTCGATCCGTGAAGTGAACTGCGTTGCGTCGTTGAAAAAAAATAAGGTGACCGGATCGAGCACCAATTTCTGCGAGGCAATCTTTCCGGCGTGGATCACGATCTGATTACCGCGCTGATCGCTTTGCCGGAGCCAAAGCCCGGCGTTTGACAGCGAAGTTTGGTCCGACCCTTGGCGTAGGACGCGACCCTCTAACTTTTCATAGGCTGCCTGGGTGAACGAGGCGATCGGGTTGAATATTGTTACCGCGATGATGCCAACGAGGCCCGCGACAACCAGTGCGGGGGTGAGGAATTGCCAAACTGAGACGCCCGCCGCCCGGGCGATGACAAGTTCGTTGTTTCGTGTCAGCCGCCAAAAGGCGAGCATCGTGCCAAATAGGATGGCAAAAGGCAGCACCTCCTGGGCGGTGTGGGGAAGCTTCAGAGCAGCCATCTCTAACAGCAGCCACAAAGTGGCTTGTAGTTTGGCGCCACCACGGCGTAGCAGCTCGATGTAGTCGAGCAAGAAGGTGATGAAGACCATCGCCGTGAAAACGCCGCAAAACCATACAAAAAACTGGCGAGCGACATAGGCGGAAAAGGTTTTAGCGAGCAGCAATGGCTCCCCTTCCGACCGCCCAAGTCCTGTCAGTTTGCCGGTCGAATCGCGAGCATAGGCCGGCGCGAACCGAGCCTAATTCCCCCTCGCAACAGAATTCCAAACCCGAGCGCCAACGGCAAGAGGGTGGTCATATACATCAGTGAGACCGCCGAGGCAGCACGGGAAGCGACGTTGTTCACACCGAGGTCGACCAATTCGAACAGGAACGCAAGAGCGATTGCCAGAAGGACACGTTTCAGTTGCCCGCGGCGATTAAGCTCTCCGGGCAAAAGACAAGCGAGTGGGATCAGAGAGAAGCTGAAGGCAGACAACGGCACGAGAATCCGCTGATGCCCTTCGGCGATGAACCCCTGTCGAAGGGAACCGTCAGCGTCGGCAGGAGGAAAGAATAGCTCGCCAAGAAAGCGTTCTTGTGCCTCGCGAAAGCGCACCACCGGCGCGTCTTGCAGGGTTTCAAGATCGAGGGTGTAGCTGTCGAACGTTAACAGCGAGAGCTTACGGGTCTCGGTGTCAAATTGCTGGCGATTTCCGTTTACCATGATGATGCGAGCACCAGTCGGCGAATCGACGAAAGCACCGCGCTCGGCTACGATGGTGACTTGTCGCTGGGGATTTCGGCTATCGCTGATCAGGAGGCCCGTCACCTCTCCTCGATCGTCTCGGCTGCGTACATAGATCGTGATTTTGTCTGAAATCGTCGTAAAAGTGCCTTCCTGGATCAGGCTCGAGACAAAGCGGTTGCGGATTTCGAATTGCAGATCCTTGAAGGCGCGATTAGAGGCGGGGAGGAAGTACACGGATAAGCTCATTAGGATGAGAAAGGCAATCCCGGCCAGCATCAATACCGGCTTGGCGAGCGCGACGTGGCTCAGTCCAGCCGACCGCATCACAACCAGTTCGCTTTCGGTGATCAATCGGTTGAAGGTGAACAGAACGGCAATGAACGCGCCGATCGGGAGCACTATGTTGAGAAAGCGAGGAAGGATGAGGACAGCGAGATAAAGAAATACGTCCGCTGACAACCCGCGGTTGACAATCAGATCGATCAGCCGGAGCGATTGAGCAAGCCAGATAGCGGCGCTCAGCGCGGCAGTTACAAAGATCATGACGCCAAAGCACTGACGCAGGATGTAGCGGTCGAGCCTCGCCATCGCCGAAAGATCATAAAGAACGTGGCGAAGCCCGACCAGCTCCGTTTGGCGATGCCCATGGGGCTTGCGGTCACTGGCGCTGACTCTCGCACTTGATTATGTATCGCGGACCGCTTTGAAACACCAAGGTACTGCCCCCTCAACTTTGGCGAGGTCGCATCATGAAAATCAGCTTTGTCGAGCCTGACCTGCCTCGCTCCGGGGCCGTCGTCGTCGGGGTGTGGGAAGAGGGAGTGCTGACGCCAGCCGCAAGGCGTCTCGACGAGGCGGCCGCCGGGGCGATTACCCGTGCGATGTCCGCGGCGCACAGATTTCGTGGCAAGAAAGACGAACTGCTGCCAATCGTCGGCCCACTAAACCTATCGGTGAGCCGAATCGTCCTCGCCGGTCTCGGCAAGCCCGACGCCGCAGATGCCCGATCGCTCGAACAGCTTGGCGGAACCTTGGCGGCTCATCTGAACCAAGCCGGGGAGACGCAGGCCACTTTTTCGATCGAGGTAGACAACGGGGCTTCGATCGGTCCGGCGGCAGCGGCCGCCCACCTCGCTCTGGGAGCGCAGCTCCGATCCTATCGTTTCGACAAGTATAAGACCAAAGAGAAGCCCGAACAGAAGCCGTCCCTCGCCGACCTAGCGGTAATGACGGCCGCCGCCGGTGCGGCGAAGCGCGCTTTCCAGCCTCTGCAACAGACTGGTGATGCCGTGTTCTTTACCCGAGATCTTGTCTCGGAACCCGCGAACGTGATCTACCCTCAAACCTTGGCGGAGCAGGCGGAGCGGCTCGCGGAGCTCGGCGTCAGGGTCGAAATACTTGACGAGGAAAAGATCCGCGATCTTGGCATGAACGCACTGCTTGCGGTTGGGCAGGGCAGTGTTCGGCCGCCGCGCGTGGTGGTCATGGAATGGCGCGGTGCCAAGGAGACCGGCAATTCGGACGCCGGCAAGCCGCTGGCTTTTGTCGGCAAGGGGGTCACCTTCGACACCGGCGGAATCTCGATCAAGCCCGCCGCCGGCATGGCCGATATGAAATGGGACATGGCGGGCTCGGCAGTGGTGATAGGCCTGATGAAGTTGCTCGCGGCGCGCAAAGCCAAAGTGAACGCGGTAGGGATCGTCGGCCTTGTCGAAAACATGCCTTCGGGCAACGCCCAGCGGCCTGGTGACATCGTTGCCTCGATGTCGGGTCAGACGATCGAGGTATTGAACACCGACGCCGAGGGCCGGCTGGTGCTCGCCGATGCGCTTTGGTACTGTCAGAGCCGCTTCGAGCCGCAAGTGATGATTGATCTGGCGACCCTGACGGGCGCAGTCATTGTCGCGCTCGGACATCACCGCGCGGGCCTGTTCTCGAACAACGACAAACTCGCCGACCGGTTGATCGAAGCGGGCAGGGCGGTAGGCGAGCAAGCCTGGCGTCTGCCGCTAGCCGAAAGCTACGATCGCGAGATCGACAGTGATGCAGCCGATGTAAAAAACATCGGCAGCGGGCGGGCCGGTGGCAGCATTCTCGGTGCTCAATTTCTGCAGCGATTTGTCAATGACGTCCCCTGGGCCCATCTCGACATTGCTGGCACAGCCTGGTCGACAAAGGACACCGCGACCGTGCCGAAGGGCGCAACCGCATTCGGCGTTAGGCTCCTCGATCGACTCGTCTCGCAATATTACGAAAAGGAGTAGATTCGGCGGAAATCGCAATCACGCGTGGATCAGTCACCCTTGGCCGAAGTCGGTTTCTACCACCTTTTGACGACCTCACTCGAGCGGGCTCTGCCGAGGCTCCTCGAACGCGCATGGTCGCAGGGCTACCGGATTGTTGTCAGGGCAGCGTCGCCCGAAAGGGTTGAGCATCTCAATGCGGTGCTATGGAGCTACGAGGAAGCCTCGTTCCTTCCGCATGGTTCGGCTCGCGACGGCAATCCGCAGGGGCAGCCGATCTGGCTTACTCATCGAGATGAGAACCCGAACAGCGCTTCGATGATCGTACTCGTCGATGGCTTGGAAGCCGAGGATCTCCAATCCTTTTCGCGCTGTGCCGATCTGTTTGACGGCACTGACGCCGGCGCGGTGGAGGCGGCGCGAGGCCGCTGGCGCCGGGTTCGGGAGGCCGGGCACAGCTTGACTTACTGGCAGCAGACGGCCATGGGCTGGGAACGAAAGGCCTGAAGGAGTGGTGTCGCGCCGCCCGTTGCCGGTCGTCCTTGCGCTCGATATAACCGCCTGAGTTCTCCCCTGGCGAGAAACGCGGATGGGCATCGAGCGTACGCTGTCAATCATCAAACCGGACGCAACACGGCGCAATCTAACCGGCGCCGTCAATGATCGCTTCGAAAAGCGGGGACTCCGAATCATCGCTCAAAAACGCATCCAGCTCTCCCAAGCGCAGGCTGAACGCTTCTACGCGGTGCATGCGCAGCGTCCTTTCTACCGGGACCTCGTCACTTTCATGAGTTCGGGTCCTGTGGTTGTCCAGGTGCTCGAGGGGCCCGATGCAGTCGCACTCAACCGTGAGATTATGGGAGCGACGAACCCGGCAGACGCGGCTCCGGGAACGATCCGCAAGGATTTCGCCGAATCCATCGAGGCGAATTCGGTGCACGGATCGGATTCGCCCGAAAATGCCGCGCATGAGATCGCTTTTTTCTTCTCAGCGATAGAAATCTGCCCTTAGCGAGGGACGCCGAGCACGTAGGCGCGGACTCTGCAACGGCTGCAAACAGCGAGCACAAGCTCACCCTGCGCGATTTCGATATCCACCCACCCTCGCGACTGACTCGCCAGCCGATTGCTGCGTGCTTGGAGGCCAGTCTCGACATCGCCGTGTTGCTATTTTTCCCGCTCCTCGTGTTGGTGCCGCGCGGCGTAGCGGCGCTGGTCTCGACTGCCGGGCTGTGCGCGGCAGGGATGGTGCTGTCAACGAGGGGAAACAGGCTGAACCCTACTCTCGGCGTCGCGGGGGTGTTGCTCGGGTGTCTGATCCTTTGGGGGGCCGTGTCGGCTTTGTGGTCGGTTGATCCGATCCGAAGCTTGATCGTCGCGGCCCGCCTCACGGGTCTATTTGCCGCCGGACTTGCGCTTTTTGCAGCGGCGGGCGCCATCACTGCACCCGGTCGGCTGGCGCTATTATTGGTCCTCGGGCTGACACTCGGGATCGCTATGGCTTTGACGGAACTCGCGACGCAAGGCGTGCTGAGCGCATATTTTTCAGAACGGACGTATCAACCTGCGCGACTGAACCAAGCATCGATCGCATTTGCGGTCCTGCTGTTGCCGGTTAGCGCCATGCTGTTTTATCTCGGCCACAAGGTATGCGCCGCGTTGCTCGTCATCGCTACCGTGGGGACGATCTACGCGCTCGCCGGCACGGCGGCAAAAGCAGTGCTAATCGCGGGCCTGCCGATGAGCCTGCTCCTGTACCGCTCGGGTCCCATTGTCGCCGGCGCTGCCGCGGTGATTTCGATTATCATTATTATCACTGCGCCATTGACCTTCGCCCGGCTGGAACAGCTCCCTGCGCTTAGCGAAAGCGCCGATAGCGTGAAACTCTCGGCGGGCCACCGGCTGTTGATCTGGTCCTTCACTGGTGATCGGATCGCCGAGCGACCGCTCGGCGGGTGGGGGCTCGACTCCTCGCGCGCCATTCCGGGCGGCGAAGACCCGATCAGACCCGGTGAGACTTGGCTGCCGCTGCATCCACATAATGCGCCTCTGCAGCTATGGCTCGAGCTGGGTGTCCCAGGTGCTGTCCTTTTCGCGTTTGTGATCGCGCTGGCGTGGCGCGCTCTTGCTCATGCCGGCTGGCCGCCTCTGTTCTTTGCAGCGGCAGGTGGCAGCTTGACGATCGCGTTCGTCGGCTGCTTCGCTACCTACGGCATTTGGCAGGAATGGTGGCTAGGCACTTTGTGGTTTTCGCTCTTTCTCGTTCTGGTCATGGCGCGGGTGGGTCGGTCGCACAGTCTGTAATTCAGACGCGCAAATCGGAATTAGCACGTCTCCACTCTTATAATGTGAATACCGCTAGCCCAATAAGGATGATGATGATTGCCGCGAGCGCGTATTTTAGGACTCGCGTAAAGCCAATCCACCCCTGACGATGCCGCTCGAGGTCCGGATCAATCGCGGCCATAGCTTTCTCACCTGCCAGAAAATCTGGTCTCAGGTATAGCCTAAGCAGATGGCAAGGCAAAAGGCCTCGCGGACGTGTCCTGCGGACTAAGCACAGCGATCTCGGGAGCCTGCCAACCGTCAATCTCAACCTGATTGGCGATGACCCTAACCCTGCCCTCCGCAATCAGCCGGAGCGCAAGCGGGTAGAGCCGGTGCTCGACTACAAGGATGCGCGCCGCCAAACGCTCTTCATCGTCGCCCGGATGAACTGGAACGACCGCCTGGGCGATGATTGGGCCGCAGTCGAGTTCGGGCCTAACAAAATGAACCGTGCAGCCTGAGAAACGAACACCGGCTGCGAGCGCCTGCCGTTGAGCGTGCAGGCCGCGGAACGCGGGGAGAAGCGAGGGATGAATGTTGACCATTCTATCGCGCCACGCCTCGACAAAACTCGGCGCCAGAAGCCGCATAAATCCAGCCAAGCAGACAAGCTCGATCCCCTGTTCGTGGAGCAGCTTGTCGGCCTCCGCAGCAAAGGCGTCCCTATCGAAGTGAGGAACGACCGCGGCCCGAATTTCAGCCGTATCCGCCAGCCTGAGACCAGGTGCTGCAGGACGATTACTGATAACGAGAGCGATCTCCGCGGGGTATGCCGGATCGCCGCAAGCCTTAATCAGGGCCTGGAGATTTGATCCGCGGCCGGAGATTAAGACACCGACTCTCAACCGTGCCATCGCGGTGTTCCAGCGGTGAAGCGCGTTGCCGCTACGTCCGCCCGGCAGGCTCGGCTGTCGATGGCGTCCTCACAAAAACTGCTGTATGACCGCCGAGCGGCGTCCGCTACCCGCAACATATTGGATCGGAGGCGGTTTGCAATGGCTCCGCGGCTGGTGACCATCATCGCTGGAATGGGACCGGTTCGGCGGCGTGCCTACGGCCTATTGCTGTTGCTCGCCTTGGTTATACAGGCCGGGCCGGTGTGGGCGGAGGATTCAGACGAGGCCTACTCCGCGACCGTCAAGGTCGACGCCACGGCCGACAGCGCCGCTGCGGCAAGAGATTTGGCGCGCATTGATGGTCAGAGGCGGGCACTCGCGGCGGTGATCGAGCATCTGTCAGGTTCGCCGGAGACCACCAAGCAGCCAAAGCTCGATGATAAAGCCATCACTGACATGGTCGCCAGTTTCGAGGTGGCGAATGAACGGATGTCTGCGGTGCGCTATGTCGCCGACTACACTTTCCACTTTCGCCCATCCAAAATCCGCCGCCTGGTCCGGGTTGCCGACAGCGCTCCGACGGAAAACAGCGGCAAGACGACGACGGAGAGCAGTGCGAAAACCTCTGGCGATAGCGGCAACAGGCCGATAGTGGTTCTGCCGGTCTTCAACGATGGTGCCAGCCTCGTGCTGTGGGACGATCCCAACGAGTGGCGCTCGGCCTGGGCGCAACGATCGGCTGGATCCGGACCCACCCGCCTGATGCTTCCGCTCGGTGATGCCAAAGATTTAGCACTGATCGATGCAGAGAAGGCCCAATCCGGGGAATCCGAGGCGCTGAATGCTGTAGCTCAACGAAACGGGGGCTCCGATGCCATTGTGGTGCTGGCGACCACTCAGCGACAAGGCGGCAACCTCGCCGGGCTCGAGGTGAGCGTCAAGCGATACCGCTCCGGGCATCTAGTCGATACGCAGGGGAGGTCCTTTGACGCCAGCCCCGGCGAGAGCGAGGCTGACTTTGTGAAGCGCGTGACCGACGCGGTTGCAGTTGATGTCGAGAAGAGCAGTACCGCCTCACATGCCGACCAGCAGGCGAGCCTCGCGATTACCGTCCCGCTAAACAGCCTTGGTGACTGGCTGCGGGTACGTGACCGCCTCGCCTCGGTAACATCGATTCGCAAGGTTGATCTGCTGTCACTCAATCGTCAGGAGGCGAGGATCGAGGTCAAATATGTCGGCAGCCAGGACCAGCTAAAGTCTAGCCTATCCGAGGTCAGTCTCGATCTCGGCGGCGGCGATCCGGTATGGAGGCTCCAGTCCTCGGGCACGTCGAGTTCACGCTGACTTCGCCCGACCCCGGGAATCTTCATAATGACGATGCTGATGACGGAGGCGCCGCCTCGCCGAGGTTTCCAGGAGTTCGATTGTCGGCTCATTCGGTGTGGCGGCCCTGTTAAGCTTGCAGCTGAACCATGACGATGAGCCGTCTCGGGCTCAATCTACCGAACTTGATCTCGCTCGGCCGCCTTCTCCTCGTGCCGCTGGCGATTTCGCTCATTCTCGACGGAAACTACTGGGGCGCGCTGTGGGTTTTTGTCATCGCTGGCGTCTCGGACGCGGTCGATGGCTTCATCGCCAGAAGGTTTGACCGGCGCACACCGTTAGGCGCTCTGTTGGATCCACTTGCCGACAAGGTTCTACTCGTCAGCGCCTACGTCGCACTCGGCATCGCTGGTCAATTGTGGACATGGCTTGTCGTTCTGGTCGTGTTTCGCGACATCATGATCGTTGGCGGCTTTTTGCTGATTCAAGTGATTGCACCCGTGCCGAAACCCGTTAAACCGATGCTCGTCAGTAAGGTGAACACGGGCGTTCAGGTAGCGCTGGTTTGGTATGTGCTCGCGCGGCGTGGTCTCGGCGCGGATGCCGGGTTGTTGGATGTTGTTCTTGGCATTGCCGCCGCCGTTACGACACTTATTTCAGGGCTGTCGTATCTGGTGCGGTGGGCGCGGATCCTCGGTGGTTCGGAGCAGGTTTTGTGAGCCCTCGGGTTGGCTCGTGCCTTTGGCAGCCGTGACCGGGACGTCGGCACGGTTTGCCTCCGGTTGGCGGGCATGACTTCCGAAGAACAGGTTCAGCTGACTTTAAGCTTCCCTGGCCGCACCGCGCTCGGCCGCTCTGACTTCCTCGTCTCCGACAGCAATGCGGCGGCCATGGGCTGGATCGACCGATGGCCTGATTGGCCCGCGAGCACGCTCGTGGTGCACGGCCTACCGAGTTGCGGCAAGACGCATCTGGCTCACCTGTGGTGCGAGCGCGCATCAGCGGTCATCCTGAGCGGGGCAACTCTGGATGAGGAAATGGTAGCGCACTTCGTCGCCCGCCGCTGGCACCGAATTGCGGTCGACGATGCCGAGCAAGCGCCCGAGGGGCCCCTCCTCCACCTCTACAATTGGTGTTGGCAGTGCCGGGGCAGCCTTCTGCTTACCAGCAGGCGTCCGCCCCTCCGCTGGCCCATTGAATTGGGGGATCTCGGCTCGCGATTGCGTGCCGCGCTTTCCGTCGAAATCGGCCCGCCCGACGATGCGCTCCTCGGAGCCATCCTCGTCAAGCATTTCGCGGATCGCCAGATAATCGTTGCGCCTGAGTTGATTGCTTATCTGACCAGACGCATAGAGCGGTCATTTGCCGCCGCCGCCGATGTCATTGCGCGTCTCGATGCTGCCGCTTGGCGCGAAAAATCTCCAATCACCGTCGCGCTTGCGCGCGATGTCTTAGCGCCAAACAGTGATCAATCCTCTTCACCCGCCAGCGATGCAGGGGTGACGTAGCCGATCAACTCACTCTGCGAATAGGCCAGAACCGACCAGAGCGACGGAACGGCGAAGCTCACAAGCGCCGCGGTCGGAAATTTCCCGGCGGCAAGCGGGTTGAGACTTGGCGAACTCTTGTCGGCCAACGCGATCGCGAGCTCGTGAAGCCCAGGATTGTGGCCGATGAGAAGTACGTTGATTGCGCGTTCGTCGAGCCGGCGCAACCGATCCATCAGCCTGTCCCGATTGGCGAGGTAGAGTTCGTCCTCGATTTCGGTTTTCGGACGCGGCGAAAACTCGGCGACGACAAGATCGAGAGTCTCGCGGGTCCTTACGGCGCTTGAGCAAAGGACCAGATCGAGGGGGCCGGCTACTGCCGGAAGATGTTTGCCAACGCGGCGCGCCGTGTCGCGACCGCGCCGATTCAATGGCCGCTCATGGTCCTCCGCCCTTTCCCTCATGCTCGACTTTGCGTGGCGAAGCAGATGCAACCTCTTCACGACCAGCCTCCCCATCGAGCGGCAATTGCTTGGGCTTTTCGGAACCAGCGCGGCATCGTTGCACGAATTCCCTCGCCGCGCCATGTGTGGTGGATCAGTGGGTCTCAGCCGGACCCACGGCCGCGATGGCATGACAGACTTTCAGCCCAAGGATAGTATCCTTTGGAGCAACCCGTCTTGCTCCGCCAGGAGAGCAGCAGTGAGCACCAGCGCCCAACCGATTGAAATCGGCTCGGTCGACTTCTATTCGGAGGCCCGGTTCATCAATCGCGAGCTCTCCTGGCTAGCCTTCAACGAGCGGGTTCTCGCCGAAGCGGATAACCTGAGCCATCCGCTTCTCGAGCGGCTGCGATTTCTGTCGATCTCGGCTAATAATCTTGACGAATTTTACATGGTGCGGGTGGCTGGGCTTAAAGGCCAGCATCTCGCCGGCATCAAGACTCTCAGTCAGGACGGTCTCACTCCAGCCCAGCAGCTCGACGCCATTAGACAACGGGCGGGCAAGCTGCTGGCAGACCAACAGGTCACCTGGCTGTCGTTGCACCGCCAGCTCGACGAAGCCGGAGTTTGCGTTATCGAACCCAGTGATCTTGAGCCTCGCGATCGAACGTGGCTCGAGGATCGGTTCATGGCGGAGGTTTTTCCGGTTCTGACACCGCTCGCAATTGATCCCGCTCATCCGTTCCCGTTTGTCGCCAACCGCGGCTTTGGTTTGGCGCTCGAGCTCGAGAGGGTCAGCGATAGCATTCGCCTTCAGGCACTGACCCTGATCCCATCTTCGATCGACCGATTCGTTCGTTTGCCCGGAACCCGGATCCGGTTCCTGCCGATCGAGCAAATGATTGCGCTGTTCCTCGATCGCCTGTTCCCTGGCTTTGCGGTTGCCTCTCAGGGCGTGTTCCGGCTGTTGCGCGACAGCGAGGTGGAAGTCGAGGAGGAGGCCGAGGATCTCGTGCGCCTATACGAAACGGCGCTGAAACGGCGTCGTCGCGGTCACGCGATCCATCTTGCGGTCGATTCGACGATGCCAGCCGATCTCGGTCGTTTTTTGATGGAAAAACTCGACGTCACCCCTGCAGATGTCTTTGCCACCGATGGCATCCTTGGTCTCAACGACACCGAGGAGCTGATCATCGACGAGCGGCCCGATCTCGTTTTTATCCCTTATAACGCGCGCTTTCCCGAACGGATTCGGGACTATGGCGGGGATTGCTTTGCGGCCATCAGGCAAAAGGACATCATCGTTCACCATCCTTACGAGAGTTTTGACGTCGTCGTTCAGTTTATTCGACAGGCAGTACGCGATCCTGCCGTGGTGGCCATCAAGCAGACACTCTACCGGACGAGCGAAGACAGCCCGATCGTGCGCGAGTTGGCTGAAGCCGCTGACGCCGGAAAGTCGGTGACGGCGCTGATCGAATTGAAGGCGCGCTTCGACGAGGAAGCAAATATCCGCTGGGCCCGTGATCTCGAGCGCGCTGGCGTGCAAGTCGTTTACGGTTTCTTACAGCTTAAGACCCACGCGAAGGTCTCGCTGGTCGTGCGGCGCGAAGGCGGCCAGCTTTGCTCATATGTTCATTTCGGTACTGGCAATTACCATCCCTATACGGCCAAGGTTTACACGGATCTGTCTTTCTTTACTTGTGATCCGGCGCTATGTCGGGACGCAGCGCATCTGTTCAACTTCATGACCGGCTACGCCAGCCCGGCCAGCCTCGAGAAGATCGCAGTCGCACCACTGACGCTCCGAACTCGACTAGTCGAGCTCATTGAGGCCGAGATCGAGAACGCAAAGCGAGGCAAGCCGGCGCAGATCTGGGCGAAGATGAACGCACTCGTCGACCCGGCAATTATCGATCTCCTCTATAAGGCTTCGCAGGCAGGGGTGAGCATCGACCTCGTCGTGCGCGGCATTTGCTGTTTGCGGCCTGGTGTTCCGGGCCTTTCCGACAATATTCGCGTCAAGAGCATCATCGGGCGCTTTCTCGAGCATGGGCGTATCGTCTGCTTTGGCAACGGGAACAAGTTGCCTTCGGATAGGGCCAAGGTTTTCATCAGCTCGGCCGATTGGATGCCGCGGAATTTCGACGGGCGGGTCGAGGCCCTGGTGCCGATTGAAAACCTGACCGTACACCGCCAAGTGCTGGACGAGATCATGGTGGCTAATCTTCGCGACAACCTGCAGAGTTGGAGCTTGTCGCCATCCGGAGCTTATGAGCGGGTGCCCTCCGGCGATGAACCATTCTCTGCCCATACCTACTTTATGACCAATCCGAGTCTGTCCGGGCGGGGCAAGGGGATGAGGCGAGGTCACCCAAGGCTGGTTGTGCGCTGATCCGATGTCCGATCGGGATCTGCATGAGGCCGCCGAGCGTATCGGCGTCATTGATTTGGGCTCGAACTCACTGCGCCTTGTCGTTTTCGAGCGGTTCGGCGCTGCCTTGTTTCCCCTCTTCAATGAAAAGGTCATGTGCGGTCTCGGGCGTGGAATCGCCTCGACCGGTCGTTTGAACCCCGAGGGTATCGCCCTCGCCTTCGTCAATTTGCGGCGCTTCGTCGCGTTCGCCCGAGCAATCGGCGTCGATCATCTCGCAGTTCTCGCGACGGCGGCGGTGCGCGATGCCAGCGACGGTGAAGCCTTTGCCGCCGAGGTTGAACGCCAATGCCGCGTACAGGTCAGGATCATCGACGGTGCCGAAGAGGCGCGCCTCTCCGCCGCTGGGGTGCTCGCCGGCATCCCCGACGCGGACGGGATCGTAGTGGATCTCGGCGGCGGCAGTGTCGAATTGGTTCAGGTAAGACCTAGCGCGCCTTTTGGCGCGGGCGGTGCGGGACAAATCGGGCGCGGAATCACGTTGCCGCTCGGCCCGCTTCGCCTCGCCGAATTCGGCGATAGCAGCAGGGTTGTTTCCGATGCGATTGACCGGGCGCTCAACACCGCCTCCTTCCTTCGCGCGGCGGCCGGAAAAACCTTGTACCTGGTCGGCGGCGCAGGTCGGGCCATAGCCCGTCTCCACATGGAGCATACCGAATATCCGCTCCACGTAATCCATCAGTACACATTGATGCGACGGGAGGCCGAGGGCTTTTTCGACATCATCTCGCGGCAGTCGCGCAAGTCGCTCGAAAGGATCATTACGATCTCGCGCAAGCGCCTCGAAGTGGTGCCTCTGGCGGCATTGATCTTGCGCAAGCTAATGACTGCCGCCGGACCGTACCGGGTCGTCTTTTCTGCGCTGGGGCTGCGTGAGGGCTATGCTTATGGGCTCATTCCGGCCGAGGACCACGCATCGGATTCGCTGATCGCTGCTTATCGGGCCGTCGGACGCCGCCAGAGCCGTTTTCGGCTCGACGGCGATCGGCTGCAGGAATGGACGGCGCCGCTGTTCCCTAAGCTTTCTGAAGTGGCGCGGCGGCGTCATCGGGCCACCTGCTGGCTCAGCGATCTCGCTTGGAGTGAGCATCCCGACTACCGCGCCAAGCAAGCCTTTACCCGCAGCCTGACGATGCCGTTTGCGGGTGGCACGCATCCGGATCGCGTCTTTGTCGCGACAGCGCTGCACGCCCGGTACGGCGGCCCGGCCGAAGATCCGGTGAAAGAGCCGACTGGTCAGCTGCTCGATGAGCGCAGCGGCCAGGAGGCGCGGACGCTCGGTCTCGCACTGCGCCTTGCTTATACTTTGTGCGCGGGGACGATTGAGTTGCTGTCCGAGGTCAATCTCAACCGCACAGGCAGCGGGCTCGTGCTCGAGGTGCCGCCGGAGGGCAGCTTATTTGTCGGGGAAACAGTTCAGCGCCGCCTCGACGCAGTTGCCCGCTCGCTCGGCACAACCCCGGTCATGCGCCAGCGTGCGACGAGGCTGTTAGCCCGCGTATAATCCTTTCTGCAAGTGTGTCCCGCTTGGCCCTATGGCCTGCGACGCCGCAATTGGCCCTACAATTCACGGGTTCGACGCGCCATCGCATCTTCCCACAAATTGTCCCGGTCGTCGTCGAAGATCAGTTTTGGCTCTTCCGGCGCCGTGAACCAGTCGTGGCGCGCGATTTCGCTTTCGAGTTGCGCGGGTCCCCAGCCCGCGTAGCCAAATGCAAAGAGGCTTTTTTCCGGGCCTTGGTTGTGGCCGATGTCGCGCAGGATCTGTCGGCTGACCGTCATGGCTACACGACCATCGATATCAATCGTCGCCTCCCGGCGATATTCGGCGCTGTGAACGACAAAACCAAGTTCCGGTTGGACGGGACCGCCGGCAAAAACGCGGACGCTGCCCGTTGCATCCGGATCGCTATCGCCGGTCGCCTCCAGCAGACTCGTGATTGAGCGTTGGCCCACCGGTCGATTGACGACAATGCCAAAGGCACCCTCTTTGTCGTGTCGCACCATCAGGATCACGGTATGGGCAAAGCGCGGATCGCCAATCGTCGGGGCCGCGATCAAAAGCTGACCGACAAGCGACCCCGTGTCGGCAGCGCTGGCAAGCCCTGTTCCCAGCAGCAAGACCGCAATAAGGAAAGCGGGAGCGAGAACCGAGCGCGCGCGAAGGAAAGGCATGCAGCTACTCGTGTGAGGGTTATGCAGCAACGTACATCGCTGGTCGTCGGGACGGGAAGCGATGGTATTATCTCCGCTCCGCAAACGGGGCAAAGCTCATGCCAACTCAGTCCTGGATCATCACGACGGCGGTGGGGACCGGCGAAAAGGGGTATGCCGGCGACGGCGGGCCCGCTGCGCGGGCGCAGTTGAACGGCCCCTTCGATGTCGGGTTCGACACCGCCGGCAATCTTTTTTTCTCAGACACCTTCAACCACTGCATTCGTCGCGTCGACGCGCGAACCAATGTCATCGCTACCGTCGCCGGGTGTGGTGAGCCGGGCTATTCCGGTGATGGCGGCCCCGCCACGCGCGCCCGGTTCAACGAGCCCTACGGCATCACGGTCGACAAGTCGGGGAATGTTTATGTCGCCGATCGTCATAACCATTGCGTCCGCCGGATCGACGCCTCCTCGGGCATCGTAACGACCTTCGCCGGCAACGGCTCTTCGGGGTTCAGCGGCGATGACGGCCCTGCTGCATGCGGCGGAATGGTCGAACCAAATGGCCTCGCGCTCGACCCACTGCAAACTCGCCTGTTCATCACCGATGTCGCCGACCACCGCGTCCGCATTGTCGATCTCGGTGCAGGAACCATCTGGACCTTCGCCGGGACCGGCGAGGCCGAACACAGCGGCGATGGCGGGCCCGCAACCAGGGCAGGGATCTACGGCGCCCGGGCCGTCAAAGTCGCAGCCGATGGAACCGTTTATATCCTCGAGCGTCAGGGCAGCACTTTGCGATCGGTCGATCCCGACGCCGGCATTATCACGACTGTCGCGGGCACTGGGGCGAGATCCTATACGGGCGACAATGGCCGCGCCCTCGCTGCCACCTTCAACGCGCCAAAGGAGCTAGCTATCGATCGCGAGGGCAATTTGCTGATCGTCGATACGGAAAACCACGCGATCCGTCAAATCGACATCCGCTCGAGAACGGTCGTCACGATCGCAGGCAACGGGCGCCAGGGGGGCGAGGGCGACGGCGGACCGGCAGATTCCGCCTCTCTCGATCGCCCGCACGGGGCTGCGGTCGCCTCTGACGGATCGATCTATATTGGCGACACCAACAATCACCGGATCCGCAGAGTTGCGCGGCGGGGGTGAGTGGAGGAAATCTTCTATCAGGCGAGAAATTCGCGCAGCGCTTCCGCCAGATCCTTCGGGTTGTCGCCCTGCACCGTATGCCCAGCCTTGGGGATCGTGACCCAGCGGCCGTCGGGTAGACGCTGCGCCAAACGTTCGGCGTCCTCGTCGTGGAACACATCGCTCTCGGCGCCGCGCACCACCAGGGTTGGGCAGGTGATCTTGGCAAGTCCATCAGCGAGACCGCGCCGCTCCGCAGTGTGTTGGTCGCCCATCTGCTGAAACCGCCTACGGTCGTATTTCCAGACCCAGTTTCCGTCGGTTTGTTGACGCAGATTATGCATCAGGCTGCGCCGCAAGATCTTTGGGTCACGCCGCGGATTGAAAGCGAGCGCCCGTTCGATGATCGCGTTGAGCGACTCCGGGTTTGCTCCGCCATTGACGAAGTCACGGATGCGGTGTGATCCCGGGCGCCTGATCTCCGGGCCGGCATCAATGATCACCAACTGCGAAAGCTTTTCCGGATAGTGGATCGCGAAAGCGAGAGCGTTTATGGCGCCCATCGACATGCCGGCGAGGACAAAGCGGTCGAGCCCGAGGTTGTCGACAAAGCCCCTGACATCCTCGCGCTGCGCTGCGATTGAATAGTCCGCGTCGGGTGCCCAGTCGGTGTCGCCATGACCGCGCTGATCGAGCGCGAGGCAATGAAACTCGTTACGCAATGCGAGGCAGCATAGATCCCAGGTATGAGCCGTCAATGCGCCGCCATGCAGGAAGAGGATCGGCTGCAGTCTCTCGTTTCCCCAATCGAGATAACGGAAACGGAGTCCGTCGACCTCCATGATCCGCTCGCTCGGCAGTACGACTTCGTCGAAGCTAAAGCCGGCGCGAACAGACGTCGCCTTCAGATGTTCGTGATATTCCTCAGCGGATAACGTCATGTCTCTCGCGTCTCCGTATGCGGTCGGTGCCAAAGCCTTTAGCACGAACCTGCGCCCTGGCCACTATTGCCATCGCTTTATGATTGGCACACCCGCGTTCTTGTCATGGCTCGAAGCGCTCGCGGGGTGTGTCACCATCGGCTGAGGCGCTACACTCGTGGTCGAAATTATGGGTTGCGATGGGGCAGCCTGGCTCGAGGAGGAAGAAACCGATGGCGTATGATCTCCTGATCAAGAATGGGCTGGTTGTCGACGGCTCGGGAATGCCGGCTTCCGGGGCGACGTCGGCATCAAAGACGGGAAGATCGTAGAGATCGGCAAATTGAGCGGGCCCGCCAGCCGGACGATCGATGCCGAGGGCCGCGCCGTCGCCCCCGGCTTTATCGACAA
>Ga0070717_10000291_pt1 | contig 33702 bp, 28 predicted proteins | sample LARL113metaG_FD_71366 | JGI IMG/M metagenome (GOLD analysis project Ga0070717, IMG submission 71366) | Corn, switchgrass and miscanthus rhizosphere microbial communities from Kellogg Biological Station, Michigan, USA - LAR L11-3 metaG | ecosystem: Host-associated > Plants > Roots > Rhizosphere ...
CAATCGGAATCGTTTGCAGGCCGGAGCGGGGGGGTGTCGGCGGGAGTGATCGCGGCGATCCAGGAATCAGCGTTCAAAATGTTTGATCCGCAGCATGGAGGCTTTGGGCAGGCGCCGAAGTTTCCGCATTCGTCAGCGCTGGACCTGCTGATTGAACGGTATGCAAGGACCAGCGAAAAAGATGAATCAGTCAAAGAGCGGGATAGAACGGGTCAACCAGAACTGCGCAACGTCATGGTCACGACGCTTGAGCACATGGCCCGGGGCGGCGTCTACGACCAACTGGCGGGCGGCTTTCATCGCTATTCGGTGGACGAGCGCTGGGTGGTCCCGCACTTCGAGAAGATGTGCTACGACAATTCCGAATTGCTGAAGAATTACGTGCATGCATATCAGGCCACGGGAGAGGAATTTTTCGCGGACGTCGCGCGGGACATGATTCGCTGGATGGATGAGTGGCTGAGCGATCGGCAGCGAGGTGGATTTTACGCCTCGCAAGACGCCGACATCTCCATGGACGATGATGGCGATTATTTTACTTGGACGCTCGACGAGGCGCGCGCCATCTTGACGAAAGAAGAGGCGGAAGTCGCGGCGCTGCATTACGACATCAACGAAGCAGGGGAGATGCATCACAATCCAGCGAAGAATGTGTTGTACGTACGAACGCCAGTGGAAGAGATCGCGCGTCGGATGAACCTTCCGCCGGAACGCATCCGGGAACTCTTGGCGACCGCAAAGAAGAAGATGTACGCAGCGCGTTTGCAGAGGCCCACGCCATACGTCGATAAAACGGTGTACGTGGGCTGGAATGGTCTGTGCGTTTCGGCGTATCTGGAAGCGGCCAAGGTTTTGAATCTTCCCGATGCCCAGCGGTTTGCGCTCAAGTCGTTGGATCGAGTAAGAGCGGAAGTTTGGAAACAATCGCCTGAGGACAAGCGCGCGGGCGGAAGCACGCGCGAGCTGCTGCACGTGGTTTCTTATTCGGATCCGAAGGCATCGCACCGCGAGGTGCCGGGCCTGCTCGACGATTATGCCTTCACGGTACTGGCTTGCCTCGACGCGTATGAGGCGACCGCCGATCTGAGCTATTTCAAGTTTGCTCAGGCGATTGCGGATGTGATGATTGCCCGCTTCTACGACGCGACTTCGGGAGGATTTTTCGACAGCGAGCCAACTGCCGACGGCACGAGTCTGGGAGTGCTCGCAACCCGGCGCAAGCCGGTGCAGGATTCGCCCACTCCGGCTGGAAATCCGATGGCGGCGATAGCGCTGGTGCGCCTGCATCACTACACCGACGACGCTGCGTATCGGGACAAGGCGGAACTTACGCTGGAAACTTTCGCAGGCATTGCTGAACAATTTGGAATCTTCGCTGCGACGTACGGTATTGCAGTGGTCCATTTGTTGGAGAGTCCGGTGCAGGTTGTGGTGATCACCGAAGACGGGGATGAGGATGCAGCCGCGGAGCTGTACGCCGCCGCGGTCGCGCCTTTCGCCTTTAATAAAAGCACGCTACGGTTGGCGGCCAATCAGGCGGCCGCGAAAAATCTTCCGCCCGCACTCGCGGCCACGATTCCGAATCTTCCGGAGTTGGGAAAATCTGCATCCAGAAAGTCTTTCGCCCTGCTCTGCTCGGGATCTGCCTGCCAGCCGCCGGTTACCGATCCCACCGAGTTGCGAAGGGGCTTACAACAAGCGCTGCAAAAAAGCTAGAGCGGCTTCCAGCAATCGGTTAAGACAAAAAAATGGGGCCGACGGGTTAATATGAGTCCCGTCAGCCCAAGGATTGCTAGCCTTTTTGGGCCCAATTACTACAGGTTACTTTGGTGACCTTGCGGTTACCGGCTGCTCCGACTATTACTACATCGGAAGGGATGTTGAGCAAAGAGTTGATTTGGGTGGGCACAAGGGAAGCGGACCGCCGTCTGCGGTTGGCACCTGTGGGACGGCAGCTGCTAAGAATGTGCCCACGATTCCTACCATCAGGATCAAAATCCTGATTGCGCGTTTCATGGGTTCGTCTCCTATTTCCGCGTAGAGTCTTCCCGAGAGAAAACTTTTTTGCGGATGCGTATTATAGGGCACGTGTCAAGTTACGCCGGTAATGAATTTGCGTCCACGAAAAGCCCCGCTTCGTTCGCCGCCTTTAACCTTCGACTATTACACACACTAACTTATTAATTCGCAGCTATTTACATAGATTTTACTAAGTATTACTACATGTAAGCGCAGGAAGCGCTTAGCAGGTCTGTTTAGACGAAATTGTTTTACGAATTCCGAACAAAGTCGGAAACGCTCTTGAACTTTGGAAAACCGGGACTCCTAAGGTGTTACGACTTGGAGCTTACCTGCACCGCAGGAAGGCTGAAACCGCCGGCACCAGCCGCCGCACCACGGGTAGCTGTGCCGGTAACCGCGCCGAGCGCTTCTTGGGCGGGCGGTGCATCCGGATGCGTACGGGACAGAGCGCGGTCGACCATCCCTTCAAACATTGGGATCAGAGAGTCGGCGGGGAGCGGATGATGGATGTCGGTCAAACTCTGCTCCCAGCGCTGCGGCTGCAACAGCGACATTGAGGCGTCGCGCGCGGGACTCTTTACCCCTACATAACCCAGCCATATCAACAACGTGCCGTTGTATGCGGCCATGTTGAGGATGCTCATGGTGGTAGGGTCGCCCCAGTGTTTGCCCACCCAAGAGCAGATCAAGATAAGTTCAATGACGGCAAACGAGCCAAACCCCAGGGCGATCCCGAAGCTGTGCTGGCGGCGGCTGATGCCAACGTAACGAGCGAAGAAGAGCAGAAAGAGAACCATGCCGATCTGAATGATGCGCACGCAGCGTTGCGATGTGACGATGGCTTGCATCCAGGGCGCGATATCGGACGAGTCGGTGGAGACTGAAACCACACCGGCGACCAGCAGCATGACCAGGCCCGCCCATTTGAACAGCACGGTACCCAGATCGCGCAATGTGTGAAACGCTCGAAAAACATCCACGAAGACTTCATGAATCACAGCAAAGCCGAACGCCACGCTTAGGGCGTCGCAAACCCAATAGAAGTAAAAAAAGGCGGAGTAACTGTGCCACATTGCAGGAAATACTACGGCGAAGGTGACGAGCTGAGTGAGGATGTAGCCGAAGAAAAACTTAAACTTGCGGTGCAGTCCACGTCTAAACATGATGGCAGCGATGCCCATCTGAAGAATGGGATGCGCGATCCAGAGCGCGTAATAGAGAACTTTGATTTTCTCGTTCATCTTTTCTCGCTCGTCGGCAAAGCTACCCTAACGGTTTGAACTGAAACGGCCAGACCGGTCCGGCACCGGTTCGGCCACGCTCTTCGGCTTGTGAAGTAACGTTAGCGTTTCCCAACCCGATGTTCAATGCACTCAAGTAATTGCAAGTAACGTTACCGTTGTAGGTACCGCAGCCGCAAGGTTACCTTCGTGCTAAGGTTGCCCGACGCCCAGGAAACCTTCGACCGTACAGAGACGGTACCCTTGGACGTGACAGCGCCGTGCACGTGCCTGCAAAAGCAGAGGCAGGCACGCAATAGGCGAGGAATTTGGCGAGTGATTACGCGTCGGGCGTGGAGTGGATGTAGGCCCGCATCATGCGCACTTCGTCATCTTTTTCGTTCAGATCGTGCAGCAGGATGTCACGCAGCGAAACCATGCCTACCAGGTGTCCCTCATGGCAGACAGGAAGGTGTCTGAAGTTGTGGCGCCGCATGAGGGCCAGGCAGTTTTCGAGATCTTCGTTCATGCTGATGGTGAGAGGATCGTCGGTCATGACCTCAGCCATGCAAGTGCTGCGGGGGTCGCGGCCTTCGGCCACGACTCGCTTCATTAGGTCGCGCTCCGAGAAGATGCCGACCAGTTTGCCACTGTGCAGGACGGGCACAGCTCCGATGTTATGCTCCACCATCATTCGCACGGTCTCGAGCACGGTATGGCCGAGTTCCGCCTGCAATGTGTTTTGATCCTTGATCAGATCGCAGATCCGCATTTTGACACCTCCGGGCAAACAGAATTCCGAGTTGTCTAAAAGCATCTACCGGGGCGCGAGTATATGCCGGAGAGGAGATGTAAAGAAAGAGAAAAAGGTTGGGTAGAGAAGAAATCTCGCCCGAAACAGGAGCGATCTCTAGGAACCGCCGTTTGGCTTCGCTTCACGGGCGAAGACAAAGTACGAGCAATTCCACAGAGCAGTCGGCAGGCTGCCGCGCGGGCGGGCCGTGATCACAATGTTGTAGGCATCTGAATTAGTCAGGTTCATCTCCAGAAGCGCATCCGGAGACTCGGTTCTCGCTTTCGGTTTTTGGGCCCTCGAGCCGGATTCGCTTTTTCTGGGCTCGATGACGGCGAGCCAGGCCAGAAATTCGTGCAGATCGCGAGTCTGCGGACGTCCGGGAACAGCGAAAGACAACTCCGCCTCTTGCGTCGAAAAATGCCAGGCCAGTGAAGCCGTCAGATCGACTGCTTTTTCATAGGCGCGTTCGGAAATCAGTCCGGGCCCAGGATTGTCGAAAGCAATGCATAGTTTGCGCTCGTCCTCTCGGGCGAACTCGCGCACTTTGAGCGAGCCCGATTTCGCGGTGGCTTTCCAGTCCACGTGGCGGGCCGAGTCCTCAGGCATGTATTCGCGAATGCGGTAGAGTTCAGAGCCGCGGCCGCGAACGAAGCTCTCCCACTCTCCCCGAACCAACGGCAAGACTTGCAAAACCTCCTCGGTATTCTCAATACGCGGATAAACCAGCACCTCACGAGGCAACGTCACATGCCGCGTTTTGGTGAGGAAAGCAAAAGGGAATCGCGTGGCCAGACCGAAACTGTCCTCGCGATAACGGCCACGCTGCTCGAATCGCAATTCCAGATCTGCCGATAACTCAGCCTGCGGAGGGAGAAATGGAAAGTATGCCATCCCCTGAAAGATTCCCGGAGGCGGCGGCAGCACGGTTACGCGGCGCAGACGCCGATCCGGCAGGCGCAACCACTGCTGCTCCGCCGGACGGTTAAAGGGAAACGCGAACGTAGTCGCTTCCCATTGCCATTGCTTGGCTGCCTTTTTTCGCTTCTTGCGAGTGGAAACGACTCGGATAGAGAATGACGGCAGGAACCGGCGCGGGTTGTGGACAACGATGCGTCCAGCCACCGCCCGGCCCGCGAAAACGTGCTCAGGCAATCGAACATCCAGCTCCAGCCAGCGCAGCACCCAGGCAGAAACGACTCCCGAGACCAGGATCGCCGCCAGCATGGCCGCAACCACGATATACAGAAGATTGTTGCCGGTATTGAGCGCGGCAATGCCAATCACCAACGTCACCAGGGCATACACGATTCCGGCGCGCGTCACGTCGTAATCGAAAGATTCGCGCATGCGTTCGACAGCCACGCGCCGTGCCAGGTAGGGCACGGTAACCAGTCCAACCAGAGTGGCAATGACCAGCGAGGTCGAGGCCAAAATCAATGTCGCCCACAAGTTGCCGGAGTCCCGCGACACGGTAGAGAAAAGCGCCGTCGCGAAGGCCAGTCCCAGGCCCAACAACGCGAGCAGAAATTTGACCCAGACGTCAGCGGACGCCGATTGCAGCCACTGTACCAGCCGGTTGGGCGCCGACGAGTCGGATTTCAACGGATTGGCGGAGGCCGAACCCACTTTTTTCGAGCCTAGCATTCTCTGGGGGAACGGACAATCAAGATCACCTTGCGGGTAAAGCGTTCGTAACCGACTGAAAGTTGCCCCTTTCTCCTGCGTCCCATGGGAAGCTAAAATGTGTGCGCAAGAAATCGATGCCCCACTCCCATTCCAAGAAATGGTGACCAGTGTTGAAACGATCGCGCATTTTGGTTTCCACAGGATTGCGTTTGAAGGTGCTTTGCGTGACCATTTTATGTCTCGCAGCGGCAATGTTTCTGATCTCGCATACCTCGGCTAACGAATCGGATAAAGCCGGCAACGTGACGGAGTCTCGCGTGATTGCAGAAGCCAGCGCCGGAACGAACTGGCTGCTCAACGGCCGCAACTTCGAGTCGCAACACTTCAGCCCGCTCCAACAAATCAACGATCGCAATGTTTCTGGACTCGGCCTGGCGTGGTATCTCGACATCGACAGCGGCATGGGCATCGTTTCCGAGCCGATCGTGGTGGACGGCGTGGCGTATGTGAGCGCGCCACAGTCCAAGGTGTATGCCGTTGACGCCGCTTCTGGCCAACTACTCTGGAAATTCGATCCCAAGGTGCACCTGAATCTCGCCATCAACGGTTCGTATTCCGCCCGCACCAACGGTGGTGTGGCAGTGTGGGAAGGAAGAGTGTATGTAGGCACCGGCGACTGCCGCTTGATCGCGATTAACGCCACCACCGGCAAACAAGAGTGGGAATCTCCGGTGTGCGATGCCACCCAAACCGGCATTACGAGCGCGCCGCACGTTGCCAAGGGTAAAGTCTTTATGGGCTACAACGGTTCCGACGACGGGGTGCGGGGCTCGCTGGTGGCCTTCGACGCCGCGACTGGCAGGGAAGTCTGGCGATTCTGGACTGTTCCCGGAAATCCCGCGAAGCCATTTGAGACGAAGGCTCTGGAGATGGCGGCAAAAACATGGTCAGGCTCAGACTCGTGGCGCATCGGAGGCGGCGACGTGTGGAATGCCATCACCTACGACCCGGTAACGGACTATGTAATCGTCGGCACGGCCGGCGCGGGCGTGGACTACGGCGAATTGTCGTCCATCGAACCAGAAGGAGACAAACTTTTCTCTGGTTGCATTCTCGCGGTGAAGGCCGACACTGGCGAATACGTCTGGCACTACCAAACCAGTTCTCCGGGACTGCAGACCGAGAACAATCACATCGTGATGGCGGACCTCACGATCGACGGCGAACGTCGCCACGTTGCCATGACGGTACCCAAGCATGGCTTCTACTATGTGCTGGATGCCCACACCGGAAAGCTGCTCTCGGCGAAGCCAATCGTCAAAGTGAATTGGGCGACGAGCGTCGATCTCGCGACGGGAAAAGCAGTGGAGGTCCCGGCCTCAGCCGGCGGTGGCAAGCAGTGGACAGTCCACAACTGGTGGCCCATGAGCTACAACCCCGGCACAGGGCTCGTCTACATTCCGGCTACCGATCGCAAGCCGAATACGCATGCCGCCGTCGAAACCGGAGAGTGGATGCAGCAGACTGAGGGACGCCTGATCGCTTGGGATCCGGTAACTCAATCCGAACGGTGGTCCGTCGAAGAGCAGATCGCGACGAACGGTGGAGTGCTCTCGACCGCGGGCAATCTGGTTTTTCAAGGCCAGGGCACCGGCGAGTTCGCTGCATTTGCGGCGGACACAGGGAAGAAAACGTGGTCGATTCAAACCGGGTCGGCGATCGAGTCGATTCCCGTAACTTACGCAGTGAACGGCGATCAATACGTGCTGGTACCAGTGGGATGGGGCTCAGGCTCACGCTTGTTTGCTCCGGCGTGGACCATGGCCACACCGCAATCCAAGCGTGGCCCGTCGCGCCTGCTAGCGTTCAAACTGGGCGCGGCCACTCCGTTCCCAACTCCGCCCGATGTGGTGCCGCCCGTTCCCAAGCCTCCACGACAGACTGCCTCCGCGGAAACGATCCGCGAAGGCGCTGGCCTTTATCGGAAGTTTGTTTGCGATGGCTGTCATTCTCCCGGGCTCGATGGCAGCGGCGCCTGGGTTCTGAATGGCGCCGTTCCCGATCTGCGGTACACTCCGCCGGAAGTGCACGAGCAGTGGTATGGGATTGTGCTGGCCGGCACGCATTGGGATCAGGGAATGCCGGGATTCGCCAACCCGCCAAAGTTTGCATTCCCAAATCTTCACATGAACCTGAAGCAGGCGGATGCGCTTCACGCGTATGTGATCGACGGAGCATGGAAGGCGTACAACGCCGAGCACGGCGGCTCCGCAGCAAACGCTTCGCACAAATAAAGGCTGGCCAGGCTGATAGTCAGCGAACCTTGCGTAAAGCGAAATGGAGTTTGTTTATCTCTGCGTTCTCGGCGATGTCTCTTAGCGCTCTCTGCGGTTCACGGCTTTTTCCTTCAACAATATCCACAGCCCGTTGTGACATCTAACCTTGCGCCGCCCGAAAAAAAAGCAGATCATCGCCGAAGCAAAGGAAGTAAAGAATGGTCGCGACAAAAATGCGCTAAGTTATTTAGAATCAATATTTTGGCCTCTAACTCCTTTGCTCTCAAGATTTTGCAGACACTTTTTGCGAAGCCCGCGCCAGTCGCGGGATTCAGAGGGGGTGGGGGAGGGGTACCTCTCAACTCAGGCAAAAACGGCGAAAAATTCCCGATTCGGGCACGCGTCAACAACTCCCAATGCAGTCGTTGGCAAAGTTTATTTTCGTTCAGGATTTATAGAGATTAGAGCGCTGGATCTATATCTCGTCGCCGCGCAAGACGGGACAACTTTCTCCCTACGCCAAAAGCTGCTTGGCGATTTTGCAGTACAAATCAATCGCCTCTGCCAGTTGTTGCTTGTCGATGTACTCGCCGTCAGTATGCGCCACCTGAATCGATCCCGGACCGATCAGCAGCGCCTCGCCCCAATTCGTGAGTTTGGGAATATCAGTGGTGAACGAAGCGATCATCGTTGGCAATCCGTCGACTGTGCGTAGTCGTAGGAACGGAAGCTCCAGGGGAAACGTAACCTGCACCGCATCGCCCGCAGCTGCAAAAATCTGCCGCCGCAAATCTTTCGAAGGACCAACCAGCCGGTAAAGCAAATCCGCGTGCGCATAATCCGGAATCACGTTCGGCGCGCGTCCACCTTCGATCAACCCAATGTTCAGCGTGCAAGGTCCAACCAGCGGATCGGAAGGCAGCGGCATCGCGCGCAAGCGCGTGAGCGCCGGAATCAATTTGTCAATCGCAGACTCCCCCAGCTCCGGATAAGCCGAATGCGCCATGCGTCCGGTTGCAGTCATTTCCACGCGCAGCGTGCCTTTCGATGCCAGCGCAAGCCGGTTCTCCGTAGGTTCGCCATTGACCAGAAAGCGCGAACCCTTCCCCTTCGCTGCGTACTCATTCGCGACGTGCGCGCCCAGGCTGTCGCGCTCTTCTCCCACCACAAACAGGAGCCCAACATAAATGCTCTGCTGCCGCAACCGTTCCGCAGCGGCAATCTGCGCCGCGATGATACCCTTGGCGTCGCACGAGCCGCGTCCGTAAATGCGCACCGCATCTTCCGACGATGGAATGAAAGGCGGAACTGTATCCATGTGCGTGGAAAACACCACCGCAGGATGCGGATGTTCCGGCGACGTCGCATAGACATTGAAGCGTTCGCCCTCGACCGGCATCTTCTGCGTCTGATAGCCGAGGCGGCAAAGTTCTCCGTAAAGGTAGTTCGCGGCCGCGGCTTCGTTGCCCGTGATGGACTCGATGTCCACCAATTGCCGAGTCAGCGTAACGGCATCCATGAAGGAGAGAATAGCAGAGAGCGAATCGACGTCTGAGGTCAGGCCTCAGACGTTGGACTTCGGACCTTAGACCTAACATTGAAGACCTAACGCCTAAGACCCCGCTCGATTTCTGTTCTCACGTTCTTCGCGTGTAATCTGAGTCGTGCTTTCTTCGAACTCCTCTATCCATTCACTGTTTCTCGACGGTCCTGCTGGACGCCTGGAAGCGCTGCTCAACGCTGGCGCGGCGAACGCCACCCACGCTGCGTTAGTCTGCCATCCCCACCCTCTGTTTGGCGGAACGCTGCACAACAAGGTTGTGTTCCATACGATGAAAGCGTTGAACGGTTTTGGATTTCCCGCGTTGCGCTTCAATTTCCGCGGAGCCGGATTGAGCCAGGGCGAACACGACCAAGGCAGCGGAGAAGTCGACGATGTCCGCGCCGCGCTCGACTGGCTCGATGCCGAGTATCATCTGCCGTTGCTGTTGGCGGGATTCTCTTTTGGTGCCGCGGTCGGACTGCGCGCCGCGTGCGCAGACGCTCGAGTTCGTGCGGCGATTGGTGTAGGAACGCCGGTCGTTCCAGTCGCCGAGGCAACCGAAGAGCCGCGAGTGTATGCACTCGACTTCCTCGAGAAGTGCACGAAGCCGAAATTGTTTGTCAGCGGAGCCCGCGACCGGTTCGGTCCTCGAGCCAAATTGGAAGCATTGGTCGCCTCGGTCCCCGAACCAAAGAAGCTGGTTCTGATCGAAGGCGCCGATCATTTCTTCGAAGGACGTTTGCGCGAGTTGCGCGAAGCGATCGAAGCATGGGTGAAGGAGCGAGTGATTTCATGATTCACAGTTGATCGCCCGATTTTCTCAGCGCCCTCCGCGCTTCCTCTGCGTAGCGCGGGGTTAAAAGCTTTTACCGCAGAGATCGCGAAGGACTTCTTGAGATCGCTGAGAAAACGATCCTGACTCTATTCGCCGAAGCAGTGCTTATAATCTTGCGCATGCCTGATTCCGGTGAGATGCGCCAACGCGCGCGCAAAATCTTCCAGCATGCTTTGGCGGAAGCGTCCATCGCCCGAGGCTTTGCTCGCCACGTGCATTGCGAGCGCGGCCTGTTGCGTGTCTGTGAAGATATTTACGACCTACACTCGTATTCACAAGTGCTGGTTATCTCGATTGGCAAAGCTGGACACACTATGGTCGAGGCTCTGTCGAACCAGGTAGGAGCCTCGCTACAAGGAATCGTGGCCAGTTCGGTGCAGCCCGCGACGCAAGTGCGCGGGTTCCGGTATTTTCGCGGAGGACATCCCACGCCGAATCCGGAATCGATTCAAGCGGCAAGCGCAATGTTGCGCGCGCTGGATGCGCTGCCGCCCTCCGCACTGGTCATCTTCCTGCTCAGCGGCGGAGGATCATCGATCGTGGAGAAGCCCATTGACGACGAGATTTCACTCGAAGATCTCATCGCGACGTATCGCGCTCTGGTTCTCTCCGGAGCGCCGATCGCGGAGATCAACACGGTGCGCAAACATCTTTCTGCGGTGAAAGGCGGAAGACTGGCGCAAGCCGCATCTCGGGCGCAGCAGGTATCGCTGCTCGTGTCCGACGTTCCCGACAACACTCCCGACGCGCTCGCTTCCGGCCCAACAATGCCTGATTCCACGACTGTCGAGGATTGCTATCGCATCGCTGAGAAATACGAATTGCTGAAACGATTTCCGCCATCGACGCGCGAATTATTTGAACGCCACGCGCTCGAAGAGACCCCGAAGTCCGACGATCCGGCGTTTCATCGCGCGCGCTGGTGGCCCGTGCTGACCAACCAGACGGCGATTGAAGAGGCTAATGTGGCCGCGGAACGCGCCGGCTTCATCGCGCACGTGGACAACGCCTGTGACGATTGGGACTACGAGAAAGCTGCCGTCTACTTACTACAGAGAGTGCGCGAGTTGAGAAAACAATTCTCGCCCGTGTGCCTGATTTCCGGTGGAGAAGTTACAGTCAAAGTCACCAACGGCGGAATCGGTGGGCGGAATCAGCAGTTCGCGCTTGCGTGCGCCGAAAAGATTGCCGGAGAGCACATCACAGTGCTCAGCGCGGGAACCGACGGTGTGGATGGAAACAGTCCTGCAGCCGGAGCGATTGCCGACGGCACGACTCTCGAGCGAGCGCGAGATCGCGGACTGAAGGCGCGCGCTGCGCTTGGCAAGTTCGACGCCTATCCGTTCTTTACTGCGCTGGGAGATGCAATTGAAACTGGCCCTACGGGGAACAATCTGCGCGATTTGAGAATTCTGCTGGCGTACTAAACTGCAAGCGCCCTTGCGGGACAGCCGAGGCGGCTGTCCCGCACGCGGGCATTTGCGAGAAAATGCTATGCGGTCTTCTGCAGTTTCTCTGGTTGCGCCATCTTTTTCATGGCTTCGTCCATATTGCGCTTCATTTCATCCGCGGACATGTCTTTGGTGTGAGTGGCGATCGACCACTTGTGTCCGAAGGGATCCTTGAGCTTGCCGTAGCGGTCGCCCCAGAACTGGTCTGTGACCGGCATTTCGACCTGGGCTCCAGCTTTCACGGCCCGGTCAAAAGCTGCGTCGACGCCTTCGACGTAGATGTGCAGACCCATGCCTGCGCCACCGCTGGCTTGAGGCGAGAGAACTCCGTGCTCAGGGAACTCGTCGGACAGCATGATGATGGAGTCGCCAATCTTTAACTCGGCGTGCATGACTTTGCCATCCGGCCCTTTTGCGACGCCGCCCCGTTCTTGCGCGCCGAACGCCTGTTTGTAGAATTCGATGGCGCGGGCTGCGTCCTTGACTGTGAGATATGGAGTGAGAGTGTGATAGCCCTCGGGAATTGGTTTTACGGCCATAACAACCTCCTAGGGGAAATTTCGAGAAGGTCAGTTTACAACAAGACCCGAGGAAGGATTGTGAAAAGACAATTACACGAGGAGCACAGAGGGTCCAAGTCCATCAGAAGAATCTGGTTACGCCTTCTTCCATCACAACCACGCGGTCTTCTACCCCGGCGGAGCGAGCTTCCTCATCGAGCAACTGCAAGGGTTCATCGACCGGCTCATGGGACAGGCGGAAAGTGCCGTAGTGCATAGGGACCATCCAGCGTGACTTGAGATCGAGGAAGGCGCGCATGGCATCGGCGGGATTGGTGTGGACGTTGCGGAACTGCGGCGGATTGTAAGCGCCGATTGGCAGTAGTGCGAGCTCTGGAGCCAAACGGCGCCCAATCTCGCTGAAGCCTGAGAAGTAAGCGGTATCGCCTGCGTGGTAAACAGAATGTTTACCAGTCTTCAAAACAAAGCCGCCATAGCCGCGGTGCGAATCTTTCAGAACGCGAGCGCCCCAGTGGCGTGAAGGCACGTGGGTGATCGACAAATTGCCGTGGCGCGAAGTCTTCCACCAATCGAGTTCAATAATCTCTGAAAACCCAAGATCAGAGATCAGATCGGAAACATGAGCGGGAATGATGATCGCCGGTGCGACGCCGCGCGTACGCAGATTGTTTTGCACGATGGCTCGCAACGACGGACGATGCAGGTGATCGAAGTGAGCGTGCGAAACCAGTACCACATCGATAGCCGGAAGATCGGCGATGCGCAGCCCGGGTCGGCGCAGGCGCTTCAGCACGAAGAGCCAGCGCGCGAAGTTGGGATCGATGACGACGCTCTGGCCCCCGATTTGTACAAAGAAACTGGCGTGGCCAATAAAGGTGACTGCGAGCTCTCCGTTGGTGGCAAGTCGCGGCTTGTGAGTTTCACCGTGGCGTGGAGTTACGGCGGAACGACGCACCAAACGTCCGAACTGGGTGGCGCGCTTGCGAAGGGCCGGATTGCGAAGTGTTTGCTTAATCATTCTGCTACTGAGCCTGGGGGGCTGGATCGGAAGCAGCCTGCACTCATCATACTAATCCTGATCGCCCGCCGAAGCAGAATAATAAAAGCGCGGCGATCAACTTTATTTAGACGCCGTTAATATTAGATGAAGAGGATAAAATGCGGGCTGCTTAAGTTTCCAGCCCGATAACGATAGTAATAGGCGAACACCGTATCTGCGGGCGAGATGAAATCTATTAATGCTAGGTGATGCTTGACCTTCATCGAGTTGGTCATATCTAATCCAAAAGCGTCTTTTGCGTTGTTTCTTCAGAAAGAAGGAGAAGTCCTCATGCGAGTTGCGTTCTTGGGGTTGGGAATCATGGGTCAGGCCATGGCAACGAACCTGGTCAAGGCGGGGCACGAAGTCACGGTGTGGAACCGAACGCCGGGCAAACTGGTGGAAGGCGCAGGTGTCGCTCCCACTCCCGCGGCTGCGGCCCAAGGCGCCGAAGTTGTGTGGATGTGCGTATCCGATACGGATGCGGTCGAGCGTGTGGTCTTCGGGGCGGATGGCTTGGAGGCGTCGCTCACGGAAGGCATGATCATTGCGGACTCGAGCACAATTTCCCCGTCGGCCACGCTGAAGTTCGCGGAACGGGTGGCGGCGAAAGGCGTTCCCTGGGTGGATGCGCCGATGACGGGATCGAAGATCGGCGCGCGTGACGGGACGCTGGTGTTCATTGTTGGCGGCGACGAGGCCACGATCGAACGGCTCAAGCCACTGTTTGCGGCGATGGGGAAAAAGATTTTCCGCATGGGCGAGACGGGCAAAGGACAGGCGACCAAGCTCGCCATGAATTTGCAGATCGCGCTGATTTACGAAGGATTCGCCGAGGCGCTGACCCTTGCCACCAAGCTCGGCGTGGAGCCACAACAGCTGCTGTCGCTGATTGAGGCTACGATGGTGCGGTCGGGCGTGGTGGATTACAAAGGGCCCTTCGTTCTGCAGCGCGACTTCACGCCAAACTTTCCGCTGCGGCTAATGCACAAGGATATCCGGCTAACGCTGGAGGCTGCGAAGGAAGCGCGGGTGAAGCTGCCGGCTTTGGAAACCGTCGAAGAGATTTATGAAATGGCGTCGGAAGAGGGGAACCAGGACCTCGACTATGCCGCGACGCTGACGCTGCTGGAGAAGTGGGCGGGTGTCCAGGTGAAGGGGAACGCCGCGTAGGGCAGTTCTCAGGCAGTCACAGCTTGAATCGCAAGGTTACTACCTTAGCTCTATTGCACGAGGCCCAGGAAAGCTTGAAAATTTAGTATGCAGAAAGGAAGTACAGTGTCGTGCCGGTGATTCGAACTTGTAAAGTATGTGGACGGAAGAACCGCATCCCTGCGGGACATCTCTCTGACACAGGACGTTGCGGTGCCTGTAAGGCAGCACTCCCGCCCATGGATGAGCCACTGGAAGTTGACCCGGAGCTTTTTACTGAAGTTGTCCACAATGCGCACGTTCCAGTATTAGTCGATTTCTGGGCCGACTGGTGCGGACCGTGCCGCGTGGCCGCGCCCGAGGTTGCGCGTGCCGCCGCAGATATGGCTGGACAAGCGATTGTCCTTAAGGTCGATACTGAACGTTACCCCGCTCTGGCAGCTCGCTTCAATGTGCGCGGCATTCCAAACTTTATGGTCTTCTATTCTGGACAACCAGTCGCGCAACAGGCGGGTGTAATGAACTACCAGCAGATTGAGGATTGGGTGAAATCTGCGCGATCAGCCCCGGCAGCCTGAACAGTCCTCGCCAGGCCTCGCAGAACGCGGCGAATCAAAAAGCCAAACAATGGCGTAAACCCAGCCTGAGATTACCCAATCATTACCGCCGTAATCCCCGCAAATCCCTCTATTACACAAGTATTACAGTCACCTGATGCTTTCTCTTGGTACGGTAAAGGACAGGGTTGATCGAACTCAAACGACCACGAAATGGGGCCTTATTTGGATATGGAACTGCGGGATTTGGAAAAACCACAAGCGGCAAGAGATGAAGTGAACTGGATCACGGCGAGTTTTATGGCCGCGTTTCACGTTGGCGCCATTGCCGCGCTCTTCGTTTTCACCTGGAAGGCGTTCTTTGTCGCGATGTTGCTGTGGTGGGTGTCGGGAAGCTTGGGCATTGGGATGAGTTATCACCGGTTGCTGACCCACCGCGGTTATAAGACTCCGAAGTGGGTGGAATATTTTCTGACCATCTGTGCCACGCTGGCTCTAGAAGGCGGGCCGATTTTCTGGGTCGCCACGCACCGCATTCATCATCAATATTCCGATCTGGACGGCGACCCGCATTCGCCAATCGACGGCAAGTGGTGGGCGCACATGGGATGGATTCTCATGGGCAAATCGATGCACCATGACACGACCACGCTGGCGCGCTACGTCCCCGACCTCGCGAAAGATAAGTTTCACGTCTGGATCACGAAATATCATTACGTTCCCATGGTTGTGCTGGGAGTGATTCTGCTGGCGCTTGGAGGACTGCCGTTCCTGATGTGGGGAATTTTCATGCGCACCGTGGTGGGATTGCACGCGACGTGGCTAGTGAATTCGGCGACGCATTCGTGGGGAACGCGACGGTTTGCGACTCGCGATCTTTCGACCAACAGTTGGTGGGTGGCGCTGCTGACGTTCGGCGAAGGCTGGCACAACAATCATCATGCGCATCCGACAGCGGCGCAGCATGGATTCAAGTGGTACGAAGTCGACATGAACTGGTACGGAATCTGGATGCTGAAAACGCTGGGCTTGGCCTGGGACATTAAGCGGGTGAAGCTGGCCGAAGTCGAACGCGGTCTGGTGCCGACTCCGAACGGGCGGCTGATCACTGCGGCGTTGCCGGAAGTCTCGGTCGCCGGCGACTAGGTCGAACAACATCATTCCAATCACCCTGGCTATAACGGCCGGGGCTTTTTCGTGCGCGGCGTGGCACTGATGTGGTCGGGCTACACCCGGATAATCATGACTTCGGTCGACTTGATCAAGGCGGCTGCGGTTTGTCCCTTCTTCAATTGCATTTCACGCACGGCTCCCGATGTAATCAGCGAGGTGATGAGCTGTCCGCCCACCGACAGCGTAATCTGGGCTACTAGCCCGCTGACGCGGACCTCGACGATGCGTCCCACGAGTTGGTTGCGGCCGCTGATGCGTTGGTAGGTGACGCGGCGCTCGCCCTCGTTATGGCCTCGCGTGCGGTAGAGCAGGCGATCGATTTCTCCCTGCGGGATGCGGTAGTGGCCGCCGGGCGTTTTCACTGCACGCAGTTTCCGGTGGTAAATCCACTGCTTTATGGTGGGATAACTGATCTGCAATTGCACGGCGGCGTCCCGAGGACGGAGCAAGGACTCGCGCGATTCGGCATGGCTAGTTTGGTTTTTGCCCATGGCTCTGATTCCTCCGAAGCGATACTGCGTTAGAACGGAAAGCGGATCGACAGGGTCTTCGCGTGATTGAATTGGTGGAAATGTGTGACCGCGATCTGCTCGCCGCCACCGATACTCATCCCCAGCCGCCTCCACAGGTGAAAACGACCCGCCACCAGACCGGGAGAAAGGAAAACCTGTTTGTCTCCCAACAACGATCCGTTCGGCCAGAAGGTCGCGTTGACTTCCACTTCAGGCCACAACTTGCGCAACACGCGATACTGAAATGCTGTGTTGTACGCCACGGGCGTGCCGCTTTTCTGGCGACCTCCGGTAGGGATTGTCCAGCCAATCGTGCTTTGAAAAGCGAGCTTTCGGAAGCCCTTGCCGAAGGCAATCGTAGGCGTGATCGAGGCGTAGCTGCTGGCAAAGCGGCCATAGGGAATGCTGCCGGCGAGAAATCCGGTTACGATGTAATTGCCTTGCTCCTCATTGGCGGCCAAGAACCGGTATTTCAAAGTCAAGGGAACGTTACTGAAACCGTCGGGGCCCTTCACGGGTACTTGATAAGGAGGTACGCCGAGGATGATTTCCGTATGCTCCGTCGGAATTAGTTCTAGACCCTTGCCTCCGAAATAATTCAGGCTGTCGCCGGCGGCGATCGGCGTCCAGGTCGTGTCGGTGCGGAACTCTTCTTCCAGGCGTGGAGTGGTAGTAAACAACGGAGTGATCCAGTGGGGCTGTTCAGCCTGGGTTTTGGTGACGCGGGGAAACCAGTTGGCAAAATAGCCGCCGGCGGACTCCTGGGCGGTTACTGTGGCAACCGCCAAGGCCAAAGTCACTAGAACAAGCGCTGCGTAATTGGGTAACCCTTTCAATGAACCACCCCCGGCATTTCTGTCGATCCAAGCAATACTGAAAATCGTACATATACGACAGATATGTAGATAATAACAATACGATATTATGCGATGCAATGGAAAGCGATAGGATGCGAAAGCTTTCAAGCACTAAGATCGCTGAGGGCCTTCGCCGAGATCGCAGAGAAACGCCCTAGCCTTAAGGCACTGACTTTATTCTGCGACCGATCGGGTATCGCGCCTGCGTACAAACGTTGCGGTCGACGCGGTAGAATCAGTGCGAATCGGCACCATGCGTATCTCGAGCCGTCGCGGAACTATCGTTTTCTTCCTCTGCCTGGGCATTGGCCTGGTGGCGCTGGCTATTGCTCTGAACGTGGGCTGGATCATCCTTAACTGGCGCGAGGGGGTGCTGCTGTTTTTCGGCATCATCTTTTTCGCATTGATCATTGCGGGCATGGTGGTGAATACGATTTTTTTGGTGCGGGAAGTGCGCCGCAGCGAGCAGCACGACAGCTTCATCAACGCGGTTACCCATGAGTTGAAGACGCCAGTGGCTTCGATCCGGCTGCACCTGGAGACTTTGCTGCGCCGCGAAGTGGCGGAACACCAGCGGCAGGAGTTTTACCGGTTGATGCTCAGCGATACCGACCGATTGACCGAAACTGTGGAGCAGGTGCTTCGCGCCGGCCGGGCGGGTGACAAGAAGACAGGCCGGGAAAAAACCGACGTTGATTTCGGCCAACTGGTGCGCGACTGCATGGACGCCACTCGATCGCGGCATCACCTGCAACCGGAGGCGCTGCGCTACCAGCAGGCATCGAGCAACGGGAATGAACTGCGTGTGCGGGGTAACGCCGAAGATCTGCGAACCGCGGTTTCCAATGTCCTCGACAATGCGGTGAAGTACTCCGGGGAGCATGTGGACGTTCGGGTGCAACTGGAAACGCCGGACGAAAGACGCATCGTGCTGCGCGTGCAGGATCAGGGCGTGGGGATTGCTCCTGATGATGTGAAGCGAATCTTCCGACGCTTCTATCGCGTTACGCACCGTTCTCTGGCGCACGTGAAGGGGACCGGGCTGGGCCTATTTATCGTGAAGGCGATTGCGAAAAAGCACGGAGGCAAGGTGTTTGCCGAAAGCGAGGGAGAGGGGCAGGGAACTACCATCGTGCTCGAACTGCCGAGGTGGGAGGAATGAGCCGCGTTCTGGTAGTGGAAGATGAGGCACATCTGGCGCAGGGTTTGCGCTTTAATCTCGAAGCCGAAGGGTATGCCGCGGAAGTTGTCGGAGATGGGGAGGCGGCTACCGATCGGTTGCTGGAGAAGAAAGAGAATTTTGATGCCGTGGTACTCGACATTATGCTTCCGGGGAAGGATGGGTTTAGTGTGGTTTCGGAATTGCGTGCTGCGCGAAATTATGTGCCGGTGCTCATGCTGACGGCGCGAGGAAGGCCGGAAGATGTGCTAAAGGGCTTCGCCTCGGGGGCAGACGACTATCTGGCGAAGCCGTTTGATCTTTCGATCCTGCTGGCGCGATTGCAGGGACTGCTGCGGCGGAGCCAGTGGCTGCGCGGAGGACAGGCGAAAGGAGAGCGGACAGCCGATTCCGGGGAAGATTTCGGAACGTTTTCGTTCGACGGGAAGACGATCGACTTTGGTGGTTTAGAACTGCGGTCCGGGGACACGACGATCCATCTGACGGTGATGGAGTCGGAACTCTTGCGACACCTGGTGCGCAATGATGGGCACATCGTTTCTCGTAAACAGATTCTTGAAGAGGTTTGGGGGCTGCACGAAGATACCGACACGCGCGCCATCGATAATTTTGTGGTGCGGTTGCGGCGCTACATTGAAGATGATCCTGGTAATCCGCGACATTTGCTGACTGTGCGCGGAGTCGGGTATCGATTCCTGGCCCGGCCTGAAAAGGGCTGAGAAGACTACATTCGCAAATCGCAGCGGCGCTACGCCGCCCGGCAGAGTTCGGCCAGCAGCGTTTCCCGACGCTGCAGCGCGATACCGTCAAGCCGGCGCAAAACCAACAGATAAAGTGGAATTGAAAACGCTGCGAGGATGAGAAACAGCAGCGTGGCGATCCATAGATTCCGGTACAGCCGGGCGATGGCGAAGGCCGCGATACCGAGCCCTACAGTCACGATCTGTACGCCAAAGCTTGCGAGTACTGTGGTCTGCGAGACGTTCTGCCGGCCGAAGGTGGAAAAGTCCCGCTTCTTGGGTGCGTAGATGGAGAGCAAGTTTCCTGCAGTGAAGTTCAAGGGCGCGGCGAACAGAAGCCCAGCCAGAGTCGCAACCGAAACCGCGAGATGAGGCGCGCCGTAAAGGTATGAAACTGCGATCCAGGCAAAGGCGGTGTTCAAGACGAGGATGGCGGCATGCGTCAGGTTTTTGGCCAGCACGACTTGGCGGAAAGTGACCGGCGACGCGTAGAAAAACTGGATACCACTGGAATCGGCGCCGAAACTGTTAAACACCAGGTTGGTGAGGATAAGAAGCGCGTAGGCAGCCGCCCCGGGCAACGCCATGTCGGGCGTGCGACTGAAGGAACTGGAGTGACGTAGAGAACTCATCGGCCCCAGGCGGAAAATCACAAGCATGAAAATCGGCATGATTAACGTAAGGAGCATGGGGCCGCTGCGCGCCAGGTAGCGCATTTCCTTTTCGAACACGGCCGCGACCGACTGCGAAAAACCTGGCAGGTTCCATCCCACCTGCAGACCCTGTGGGTGCGAGGCCGCGGGACGAACTGCCGCCTCGCTGAGATTCTCACCGCCAAACTGGGCGCGCAGGCGGAGGTGTAGCAGTGTTCCGACGATCAGCGTCAGCGCCCAAAGAAAAAGCAGGGAAGCGAAGCCGCGCAGAAGTTGCAGATGGGCAGTCTCTGCGATGGCACTGGCAGCGAGGCCGGGCGGCAACACGGCCTGAACCTGGGCTGCGATCTGCGCTGCGCGGCTCAACTCGGGGTGCGGGGCTCTTCCGAGGCGTCCCATCATCGGTCCGATCAATTGAAAGCCGAGCATCGCGAGGATGAAGAGGACGCCCATGATTTCGCGGGTGCGGCGCTGCGCGAGCCAGCGCTCCAGCCAGGCGAAGACCGTCTGCATCAGGACGAGGTTGAAAAGTGCGAAGGTTAGTAGGACTAACAGCGTCCAAGGGAACAGCAGAGGGCGTGCAACACTAACACCCAGCAAGACCCCCACCAATCCCAGAGTGCCGAGTGCGCTGGCGGGATCGAAATAACTGTAGGCCAAACGGATCAGAAAATACGAACGGTAGGTGAGAGGGAAGCGGAGTAACTCCGCCGAGTCGGGATTGTTGGTGAAGGCGGTCGCCATCACGGGAAAGAGTTGCCAAAAGAAAAAGATTGGCCACAAGAGAAGTGCGAGATATTCAGAGTTATTTTCCGAGAGAAAATACCAGGCAGAGACGGCCGCGATGGTGAAGCCGACGATTCCGGCGAGGGTGAAGGCGGCGGTGACTACGATGCGCGACGCCAGTTCCGTTTTGCCGCGTTGGCTGCGCAGTCCGTTGAGGAACATGCGCCAGCGCAGGTCGGCGATTGCGGTGAGTTGGGCGGAAACTTCGGGGCGCGTCATTGGCTGTGGCTCAATTCTCGCATAGACAAGTTGATCAACGTGCATCGAGGATAAGGCATTGAAGCTACGTGTCTTTCTCGTGATCTTGTGCGCAGACGCCGGCGTCCAAGCAACCCGTCGGTTCCCTGCGGTGATCGCAATCCCTGGTGGGAGTAATGTCGCTCACGGTAACGCGGCGACCTGCGGTTAGAGAGTTTAGAGTGGTTCTGGGAGGCACGTGAAAGCGATGGCATCCGAAGGAGTTCCGTTACTGGACACGGTTACGCATCCATTTGCAAGCGCGTTGAATTTGCCTTCGGCTGTCACCATACTAAGTTGAGCCGCGTGTTCACCCTTGAAGGCCACACTTATAAGGTTTGCTGCGATTGCGGCGAGCACTTCGACTATTCACTGCGATCCATGTCGATCGTGCCTCGCCACAAACTGTTCCCAACTCGAAGACGACTGCGGGCGCGACGTATCTACCAGTGAAGAAGAATCCGACGCGGCCAAACGCTCTGCTGATAAGAATCTTCTACTAGCCGGCTATCCCAGCCACGAAAGCTCCTGCTCGGTGCGGTGCGTTCCACCAACGATACGCAGAAAGAGTTGTTCCAGCGTAAGTTTCTCTCCGGAGGGCCCAGCGCCATTGCCTGATGCGGCGGGCGTCTGGGCGTCGACGCCCGCGCGCAGTTCCTCGAGCGAGCCCTGTGCCACCAGCCGGCCTTGATGAATGATAGCGACATGACTGCAGAGGCGCTCCACGATTTCGAGCACGTGCGAGGTGAGGAAAATCGTGGCACCGCGAGCAATCATGCCTTGCAGCATAGACTTCAGCGTGCCAGCGGCGATCGCGTCAACGCCTTCGAAAGGCTCGTCGAGAAACAGCACCTTGGGGCCATGAATCACAGCGGCGGCGAGAGCCAGTTTCTTCTGCATGCCGTGGGAGTAGTCGGTGACGAGTTTTTTCTGTTGGTCGGCGAGTTGCATGAAGTCGAGCAACTCGGCGGCGCGTTTGGCCGCGGTCACGCGATCGAGGCCATACATGCGTCCGGCGAAGCTGAGGAATTCCGCGCCGGTCAGGCGTCCAAACAACGCCATGCCTTCAGGTACGACGCCGATCTGGCGTTTCACTTCCACCGGATGGGTGTTGAGGTCGATGCCCAGGATTTCGATTCGTCCCGAACTGGGTGCGAGCAGCCCGGTGAGCATCTTGATGGTGGTGGACTTCCCCGCGCCGTTCGGGCCGAGAAAGCCGAAGAATTGTCCGGGAGCGACGCGCAGGTTGACGCCGTCTACGGCCACGAGTTCTCCGAAACGGCGGGTTAGGCCTTGGGTGGAGATGGTGGGTGCGAGGTCCATCCGTTTTCTGAGCCTAGCACAGGCGCGGAAACTCTGTGCAAGGGCATCGGTTCGTGAGCGACGCAGGCCGCTGGCGGAGAGTCCTAGATGCTACACGCGAGATCCCTTCGACTTCGCTCAGGGCCGGCTCTTTCCTCCGCCTGAAAAGCGGCTCCAGGATGACGCCACGATCGAAACTTGCGTCACGACTGTTTTGGCTGTTCTTTTTTTTCGGGCTGCTTTTTCTGCGTCTTCGGTCCAGGGCGGGACGATACCAACGAAGCGGGCGTAGGCGATTGACTGTCCGAGATGTTCGGCGGCGTGGCGGACGATGAACAACAGAACGCCGCGCTCGGTGCTCTTCCCACCGAACCAGTCCATGCTCTTGTCGAGGTCGGCGTCGGGCATGGCTGTGATCGCTTTTTTGGCGTGGGCGAATGAATCCTTCAGCGTGGCGATGACTTTTGTTTTGTCGGTCGTCGACTTTTCCAGACTTCTCACCTCGATGCCTGTGGGAGGAGGCGTGCCCACGAGTTTGTACAGGTTGTAGTTCGCGGCGCAAACGTGAAGGAAGACTTCGGCGAAGGAGCGCACGTCAGGCGCGGGACGCCAGGTGTACTTGTCGGCGGGAATCGCTTCGGCGAGACGCGTGAACTTGTCTTCTTGAATGATGACTTCGGCCAGCACTTCAGAGCGGTAGCCCCTAACGCCGGGAGTGCCCTCTTTGTAGGGATTGATTTGCGCGGCAGCTCGCACCGCGCCGGCGGCGAACAGAAAAAAACAAAATGCCGAGAGAATGCGTTTCATCGAGAGTCTCCTTTACGAGCCCGCCATTTTAGCGGGTCAGAGAGGTGTGTCTTGAGCAAAAATCACAAATGCACAAGCAAGGCGGTTCAGCGAAATCGCGTGGTGCGCCAGAGTGCGATTCCGCAAGTTGCCAGCAGGGCGAGCATGGCGATCGAAAGCGCGGCGGCCCAACTCCAGGCGATGTCGATGTGGGGAAATCTCGCCATTACGGCAAGCACCGCGAATGTTCCTGTGGCGACGACGATGAGCAGCCAATCTAGGGAAGTTCTGCCGCTGGGACGGGCTGGGAACGGTTCACCCGCGTCCTCGCCTTCCAACATCTCTCGCCCTTTCATTTCTCTGCCTTCCATGCCGGCGCGAACATATTCGCGTTCGACGCCGTAGCGTTGGCCTTCGCGATGGGCCGCATCTTGCCAGCAAGAGTGCTCGCGCTCGGTTGCGGACGACAGGGCGATGGCGACCGCGCCTAACGCCATGAGCAGCGATCCTCCGGCGACTTGCGCGTAGACAGCTTGGCCTGCCCCGTGCAGTTCATGAAAAACCAGGATGCCCCACAGCAGTCCCCACAGTTGGTTGGTGTTGGAGAGGGGAATGCCGCGGCAGATGCCGACGTACTTGGTGGCGTATTGCTGGAATAAATCTCCGATCACCCAGACGAACCCGCCCAGCATCAGCCAGAACAGGACCGTGCGCGCGCCGATGAGTTCGTGCCAGAGCGGGGTCGCGCCGCGATATGTCACCGCTAGTATCGTCATGGTCGCGAGTTCTCCCACAGTGAAAAACGTAATGAAGGAAAGAGGATTCATGCCGGTGAGGTAGGCTTTGCGATAGGGAATGTACATTGTCCCCCACAGAATGCCGGCACCGAGCGCCGCGAATACGCCGAGCGCGGCCTTGCCCGGCGCGGCCTGATGGGAAGAAGCAATGGCCAGGAGCGTGGCTCCTCCGAACATGCAGACTGCGCCGCCTAAGACCCCAAGCCAGCGCCTCCATCCCGCGTAGTGCAGTTCGTTGAAGAGTAGGAATCCCCAGAAGATGCCGAGCAGGCTGTTGGTGTTCCACAGTGGGAAGGCGATGCTGAGGCCGACATTGCGGATGGCGTGGATCGTGAGAGTGTTGGCTACGGCCCACATGCATCCGGCGAGCACGGCCCACACGATCAAGTGCGGTGCCTGGCGCACGTCATTGCGAACGTGCGACGTGCCGCGAACAAACGCAGGGACGCTCCAGCGGGCCAGAAAGACTCCGAACACCATGATCAGGGAGACGGTGATGGGAGAGATCTCTGGATTGACGAGTTTGATGGGAGCTTCGGCGCCGCCCAGCCACGCTCCGGCGGCGAAGCCGCAGAAAATGCCCAGTGCTTGCAGCGAACGCAAGCGGGTCGCGTGCATAGGACCCGGAACGGTGGGTGCTGCGGCCTGCATGCTAGCGGAAGATGGCTTCAACGGAGCTTGTCCAGGAGGAAGAAACCGCCAGCCAGAACGCTGAGCGGGATCCAGAAGTGGAGGTCGGTTGCGATCGCGCGAAACAGGTTTAGCGGGGGAGTCGGTTGGGTTGGGGGTGACATCGCCACCTCAGAATAATTTGCTGGACTTCGGGTGTCATCTTAGGGATAGGCGAGGCGCGAGTCAACCGCGCGCAGATTTTTTTGGAGATCGCAGACCTCGTGGGAATTGCTTCGGTCCTTCGGCGCCAAGCGGCAGCGCCTCCAGGGCGACAAGGGGATTAGAGCAATTGATCGGCTTGTGCTCGTGATGCGGATGCCCGGGCGAGACGCTCCCGATACAGCCGCGGGGCGCCAGCGCTACTAAGAAAACGGCGCTGGCGCTACGCAAACAAAACGCCCCGGCTTTTGGCCGGGGCGGGTGGCAGATCGGACAGCGATTTAAAACAGGTTCCAGAGGAACTGGTTGTAGACCTCGTGATGGAACTGGACTTCTTGTGCTTTGATGAAGGTTCCTAGTGAGCGGGGGCAACGGTCGGCGGACGCCTGCTTCAGGTCCGCGTAACGGCCCTTGACGTCTTCCCCGAGCAAAGTGCTGGTCCACTCGGCTTTGCGGAAGTTGTCGAGCGCGTCGTAGATGTTGTCGGGCAGGTAGCGCTCGGCCTGGCGCAGGTTCTTGATCTTGGCCGTAGTGCCTTCCAATCCGGTCTTGAAGATCCCCAGCAGGACCAGGTAAGGATTGGCGTCGGGCGCTACTGCGCGCACTTCCGTGCGCATGCTGCGCTCGTTGCCGATCGGAATGCGAATCATTGCGCCGCGATCCACGGCAGACGCCTTGAGTTGGTTCGGCGCCTCAAAGTGCGGATCGAGGCGGCGATAGGCATTGACGCTGGAGTTGAAGATCAGGCAGAGGTCGTTGCCGTGAGTAAGAATGCGGTCGAGGAACTCATACCCAAACTTGCTGAGGTTCTCCTCGCCTTTGGGGTCCCAGAACAAGTTCTTGCCGTTCGTGCTCACGGAAACGTTCGTGTGCATGCCGCTGCCGTTGACGCCGACCACCGGCTTCGGCAGAAATGACGCGGTCAGGCCCATGTTGGTTGCGACCTGGCGGCAGATCAGCTTGTAGAGTTGAATCTGGTCCGCGGCGCCGACGACCTCGCCATAGCCGTAGTTGATTTCAAACTGCGACGGGGCGACTTCGGGATGATCCTTTTCGTTCTGAAAGCCCATGGCGCGCTGGACTTCCGCCGTCGTGTCAATGAAGGTGCGAAGAGGATCGCCGGGCAGGGAATGATAGTAGCCGCCGGTGTTGACATAGTCGAACTTGCCGGTTTCGTGATAGTGCCGCTCGGCGTCGGGCCCCTTGAACAGGAAGCCCTCGATTTCATTGGCGGCATTGAGGGTGTATCCCTTTTTTTTGTGAAGATCGTCGGCGTAATTTTTGAGCACGCCGCGAATGTCGCCGGGGTAGGACGTCCCACCCTTGTCGATGACTTCGCCGAAGACCAAGACCTTGCCGGAACCGAAGACATCAGCCGGAGCCCAGTAGAACGAGCCCCAATCGATGCCCAGGCGAAGATCGCTTTCCCGCTGAGCGGTGAAGCCGCGGATGGAGGAACCGTCGAAGGTCAGGTTGTCCCAGCTCTTGAGGAGGAACTTCTTGTCGTAGTCGAGCATGTGCAACCGGCCTTCAAGATCGCTGAAGAGCACGGTCACGGCTTTGATCCGCTTCTCGTCGGTTAGATACTTGATGCGATCCTCTTGGACCTTGTGGGCTGCGGCGCGGTTCTTGCGCTGCTCCTTCGCCTTAAGGTTGAGGTCTTCGAGTTCATCGTACGAGAGTGCCAGGAAATTGCGTAGTTCGTTGGGCATGGATGTCCTTCAGTCTCCTTCGAGTAAAACCTTATGATTTAGGCAAAACCAAATCACGGATACAGAGAAGTTGAAATGGCTGGTTTCAACACGCTGATTTGGAACACGAAGGATAGCGCGAGAGCCGAATGGCCGCCAATTGAAAAAGCTGATGAGAAGCATAAAAGAGATTTATCTAGGAGTGGACGCTCAGGGCAGGCTAACTTTGGCTGCAAAATGAGCGACGTCAGACCGCTTTAAGTTTTCGCAAGAAAGTTCAGCGCAGTTGCAATTAGACGTTCGAAGGGGTGAGCCGGGAGGCCATCCATTCATTCATGGAATGTGAAGCTCCGCAGTCGATGCACTTGGTTTGAGCGAATTGCGCTTTGCATCGTGGACAAACTGCTCCGTTTTGAAAAGTGTCGAAAGGCTGGCCGCACTGTCCGCATTTCCAGAACTCACCGATCGGCGGCCCAGCCTTGCAACTCGGGCAGGCAAAGCTGCCTTCGCGTCGCGGCAGCTTGGCAAATCGCGAAAGGGCCAGCGCATGCTTGAGCCCGCCCCAACAACTCATCAGCATAAATAGAGCGATGGCACCTAGCCAGACGTCTTGTCTCCACAGCGCAAGACCGATGAAACCTGCGACTGCGATCAGGCCGATGATTGTGGCCACCATCAAGCTGCGCGCGCGTCCCAGCACGAACCAGAGCAGCGAGCGAAGGATCTGTCCGCCATCGAGGGGATAGATGGGCAGGATGTTGAAAATTAGCAGGCCCAGGTTGATGTAGAAGATGGATCGCACCAACCGGAAGAGATCGGGCGTTATCTGTGGCCATCCCGAAGACCGGCCGAACGTCGCGACTACGAACAAAATCGGTATGAGCGCAACATTGACCAGCGGTCCCGCGGCGATGCTCCACAGAGTCGCGCCGGGGCGTTGCGGCGGGTCTACATACGCCACGCCGCCTAGAGGCCAAAGCACGATGTGGTTCGCTCTGCCTCCAACTTGACGGCAAGCCAGGGCGTGTCCAAACTCATGGATCATCACAATCAGGAACAGCGCCAGATACTCCAGGACGTTCCAGGTGACAGAGGAGTAGGCGCCCTTTCGAGACTGGATTTCGTAGGCCGCCACCAGAAACCAAGACCAATGGAGAAACACGTCAATCCCGCTGAAACGGAATAAGCGGATCGATCCTTGGCCAGCGCCGGGCATAAGGGCAGTCTACTGGATTATCCGTGGCGGCGTATGTGGGTATCGTTGCGCAGAGGGGACCGAAGTAACAATCCTAATAGCGCGCGATTACTGACGGTGGGCGGAGGCGCCTGCGGCTAGCTCGCGCAGGGTGGTGAGGAAGCCCGAGGCGGTTTTCGGATCATACAGCGCGTCGAGCGAGATCGTTGCGGAGAATTGCGGAGACTCAGGACGGAAGCGGACCTGCAGCACGTCCTGCTGGCGTACGGTCATCAGAGTGTTGAGTTCTGGTGTGGAATCCTGCTTCCAGTGCGTGCGGGTGGTGAGAACGATGGGGCCGGGTTCGTAGACGTCCCATTCGCGCTCGTCGCGGCGCAACGCTGTCACTCCGCGGCTGTGCGCGCACCATCGATGGCGCACGACTTCCAGATGGAAGTTGGGCGAGCCGCCCAAGTCGGCCTCGAACGTCAAGGTCTCTTTCTGTTTGTGCCAACAGCTTAGCAGCCAATGGACGGGTAAAGCGCGCGGCCGGAACTTCATGGTGAGATGAGCGTTCTCAAAGCTGCGCGAAGGAAACTGCAGGCGAGCATGAAGGCGATGACTGTTCAGCCAACGCCAGTCAAGGATGCGTCCTTTGCCGGCGCAAGCTGACTGTACCCAGCGCAGCGCCTCGCTTCCTTTGCGACGGTTGTAGGCGGAAAAGACGAAATACCAAATCCCCAGGACCACAACCGCGCTAACGACGTCAATGACTAGAAGGCGTCCCACCACGTCTTCACACAGTCCTCTGATGCCGATGGTACGTCCGAGGTTGCGACCCGGGCAAGGGGGCAATGGCCCTCAACCACATTTTTTTCCGGGATTGGGCAGGAGGGCTGTGGAAAACCCAGACTCTACTGACCACAAGGGGCCAGCCTTCGCGGCTTCCCGTCTACAATGACGGCGTGCCCTTCGTCATCCGCGACTTCAAGCCGGAAGATTTCGAAACCCTGTGGCGCATGGATCAGGAATGCTTCCCGCCGGGAATCTCGTATTCCAAGCAAGAACTTAAGGCCTACGTGCGCCGACGAGGATCGTTCACGCTCGTGGCCGCCGATGCCGACAAAGGCAAGATTGCAGGCTTCATCGTCGTTCATGACGGACCGACTGCGCATGTCATTACTATTGATGTAGATACGGCGGCGCGCCGCTTGGGCTTAGGATCGCTGCTGCTGAGTGCTGCCGAAGATCGCTTGCGTGCCGAAGGAGTCCGGGCCGTTGGGCTGGAAACGGCGGTAGACAATCTGACTGCGTTATCGTTCTATAAGCGGCACGGCTACAGCGTGGTCGGGACCTGGCCGCGTTACTATTCCAACGGTGTGGACGCGTTGGTTATGAAAAAAGATCTGCGCTGACGACAACGGTTCCGCCCGTAACGCTGGCACCCTGGCGGCTGTCGCCCTCGCAAGTGCGAGACGCCCACGACAGCCGCCGAGACGGCGGCGCTACAGTTCCCTTGCTATAGTTCATTTGCGCTGATAGGCCCTCTCCAGATACCTTGCACTATTCAAGAAGAACATCATGAAAGTTGCGATCCAGGGGGAACTCGGTTCATTCAGTCATGAAGCAGCCGAGCGGATGGTGCCGCGGTATACGGTTGTGCCCTGCGCGCGGTCGGCGGAGGTCTTCGATCGCCTGGAGCGCGGATCGGTTGCTGCTGCTGTCATTCCGATCGAGAACACGCTCGCTGGAACCGTGGCGGAGCATGCGGATCTGATGCTGGCGCGTCAGGTTTTCATTCAGCGCGAATATCTGCTGCGCATCGTGCACAACGTGATCGCCATGCCTGGGGTGCAGTTGCGATCGTTGCGGCGCGTGCTCTCGCACCCAGTAGCGCTGGATCAGTGTCGCGATTTTTTCCGCAGACATCCGAAGATTGAGGCAGTGCCGTTCTATGACACCGCAGGCAGCGTGAAGCACGTGATGGCCAACCAGTTGAAAGATGCAGCCGGAATCGCCGGACGTCAGGCAGAGCGCGAATACGCGGGCAAGATTCTGCAGTCGAGCATCGAGGATGATAAGCGCAATTTCACTCGCTTCTTTTTGATTCGCAAACTGGGTGGCGCTCGCGGGAAAAAAAAGGGAAGCGGCGACTATCATCGGCTCATTCCACGGGGCGCGAACAAGACGTCAATCGTTTTTCAGGTAAAGAATGTGCCCGGTGCGCTCTTTAAGTCGCTTAGCGTTTTTGCCCTGCGCGATATTACTTTGAGCAAGATCGAGTCCCGGCCTTGGCGCGGGCGGCCGTGGGAGTATGTTTTTTATGTGGACTTCCTGCGCGGCGACGACGAACCAGCGCGCAACGCGCTGCGACATCTCTGCGAAGTTGCCGAATTCGTAAAAGTGCTGGGGATTTATCCTTCCGCCTGAAGTCTGATTGGCGGATCACGCCAAAGTGAAACTCGCAGTTCCATCGTCACACTCCCTTGTGACCTCGCGCACATCCGCTGCGATCACGCCCTCCTAAGCTGATTCCGGTGCCTTCATGAAATTTTCTTGCGGGCACCTCGGAATTACTCTAAGGAGGTTCTATGCGTTCTTTGAAAGTACTGGGTATTCTCATGTGCGTGCTGGCGCTCGCCGCCATTGCCCTTGCTGGACCGAACAGTATGGGGGTTCGCGATGTGAACAAAGTCACGTTCAAAGCGACGATGCGGGTGGGAGCGGTGGTATTGCCGGCTGGCGACTATGTGGTTCGCCACACCATGGAAGGACAGGACCACGTGATGGTGTTCCAGCGAGTTCATAGCAACGATGAGTTCAAAGTCAAATGCACGCTGGTTGCGCTACCGCAGAAGGCGGACAGGAGCCAAATTGTTTACGATTCAAACGCCGGAAGCGAGAGAGTGCTACAAGAGCTCGAGTTCGAGGGCGATTCCGCCAAGCACGTGTTTTAGACTTCTGATGCTGGACGCACGGGCTCCGAATGGATGAGTGCGCTGTGGGCGAGAAGTGACGGCGACGGCTCGCGTGTAGCTGCGAGTCGCGGGCGTACCTCGTCCGCAGCGGCTCTCCGTGCCCGGGTGGCGAGTTCAAACATGAACAAGTCATCGCATGATCCGCAATTTTGTACTTGGCAGCGACGGCTCTGCGCGTTAGGCTCTGCACCTTAGACAGGTTCTTCACAGCCTGTAACGGAATAGAATTCACTATCTTGTGGGAATGCTATGGGGCTTCTGAAACCTTTCTGGGACCAATAACATCTAAACTTGAGCGAGTTACACTCAAGGAGACATATGAGCCAGCAGCCGCCAGTCGAGCGCACTCCTAAGATTAAGGAAACAAACGAGCAAAAGGCTCTTCCGGTGCTCCCGGTACGGGACACCGTACTGTTTCCGCACGCGGTTTTACCCCTGACCGTGGGCCGGGAGAGTTCCGTCCAGCTGATTAATTCACTCGGGGAAGACAAAACCATCGTGGTTGTAGCCCAGCGCGAGGCGCGGGTTGATACGCCACAGCCTAGCGATCTATACACGGTAGGGACCTCTGCAGTCGTCCATAAAGTAGTCAAGATGCCTAACCAGAGCCTGTTCGTGTTTGCCGAGGGCCTGGAGCGGGTCAAGCTAGGCGAGTTCACACAACTAGCCCCATTCATGACCGCGCATTATTCCGCGCTGCCAGAGGGCACCACGCCAATTGCGACCTCGGAAATTGAAGCTCTGCAGCGCAATGTCCTGACGCTATTTCAACAGATTGTGGCCGGGTCGCCCACGCTGTCAGATGAACTTTCGACCGTGGCGATGAACATCGACGAACCGGGCCGCCTGGTAGACTTCATCGCGTCGTCACTGCCGTCGTTGTCGACGCCGGACAAGCAGGACACGCTCGAGACTCTTGACATCCACGTGCGTCTGGAAAAAATCAACCAGCATCTGGCCAAGGAGCTCGAAGTCCAGCAACTGCGCAACAAGATTCAAAGCGAAGTGCAGGATCGGGTGCAGCAGACCCAGCGCGAGTACTACCTGCGCGAGCAGATGAAGGCCATTCAGAAAGAGCTCGGCGAGCAGGACGAGGGCCAGCGCGATGTCGAAGATCTAAAGAAGAAAATCGAAGAAGCGGGCATGCCCGACGAAGTGAAGAAAGAGGCGCTGAAAGAATTGGGCCGGCTTTCGCGCATGTCGCCGATGGCAGCCGACTATTCACTGACGCGCAACTACATTGAATGGCTGGCAGTGTTGCCGTGGGCGAAGACTTCTGGTCAGGAAATTGAAATTCCGAAGGCGAAGGAAATCCTCGATGCGGACCACTACGATCTGGAGAAAGTGAAAGACCGCATTCTCGACTATCTCTCGGTTCGCCGACTAAAGCCGAATATGAAAGGGCCGATCCTGTGCTTCGTCGGACCTCCGGGCGTGGGAAAAACCTCGCTGGGCAAGTCGATTGCGCGCGCTTTAGGCCGCAAGTTCGTGAGGCTTTCGTTGGGCGGCGTGCACGATGAAGCCGAAATCCGCGGACATCGCCGGACCTATATCGGAGCGCTGCCGGGGCAGATCATCCAAGGTATCAGGCGCGCGGAGACGAAAGATCCCGTCTTCATGCTCGATGAAATCGACAAGGTGGGGCGCGATTTCCGCGGCGATCCAGCCTCGGCGCTGTTGGAGGCGCTCGATCCCGAGCAGAACTCTTCGTTCCGCGACAATTATCTGGACGTCACCTTCGACTTGTCGAAAGTGCTGTTCATCACGACGGCCAATATGCTCGACCCGATTGCGGAGCCGTTGCGCGATCGTATGGAGATCATCGAACTGCAGGGATATACGGAAGAAGAAAAAGTTCACATCGCTTTCAAATATCTGATCCCGCGACAGATTGATGAGAACGGGATTACCGCAGAACAAATCGAGTTTCCGGAAGAAGGCGTGCGCTATATCATCCGCCACTACACGCGGGAAGCGGGCGTACGCAGCTTGGAACGCACCATCGGCACCATCTGCCGAAAACAGGCGCGGCGATTGGCCGAGGGGAAGACGGAAAAACTCGTCGTCAGCAAGGAAGTCATTCAGGAGTTTCTGGGTGGCATCAAGATTCGCAGCGAGGGCGAGATTGCGGAACGGACCGAGCGGCCAGGTGTGGCCGTGGGTTTGGCATGGACTCCGTCGGGCGGCGATGTGCTGTTCGTCGAAGCCAATGCCATGAAGGGCAAAGGTGGATTCACCATGACCGGACAGATTGGCCAGGTCATGCAGGAATCGATGCAGGCGGCGCTGACGTGGGTGCGGTCGAATGCGGACCGGCTGGAGGTTGCGGAAACCTTTTTTGCCGACCACGATATCCACATCCACGTACCGGCCGGGGCGATTCCGAAAGATGGGCCTTCTGCGGGAGTGACCATGGCTACGGCCCTGGTGTCGTTGCTGACCAAACGCCGCATCACGCCGCTGCTCGCAATGACGGGAGAAATCACCTTGAGCGGGAACGTTCTTCCTGTCGGCGGGATTAAGGAAAAAGTGCTCGCGGCTAAACGGGCCGGAGTGCGCGACGTGATTCTACCTGCTGAGAATAAGATGAACGTCGAGGAAGATCTCACGCCAGAGCAACTGGAGAACCTGACGGTGCACTACGTGAAGACCATCGACGAGGCTCTGAAGGTCGCGCTGCCCCAGGTGGCCGAGGGTCCTGCGGCGAAGATACTGTCGACGCCGGCGAAAGATCCGAAGCAGGACTACAACCCGACGCAGCCGGTGAAAGAACCGGAAGGCGTTCATGATCGGGTATTGACGCGCTTCTGAACGCAGTTTTAGAAATTCATGGCTGGCCTCGCGGAGGTCGGCCATTTTTTTGGTGTGCCGAGCATGTTCGACAGCTTGGAGGTGCAAGTCCTCTTCACAACGTGATGGACGTGAAGTGATAGCGAAGCGCAACGGTGAAATCACACTCGCCGCGAG
>Ga0070717_10000292_pt1 | contig 33614 bp, 42 predicted proteins | sample LARL113metaG_FD_71366 | JGI IMG/M metagenome (GOLD analysis project Ga0070717, IMG submission 71366) | Corn, switchgrass and miscanthus rhizosphere microbial communities from Kellogg Biological Station, Michigan, USA - LAR L11-3 metaG | ecosystem: Host-associated > Plants > Roots > Rhizosphere ...
CCGCGGGCAGTGAGATGCTGGAGATCGCGACCTTCCGGGCGGACCGCCTGCCGGACCTGGTCTTCACCAGCCACCGCCAGGCCATGCGTGACTGGCTCGCCACCTGGGAACAATCAGCCCTGGAGACGACATGAACTGGGTCAAGACCTTCTTCCTCGCGACCGTCCTGACGCTGATCCTCGTGATCGGCGGCAGCCTGCTGTTCGGGCGGGCGGGTCTCATCCTCGGCCTCGGGCTCGCGCTGGTGATGAACGGGACCGCCTACTTCTTCGGCGACCGCCTGGCGATCGCCGCGGCGCAGGCCCAGGAGGTGTCCCCGGCCGAGGCGCCGATGCTGCACGCGCTGGCCGACCGGCTGGCGGCGCAGTACCAGGTCCCCAAGCCGCGGGTGTTCGTCAGCCCCGACCCGAGCCCGAACGCGTTCGCGACGGGCCGCAATCCGAGCCACGCGTCGATCGTGGTCAACCAGGGGCTGCTGCAGATCCTCGACCAGGAGGAGCTGTACGGCGTCCTGGCGCACGAGTTCGCCCACGTGCGGAACCGCGACATCCTGATCAGCACGGTGGTGGCCGTCCTCGCGGGCGCGATCACGCTGCTCGCCCAGATCGGGCAGTGGAGCCTGTTCTGGGGCGGCGGCGACGAGGACAACCAGAGCCCGCTCGCCCTGGTCGGCGTGCTGCTGTTCGTGGTCCTGGGCCCGATCGCGGCGGTGCTGATCCAGCTCGCCGTGTCCCGCTCCCGGGAGTACGAGGCGGACCACACGGGCGCCGAGGTCAGTCACGACCCGATCGCCCTCGCGAACGCGCTGCGCAAGCTGGAGCGGGCGACCCAGGTGGTGCCGTCGCAGACGGCCCAGCCGGCGTTCGCGCACCTGTACCTGGTCAACCCGCTGTCCGGCCAGACGTTCGCGAACCTGTTCTCGACGCACCCCCCGCTGGAGGAGCGCATCCGCCGCCTGGAGGCGATGGCGCACCAGCGCCAGCGGTAGCGCCCGCCGCCGCCGGTCAGGCCGCCGCGGCGGGCCTTGGCAGCCGGACCCGGCTGCTGCGCAGGGCCGCCGTCAGGCCCGCCAGGAGCAGGCCGGCCACGGCGCACGCCGTGAAGCCGGCCAGGTAGCCCGACCGCTCCATGATCGTCCCGAAGATGGCCGGGCCGAAGCCCAGGCCCAGGTACAGCACCATGCCGTAGAGGCCCATCGCGACGCCCCGGGTCTCGGCCGTGGACAGGTTGCTGAACAGGACGCTCAGGGCGATGTAGACCGTGGCCAGGATCGGGACGGACAGGGTCAGCAGCAGCGTCGTCGCCCAGAAGCCCTCCAGGTGCGGGAGGACCGCGATCGCCACCGCGTACACGCTCAGCCCGATCGCCACCAGCAGGCCGCGGCGCGGCAGCCGGTCGACGATCCGGCCGCCGGGGATGCGAGCCAGGCCGTTGGCGACCGCCTGCAGCGCGATCAGGTATCCGATCTGCTCGGGCGACAGCCGCAGCTGCTCCTTGCCGTACACGGGCAGGTACGCCTGGAGCGTGCCCCACAGCACCGTCGCGCCCAGCATGCCGACCGCCGCCACCGCGAACGCGCGCCGGCCCGCGATCTCGCGCAGCGGCCCGATCAGGTTCCAGCCCACCTCCCGGCCGGGCGCGGCGCGGATGCCGAGCGTCAGGAGCAGGGCCAGTCCGAACAGGGCGGCCGAGATCTCCAGCGCCATGCCCAGGGTGAACCAGTGCAGCGAGATGCCGGCCAGCGCGGGTCCGGTCAGGAGGCCGACCTGGAACGCCAGCGTCAGCCAGCCCAGGGCCCGACCCACGGTGCCCGTCGGCACCACGTCCACCAGCGACGACATCAGCGCCGCCTGCGCCCCGGCGATGCCGACGCCGGCGAGCCCCTGCCACAGCAGGAGCAGCGGCAGGCTCTGCGCCACACCGAGCCCGACCTGCGCGAGCCCGCCGATCGTGATCGACAGGAGCAGCAGCGTCCGCTTGCCGAACCGGTCGGCCAGGAAGCCGGCGGGAAGGGAGAGGCCGGCGGCCGTCACCGTGCCGACGCTGAAGATCAGTCCGACCGCGACCTTGTCGCCGCCCAGCTCCACCACCCGCAGGGGAAGGGCGAAGGAGCGCACCCCGAGCGCCGCGAACATACACCCCGCCGCCACATAGATCGGCAGGGTCGTATTTCTGCCTGAGGGCACGCCACCCTAAGATACCTGTGCGGTGTCCGCGGACATTCCAACTCCCTCCGGCGAACTGACGCGCGCCGCCGAGCTGGTGGCGGCGGCCCGGCGCGGCGTCGCCTTCACGGGCGCCGGCGTGTCGGCCGAGAGCGGCATCCGCACGTATCGCGGCCAGGGCGGCCTCTGGCGGCAGTACGACCCGTACAAGGTGGCCTCGATCGAGGGCTTCCGCCGCGATCCGGCGGTGTACTGGGGCGTCGCCAGCCAGGGCTGGACGATGTTCCGCGAGGCCCGGCCCAACCCCGGCCACGTGGCCCTGGTCGAGCTGGAGGCGGCGGGTCACCTGGCGGGCGTGGTCACGCAGAACACGGACGGCCTCCACCGCGACGCGGGCACCCGCAAGCTGATCGAGCTCCACGGCAACGGCCGGAGGGTCCGCTGCCTCGACTGCGGCGCGACCGAGCCCCGGCCCGACGTCCAGGCCCGGCTGGACCGTGAGCTGCCGCCCCACTGCCTGGTGTGCCACGGCATCCACCTCAAGCCGGACGTGGTCTTCTTCGGGGAGCCGCTGCCCTCCGCCGCGATGATGGAGGCGTTCCGGATGGCACGGGAGTGCGACCTGATGCTGGTCGTGGGCAGCTCGCTGCAGGTGTACCCCGCGGCCGACGTGCCGGAGGTCGCGGCGGACCGCAGCGTGCCCGTGGTGATCGTCAACGACGAGCCGACCCCGCTCGACGTCGCGGCCGCCGTCGTCGTGCGCGGCCGGGCCGGCGAGGCCCTGCCCGAGATCGCGCGGCTGGCTACTGGGGGGAGCTCGCCGGCCTGAGGTGGATCACGTCGCCGGCCGCGAACGGGCGGCCGTCGACGATCAGCGTCCCGTCGGCCGCGATGTCCTCGGCCACGCCCTCGAACGTCTCCCCCGACAGCTGCACGCGCACGCGCCGGCCGAGCGTGTCCGCCCGCTCGCGCCAGGCGCTCAGGACCACGGAGGGCGCCGCCGCGAACCACAGGGGCATCTGCTCCGCCATCCGGGCGATCAGCTCGTCCCGGTCCAGGCCCAGCATGGCGGCGCCCGGCGGCGCCCAGTGCAGGTTGATGCCCGTGCCCACCAGGCACTTGTGGCCGGTCCGCTCGACCAGGATGCCGCCCAGCTTGCGCCCGTCGAGCAGGAGGTCGTTCGGCCACTTGAGGCGGACGCCCTCGCCGCACGCCTCCGCCGCGGCGACGCCCGCGGCCAGCGGCGCCAGCTCGTGGAACGGCATCACCCACGAGGCCAGCAGCGCGCTGCCGGGCGGCGCGTCCCAGCGCCGGCCCAGCCGCCCCCGGCCCGCCGTCTGGTGCTCCGCCACCACCACCGTCCCGACGGGGAGCTGGCGCGCCACGTCCTGTGTCGACGGGACCGCGTCGACCCGGATCACGTCCATGGCCCGAGTATCGTAGGTGGAGATGGCCGGGACCTCCTGGGACAAGCTCGGACAGATGGACGCGGCCTTCGAGCTGGTGGCCCCGGCGCTGCGCCGCGTGGCCCAGGCCGAGGGCGTGAAGCTGCACGAGTTCTTCCGCGACGACCCGATCTGGCGCCTGGACTTCGTCCGCGAGGCCGGCGGCGAGGCGGTGGTGGACGTGGCGTGGCAGGAGGACCGACCGGAGGAGTACATCGTGTCCGCATCGTGGTGGCAGGACGACTACGACACGACCATGCGGCGCTCGCACCAGGAGACGGTGGGCACGTTCACCCGAGACCGGTCGCTGGACGACCTGGAGGCCCTGCTGCGGCAGGCGCTGGGCCGGATCGACGGCTGGACCGAGGCCGACCTGGACCAGAGCTCGGGACCGTACCCGGATTGGCAGCGCTACCAGAGCCGGGACGAGTTCTACCGGACGCGCCTGCCCCGGCGATGAAGGTCCACCGCGCCATCACGCTCGTCCTGATGATCCTGTCCGGCGTCGTGCTCGTAGGAGCGATGACGGCCTATGGTGTGGCGACGTTCAGCGGCGGCAGCCTGGTGGCGCTCCTGGTAGTCCTGGTCGCCGCGGCGCTGGCGGGAATTGGTTTCAGCTATCGGCGGTACTTTGCACGGAAGCGATGACGCACAAGCTCAAGCTCGGATGGAAGGCGTCGGCCGAGCAGTTCGGTCCGCGCCAGCTCCTGGACTTCACGGTGCTCGCCGAGCAGGTCGGCTTCGAGAGCGCCTGGATCAGCGACCACTTCCAGCCCTGGCGGCACACGAACGGCCACTCGCCGTTCTCGATGGCGTGGCTGGCCGCCGCCGGGGAGCGCACACAGCGCCTCACGCTGGGCACGAGCGTGCTCACCCCCACGTTCCGGTACTACCCGCAGGTCGTCGCTCACGCGTTCGCGACGCTCGGGGTGCTGGACCCGGGCCGGATCGTCCTCGGCGTCGGCACCGGCGAGTCGATGAACGAGGTCCCGGTCATCGGCATCGACTGGCCGGACTCACGGGAGCGGTTCCGCCGGCTGAGTGAGGCGGTCAAGCTGATCCGGCGGCTCTGGACCGAGGACTTCGTCGAGCACGAGGGCGAGTACTACAAGGTCAAGGGCGCGACGGTGTACGACCGGCCCGAGCCGCAGGTGCCCATCTACGTGGCGGCCACCGGCGAGGTGGCGGCGCGGTTCGCCGGCCGCCAGGCGGACGGCTTCATCTGCACCTCGGGCAAGGGCATGGAGCTGTATCGCGACAAGCTGCTGCCGGCGGTCCGGGAGGGCGCCGACGCGGCCGGTCGCGACTACGACGCGATCGAGAAGATGATCGAGGTCAAGGTCGCGTTCGACACCGACCGGGACCGGGCCCTGGCCGACACGCGGATCTGGGCCGCGCTGGCGCTGCCCGCCGAGGACAAGGTCGGCGTCGAGAACCCGAAGGACATGGAGGAGCGCGCCCGCAGCGTCACGAACCCCGAGCGCCGCTGGCTCGTGTCGAGCGACCCGGAGGAGCACGTGGCGCAGATCGCGCCGTACCTCGAGCTCGGCTTCACCCACCTCGTCTTCCACCACCCCGGCGACGACCAGGAGCGGTTCCTGCGCCTGTACGCCGAGCAGATCCTGCCCCGGCTGCGCGAGCGCTGGGGGTGAGTGTGACGCCCGTGTGGGTCGTGGTCCTGGTCAAGGACTTCGACCAGGCGAAGCAGCGCCTGCGCCCGGCGCTGGACCCCGGCCAGCGCCGGGAGCTGGCGCGCGAGAACGCGCGGCTGGCGCTGGCGGCGGCACGGGCCGGAGACCGGGTCCTGGCCGTCTGCGGCAGCGCCGACGCGGCCGAGCTGGCGCGCGTGGCGGGGGCCGAGGTGCTGCTGGAGGCGGAGCCGGCGGGTCAGAACCCGGCCGCGCGGCTGGGCATCGGGCACGCACTGGCCCACGGCGCGCGGGCGGTGCTGCTGCTGTCCAGCGACCTGCCGCTGGTGACGCGGCGGACGATCGCGACGATGCTGTCGGCGGCCCGGCGCCTGGGCAGCCCGGGCGTGCTGGCCGCGCCGGCCACCGGCCGGGGCGGGACGAACGCGCTGTACCTGAGCCCGCCCGACGTGATCGACCTCCACTTCGGCGACGACTCGCTGGGGAAGTTCGAGCGGGACGCGGCGTCCCGGGGCGTGCGGTTCGCGCTGCACGAGTCGCCTCGGCTGGCGCTGGACCTGGACGAGCCGACGGACCTGGCTGAGCTGCGCCGCCTGGCGGTCTGAGCGGCCCTCAGGCGTAGACGGCCAGGAGCTGCGCCGGCTCCACCGCTCGGATCTCGGCCACGTCGAAGTCCCGGACGTTGTACGTGCAGATCGTGCGGATGCCGTGGCTGCGCATCTGGGCAACGAGCGCCAGGTCGAAGACGTCCCGACCACGGAGGGAGTTCCGGCTCACCAGGCCGTCCAGATCGTCGAGCAGCGATTCGGCAACGGGTCTCACCTCGATCGCTTCCGACAGCGAGCGCATGATCCCCCACGCCTGGTCCGGCTCGGTCGGATAGGCGAAACGCCGCGGGGACGTGATCACCGAGTAGCACTCCATCAGCACCTGCGGGACAAGGACGCCCGGCAGGGCGCCTCTCGCGGCGTGCTGGATGACCGACAGGCACTCCGGGTGTCGTGGCGAATCGACGTTCAGGGCGTAGACGAGGACGTTGGTGTCCAGGAGGATCATCGATCCTCCCTATCGAGGTAGAGGTCCTCGCGCCGCCACGGCTTCACGTCGCCCAGGTGGAGGCGCGGGAGGCGCAGCTCGCCATCCGCTCGATCCGAGTTGCCCACCTCCACGTCCAGGAAGCGCTCCAGCGCGTCGAGGACGACCTGGTTCTTCGGCTTCCCCAGCCGCCGCGCGGCGATGTCGAGCCGGCCGAGGAGACGCTCGCGGTCCTTGGGGACGTGAAGGTTGAGCTGCACAGCGCAACTATGCCCTATTCCCTATGGCCTTGTCTGCCCCGATCCCGACCCGCGCGGCGGCCCATCCTGCGGTACGCTGCGGGCTGGCCCCTGAACGGTTGGAGGAGGTTTGCCCATGTTCAGGCAGGGTGACGTACTGCTGGTCCCGGTGACGGAGATGCCGCCTGGCCGTCCGGTCGAGGCCGACTGCGGGCGGCTGGTGCTGGCCCGCGGCGAGGCCACCGGACACCACCACAGCGTCGCCGTCGAGGACGGCGAGCTGGTCGACTCGGCCGAGGGCGTGTTCCTCAGGATCATGGCGCCCACCCCGCTCGAGCACCAGGAGCACGCGCCGATCACGCTGCAGCCGGGCGCCTACCGGGTGGTCCGCCAGCGCGAGTACGTGCCCGGGGCGATCGACCGCCTGAGGGTCCTCCTGGACTAGCGAGCCCCGCATGGGCGGTCGGCTCGACCGGCTCACGCCCTCGCAGGAGGCGCGGCTCGCCGCGGTGAGCGACGAGTGGCGGGCGCACGGGCTCGCGACCGGTCCGGCCGACCGGCTGAGGGCCGAGCGCGGCATGCGGGCTGCCTACGCGGCCGCGGGTCTGCCCCCGCCGGCCCTCTTCCTCTGGGTCCGCTCGCCGCTCGAGGGCGTGCTCGGCACGATGCACCTGACGGTCATGGGCACGCGCGGGGAGCCTTCGCCGGGCCGGCGCTGGCTGGGCGCCGCGCTGCGGGCCGCCTACCTCGACCTCGTCGGCCGCCCCGGCGAGGAGCCGTGGGGCCGGGCCTGGGCCCCGCTCCGGCACACGCCCGGTGACCACCTCACGACATACATGGCCGGCGCGCTGCTCGACTCCCGGGCCGTCCGCGACCACGTGGCCCGGCGGCTGCCGGCCCGCATCGGCCGGGTCGTGCAGGGTGCGGTCGGCCCCCGCCTCGCCGACCAGGTGCGCCGCGAGGTCCAGGGCGAGGTGCGCTGGCACGTCCTCCGGCACGGCTGGTCGCCCGTCGTCGCCGAGATCCAGGCGCGGGCGTGGGAGCGGCTCAGGGCGCACGTCGAGGAGCGCTACGCCGGCAGCAGGCCCTGGGCCCGCGCCTGGTCGGTCGTCCGCGACCTGTACCGGCTGGTCGCGATCCAGGAGGCGCTGCACGCGCCGGCCGGCGACCGGGCCACGCCCGACTGGCTGGCCGCGTACGACTTCTTCGGGCGCGTGTGCGGCGTGGACGCCGTCGAGCGCCTGGACGGCCTGATGGAGCTGACCCGCGCGGCCGCCTGGTGGTGGTGGCCGGCGCGCGGCGCGGTCGTCCTCAGCGAGCGGCCGGACGAGGTCCACCTGGACGACCAGGGCCGCCTGCACGCGGCGCGCGGCCCCGCCCTGCGCTATCCGGACGGCTGGGCGCTCTGGGCGTGGCACGGCGTGCGCGTGCCCCGGACCATCATCGAGAACCCGGAGAGCGTGCCGGCCCGGGAGGTGCTGGCCGAGCCCGACGTCGAGGTGCGCCGGATCATGATCGAGCGCGTCGGCCCGGAGCGCCTCATCCGCGACGGCGGCGCCCGGCTCGTGGCCGAGGACGAGGCGGGCGTCCTGTGGCGGCTCGACCTGGCCGACGACGAGCCGCTGGTCTGCGTGGAGGTGACGGACGCCACGCCCGGGCCCGGCGCCACGTACCGGCGCTACGTGCTGCGGGTCCCGCCCGGCGTCAGGACCCCGCGGGAGGCGGTAGCCTGGACCTTCGGCGTCGACACGGGGGAGTATCGGCCGGCCGTCGAGACGTAGGCGACGACCTCGGCCGGGTGCCTGGCGCCACTCGCGCGTTTGGGGTAGGTAGGAGGGGGTCAGCGAATGGTGCTGTTCGTGTTCGCACTGGTCGTGGCGGTGGTCGGGGTGGGCCTGTTCGACCTGTACAACCCGGGCGTCCGGACCATCGTCGTGGCGGGCCAGTCCTACGACTCGGTGCCTGTCTGGCTCCCCGTCGCGCTGGCGGCCGCGGCGCCGCTGTCCCTGTTCCTGCTGTACGCGCTGTGGACCAGCATGCGCATCTGGCTGTTGAAGCGCGCCATGCGCGAAGCGCCGTCGTGGGAGCTCGTCCAGCCCGGGGAGCCGCTGACGCCGCCCTGGCCGGCGAACGAGGCGGCGGTCGCCCGCCAGCCGGTGGCCCTGACGCCGACCCGCGGCGTGCGGCGGAAGCGGGCGAGCCAGGCCCCGCCCATGCCCGCCGGCCCGCAGCCGGCCCCCAAGCGCTCCTGGCTGTCGCACCGGGACTGACCTGGCGCACCCCCGCGCGGCGGCGGCTCGGCCGGTCCGGGCATCATGGACGCGTCCATGCGCGTCACGCTCCTCGCCGGAGGTACCGGCGCCGCCAAGCTCGCGGTCGGGCTGCAGTCGGTCCTCGCCCCCGGTGAGCTCAGTGTGGTCACGAACACCGCGGACGACGTCGACTTCTGGGGCCTGCGGGTGTGCCCGGACACCGACGCCGTGCTGTTCCGGCTCGCCGGCATCTTCAACGAGAGGACCGGCTTCGGCGTGGCCGACGACACGTTCACCGTCCACGACCAGATGCGGCGGCTGGGCCAGCCCGACTGGTTCTGGCTGGGCGACCGCGACCTCGCCTGCCACATCCTCCGGACCGACCTGCTCAGGCGCGGCGCCCGGCTGACCGACACCGCCCTGGAGCTGGGCCGCCGGCTGGGGGTGGCCTCCCGCGTGCTGCCGATGTCCGACGACGACGTCCGCACCTGCTTCTCCACGGACGCCGGCTGGCTCGGCTTCCAGGAGTACTTCGTCCGCGAGAAGCTCGGGCCGCGCCTGCAGGCGATCGAGTTCGCCGGCATCGACGCCGCGCGGCCCGCCCCCGAGGCGATGGCCGCGGTCGCGGAGGCCGACCTGGTCGTGATCGGCCCCTCCAACCCGCTGATCAGCATCGCCCCGATCACGGGGTTGTTGGGGTCGGCGCTGCCGCGGGCGCGCACCGTGGCGGTCAGCCCGATCGTCGGCGGCCGCGCGCTGAAGGGTCCGACGGTCGAGATGCTGCTCGCGCTCGGCAAGGAGGCGACGCCGGTGCAGGTCGCGGCGGAGTACCGCGGTCTCGCGAGCGGTTACCTCCTGGATGAGGTGGATCGAGAGCTGGCGCCCCGGATCGAGGCGCTGGGATACCGCGTCGTGGTGACGGACACCGTGATGCCGGGCGCCGAGCAGGCGCGCCGGCTGGCTGCCACGATCCTGGACGCCTGGACGTAGCCGTGCGCTCGCTCGTCCAGTCCACTGGGGTCCGCGATCCCGAGCGCCTGGCCTGGCTGCTCGGCCCGGAGCAGCCGCTCGAGCCGCTCCTGGCCGCCGCGCACGAGCTGCGCCGCGAGGGCCACGGGGACCGGATCACGTACTCACCGAAGGCGTTCCTGCCGCTGACGCAGCTCTGCCGCGACAACTGCGGCTACTGCACGTTCGCCAAGCCGCCGCGGCCGGGTACCCGCGCCTACATGACCGCCGACGAGATCCTGGGCCTGGCCCGCGTGGCCGCCCAGGCCGGCTGCCGCGAGGCGCTGTTCACGCTCGGCGACAAGCCCGAGCGGCGCTACAAGGTCGCCCGCGACGAGCTCCGCGCCATGGGCTTCGAGACGACCGTCGCGTACCTCGCCCACGTCGCCGGCCGGGTGCTCGAGGAGACGGGCATGATCCCGCACGCCAACCCGGGCGTCCTGGCCCGCGAGGAGCTGGCGGCGCTGCGCCGGGTCAGCGGCAGCATGGGCCTGATGCTGGAGCAGGCCAGCCCGCGCCTGCTCGGCCGCGGCGAGGCCCACTGGGCCAGCCCGGACAAGCGGCCCGAGGCGCGCCTGGAGACGATCGCGCTGGCCGGCGAGCTGCGCATCCCGTTCACCACGGGCCTGCTCATCGGCATCGGCGAGACGCCGGCCGAGCGGGCGGAGACGATAGCGCTGGTCGCCGAGCTCGCGCAGGGGGAGCACGTGCAGGAGCTGATCGTGCAGAACTTCCGGGCCAAGCCGGACACCCGGATGGCCGGCGCGCCGGAGCCCACGATGGAGGAGCTGCTGCGCGCCGTCGCCGTCACCCGCCTCGCGTCCGGCCCCGGACCCAACGTCCAGGCCCCGCCGAACCTGGCCCCCGACGACTACGGCCTGCTGGCCCGCGCCGGCATCAACGACTGGGGCGGCGTCTCCCCGGTGACGATGGACTACGTCAACCCGGAGGCGCCGTGGCCGCAGCTGCGCCTGCTGGACGCCGCCACCCGGGCCGCCGGGTCGCGGCTCGCCCCCCGTCTCTGCGTCTACCCGGAGTACATCCGCGACCCCGGGACCGCGCGCCGGTGGCTGGACCCCGCGGTGCTGCCCCACGTGGCGCGCGCCGCGGACGCCGAGGGACTGGCCGAGGCTCCTAACATCGGTCGGCATGACCTACGACCAGATCGTCCGGGGTCTCCGTGACTCGACGTACGAGCTGCAGAACGAGGGCCGGCTGGTCCGGGCCGGCCTGAAGACGGAGCAGGACACCGCCAGCATCGTCGAGCGGTACGCCTGGCTCTACTCCGGCGAGACCCTGGAGGCGGTCGGCGAGCCCGTTGACGAGGAGCGCAGGCGCGTCCGGGCGGCCCTGATGCAGGGCATCATCGACCGGCGGACGGCCGGCCAGCAGGACCGGCTGTCCACGTTCTACGCGAACGCCCTGGCGCCGGTGGGGGCCGAGCGGGTCCCGTTCTACACCGCCCAGGCCGAGCTCGCCCGCAACCCGGACCCGCGCCGGCGCGAGGCCCTCGGCGAGGGGACGGCGGCGGTGATGGCCGAGGCCGAGCCGCTCCACCTCGAGCTGGAGCGCACGACCGGCGAGGTGATCGCCGGCTTCGGCATGGGCGACTACACGACGTTCTGGTCCACGCTGCACGAGGTCGACTACGGCCGCCTGCGCGACGAGCTGGTCCGGGTGGCGGACGCGGCCGCGGGCCGCTACCGGGCCTGGGTGGAGCCGCGCATGGAGGCGGCGGGCCACGCGTTCGGCGACTGTCCGAACTGGCACCAGCCGTTCATCCGCGGGCTGCCCGAGCACGACGCGGCGTTCCCCGAGGAGCGGTTCGAGCCGGCAATGCGGCGGACGTTCGACGACATCGCCCTGGAGCTGTTCTCGGTCGCCACGATCCACCTCGACCTGGAGGACCGCCCGGCCAAGAACCCGCGCGCGTCCGTGTGGGTGCCGGAGGCGGGCTGGGAGGTGCACCTGCTGGTCCGGCCCAGCGGTGGCAACGCCGACTACGCGGCGTTCCTGCACGAGGCCGGCCACGCGCTCCACTACGGGCTGACCGACATGACGATCGGCTGGCCGCTGGCCAACGTCGGCCGCTCGATGGCGTACACGGAGCTGTGGTCGTTCCTGTTCGAGCGCATCGGCCACGACCCGGCCTGGATCGCGGAGGCCACGGGCGTGAGCGACGCCGTCGCCGAACGGATCGCGACCGACCAGGCCGGCGTGGACCTGATGCTCTTCGTGCGCTACGTCGCCAAGCTCACGGCCGAGCTGGAGCTGTACGCCGGCGACCCGCTGGACGCGTCCCGCGGGCGGCGCGTGTACGCGGCGGCCACGTCGGCCCGCACCGGGTTCGCCTACGACCCGCGGGCCTGGCAGTTCGACCGCGACACGGGCTACTACTCGGCCGACTACCTGCGCGCGTGGCTGGCGGAGGCGGCGCTCGACCGGCGCCTGCGCGAGTGGTTCGGCGAGCGCTGGTGGGCCGCCCCGGAGGCCGGCGCGTGGCTGCGCGAGCAGTGGCGCCGCGGCTCCGAGCCGGAGGCCGAGGAGCTCGTGGACGAGGCCGGCGGCCGGCCCTGGTCCGGCGACGCGCTGCTGGAGCGGTTGGAGCGGCGGCTGCCCGGTGGCCGCCTGCCACAATCGGTCCCCTGATGGCGCTGTACGAACGCATCGACCAGGACCTGGTGACCGCCCGCAAGGAGCGCGACGAGACCCGCCTCTCGACGCTGGGACTCCTGAAGAGCGAGGTCGTGAAGGCGGCCAAGGAGCCGGGCGCGGCGGGCGCCGACGACGATCTCGTGCTGCGCGTCCTGCGCAAGGAGGTCAAGCGGCGGGAGGAGGCGGCGAAGGTCTACGAGACGGCCGGCCGGGCGGAGTCGGCCCGCCGCGAGGAGGCCGAGGCGGCCGTGCTGCGCGAGTACCTGCCGGCCGAGCTTGGCGAGGCGGAGCTGGAGCGTGAGGTCCAGGCGGCGATCGACGAGGTGAAGCCGCAGGGCCCGCGCGACTTCGGCGCCGTGATGCGAGCGGCCAACGCGCGGCTGGCGGGCCGGGCCGAGGGCGGCCGCGTCGCCGCTGTCGCCCGGAGGCTGATGGGGTCGTAGCGTGGCCACGACGAAGGCGGCCGGCGCCGCCAAGCCCAAGCCGAAGCCGAAGCGCCGGCTGGTCCTGCCCCGGGCGCCGCGCGGGGCTCGCGAGCGCGCCCTGCTCACGGTCCAGCGGCTGGCCGCGATCTACCCGGCCGCGTGCGAGCTGGACCATGGCAACGCGTTCGAGCTGACGATCGCCACCATCCTGTCGGCCCAGACGACCGACAAGATGGTCAACTCGATCACGCCCGAGCTGTTCCGGCGCTACCCGACCGCGGCCGACCTGGCGGCGGCGGACCCGGCCGACGTCGAGCGGATCATCAAACCGACCGGCTTCTTCCGTGCCAAGACGCAGTCGATCGTCGCGTGCGCGATCGGCATCCGGGACCGCTTCGGCGGCGAGGTGCCGCGGACGATGGAGGAGCTGACCACGCTGCCGGGCATCGGCCGCAAGACGGCCAACGTGATCCTGGGCGTGGCGTTCGACATCCCCGGCTTCGCGGTGGACACGCACGTCACCCGGCTCACGAACCGGCTGAAGCTGGTCGCCACCACCGACCCCGAGAAGATCGAGGCGCTGGTCACCCGGGTGGTGCCGCCCGTGGAGTGGACGGGGCTCTCGCTGCGCCTGATCCTGCACGGCCGCCGGATCTGCGACGCTCGCCGCCCGCTCTGCGAGCAGTGCGTCCTCAACGACTACTGCCCCTCCTCGACCGTGAAGCCCGCGAAGGAGTAGCGGACCCGCCGGGCCTCCGTCGCGACGCGACCACGAACATCTGTTCTATACTCGATGCCATGGCGGAGCTGGAGCGGCGGCGGGCCGAGGTGCGGTACGTCGAGCAGCCGTGCAAGAGCGCCCTCAACCCCGTCAAGGGCATGGGCTTCAAGTGGTCGCTCAACCCCTACATGGGCTGCGAGCACCGCTGCGCCTTCTGCTACGTCCGCGCGTACGAGAAGCGGGCCGACCGGCCGTCCGACGACTCGTACGGCCGGGCCATCCGGGTCAAGACCAACGTCGCCGAGATGCTGCGGTGGGAGCTGTCGCGGCCGGGCTGGAAGCGGGAGACGGTGTCGATCGGCGCCGCCACCGACCCGTACCAGCCGGCGGAGGGCCGGTACCGGCTGACGCGCGCCTGCCTGCGCGCGTTCGCGGACTTCGCCAGCCCCGTCGGCGTCATCACGCGGGGCCCGATGATCGTCCGCGACGTGGACGTCCTGACCGCGCTGGCCCGCCGGGCCGAGCTGAGCATCACGTTCAGCATCCCGACCCTCGATGACGACGTGTGGCGGAAGACCGAGCCGGGCACCGCGCACCCCCGCCAGCGGCTGCGCGCGGTCGAGCGGCTGTCGGCGGCGGGCCTCCGGGTGGGCGTGGGCATGGCCCCGATCCTGCCCGGCCTGAGCGACCGCCCGGAGCAGCTGGAAGCGGTGGTGCGGGCCGCCCGGGACGCCGGCGCCTCACACGTCTGGTCCGGCCTGCTGCACCTCCGGGACGGGACGCGGCAGCACTTCCTGGCGGTCCTGGAGCGCCACTGGCCGGAGCTGCTGCCGCGCTACCTCGCGGACTACCGCACCGGCCCGTACCTGAAACCGGAGAAGACCAGCCCGGTGACCCATTCGGTGTCGGGGATGGTCGACCGGCTCGGTCTCGGCCACCGGCCCCGCTACCTGCTGTCGCCGCCGCCGGCGCCTCCGGAGCCGCAGCAGCTCACCCTGCTCGCCGGCTAGCGACTGTAGGATTCAGGAGCCATGTGGTGGTCCCTCAGCAGCCGCGTCAACGGTGTGCGCAAGCGCGAGATCACGCGCCGGACGGTGCCCTGCTTCAAGAACGTCATCGAGCCGGACGGTGAGCGTCTGGCGCTCTGCCTGCTGGTCGACTCGAAGTACCTCTATCGCTATCCGTACGAGAAGGTGGAGGGACTCCGGTCGCTCGGAGTGAAGGCGCGCTATCTCAAGGGTGAGATGGAGAACCTGCGCCTGCGTGAGTTCCAGCCCGGGCTCTGCCGCTATGTCCGCCCGCGCGACCAGGCCGTCTCCGCGTAAGGCGGCGGCCGCCGAGGCGCCCGGGGGCGGCATCGTCCAGGAGGTGCTGGCCGAGCGCCGCGAGCTGATGATCGCGAACGAGCGGCTGCGGCTCGAGCTCGACGAGCTCCGGCGTGCCGGCACCCGAGAGGATCCGCGCGTTCACGTCCTGGAGCTCGAGAACCGCGCCCTGCGCGAGGAGCTGGCCACCGCCCGCGACGAGCTGGCGTGGTTCCAGGACTCGATAAAGCGCGTGATCGAAGAAATGGAGAAGGCCTCGCCCTGAACGCAGGCGAGGCCTTCTGGTCGGGTCCTAGTTGACCGCGTTCGCGAGCTGCTCGGCGTAGGGCGCGATGAACCCGCCGACGAGCGGCAGCTGGAACCGCGCGCCGCCCGAGCTGTTCGCCCTGAGCAGTGCGATGATCCAGACGATCACCCCGAACAGCCAGATCAGGAACGAGATCAGGCCCAGGATCGCCGCCAGGGTCAGGTCGGTGAACCCCGCGATCCGGTTCAGGATGAAGCCGACGATCGAGATCGAACCGAAGAAGATCGTCGACTGCGCCGCGTGGAACTTGATGTCCGGGTCGTTCTTGCCCACGAACAGGAAGATGATCCCGGTGATCCACCAGAGCAGGTACGAAAGGATCGCACCGGTCTTCTTGTCGATCCCGCCGGCGGACTGGTAACCCGGCGGGGGGTAACCCGGCTGCTGCCCACCCGGCGGAGGGTACGGGGGCTGACCGCCAGGGGGCGGACCGGGGGGTGGATTCTGCATGTTCGACGCCTCCAGGAATTGGAAATTGGCTGGCGCCATGCATTATGGGTTGCGAGGCCGCAAAGCGCCAGCAGGGCCCGGGCAGATCTGCGAAACCGCTGTCGTAGCTGCACATTCTCACACGGTTCTCACGCACGTGTCCGACGGTGCTCGGTGATGGCACCCGCGACCTCCGATGTGTTGGCCGGCATCCCGGCGGCGCACCTGCCCGGGCTGGTGGGCGGCCTCGCCGCCGTCGGTCTCGGCTTCGCGCTCCGCGGCCGCCTGGACGTGCTCAGCGCGCTGCTGCTCTGCACGGCCGGCGTCCACCTGGGCCTGGCCCTGGGTCACGCCAGCACGGCGCCGGTGCTCTCCGTCCTCTTCGTGCTCGACGGGCTGGCATACCTCGGGCTCCTGGCCCTCCGGCGCGGGCGCTGGTGGCGGCGGGCGGCCGGGGCGCTGCTGCTGGCGACGATCGTGGCCTACCTGGTCTACGTGGGCTCCGGCCGCGAGGCGCCCGAGCCGGTGGGCCTGGCCGACAAGCTGGTCGAGGTCGTCGCGCTCGGACTCGTCCTGGCGCCCCGGCGCCGGGCGGGCCGGTGGCGCGCCGCCTCGTTCGCGACGCTCGCGGTGGCCTTCCTGGCCGGTGGCGTCATGTGGATCGAGGACCTGGCCGGCGCCGGGCACCTGCACGGCGTGGCCGCCGTCTGCGTCGCCAACCACCATCCCGGCCCGGGCGCGGTGCTGCGTCCGGTGCCCTGCACGGTGACCCCGGAGCAGCAGGCGGCGGCCGACCGCCTGGTGGCCCAGACCCGGCGGGGGATCGCGCGGTACGAGGACGTCCGCGTGGCGCTGGCCGCCGGCTATCGGCCGTCCACGCCCGACGGCAGCGGCACCGCCCACTACACCGACTTCCGGGCGCCCGCCAACCCGCTCGACCCGTCCCACCCGGCCGCGCTCGTGTACGCCACCACGCGGCACGGCCCCGTCCTGCTGGGCGCGATGTACCAGATGCCGAAGCAGGGCGTGCCGGGCCCCGACCTGGGCGGCGCGCTGACGCCGTGGCACTACCACACGAACGTGTGCTTCTCGGTGCCGGGGCTGCTCATCTCGGGGCTGTCCACGCCGTTCGGCATGTGCCCGCCGGGCTCGGTCCGGATCACCACGGCCGACCAGCTGCACGTGTGGACCGCGCCCAACCCGAACGGGCCGTTCGGCGACCTCGACGAGGCGTGGGTGCGCCGGCTGGCCGCGTCGTGAAGAGGTCCGGCCGTAAAGCCCGGCCGATCCGGCTGCGGCGACGAGCACCGCAGGGAGCGCATAGGCATGCATGACCGAGGAGCGCAGGAGCCAAAGCCGGAGATGGGGTGCATGGGCGCCAAAGATCCGGCTGGGAGTACGGCCGGACCTCTTCGGCTCCGGCACGTGCTGCTGCTGGTCCAGGGCGCGCTCGCGGGCCTGGTGGCGGCCGAGACGGTGCTCCTGGGCGTGGTCCTGCACAACCCGCCGCTGCTCGTGCTCGCCGCCATCGCGACAGCGCTCGCCGTGCTGCCGGTGGTCGTGGCGTTCCGGCTGCTGGGGGGCCGGCGGCGGGCGCGCGGGCTCGCGGTGGCCTACGAGCTGGTCCTGCTCGTGACCGGGTACCTGAACGCGGCCGTGCTCGGCAACGACGACCTGGTGTCGCTGCTCGTCACGCTGGTGCTGCCGGTCGTGCTGCTCTGCCTGCTCGCCAGCTACTCGCCGGAGACGCCGGAGCGGTCCGAGAGCCCCGGCTGAGCCCGCAGGCTCGGGTTCCGCGCCCGGCGCAGCTCGCCCAGCACGTGGTCGAGCGGTCCGCCGAGCACGGGCTCGACCAGGTGGCCGAGGCGGTACGGCAGGATGACCACGTCCCGGCGGGGATGGCGCGCGGTCCTGACGATCGCGCGCGCGACCCAGCTCGCCGGGTGGGTCAGCAGTCCGTCGGGCCGCTCACCGTGGAAGAACTCCGTGGCGGTCGTGCCCGGGTAGACGACCGAGACCTTGACGCCGGTGCCGCTCAGCTCGCCGCGCAGCGCGTGCGACAGGCCGACGAGGGCGTGCTTGCTGGCCGAGTAGGCGGCCGCGTACGGCATGGCGCGAAAGCCGAGCACCGAGGCCACGTTGACCACGACCCCAGAGCTGACCTGGAGCATCGACGGCAGCGCGGCCTGCGTGGTCAGCATCGCGGCGAGCACGTTCGTCTGGAGCATCTCGACCAGGTCGGTCTCGGCCATGTCCTGGAAGCGACCGCGCCAGCCGACGCCCGCGTTGTTGACGAGGACGTCGATGCGATCGAACGAGGACAGCGCGGCCGCCACGAACCCGCGCGCCTCGGCCGGCCGGCTGATGTCCGCCCGGCGCAGCACGACCTCGTGCGCACCGGCCGCCCGGCAGCGCTGGCCCACCCCCTGCAGCCGGTCGAAGCGGCGCGCGCACAGGGCCAGCCGGGCGCCCCTGCGCGCGAAGGCGAGCGCCGTGGCCTCGCCGATACCGCTGGATGCGCCTGTGATCAGGACGGCCGCCCCTCGCAGCCTCGCCATGCGCGCCCCAGGGTACCCGCGACACCGGCCGGAGGTCAGCCCGCGAACTTGCGAGTGTGTACCGTATCGCCCCGCGACCGCTCGGCCGCCAGCTGGCGCGTGGCGCGGCGGCGGACGGCGGTGACCACCATCGTCACCACGACGGCGACCAGGAAGAGGACGGTGCCCGCGAGCATCGCGACGGGATCGGGAGTAAACATAATGGCCCCCTCTTAAGTGATAGGCTCTACGGGCTAATAAGGTACCAAACGCTATCAACAGAGGGGGTGAGGAGGAGGCAAGCACGATGATCGATCCGTTCCGCCACAACTCGTGGGCGACCATCCGCCTGGTGGAGTTCTGCCGCGACCTCGACCCGGCGCTGCTGGACACCAGCGCCACCGGCACGTACGGCCCCGTCAAGGAGACGCTCGCGCACGTCGTGGGCTGGGAGGAGGTGCTGGCCGCCGCCATCGAGGGGAGCGGGTCACAGGACGCGCCGCCCCAGTTCTCGACGCTCGACGACCTGATCGAGCGGACTCGCTGGCTGGCCGAGCGCTGGGAGCGCCTCCTCGAGCCCGAGCCGCACGCCGAGCGCCTGGTCGAGTTCGGTGTGGCGGGCGACCGGCGGCTGGTCCGCGCCGGGACGGTGCTGGCGCAGGTCGTCCACCACGGGAACCACCACCGCTCCCAGGTCTGCACGGCTCTCAGCACGGTGGGCATCGCGCCGCCGGCGCTCGACGCGTGGGCGTACGGCGCCCGGCTGGTCGAGAACTCCGACCGCCGCCGCCGCCCGGACTCGATCTAGGCGGTCAGTCCTCCGGGGTCTCGGAGTCCGTGCGGCCGGCCTGGTGGTCCAGGGCGATCAGGTACCCGCGCGCCCGCTCGGTGAGGGGGTAGCGGTTGACCAGCGTCCAGAACGCCGGTCCGTGGTGCGGCACCTCGAGGTGCGCCAGCTCGTGCAGCAGGAGGTAGTCCAGCACCCAGTCGGGCAGGGTCGCCGCCCGCGTCGAGATCCGGATCACGCCCGCCGCGAATGTGCAGGAGCCCCAGCGGCTGGTCTGCTCGGCGAACGCGATGCTCGTCCAGCGCAGGCGGCCGGCGAAGTAGCGGCGATTGAGCGCCCGCGCCCGGTCCTCCAGCCGCGCGTCGGTCGGGCGGGCCCGCCGGAGCCTGCGCTCCAGGCGGGCCCGCATTCGCTCTGCCCACTCCTCCTGCTCGGACGCCGGCATGCCGGCGGGGACGCGGAGCTCCAGCACCCCGTCCACCACCCGGGCCGAGACCGTCCGGCGCCGGTTCGGCGACGCGACGATCCGGATCTGCGGCTGCCAGGGGGCGGGGAGAGCCACGCTAGGTCCGGGGCTTCTGCGCCAGGGACTCGTCCGGGTGGCTCAGCTCGATGTCCAGCGACACCTCCAGCTCGTCGCCGGCCATCGAGCCCCAATCGAACTCGCGGTTCCACGTGATGCCGAAGTCGCGCCGGTCGACCGTGAACCGCGACGTGAAGCCCGCGCGCAGGCCCCAGGGGTCGCTGACCACGCCGTGGTACTCGAGCGGGATCTCCACCGGCTTCGTGACCCCCCGGAGCGTGAGGTCGCCCCGGACGACGTAGTGGGTGGCGTCCCGGGGCTCGACGGACGTGCTGCGGAACGTCAGCGTCGGGTGGCGCTCGGCGTCCAGCCAGTGCTCGCCCCGCATGAAGTCCTCCTGGGGCGGATGGCCCGTGGTGACGGCGCGGGTGTCGGCCTCGAGCTCGAACCGGGAGCCCAGGGGGTCGGCCGGGTCCACCTCCAGGGTGCCGGTGATCTTCGGCAGCTTGGCGCGCACGTTGGCCACGCCCATGTGCCGCACGCTGACGAACAGCTGGGAGTGGATCGCGTCCACGTTCCACGTCGAGACACGCTGCAGCGCCCGGGGATCGGAGTCTGGCTGGGTCACGTTCTGGTCCCTCCACCGGCCCGCGTCCGCCGCGGGGCCACCTGATGGTAGGGAAACGCTCAGAGGGGGATGTTCGCGTGCTTGCGAAGAGGCGGCTCGACGGTCTTGCGCAGGCACAGCTCGAGCGCCCGGACCAGCGCGCGGCGGGTCTCCCGGGGCTCGATGACCTCGTCCACGTACCCGCGCTCGGCGGCCGCGTACGCGTCGCCGGCGGCGACGGCGGCCGCCGGCCAGGCCAGGCACAGGTCGGCGCCGAGCTGGCGCGGCGACATGAGCAGATAGCCGGCCCCGGCCGCGCGGCCCGCGACGAGGGCCAGCCTGGGCACGGTCGCCTCCGCGTACGCATAGAGCAGGCGGGCGTGGTCGAGGCCCGGGGCGGCGGCGCCCGCCGTGTCCACCACCGAGAGGAGCGGGACGTTGAACGCGTCGCAGAACCGGACGAAGCGGGCGGCCTTCGCGGCGGCCTCGCCGGAGACGGCGCCGCCCTCCACCGCCGGCTCGTTGGCCACGACGCCGATCGGGTGCCCGGCCAGCCGGCCGAACCCGGTCAGGAGGCCGCGGCCCCGGGCCGGCTGCACCTCCAGGAACGCGCCGTCGTCCAGCAGGCGGCCGGCCAGCTCGCGGGCGTCGTACGGGGCGCCCGCCATCGCCTGCAGCTCCAGGTCGCCGCGCTGCGCGGGGTCCGACGTGGGCACGAAGGGCGGGGTCTCGGCGCAGTGGGCGGGCAGATAGCCCAGCAGCCGGCGCAGCTCGTCCGCCTCTGCCGGGCCGAGCACGAAGTCCGTCAGCGCCGCGGGGTGGATGCCGTCCACCCGCGCCGGGTCCGGGACCAGGCTGACCTGGGGCACGATGCCCGACGCGCGCACGTGTCCGTCCAGGACCGCGGCCAACCCGCCCAGGGGGGCGAGATCCCGCGGCGCGCCGCCGCCGGCCTCGTGGAGGCAGATCAGCGGGACGCGGCTGCGCAGCGCCACCTCCTGGACCTTGCGCACCTTCGCTGCCGCGACCTGGTTCAGGGCGCCGAGGTCCAACGCGTAGAGGGCGACGTCGCGGCCGTCGATCGTCCCCACGCCGACCACGGCGGCGTGCCCGCTGCCGCCCCGGTCGAACTCGGCGAAGCTGCCGGGATCGAGCAGCGCCTCGACCCGCGCGCGCGGCTCCGCCGGCGGCGCGGCGGCCCCACCGCCCGGCTTGCCGCGGTCACCCTCCTCGGTCACCTGACCTATCGTAGAGCGCGATTCCGGCATGGCCGAGACAGTAGCCCTAGACAGGACCCTCACACTCCACCAGCTGCGGACGTTTCGCGCGGTCGCCGAGCAGCTGAGCTTCAGCGCGGCCGCGCTCGAGCTGAGCATCAGCCAGCCGTCCGTCTCGTACCAGGTCAAGGAGCTGGAGGCGGTGCTCGGCCTGCCCCTCCTCGACCGCCTCGGCAAGCGCGTCCGCCTGACCGAGGCCGGCCAGGTGCTGTACGAGTACGCGCGCCGCACCCTGGCGCTGCTCGACGAGGCGGCGCTGGTCATGGAGCAGATGCGGGGCATCGAGCGCGGCACGCTCCGGGTCGGCGCCAGCAACACAGTCGGCATCTACGTCATCCCGCTGGCGCTGGGCGCCTACAAGAAGCAGCACCCGAACCTGGCCCTCTCGCTGGAGATCGGCGCCCCCGACGTCCTCCAGGACCGGGTCCGGCAGGGCGCCCTCGACCTGGCGGTGCTCAGCGCCCCGATCCCGGGGCCGGACCTGGTCGCCCTGCCGTTCATGGTGGACGAGCTGGTGATGGTGGTCCCCGCCGGTCACCCCCTGGCCGGCCGGACCGGCCTGACGCTCCGTGACTTCGCCGGCGAGAGCTTCCTGATGCGCGAGCCCGGGTCGGGCACGCGGCTTGCCGTCGAGCGGGTGGCCCGGTCCGCCGGCGTCACGCTCCAGGTGGGCATGGAGCTGGGCAGCAACGGCGCGGTCAAGCACGCGGTGGAGGCCGGCCTCGGCGTGGCCGTGCTGTCGAACCACGCGATCGAGCTGGAGCGGGAGGGCGGCCGCCTGGTGGTGGTGGACATCGAGGGGTTCCCGATCCCGCGGCCGTGGAGCATCCTCCACCTGCGCCGCCGCCAGCTGCCGGCGGCCGTCGAGCAGTTCATCCAGCTGCTCCGCGGCGGTCAGTGGGGGGCGACCTCGAACCGCCCGTAGCCGACGTCCCCGGGCGCCACGAGCGCCCACGGCGCTCCGCACCAGCACACCAGCACGCGGCCAGCCAGCGAGTCGTCCGCGACGAACCGCGCCACCTCGCCGGCGATCTGCTCCGGCGGGGTCATCTCGTCGGGCACGTGGCCCTGGAGACGCTCGGCCGCATCCAGGGTGGCGGCATAGGCGGTCGTCGTCGGCGTGGCGATCCAGTCCGGGACCACGCAGTTGACGCGCACGCCGTCCCGGGCGGCCAGCGATTCCAGCACAGCGGTCAGCCGGATGAGGCCAGCCTTGGCCACGGCGTACTCCACCAGGCGGTTGCGCAGTGTGCCCAGGCCGGCGACCGACGCGATGTTCACGACGACGCCGCCGCCGCGCTGCCGCATGACCGGCAGCGCGTGCTGGATGGCGAGCATCGGCCCGCGCAGGTTGCGGTCCAGCGTCCTGCCCCAGTGGTCGCTCGGCGTGTCGGGGAAGTACGGGGCGTCGCCGCCGCCCGCGCTGTTGACCAGCACGTCGAGGCCGCCGAACGTCTCGGTCGCGAACGCGATCATGGCCCGCACGTCCGCCTCGACCGTCACGTCGGCGCGCACGAAGGCCGCCAGGCCGCCCGCGGCCACGACCTGGCAGACGGTCTGCCGGCCGCCCTCGACGTCCACGTCGGCGGCGACCACGGCGGCGCCCTCGGCGGCCAGCCGCAGCGCGACGGCCCGGCCGGTGCCCTCTCCGCCGCCGCCGGTCACCAGCACCACTCGTCCCTTGAGTTCCACGCCGGGAAGCCTGCGCGTCCAACCCTGACATCCGGTGTCATGTTCGCGGTAGGGTGGGCACGTGCGGGCGAGCCGCCTCGTCTCGATCCTCCTGCTCCTCCAGGTCCACGGCCAGCTGCCGGCCCCCGAGCTGGCGCGCCGGCTGGAGGTGTCGGTGCGCACGGTGTACCGCGACCTGGACGCCCTCAGCGAGGCCGGCGTGCCCGTCTTCGCCCGTCCCGGCTCGGGCGGCGGCTGCGGCCTGCTGGAGGGGTACCGGACCCGCCTCAACGGGCTGACGGCGGAGGAGGCGCGGGCGCTGTTCCTCGCCGGCGTTCCGGGTCCGGCGGGTGAGCTGGGCCTGGGCACCGCGCTCGCGGCCGCGCAGCTGAAGGTCCTGGCGGCGCTGCCGGCCGAGCTGCGGGCCGGCGCCGGCCGCGCGCGCGAGCGGTTCCACCTCGACGCGCCGGCCTGGTTCGAGCACGGCGCCGACGGCCACGACCACCTGGCGACCGTCGCGGGCGCGGTGTGGGACGACCGGCTGCTGCGACTCGCGTACCGCCGCGAGGGCGCGGCGGCCACCTCGCGCCTCGTCGAGCCGCTGGGGCTGGTCCTGAAGGCCGGCGTCTGGTACCTGGTCGCCCGGCGGCCGGGGCTGGACGACCCACCCCACGTCTATCGCCTGTCCCGGATCGAGGCGGCCGATGCACTGGCAGAGCCGTTCGACCGGTCGCCCGACTTCGACCTGGCCGACTTCTGGGCGGTCTGGACCGCCGAGTTCGAGTCGAGCCTCCCCCGCGTGGACGTGACCGCGCGGCTGGCGCCGCACATGGTCGGGGCGGCGCGGGTCGTCGCGATCGACGTCCGGACGGGCCCGCCCGAGACGGACGGCTGGCTGCCGGCCACGCTGACGTTCGAGGTGATCGACCACGCGCTGGGCGCGTTCCTGGCGCTCGGGGCCGGTGCCGAGGTGGTGGGCCCGGCGGACCTGCGGGAGCGCGTCGCCGAGGCCGCCCTGGCGACCGTGCGCCGCTACGCTCGGCCGGCGCCGCCGGACCTCCGCGCGCAGTAGGGTTTTACGGCGCACCTGGCGGCCCCGCCGCCTGCTGGCGAGTCCTGACCACAATCCGCACCGTGGAGGTAGGAACAATGGCGCTCAACGATCAGGTCAAGTTCACGTGGGTCGGCCACGGCACCTGGAAGGTCCGGACGGCGAGCGGCAAGGACCTGCTCATCGACCCCTTCCTGACCGGCAACCCGGCGGCGCCGGACCACCTCAAGACGGTGGACCGCCTGGACATCATGGTGATCACGCACGGGCACGGTGACCACGTGGCCGACGCCGTGGACGTGGCGAAGGCGACCGGGTGCAAGGTCCTGGCGCCGTTCGAGGTCGGCAACTGGCTCACCCAGCAGGGCGTGCCGGGCGACAACATGATCGCCTTCGGCAAGGGCGGCACCGTCGAGCTCGACGGCATCACGTTCACGATGGTCCACGCCGAGCACTTCTCGACGATGCCCGACGGCTCGGCCGGCGGCGAGCCCGTGGGCTACGTGATCACGTTCGAGAACGGGTTCAAGGTGTACTTCTCGGGCGACACGGACGTGTTCGGCGACATGGCCCTGATCGGCGAGCTGGACGAGCCCGAGGTGGCCTTCCTGTCGATCGGCGACTTCTACACGATGGGCGCCAGGCGGGCGGCCAAGGCCGTCGAGCTCCTGGGCGTCAAGACGGTCGTGCCCATGCACTTCGGCACGTTCCCGGCCCTCCACGGCACCCCCGCCCAGCTCGAGGAGCTCGCCGGCCCCGGGGTCACGGTGCTGAACATCAAGCCGGGCGACGAGATCTGACAGGACGCGGTCCACGCCCGCCAACGGCGTTGTAAGGTTGTAAGCAACCCATGCCCGCACGATTCCAGTACTCGCGCTGGGACGGGACCCAGAACGTGGACGCGGTCGACGCGGATGACGTGCTCGACGCGCTGTCCGACGACCTGATGAGCTACGGCGACCTCAGCGCGGCGCTCCAGCGCCTCTACCGCTGGGGGGCCGGGGACATGCCCGGCCTGGAGCAGCTGCTCCGCCAGCTCAGGGAGCGGCGCGAGCGGGAGCTGTCCCGCTATGACCTCGACTCGACCGTGGAGTCGATCCGCGAGCAGCTCCAGGACGTGATCGACACGGAGCGGACGGGCATCGACCAGAAGGTCGACCAGGCGCCGCAGGAGCGGCGCAAGCTGATGGAGAAGCTGGCCAAGCAGCGGCGGAACCAGCTCGACCGGATGCCGGACGACCTCGGGGGCCGCATGAAGAGCCTCCGCCAGTACGAATTCATGGACGAGGAGGCGCGCGAGAAGTTCGAGCGCCTCCTCCAGCAGCTCCAGCAGCAGATGCTCGAGCAGATGTTCCAGGGCCTGAAGCAGTCCATCCAGTCGATGACCCGCGAGGACCTGGGCCTGGTCCGGGAGATGGTCCGCGACCTCAACCGGATGCTGGAGCAGCGCCGCCAGGGCCTGGACACGTCGGCCTCCTTCCGCGACTTCATGCAGAAGTACGGCCAGATGTTCCCGCCCGGGATCGAGACGCTGGACCAGCTGCTGGAGCACCTCCAGCGCCAGATGGCCCAGATGCAGTCCCTGATGCAGTCGCTCTCGCCGCAGGCCAGGGACGAGCTGCGGCGGATGATGGACGAGCTGCTGCAGGACGACTCGCTGCGCCTGGAGCTGGCCCGCCTCGGCGCGATGATGCAGCAGCTCATGCCGCCGTCGGAGATGACGGAGCGGTACCCGTTCTTCGGCGACGAGCCGCTCAGCCTCCAGGAGGCGATGGGCCTGATGGAGCGGCTGCAGGGCATGGACCGGCTGGAGTCCCAGCTCGAGCGGGGCAGCTTCCGCCTGGACGACGTGGACCGCGGGCTGCTGGAGCAGACGCTGGGGCCCGAGGCCCGCCAGCAGCTCGACCGGATGCGCCAGATGACCGAGGTCCTGGAGAAGGCGGGCTACGTCGAGCGGCGCGACCGCCGGCTGGAGCTGACCCCGCGAGGCATGCGGAGGATCGGCCAGGGCGCGCTGCGCGAGATCTTCGACCAGCTCAAGAAGAGCCGGCTGGGGCACCACAACACCCGCAACACCGGCCAGGGCGTCGAGCCGGGCGAGGAGGTCAAGGCCTACGAGTACGGCGACCCGTTCCTGCTCGACATGAACGAGACGCTGTTCAACTCCCTCCAGCGGGAGGGCCGTGGGCTTCCGGTCAAGATCGAGCCGCCCGACTTCATCGTCCGCCGGACGGAGCACTCGAGCCAGGCGTCCACGGTCCTGATGATCGACATGAGCCGCTCGATGTTCCTGCGCGGCTGCTTCCTGGCCGCCAAGAAGGTGGCGATCGCGCTGGACTCGCTGATCCGGTCCCAGTTCCCGCGGGACAGCCTGTACGTGGTCGGGTTCTCCAACTACGCGGTCGAGCTGAAGCCGCAGAGCCTGCCCGCGATCACGCTCAACGACTACGTGTACGGGACGAATATGCAGCACGGGTTCCAGTTGGCGCGCTCGCTGCTGGCCCGGCACCGAGGCAACCGCCAGGTGATCATGGTCACGGACGGCGAGCCGACGGCGCATCTGGACGAGAACGGGCGGACGTACTTCGCGTACCCGCCGACGTTCCGGACGATCCAGGAGACGCTCCGGGAGGTGCGCCGCTGCACCCGTGACCGGATCGTGATCAACACGTTCATGCTCGAGCGGGGACCATACCTGACCGAGTTCGTCAACCAGATGACGCGCATCAACAAGGGCCGGGCGTTCTTCGTCTCGCCCGAGCGGTTGGGCGAGTACATCCTGGTCGACTACGTCTCCGGCAAGCAGCGCCGCCAGCGCAGCCGCGCCAGCTGACCCCGGCCCCGCCCCGGCGTCAGCTCGCCCGGCGGCGGATCCTCCGCCGGTAGTCCGCGTCGCTCCGCTTGAGGCCGCGCCACACGCGGGCGCCCTCGAACGGGGACAGCGCGGCCGCCCGCACCATGTCCACCACCACCTCGTGCGTGGCGAGCACCGGGCCGGCGAGCTTCCGGCACAGGTCGGCGCCGAGCCGGTCGTCCACCAGCACGATCGGGCGGTGCCCGGCCCGGACCATCTCCCTGGCCATCCGGGCCGTGGCCAGCTCGCCGACGTTCTTGCGACCGTGATCGCAGGGCGTGCGGAAGTACGCCGCCATGCGGGCCACCCACGTGACGCCCTCGGCGCTCAGATGGACGATCCGGCGCCGGTCCTCCAGGTGGCGGACCAGGCGCTCGGTCGCCGCGAACCGGGCGCGGTTGCGGAGCAGCTCGTCGTGGACCTCGCGGACGACCCAGAGCGTGTCGCCGAACCAGTCGAGCAGCGTGTGGGCGTGGCCGACCTGGGCGAACGCGCACAGCGATGAGGTCTCGCCGAGGACGAGATCCCGTCCCCGAAGCCGGTCGTCGTCCACCATAGTCGCCACCTCCTCAGTCCGGCACCGGCTCCAGCCGGCGCATGCGCTGGATCTCCAGCCGGTCGACGTGCAGCCGCTCGGCGGCCCCCTCGGGGTCGATCAGGCCGCGCCGGAGAGCCCGCAGCACGATCCGCCGCGTGGTCGCCGGCATGCGGACCTGGAGCCGGCGATCCTGCGCGAGCGTGTCGTCGAGCTCGGGCAGGTCCAACCGCCAGGCCAGGTCGCGGTGCTCGCCCGCGTCGACCGCCGCCGAGAGCTCGCCCGCGGCCGCGCCCCGGACGCGCCGGGTGCGCTCCAGGCGGTGGAGCGCGACCTCGCAGCTCACCGCGAAGTGGCCGGCGAGGCGGACCACCAGCTCCAGGTCCACGCGGTCGTGCGGCGTGGCGTGGAACCACTCCTCCAGGCCGACCCGGGGCACGAGCAGCTCCGCGGCGAACTGGTTGGCCTCCACCTCGCGCCGGTCGCGGGAGCGGGTGTCGATCACGCGGTCCACGGCCGCGCCGTGGCCGAGCCGGTGGTGCCCGTACTCGTGGGCCAGGGTGAACCGGGCCCGGACCGGGTGAGTGGACGAGTTGACCAGAATCACCGGCACGCCCTCGCGCTCCTGGTACATCCCGGCCAGGCCCTGCTCGCCCAGCTGCCACAGGGCGACGTGGACGCCGCCCGCCTCCTCCAGGTCGCGCAGGAGGTCGTCGATCGGCGCCGTCTCGCCCAGCCCGAGGCGGGCCCGCTCCGCCCGGGCGAGCTGCTCGGCGGCGGTCACAGCAGGTCCTCCAGGGCCCGCGCGGCCAGCACCTCGCGCATCACGACCTCGAACGCGGCGAGCGCCTCGCGCACGGCCGGCCGGTCCGCGCCGGCCGCCCGCAGCAGCACGGCGCCCGGCGTCTCGCGGCCCGTCAGCAGGCCGGGCTCGACCTGGAGCAGGTCGGCGAGCGCGGCCAGCTCCCAGGCGCTGAGGCGCCGCTCGCCGCGTTCCAGCCGGCTGACCGCCGCCTGGTCGATGCCCAGGTGGGCCGCCACCGCCGTCTGGTCGAGGCCCGCCCGGCGGCGCAGCTCCGCCACGACGGAGCCGACCTCGGCCGGCGTTCGATAGGTCATTCGGTCATCTCCTGGCACGTCCCGGGGCGACCGTAGCACGGCCGTTCGCGGGCTCCAAGGAAACGGCCCCCGATTTACACAGAACGCCGCGGAGGGGCCGGCGGCGAGGTATGTGACGCGTCTATGACGCGATGTGACATTGATCACTAATCAACACACGGGCCGCGTCAGGGCGTATAGTCGGGGAGCGCATGCAGCTCGTAGAACGACCTCTCCTCGACCATGTCGGCGTCGCCCAGGCCATCCGGACCTGGCACAACCTGTCACCCGCGGAGCTGTACGAGCACGCGATCAGGGGTGACGAGGCGGCCGTGGTGTCCACGGGCGCCCTCACGGCGGCGACCGGCCAGCACACCGGGCGCTCCCCGAAGGACAAGTTCTTCGTGCGGGAGCAGGGATCGCAGGACGCGATCTGGTGGTACCCGGGCAACCAGCCGATCGACCAGGAGCGGTTCGACGGCCTGCTCGGCAAGATGCTCGACTACGTCGCCGGCAACCAGGTCTACGTCCAGGACGTCTTCGCCTGCGCCGAGCCGCGGTACCGGCTCCGGGTGCGGATCGTCACCCAGTTCGCCTGGCACAGCCTGTTCGCCCGCAACCTGTTCATCCGCCCGACGGAGGAGGAGCGGCGCGGCTTCGAGCCGGACTTCACCGTCATGTCCCTGCCGTCGGTCACTGCGGACCCGCGCCGGGACGGCACCCGGTCCGAGACGTTCGTCCTGGTCAACTTCGCCCGCCGCATGGTGATCATCGGCGGTACCCGCTATGCGGGCGAGATCAAGAAGTCGATCTTCACGGCCCTCAACTACCTGCTGCCGCAGCGGGGCGCCCTGCCGATGCACTGCTCGGCCAACGTCGGCGCGGACGGCAACGTGGCGCTGTTCTTCGGCCTGTCGGGCACCGGCAAGACGACCCTCTCCTCGGACCCGACGCGCCGCCTGATCGGCGACGACGAGCACGGCTGGAGCGACGATGGGGTCTTCAACTTCGAGGGCGGCTGCTACGCCAAGACGATCCGGATCTCGGCCGAGGCCGAGCCGGAGATCTACGCGGCGACCAACCACTTCGGGACGATCCTCGAGAACGTGCCGTTCGACCCCGACACCCGGGTGCCGGACTACGACGACGAGAGCCTCACCGAGAACACACGCTCGGCGTACCCGGTCGACCTGATCCCGGCGGCCGACCTCTCGGGCCGCGCCGGCCACCCGGCCAACGTCCTCTTCCTGTCGTACGACGCGTTCGGCGTGCTGCCGCCGGTGGCCCGGCTCGACGACGAGCAGATCCGGTTCTACTTCCTGTCCGGCTACACCGCCAAGGTGGCGGGCACCGAGCGCGGCGTGACCCAGCCCGAGGCGACGTTCAGCACGTGCTTCGCGGCGCCGTTCCTGGTCCGCACGCCCGAGACGTACGCGGACCTGCTGATCGAGCGCGTTCGCCGCCACGGGGCCCAGGTCTGGATGCTGAACACCGGCCTGGTCGGCGGCCCGCACGGCGTCGGCGACCGCATCTCCATCGCGCACACGCGGGCGATCGTCCGGGCGGTGGTGGAGGGCCGGCTGCGCGACGTCCCGACCCGGCGCGACCCGATCTTCGGCGTCCACGTGCCGGCGGCCGTCCCCGGTGTCCCGGCGGAGGTGCTGGACCCGCGGAGCGCGTGGCCGGACCCGGCCGAGTACGACCGCCAGGCGGCCGAGCTCAAGCGCCGGTTCGACGACAACATCGGCCGGATCGGACAGTCGGGCTCGGCGGCGGGCTGAGCCCGACCCCCGCCAGCGGGGCGGAGGCACAATAGGCGGCGTGACGCACGCGCCGCTGGGGGAGCGGGACATCCTCCGCTTCCGGATGATCTCGGACCCGCAGCTGTCGCCGGACGGCCGGCAGGTCGCCTTCGTGCTGACCGAGCAGGACGCGACCGCCGACCGCCAGGCGACCAGCATCTGGGCGGTCCCGGCCGACGGCTCGGCCGAGCCGCGCCGCCTGACGGCCGGTCCCCGCGACTCGCGCCCGCGCTGGTCGCCTGACGGCGGCGGCCTGGCGGTCCTCTCCGCGCGCGAGCGCGAGTGGGCCCGGGACCTGTACGTCCTGCCGATGGGCGGCGGCGAGCCGCAGCGGATCGCCGAGCTGCCCAGGGGCATCACGGAGTTCGCCTGGAGTCCCGACGGCTCCCGCCTGGCGCTGATCGGCGGGCCCGAGTGGCCGGCCGATCCCGACCGCGACCCGCCGGCCAACCGGGAGGAGGCGCGCAAGCGGTACCAGGAACGCGTCCGCTACATCGGGCGGTTCCGGTACCGGATGGACGGCCAGGGCGTGCTGGACGACGAGGCGCGCCAGGTCTGGGTGGTCCCGGCCGGGGGCGGGGAGACGCCGCGAATGCTCACCGAGGGAGACGCCGACGCCAGCCGCGTGGCGTGGACCCCGGACGGCCGCATCGCGTTCCTGTCCAACCGCGGGCCGGACCAGGACCGGAGCCAGGTGACCGAGGTCTACGCGGTGCCCGCCGGCGGCGGCGACGTCGAGCCGCTGACCTGCTCCGACGCGGTGATCGCCGCGTTCGGCTTCGCCCCCGACGGCGGCCTGGCCACGCTGCGGACGGACACCAGCGAGCCCTTCGGCGGCGTCCACGTGCGGCTCTGGGTCGGCGACCAGTGCCTGACCCGCGAGCTGGACCGCTCCAGCACGCCGTCGGTGCTGGGCGACACGATGCCGGGCCGCGAGGCGATGAGCCCCACGTGGCACGACGGCTGGTGGTACTTCGAGGTGGGCGACCGCGGGGCCTCGCACCTGTACCGGGCGCGGCCCGGCCAGCCGCCCGAGTGCGTCGTGGGTGGGCGTCGGGTCAACGGGTCCGCCTCGATCGCGGCCGGGACCGTGGCGTTCCTCTCGACCGCGCCCCACGACCCGGTGTCGCTGCGGACGGCGACGACGGACGGCGGCCGCGAGCGCGTCCTGTTCGATCCCAACCCGTGGCTGCGCGACGTCGCGCTGGGCACGCTGCGCCCGTTCGACCTCGAGCACGACGGCGACCAGATCGACGCCTGGGCGCTGCTGCCGCCCGGGGCGCCCGAGGGGCAGCCGGTGCCGACGCTGCTGTACATCCACGGTGGTCCGCACGGGGCCTACGGCTGGTCGTTCCCGTTCGTGTTCCAGGTCCTGGCGGGCGCGGGGTACGCGGTCGTGTACTGCAACCCGCCCGGCTCCGCGACGTACTCGGAGGAGTTCGCCGGCCGCGTGTGCGGCGCCTGGGGCGAGGCCGACTTCCCGTACTTCATGGCGCTCGTGGACCGCGCGGTCGAGGCTGGCATCGCGGACCCGGAGCGCCTGGGCGTCGCCGGGGCGAGCTACGGCGGGTTCAGCACCCTGTGGACGATCACGCACACGGACCGGTTCAAGGCCGCCGTGTCGATGCGGCCGGTCTCCACGCTGCAGGCGTTCTACGGCTCCAGCGACATCGGCTGGAGCTTCGGCGCGGCCGAGATGGGCGGCGACCCGTGGGAGCGGCCGGCGGTGTACGAGCGGCTGTCGCCGGCCACGTACCTGGACCGGGTGACCACACCGCTGCGCCTGATCGCGGGCACCGGCGACCTCCGGACGCCGGCCGAGCAGGCCGAGCAGGTGTTCATCCGGCTGCGCAAGATGGGCCGCGAGGTGGACCTCGTGGTGTTCCACGGCGAGCCGCACGCGATGGTGGTGCAGGGAAAGCCGTGGAACCGGGTACGGCACATGCGGGCGGTCCGGGAGTGGTTCGACCGGCACCTGCGGGGAGGCACGGAGTGAGCAGGGTCGGCGTCGTCGGCAGCCGTCACTATCCGGACCTGGATCGGGTCGTCCGCTACGTGCGCGACCTGCCCCCGGGCGCCAGCCTGGTCACGGGCAGCGCCAGCGGCGTGGACGCCACGGTGGCCCGGGTCGCGCGCGAGCGGGGCGTGCCCGTCCGGGTCCTCGGCGCCTCGTTCGAGGAGGCGAAGGACTCGGGCGTGGCGGCGTCACGGAACCAGCGGCTGGTGGACCTGTGCGACGTGCTGGTCGCGTTCTGGGACGGCGCGTCGCAGGGCACCCGGCGGACGGTCGAGCGGGCGCTGGACTCGGGCAAGGAGGTCCACGTCTACACGTCAGTAGTGGATGGAGCCGGGGACCCCGCCGCCGACGGCGATGGCGTCGCCGTTGATGGCGACCGCGCGGGGTGAGGCCAGGAACGCGACCACGTCCGCGACCTCGCGGGCGTCGATGAACCGACCCAGCGCGTTGCCCTGACTCATCCGCCGCTCGATCTCCTCGACGCCGACGCCGAGGCGCTCGGCCTGGGCCTGCATCACCGCCGGCGTCTTCTCGGTCCGCGTCAGCGCCGGGTGAACGACCACGACCGAGATGCCGTGCCGGCCCAGCTCGTCGGCCAGGTTCTTGGTCATGGCGGCGACGGCCACGTTGCGGATGCTGCCGACGGTGGAGCCGGTGGAGCGCGCCGCCAGGCCGCTGATGTTCACGATGCGGCCGCCGCCCCGCGCGATCAGGTGCGGCACCGCCTCGCGGATGCAGCGGAGATACCCCATGACCTTGACGTTGACGTCCGGCCAGAAGACGTCGTCGTCGATCTCGGCCAGCTTCGGGGGAGGCGCCTGACCGCCCGGCTGCGCGGCGCAGTTCACCAGCACGTCGAGGCCGCCCAGCTCGGCCACCGCCCGGCGCATCATCTCGCGCACCGACTCGTCGGAGCCGGTGTCGCACGGCACCGCCAGGACGCGGCGGCCGGTCTCGGCGGCCAGCTCCGCGGCCGCCGCCTCCAGGTCGGCCTGGCCGCGGGCCACGACCGCGACGTCCACGCCCTCGGCGGCCAGCGCTCGCGCCACCGCCTTGCCGATCCCGCGGCTGCCTCCGGTCACGATGGCGGTCCTGCCGCCGAGCTCCAGGTCCATGGGCCACGAGTGTAGGGGCGGCGGCCGAAAGGTGGATCGATCCCCCCACCCCGGCCCTCCCCGCGGAGGGGGGAGGGAGTTTGGT
>Ga0070717_10000295_pt1 | contig 33556 bp, 30 predicted proteins | sample LARL113metaG_FD_71366 | JGI IMG/M metagenome (GOLD analysis project Ga0070717, IMG submission 71366) | Corn, switchgrass and miscanthus rhizosphere microbial communities from Kellogg Biological Station, Michigan, USA - LAR L11-3 metaG | ecosystem: Host-associated > Plants > Roots > Rhizosphere ...
GAACAGAGGGAGTCTCAACCAGAACGGAATTGCCGCCACTTGCGCTTCCGTCGACATCGCACACCAGCGTTCCCTTTACGCCCGTGATCGGACCGGGGGTGCCGATTGTGATCCCCGGTGCTCCGCCGGCAAAGACCAAACCGCGAACCGAAAACTGGATCTCTCCGTTGCGCAGATTAACGCGGGCGGCACCAGCGGTTGTCGTCCACGGCAGAAAACCGCCGGGAACAGCGCCGGTTCCGGAGCCGACAACATTGCCGGCGGGAATAATTCCGACGATCTGTCGCCACGAAGCAGTTTGCGCGGTCGCACTCGCCGCGGTGAAGGCAAGCAATAATAGGAATGTTGAGAGTAGACAAACGGTTTGTTTCATGCATCACTCCTCTTCATTTTAATTGCTTAGGTTTTTCATTTTGATTTCTTAGGTTGTTCTGCTGCACTGTTCGATCATCTGACGCACGAGAGACAATGGACAGTTCGTAGATCCAAGTGACAAAACCTAAGCCTAGTAGGTTCGGTGGGGTTGGGTTGTTAGCTGACCGTCTACACGGTGTCAAGAGATCGCTAAATTATTGTCAGTAGTGGTCCCAAAAACTTATCGATCGGTTGTAGTGCTCTCCACACCGCATCTTCTCAGTTCCTCGCGGCCCTTGGTAACTTACAAATTTACTAACTATGGGCAAAGAGGAGTGTTGCGAGCTCCTGCTTCGTAGGTAGTAATCACCCTCTGGTGCGCGCAGTGTTTTGTCATTTCGAGGAGACAGAAGTTTGACACGGATTTTGCATCATCCAACCAACGCCTAGCCAATACTCTTAGTCGAACAAACTGCTGAGTACGATCCTCTTCTTGCAATTCAGCAATTCAAGATGGTCTCCCATGCAGCACCTCATTAAGAACGCAACGCAGTAGGAGGCAACAAATGAAAAGGCGTTACATGTTACTTGCTTTGCTTTCAGTTGTAGTTTTTCTTGCAGCCGATACCCAGACCCAGGACTCCAATTCCAGTTTTCTCGGAAGTGCAGAGGGCAATGCCAAGCAAATGATCAAGCAGGGCCGGCACACATTTAGGTTCGATACTTTTGGCGATGAAGCTTTTTGGGGTGGCCAGCTCAAGCTCCACGAAACAATTAACCATCTCACACCTCGTCAAGCACTGGAGCTAGGCCTTAAGGTCGACTCACAGGCTCTTCCGCCAGCGGTGATCCAAGCCATCCAGAATGGAACGGTTAACCTTAATGACCCCAGCGTAACACTGCTCTTAATCAAGCTGAAGGCGGTTCTTGGGGTCGTAGGCTTCTTCAATGAAAACGGCACGCTCAAATCGGTTGGTCTGACATGCGCCGTTTGTCATTCAACCGTGGATAATTCGATCGCTCCCAGCATCGGCCGCAGAATCGATGGTTTAGCCAATCGTGACCTGAATGTAGGTGCGATTGCTGCCAGCGCGCCTAACCTGCAGCCGGTCGTGGATCTCTTGCGGCTTGCAGACCCGGGCATTACGGCGGACAAGGTTCGGGCCGTTCTCAACAGTTGGGGACCCGGAAAATTCGACGCTGAGCTGTTCCTCGACGGCAAGGCTTTCAATCCACAACAAGTCACAAATGGGGTGGTAACCGGCATGCATGTCCCCGGAGCCACGTTGCTGCCGAACGCGCGCGGATTGGCCGGTCACAATTTACACACGTGGACAGGCAGCTGGGGTTCAGTACCGTACTGGAATGCATTCGTCGCTGTCGACGAGCTTCACGGGAAAGGGACTTTCTTCGATGAACGTTTCGACAATCCCGAGCAGTTCCCAATTGCCGCCAAGGCCAAGCTCGGCCACGTCTCGACAGATCCGGACAGCGATCGCGTAACCGGCAAATTGGCCGAACTGCAGTTCTATCAGTTAGCACTTCCGGCAATAAAGCCGCGCCCCGGAATTGATTTCGATCCCGACGCGGCAGAACGTGGTGATCAGCTCTTCAGCGGCAAAGCAAATTGCAACAGCTGCCATCGCGAGCCGCTATGGACAGAGCCAGGCTGGAACCAGCACACGCCCGCAGAAATGAAGATCGACGGTTTTGAGGCACGCCGCGCTCCAGCCAGCATCAACGCACAAGGCAAGGCGGTGCACGGCTATCGGACGATGAATCTTGCAGGCATTTTCGTCCGCGAGCGGGGACTATTTATGTTTCCTCGTGACAAAGGCCGCTTCTATCACGACGGACGATTCAAGACATTGCTCGACGTCGTCAACAGCTACGATGCCCGGTTCAACCTCGGGCTTACTGATCAGGAGAAGCACGATTTAGTCGAATACTTGAAATCGCTTTAGTTAACAGTCGGGATTGTCACATTCAATCGTTAACAACGCCTGGCCGCGCTCGTCATGCTTTTTCAAAACGATCGCGGTCGGGTGACTTCGCTCGTGTCGTGAACCTGTGGTACTGCCGCTGTGTGAGCGTGGTGATTTGTCCGGATATCTTGAGCCCCAAAAAGCCTCCACCGGTCAACCACTACGACAAATCTGGGACTCACGGTCGTGAGAAGAGTGACCTCATCCAGTGACTTATTAAGCCTGACGTTTAGCGCTGCTAGTTGATTCTCATGAAAGGAAGAATGACATGTTCCGCTTACAATCTAAATCGCGATTCTTTGCGCAAACCCCGCTCGTCCGACTTTGGCTGGCGATCGCGGTATGCGCATTCACAACCCTTGCAGTGGCCAATGCCTCGGCGCAATTGGCCGACAATCAGACCGAGGGCTTTGGCAACAATCGACTAGTCACGTTCACATACCTGCAGAATTTTGATTGTGTCGATCAGCCCACATTGGACCTGGATTTTAATGGCAAGTTGGCGCAGTCCGACCCCAACGAAATGCAGACGCCAATCTGCCAACCCGTAACAGAGCCCACCCAAGACCCGACTGGCGGAAGCATTAAACACACGGCGCACCTCTACGTGTTCGTTCCCATGTTCTCAGTTGACAATGACAAGAATCCGAATGATGCAATGCCATGTCCGAATGGCGGAAGACCAGGTGAACTCTGCGGTCCTGCTTTAGGGGCCGCATTAATCAAGCTTTTCGGCTTTGTTCCCGAAGCCTGGAAAACTCATCCGGCTGTTTCGACCCAATGTCCGGATCCGAATAATCCTGTGCCTGGCACTTGCACGATGCACGCTTCCTCGGTGGACCTATCGGTAACGCTTGCGGCATTGGGCAAGACTGGTCCACCCACGATGCCGATATTCGTGCCAACACCGAACCATGACCACGTTGTTGACAACAGCCGTGTCAACACTACGCCGATTTGGTGGGAGGTCCGGCCCGTGCTCATAATGGATCCGAGCGATTGGCCCGCGGCCGATGGGAGCAGCGGCATTACTTCATCCAAGGCAATGGATGATGCAGAAGCTGCCGGAAGAGCGATCGAGGTTGGATCAAACTTCTTCCTCTTCTTCAGCTCTCAATTGTCCTCGCATGAAGGTCACTAGCCCTTAATGGCACGCCGGCGATTCAAATTCTGGACGCCGGCGTTGCCCGAATTTGTCGAAGGTAAGGCGCACGTCTTCAGCTCGCCTTAGCCAAATAATCCGGTCGCAGCAAGCGCGGTTATGAACTCGCGCCCTTGCCTAACGCCTATGTCGATGCCCCCGTTTGTGCCTCCGCTTCCGACGTGTGATTAAATTCAACACAGCATGAATCCGCTCGAACTTTCTCCGGAACACTTCCGCGCTCTAGCGGCGGATATGGTTTCATTGTCTATCGAATATTTATCAAGTTCGGATGCACGTCGTATCTTCCCAGCAACCAGCGGCGCAGAAACGGAGAGGCTATTCGCGGAGGAGCCGCCCGAAGATGGTATGCGCGAAGCAGCATTTGATGACCTCGGCGATGTTCTTGCCCACTGTCGCGCCCAGAACGGCCGTTTTTTGGGTTATGTACAAGGGTCGGGAGATCCCATCGCGGCGCTGGGTGATCTTTTAGCGTCGATTCTCAACCAGAACATTACGGCTTGGCGCTCGTCACCAGCGGGAGTCACTATCGAGCGCACAGTCGTTCGCTGGTTGGCAGAAGCGGTCGGATGCCACGGATTCACTGGGACCCTGACGAGTGGGGGATCGGCCGCGAATCTGATGGGCCTGGCCATGGCGCGCGAGTCGAGGATGCCGTCCAACGATCGCGGCATTCACAATTCGGGTGCCTGTATTATCTACGCTTCCGAACAAGTTCACATGGCCGTTCCCAAAGCAGTGGCCCTCCTGGGAATCGGACGAGAAAACCTGCACTACATCCCATGCGATGACGCTTATCGCATGGTTCCGTCACAATTGGAGCGCACCATACGTAGCGACAAGCTGCAAGGGCGCAAACCAATCGCAATTGTCGCTTCGGCCGGAACGGTGAATACCGGTTCCATCGATCCGCTGTCAGAAATCGCGGCGATTGCCCGCGCCCACAATGTTTGGCTACATATCGACGGCGCCTACGGGGCGCTGGCGGCCATGACCGTCCCTCACAAGTTTGATGGTTTAGCTCAGGCGGATTCGCTTTCCCTCGACCCGCATAAATGGCTGTATCAGCCGCTCGATTGCGGATGCCTACTTTATCGGGACGTCGCAGTTGCGCGAGAAACATTTAGCTATACCGGCAGCTATGCGCGACAGCTCAGCTCTGATCCCATCGAGGGATTCGCGTTCTTTGAGGAGTCGATGGAACTCTCGCGCCGCTTCCGCGCCCTGAAGCTGTGGCTCTCCTTGCGCTATCACGGGTTAAGAGCTTTTCGCGCTGCCATCCAAAAGGATCTCGACCATGCACAACGCCTCGCGGGCGCAATTAAAGATTCGCCGGCGCTCGAGCTTGCGGGCCCCGTAGAATTAAGCGCAATCTGCTTCCGCCACCGTCTGGCAGCGGATGCTCACGAAGACACCCGAAATCGTTTCAACCTGGCACTGCTCAAGCGTATTGTGAATCGCGGAAAAGTGTATCTTTCAAACGCGGAATTGAAGGGAAGATTCTGCCTTCGCGCATGCATCGTAAATCACCTCACAAAAGATACGGACATCGACGTAGTGGTTCCCGAAGTTTTGGACGCCGCCTCCGAAATTATTTCCGAATACCAATAGAACTCTGGTACAGACTGCCGCACGCGTGCTGGGGTATTGAATCAAATTCCTTGCTGATGTTTTCCTCCCAGAAGAGAATGGAGTGGCAGAAGCGAGTCGTGAGGAATAAAGTCAATATCGTATGGCGGCGCAGCAGGGTTTGGCATCTTACGTTCGCCGGATTTGCGGTGATTTTCTCCTGGTTCACCGCATTGGGAGGATCAATATGCTGACAAATAAACCTAAAACGAAAATTCTAGTCGACGGCGGCGACCCGAATGAGACTCTCCGGATCAAGAGTTTGATCGGGTTTGTTGATGGCCAGACCACGAACCCATCCTTGATTGCCAAAAATCCCAATATTCAACGCCTGATTGCATCCGGCCACACCTTGAGCTCAGAAGAAGAGAACAACGAATACAAGAAGATTGTGCAGAGCATTTCGCCGCTGGTGGGAGATGCGGGAGTATCGATCGAGGTGTTTGCAGATCTTAAGACCACAGCCGAAAAGATGCTTGCCCAGGGTCAGGAAATGTTCTCCTGGATCCCAAACGCCTATATCAAGTATCCCTGTACGCACGAGGGTTTGCGAGCCGCACAAATGTCAGTCCAAAAGGGTATTCGGGTCAACATGACGCTTTGTTTTTCGCAGGATCAGGCAGCCGCGGTGTATGCCGCAACGATGGGATCAAAGTCACCGGTGTACGTATCGCCGTTTGTGGGCAGGCTCGACGATCGCGGCGAAAATGGCATGGACCTAATCAGGAATATTAAGAAAATGTACGAACATGGCGACGGCCATGTGCATGTCTTAGCAGCAAGCATACGTACGGTTAACCATTTACTTTATTCCTTTGCTCTTGAGGCTGAGCTTGCCACCGTGCCGGCTAAGGTTCTGGAGCAATGGACAGCAAAGGGTTTCCCAATGCCGGATCGCGATTTCACGTACAAGGCGGTCGACACGAACGGCGGCCTCCTAAAGCCCATCCCGTACAAAGAGCTGGATCTGAATCTTCCCTGGCAATCCTTTAACATCGCGCACGAACTAACCACCAAAGGCATACAGAAATTTGTGGCTGATTATGAAAGCACGCTGGGACGATCGGCGTAGGCGCCCAGAAACCGACCGGCCGCATAGACTTCTAGCCCGCCATCCTTTAGGTTAGCGCGGTGGATGGCGTCCCGCGATGCAAATCAGGTACGCCTCCTGTATTCTCAAGGGTATGCCCCGAGACTTTTTAACACGCCTCAAGGCTTCGCCAGTGCTGTGCGATGGCGCCATGGGCACACTGCTGTATTCGAAGGGCATCTTTATCAATCGCTGTTATGACGAGCTGAACGTTTCGCAGCCGGACCTGATTCGGGGTATTCACCACGAATATCTGCAAGCCGGTGCCGAGGTGATCGAAACCAATACTTTCGGCGGAAACGCAATCCGGCTAGAGCGGCATGGTCTGCGAGATAAGGTCCATGACATTAATTTCCACGGCGCGCGCCTGGGGAAGGAGGCGGCAAAGAGTTTTGATGGCTGGGTCGCCGGGGCTGTAGGACCGCTGGGCATTCGAATAGAGCCATTGGGCAAGATGTCGTTTCAGGAAGCAAGGGATATTTTCCGCGAACAGATTGCTGCCCTGCTTGAGGGCGGGGTTGACCTCCTGATTCTCGAGACGTTTGGCTACATCGACGAACTCCATCAGGCAATTCACGCTGCGCGGGAGATTGATCCGCGGGTTCCAGTAGTGGCGCAGGTCACGCTGGATGAAGAGTCTAATTGCCTGGACGGATCGACGCCGGAAATTTTTGCGCCAAGAATCGAGGAATGGGGCGCGGACGTAATCGGGTGCAACTGCAGCGTGGGCCCGGTGCCGATGTTGGATTCAATCGAACGCATCCGCGCGGCTACCACGCTGCCCCTTTCTGCACAACCAAATGCTGGAATTCCGCGTTCGGTCGAAGGAAGAAATATTTACCTGTGCTCCCCAGAATATATGGCGAGCTACGCGCGCAAATTTGTGACTGCCGGAGTTCGGCTGGTGGGCGGATGTTGCGGGAGCACACCAGAGCATATTCGGGTGATGAAGTCGGCCTTGCGGGCGACCCAGGCGCGCGCGCGAACGGGAGACGCAACAGCGAAAGCGCATGCTGCGGCGCCGGTAGTCGCATCGACTCCGCTGGAGCAAAGGTCGGGGTTGGGCGCGAAGATCGCTCGCGGTGAATTTCTCACCATGGTTGAGATCGTCCCACCCAAGGGAACGAACATCCACAAAGAGCTCGAAGGCGCGAAGTTCCTGAAATCAGTTGGCGTCGACGCAATCAACATTCCCGATAGCCCGCGGGCCTCGGCGCGCATGAGCAACCAGGCGCTATCGCTTCTGTTGCAACAGCAGGCTGGAATTGAAGCGATCCTGCACTACACCTGCCGCGACCGCAACGTACTCTGCATTCAGTCAGACCTGCTGGGCGCGGCCGCGATTGGGATCCGAAATCTGATTTGCATAACCGGCGACCCGCCGAAGATGGGGGGCTATCCGGACGCTACGGCCGTTTTCGATGTCGATGCAATTGGTCTGGTGAACATTGTTCACAATCTTAATCGCGGGCTCGATATTGGCGGGAATCCTATGGGCGCAGGCACGGGATTCGTAATCGGGATTGGCGCGAACCCCGGCGTTCCAAACATTGACGAAGAGATACGGCGGTTCGAGTACAAAGTGGAAGCCGGGGCAGAGTACGCGGTCACTCAACCCGTTTTCGATCTCTCGCTACTGGAGAAGTTCTTGCGGCGAATTGAGCACTTCAAAATTCCTGTGGTCGCCGGAATCTGGCCGCTAGTAAGCGCACGCAATGCCGAGTTTATGAAGAATGAGCTGCGGGTTTCGGTGCCAGAGAGCATTATGGAGAGAATGACACGTGCTGCATCGCCCGAAGCCGCGAGAGAAGAGGGGATTTCGATTGCGCGCGACATGCTGATCGCAGTCAGGCATATGGTGCAAGGTGCCCAGATCAGCGCGCCTCAGGGTAAGTATGCGGCTGCCGTGGATGTGCTTGAGGCGTTAGGCACTTCGGGTGCGAAGGCGGGATAACCCTCCCCCGATCGAAGGCACCCGGAAAGTTAACCCACCTTAGTTCCCATAACGATATTGCTACAGTATTTCCCCTATAGGAAATACAGCCTGGGTATGTAGAATCTAAGGCGGGAGCAACTCTAGTTTGCCGAAGTTTGAAGAATGCATTCAGCGTCTGGAAAAGATCGTCCAGGAGCTGGAACAGGGCGAAGTACCTCTGGAAAAGTCGCTTACCTTATTTGAAGAGGGAATGCAGCTTTCAGGTTCCTGCCGCAAGGAGCTGGAGGAAGCGGAAGGCAAAGTGGAGATATTGCTCAAACAGAATGGAAAAATACAGGCCGAGCCGTTCGATCGCTCAAGTTAGTGAGGAACGTGCGTTGCGGCAAACCTCCCTGCTCTGCAGATACGTCTGCTGGAGCTCAGCCAGCCGTAGTAAGCGGCGACAGATTAGGAGCCCCTCCCCATGCAGCACAGCAATATAGTTCTGCTCCAAAGCGATCCCAAAATTGCCCAGACGCTGGCCACGATGCTTGCGAACTCTTTTCATCGGGTACACGTTGCCAGGTCGGTAGATGAACTTCGCCACACTGCAATCAAGCACCGTCCGGCCGCGATTGTGCTGGATTTGGAGTCTGCGAGTTTGGCGGATGTCGAAACGTTAAAGAAAGAGTTTGACGGGGTTCGCGTGATCTGCAACCACCGGGTCGCCGACGAAGAGATGTGGACGCGGACGTTGAGCGTTGGCGCGGATGACTGCTGCCCGTCTTCCGATATGCGCGGGATTTTGTCGTCTGCCGTGCGCGAAAATCAAATCTCCCGCCATATGGCAGCCTAGGGGAAAATCCTTTGCTATAACTGAGGCGCCCGCCTGGGCGCCTTTTGTGTTTGTACTTGGCTCGGGTGCGACGCAAAGATTTGTGGCGGACGGGCGAGGGACCCGTTGCTCCACTACCCCGTTGCTTTCACTACGGCGAAGTCTTATACCCGGGGCCACGGAGGGCGCGACCGGGACGCTCATCGGTAATTTTGCCCTCGGACACGACAGGCTTGCCGTTCACAAAAACGTACTTCACGCCTACGGAATAACGCAGCGGGTCGTTGTAGCTGGCGACATCTTGAATGGTTGATGGATCAAAGACGGTGACGTCGGCCATCATACCGGGACGCAGGATTCCGCGATCGGTAATCCCAACGCGACTGGCGGCCAAAGAGGTCATCTTGCGCACGGCCTCTTCAAGGGTCATAGTGTGATCTTTACGAACGTACTCGGCGAGCAGGCGCGAGAACGTTCCGAAGGCACGCGGGTGGGCTTTGGTCGTGCTCAGCGGGCCGTCTTCGGCTTGCTCTTCGGAATCCGACCCGTACGTGACCAGAGGATTTGAAACTGCGGCGCGCACGTCGGCTTCGTCCATGATTGAGATCACGACCTGACTCTTACCGCGATCGGCGATGGCAATGTCCATGGCGGCATCTTTAGGATCTTTGCCCATCTCCCGGCCGATCTCTTCCAAGTTCATACCTTCATATTTATGCAGCTCGGGGTTCAATATGTGAACCAGCATCACGCCTTTGCCGCCTCCGGAGCCGAGCCACTGGTTTTCCCAAGCCGAGCTTGGCGTCTCCATTTCCTTTTGAGCTCGGGCTCGCTGCGCAGGATCTTTCAGGCGCGCTAGCATTTTTTCGGTTCCGCCTTCGATTACCCAACTCGGAAAACAGGCGATCAGGTCATTGGAAGCGCGAGTGTAGGGATAGACGCTCGCCGCAACGTCAATTCCTTTTGCGCGGGCAGCCTCGATTCGGCGAAGCACTTCCGTCATCTTCCCGAAATTTTCTTCGTAAGCTGTTTTCAAATGCCAGATGGTCGTGGAAATATTGGCGCGCTGTGAAATGGCAAACACTTCAGCCAGCGAAGGGAAAATTACGTCAGACTCGGAGCGCTGGTGTGTAAAGTAAACTCCGCCGTAGCTGCGTGCGATCTTTGCCAGTTCCACAATTTCGTCGGTGCTGGCAAAGACATCCGGAACATATTGGAGCGCGGTGCTGATTCCGAACGCGCCTTGCTGCATGGCTTGCGCAACCAGCTGGCGCATCTGCTCGAGTTCCGCACTGGTAGCCGGCCGATTATCTTTTCCGATTACGTATTCTCGGAGACCTCCTGCTCCGACGAAGGTCCCCAGATTGATGGCTGGCCGGGCGCGTTCGAAATGACGGAAGTACTCGTCAAGCGAGCGCCAGTCGAGATCAACGTGATACTTCTCCGCTTCGGGGCGCCGGTCTTCGAGCAAACGATCGTTCACGGGCGCGATGGATGTACCCTCGCCCGTGATTTCCGTGGTCACGCCTTGAGTGATTTTGCTGGCTGCGCGTCCATCGACCAGAATGTTGAATTCGGATTGGCCCTGAACGTCGATAAATCCGGGGGAAACAACCAAGCCTCTGGCATCAACCCGTTCTTTCGCGCTTGCATTTCGGAGATCCCCAAGCGCTGCGATACGGTCAGCCTTGATGGCGACATCTCCATAAATCCAGGCTGCGCCGGTACCGTCAACAATGCGCGCACCGGAGATGATGAAATCGTAAGCCGGTTGCTGGGCGCTTGCTGAGAGCGCTGTGAAACAGAAGCCGGTAAGGAGACAAAACAAAGCGGACGGGCGTAGACGCCAGCCGCCAGGTAACCAAGAGGGTTTTCGTTTGGAGATCATAAGATTCGGGTGCGTGGATGATAGCAAAAATTGATTGTTATACTCACCTCCATGCTGACGCAAACGCTTGAAGAGGGGCGCAAGCTCACGGATGCGGCGCTCGAACGACTGCTGCCACCTGCGAGTGTGCGCCCGGTTTCAATCCATCAGGCGATGCGGCACAGCGTTTTCGCAGGAGGAAAACGAATCCGGCCCATTCTCTGCATCGAAGCGGGGCGGGCAGTTGCAGGAGCATTGCCGGCTGGGATCGAGGAACTGGGTGCCGCGCTAGAGATGTTACATACATATTCGCTGATCCATGACGATCTTCCTGCACTTGATAACGATGATTTGCGACGCGGACGGCCGACCTCCCACAAAGTTTTCGGGGAAGCAGTGGCGATCCTGGCCGGTGACGCATTGCAAACTCAGGCGTACGAGGTGCTCTCGAAGCTGCGGTGCCCAGCTGAGGCGCGGGTGAAAATTATCGAAGAAATTGCGCTTGGAACCGGCACGGTGAATGGGATGATCGGCGGCCAAGTGGTGGATCTCGAAGCCGAGCGCAGCAAGCCGGACGCTGAAACACTGGAATACATTCATCGCTCGAAGACCGCGGCTTTGATCACCGCGAGCGTGGTCACCGGTGGTACCTATGGAAATGGGAGTGCGGCGGCAGTCGAGAACTTGCGGCGTTTTGGGCAAGCGATCGGTCTGGCGTTCCAGATTGTTGATGACATTCTGGACGTAACGCAAACCTCGGAGCAATTAGGGAAGACGGCGGGAAAAGACATTGCATCAGAAAAGGCGACTTACCCGGCGTTGTTCGGACTCGACGAGTCACGCAAGAAATCGCAGGCGTTACTGGATGATGCGTATAAAAGTTTGCGCAGTTTTGGTTCGCGGGCCGAAACGCTGAAGAGCCTGGCACGTTTCTTGATCGAGCGGGAGAGCTGAGCTCAATTCTGGAACTCACAAGCACCTTAACGTTATACTGACGGCAAGACGCCCTCAGAAGTGCACTTCAGCAGATCTTGCATTGAGCCGATAAAGGACAAATGAGGAAAACAGTTTCTCCACGGATTGCATACTTTTCGATGGAAATTGCGCTGGAGCCAGATATCCCGACCTATTCGGGGGGTTTGGGCATTTTGGCCGGCGACACGCTGCGCTCGGCTGCGGACTTGGGTGCACCCGTCGTAGCGGTTACGCTCGCTTATCGCAAAGGATATTTTCGGCAAATTCTGGACCCGGCGGGAAATCAGTTTGAGCAGCCGCAAGAGTGGGACCCTGGGGAGCATCTCACCGCAATGGGACCGCGGGCCACGGTTGAGATTGAAGGGCGACCTGTCTTGGTTCGCGCCTGGAAGTACACCATCAGCGGAATCTCCGGCGAAACGGTACCAGTTTATTTGTTGGATACGGACCTGCCGGAGAACAGTGAATATGACCGAGCGTTGACCAATTCTCTTTACGGAGGGGACCAACGATACCGTCTGGCACAGGAGATTGTGCTTGGCCTTGGAGGCTTCCAGCTCTTGCAGAAACTGTATTCCGGGCAGATTGAAACCTTCCACATGAACGAAGGCCATTCGGCGCTGCTCTCGCTGGGGCTGCTGGCGCGAAGGTTGGACCAGAGTTTTGCCGGACGCTTGAAGCAACTCGATATCGATGGCATTCGCAACATGTGCATCTTCACCACCCACACGCCGGTCCCGGCTGGGCATGATCAGTTTCCACGCAGCCTGGTTTCGCAAATATTAGGACGCGAGCAGCTGGGATTGTTGGATGAAGCCGAAGCTTGGGAAGGCGACGCGCTGAACATGACCTACCTCGCACTTCGCTTCTCTGGATACGTGAACGGAGTCGCGATGCGGCACGGGGAGGTTTCACGCGGCATGTTTCCCAGCTACGAGATCAGCGCGATTACGAATGGGGTCCATGCCATCACCTGGATTTCGCCGGCATTTAGCCAGCTTTTTGACTCCTACATTCCCGGCTGGCGTACCGACAACAATTATTTACGCTACGCGATCAGTATTCCGCTGCCCGCAATTCGCGAAGCCCACGCCGAGACCAAGACCGAACTATTTGATGAGATCGCCAGGGTATTTGGCGTTCAGCTGGATCCAAAGCTGCTGACGATTGGTTTCGCACGCCGGGCCAGCACTTATAAGCGTGCGGATTTGTTGTTCCAGGATGCAGAGCGGCTGCGGAAAATTGCGCGTGAGGTTGGGCCCATTCAGCTGGTGTATGGAGGAAAGGCGCATCCCAACGATGAGGGAGGAAAGAATTTAATCCGGCGAGTGGTAAGCGGCGCCGCCTCGCTGGCGGATGTCATCCGCACGGTTTATGTAGAGAACTACGACATGCGCTGGGGCAGGCTGATCACATCGGGAGTGGACCTGTGGCTGAACACGCCGATGCGGCCGCAGGAAGCATCCGGCACTAGCGGAATGAAAGCCGCGATGAATGGCGTCCCCAGCTTCAGCGTGGTTGACGGCTGGTGGGCGGAGGGGCACATTGAAGGAGTGACCGGATGGGCCATTGGCAGCAGTGAACTTGCGGAGGACCCGACCGTTGAGATGGCCGCTCTTTACGACAAGCTGGAGCGCGAAATCGTGCCCATGTTTTACGGGCGGCCGAATCGCTATATCGAGATCATGCGCAATGCCATAGCGCTGAATGGATCTTTCTTCAACACCCAGCGCATGCTGCTGCAATACATTTCCAACGCATATAAGATGAACCGCGAAGTTGCCGTGCCGGAAGCGCGGGTGTAGGGCCTCTCTTTTTCGCGGGATGCGCGGCTAGTAGAGTTGTGGCAGCCTGAAATGAAAGCATGGCTCACTCGCTCGAAACTGCTCGTCTAATCCTTCGCGAATTCTCCGAATCGGACATTGCAGAGCTGGTTCCGCTGATTGGTGCGCGCGAGGTAGCGGCAACGACATTGCGCATACCACATCCTTATGAAGAGAAACATGCGCGCGAGTTCCTGGCTACCGTACCCAAGGAGAATGAACTTCGGCTGGCAATCCGACTGCGACGCGATGGGAGACTGTGCGGCGGTATGGGACTGCATCCCGAGATGCAGCACCGGCGTGCAGAGTTAGGTTACTGGATCGGTGTACCGTTCTGGGGCAATGGGTACGCAACGGAAGCTGCGCGTGAGGTGGTCAGATATGGATTCGAGAAACTGGACCTGAACCGGATATTCGCCACGCATTTCAAAGGGAACGAAAAATCGGGACGAGTGCTACAGAAAATCGGAATGCGGCACGAGGGCAGCATCCGGCAAGGCGTGCTCAAGTCGGGAAAGTTTATCGATCTTGAAATGTATTCGATTCTCCGGGAAGACTACACACCAGCCAAACAGAAGTAACCGCCGAACGTTTTCAGGCTGCCGCTCATGTGGTAAAAAGAAATTACGGCGATGGAGTTCGCCATAACCGCCCGCCAACCGCGCGCTGATGACTCCTACCACTTTGGTAAGGAGAACTCCACTGTGCGTAGCCTAAGTGATGTGCTCATTATTTCGATCGGCGCGATCTTTGGCGCCAATTGCCGTTGGCTGATCAGCCGTTGGGCGGCGAAGTTTGTCGGACCGGTATTCCCGTTCGGGACCCTCTTCATCAATGTCAGCGGCAGTTTCATCGTCGGGTTTTTCATGATCTGGAGCACGCAACGGGTGCTGCTGGATCCACGATGGCGGCTGCTGATCGTGGTCGGATTCTGCGGCGCATTTACGACCTTTTCCAGCTTTGCTTTCGAAACCATGGCTTACTTATCGCAGGGGCAATGGATGCTGATGGCGCTAAATTTCGTTTCGAACAATCTGCTTTGCCTGGGGGCGGCCCTTGCGGGGATGGCACTGGCGCGAGTGCTATAGAATGCCTATGCCCATGGCAGTACAAGTCACGATTTACTTAAATGAATCTGACAGATGGAACGGCAAACCGCTGCATCTGGCGATCCTGAATTATCTGCACGAGGAGAATGCGTTTGCGGCCTGCGTCTTTCACGCGGTTGGAGGATTCCTCGGAAGACAGCGGGTGAAGACCAGCCATCTAGTGGACGCCGGTGGCAAATTGCCGGTCATCATTATTTTTGTGGATACCGATGAACACGTAAGCCGCGTGTTACCTAAGTTGAAAGAGATGGCCGCGCACCGGTTGATTGTGAGAGAGAACGTTGTGCTGGAACAGGGGAATTTGCAGTAATCAGAAGTGGCAGTCATTAACCGTGTAAACAAATGATACACAGATACTTCGCGTCAACATCTCCTTCCTGCCCCCGGCACGCTTCTAGTTGTGTGCTAGACTTATCCAAGGAGATGCCATGCCTACTCTTTATGTCGAGAACGTGCCCGAGCATTTGTATGACGCCTTGAGGCAACGGGCCCGGCAGAACCGGAAATCCATATCATCCGAAGTCTTGGCGTTACTCGAAGAGAATGTGGTAACCGCTGCCGAGCAGCGATCCCGCCAGCAGTTTTTGCGTGAAGCTCAACGTTTGCGATCCCAGCGCTCCAGTTCGAAGCGGAAGTTTGAGCCTGTAGAGGAACTGCAGCGCGAGGACAGGCTGCGGTGACCACATTCGTGATTGACGCGAGTGTCGCCGTCAAATGGTTCCTTCCGTCTTCCCAAGAACAATACTCTGACAACGCGTTTGCACTGCTGAAGCGCTACGTTGCGGGGGAGGTGCGATTCGTTGTTCCTGACTTGTTCTGGGCCGAACTTGGGAATGTCTGTTGGAAAGCGACTCGGCAAGGTAGATGGCCGCAGAAAGACGCCCAAGCCGCAGTTTCTGCAACTAAGAGGCGCGCCTTCCCCACCGTTTCTACACTTTCGTTGCTCGAAGATGCCTTCACTATTAGCACGGCATTTGACCGCAGTGTTTACGACAGCCTTTATATTGCCCTCGCCTTAATGGCAAAAAGTGAGTTTGTGACGGCGGACGAGCGCCTTGCTAACGCCGTAGCTGCGCATCTGCCGGTGAAATGGATTGGATTATTTGCCTAAATTGGCATTCCTTAACCGCAGGGAATTTGTGATGACTGAGACGGAGCTGAAACTCATCGCGGCGGCGGCGAAGATCGGGCTCAGCAAAATTCCGAAGAACGGATATAGAGCACCGCCAGCGATTGGAACTCCGATTGAGTTGTAAATGAAGGCGAAGAACAGGTTCTGCCGAATGTTCTTCATAGTTGCGCGGCTTAACTTTCGCGCGCGCACAATTCCAGCCAAGTCTCCCTTGACGAGAGTTATGCCGGCGCTTTCGATGGCAACATCAGTGCCAGTGCCCATCGCAATGCCGACATCAGCTTGCGCGAGCGCCGGCGCATCATTGATGCCGTCACCAGCCATAGCAACAATGCGGCCTTGCTTTTGAAGCTGCACGATGATGTCGCGTTTCTTGTCGGGAAGCACTTCAGCCTCGAACTCATCTATCCCTAGTTCGTGCGTGACCGCCGCCGCAGTTGCTTTGCTGTCACCGGTGAGCATCACGATGCGCAAACCTTCTTTTCGTAGCTCACCCAGTGCCGCCGGCGTGGATGGCTTTACCGGATCGGCGATTCCGACCAAGCCAGCGGGTTTTCCATCAATGACTACGAAGATTACAGACCGCGCATGGGACCGAAGATCACTCGCCTTTGTTGATGTATTCCAGATCGGAAGCTTCATCTCCGAGAAAAGTTGTTCATTGCCGGCGACAACCAGCTTGCCTTCAATTTTTCCGCTGATTCCCTTTCCAGCGTGAGAATGGAACTCGCTAACACTCGCAAGAGCTAAGCCGCGCTCCGTTGCGGCTGACAAGACTGCCGAAGCCAGCGGGTGTTCGCTTCCCTGTTCCAGCGAAGCCACCAGGCGCAACAGTTCTGGTTCCGCAATACCCTGAGCAGGATCAATCGAGGTGACTCGCGGCTTGCCTTCCGTCAATGTTCCGGTCTTATCGATGACCAGAGTATCGACTTTCTCTAACGTCTCCAGCGCCTCGGCATTCTTGATCAACACGCCAGCGTGTGCGCCCTGTCCGGTGCCGACCATGATGGCCATCGGCGTCGCTAGGCCGAGGGCGCAAGGGCAGGCGATGATCAGCACGGCGACGGCGTTGACGATTGCGTGAGCAAAGCGCGGCTCCGGTCCGAAAATTGCCCAGGCGATGAAGGTTAGGGCGGCAATTGCGATCACGGCGGGGACAAACCATCCGGCAACTTTATCCGCGAGGCGCTGGATGGGCGCGCGACTACGCTGGGCCTGGCTGACCATGTTCACGATCTGCGCCAGCAGAGTCTCGCTGCCGATACGTTCCGCGCGCATGATGAATGAGCCGGATGCGTTGACAGTCGCGCCGATCACATGCGCGCCTTCGATTTTTTCGACGGGAACGGACTCTCCGGTGATCATGGATTCATCCACCGAGCTGCGGCCTTCGAGAACGACTCCATCCACTGGAATTTTTTCGCCTGGGCGCACACGCAGGCGGTCACCCACATGGACCTGGTCGAGTGGAATATCTTGTTCAGCTCTGTTGCGGAGTACGCGCGCAGTGCGCGGAGCCAAATCGAGCAAGGCGCGGATGGCTGCTCCGGTACGGCTGCGGGCGCGCAGCTCGAGTACCTGGCCGAGAAGAACCAAGGTGACGATCGCGGCGGCCGCTTCGAAATAAACTGCGGGTCGGCCGCTCATCTCGCGAAATGACGTGGGGAAAATCCCGGGGAAAAATGTTGCCACAAGGCTGTAGAAATAGGCGACGCTGGTGCCCATCGCAATCAGCGTGAACATGTTGCTGGAGCGGTTGACGATGGAGGCCCAGCCGCGCTGGAAAAATGGCCATCCGCCCCAGAGGACAACAGGGGTGGCGAGAAACAATTCGATCCACGGAAGCCATGCACCGGGCAATGCCTGCTGCAGCGGCATGCCAGGAAACATGTCTGCCATGGCGACGACCAATAGCGGTGCTGTCAGCGCGACACCGATCCAGAAGCGCCGAGTCATGTCGCGCAGTTCGGGATTGCTCTCTTCAGTTGCAGTGACGGTGCGCGGCTCGAGCGCCATGCCGCAGATCGGACAACTGCCCGGCTGGTCGCGGACTATCTGCGGGTGCATAGGACAGGTGTATTCCGTTTTCGTCAGTGGGGTTGGAGATTCAGCTTCGAGCGCCATGCCGCAGCTAGGGCACGCGCCGGGCTTTGGTTCACGGACTTCGGGGCACATCGGGCAAACATAGGCGGCAGTGGGCTTGTGATCGGATTGGCTGCTCCCGCTTGCGAAACTCTTCTGCGCCACGGGTTTTGTCGAAGCGGGTCCGCCAAGGGTGACGAGACTGGGTTTGGCGGATTTTGGCTTTAGATATTCTTCAGGATTCGATTGAAACTTCTGCGCGCACCCCGAGCAGCAGAAATAATATGTCTGCCCGGCGTGTTCGGCCCTAGCTTTGGCTTTGGCGGGATCGACGCTCATACCGCAGACTGGATCTTTCGCGAGAGTGGACAACGTTGTCATGAGTGTAAAAAAGCCTTTAAACGCAAAGATCGCAGAGATTGCACGAAGTACGCAGAGAAACAAATTCTATCCTTGCATCGCGGCTTATATTCATAGATTCAATCCAAACAGATTATGATTCGTGCAGGGTCCTGTCTTTGGATGTAGCGGCCGATGTATATCTTAACTAGGAGGAACTCAGCACAGCATGACACAAATGGAAGTGGCTTACCGGTATGCGGGCCCGCCGACGGAAAACGCTATGCGGGCGGTTGATAACATGCGCGAAGTTTATGGGATCCGGCGCGTTACCTTCCAGGAGAAGGAACAGACAGTGCGGGTGGAATACGATGCGTCACGGTTCAAGGAGCCGGTGGTAGCGAATCTACTGCGTCGAGCAGGGGTGGATATCCTGGAGCGGCTGGCGTTGGCCTAGGGTAGGGGGAAGGGCCTAAATGCAAGGGGCGCCCAAGAAAACCTCTGGCCGAAGTTATTCTCAAGTGCGCCCCGTTGCGCGCCACTTCGTCTGGTAAAGGGGGTTGCACCCCTGCTGCCATTCTTAAGTGCTTGAAAATACTGGCGGGCAGTGCGCAACGCGTCGGTAGTAATTGCCAGCGAGGCGGAAAGAATTACGGGGTGAACGGCGTGGCACTCAGAATCAACGATTCAGTCCATTCGGGCTTGCGCATTAAGCGCCCTGACCCTTGGCGTTTCCTGGCTTAGCCGAAGGACGTTGTCTCCGATCGCTGCGGCTGACCAGCTTGAATTCCAGACGTTCGGAAGTTCCATCTTTACGGCGAATCTGCCAGGATTGAATCTCTCCAGTCGCATGCATCCCATTGCGCGCCAGTTCGATGTGAACGTCCACTACGAAATCAGGTGAATCAGGAGTGAGACCGGCCGCGGACTGGGCGGTTTGAAAGCCGCAAAGAAATAAATCTTCCAAAAAGCTCATGCGATCGGTAAGCGATATACCGCGTTTGCCGAGTGCATCCCACTCGCCCACGATGTATCCCTTTCGAACCTGCTGTCTGATTGTCTCAATCGCATCCATTTGCTGAATCCTTGGCTTCGATCCCCGGCTCGCGCTGATAAGTGTCTGTAGCTATTGTGCCGGGTGCAGACCCATATCGAGAAATTACGAAGGTCACCGTGGGCTTTCGGGCTCGCTGTAGCTGACAAACAGTCCGGCGTTCTCCTGGGCGCAGGTGACTAATCACCAACCAACCAATGCAAAGCTTCATCGCGGCTGCTAAAAACCGCAAAGCCGCGCCGAGAAAAGCGCTCCATCTCATCATGGAACTCGCGGGGAAGGCTCAAAGTTCCAATTAAGGCTGATTTTTTGACGAATGGTTTGTCGAAAACTGCTGTCTCTTTGATCGCCCGCAGAGCCGCCTTGTCGAACGATCCTCCCGCAAAATCGGTAAGAATCAGAACTGAGCTGCGTGGCTCCGCAGTCACGTAATCGGGGACTTTACGGGTAACTTCTTCGGCCTCTCTCGGGGTGCAGTTCGACAGGTCGACAAGCAAAATCCGCTTGCCCTCATGCTCGAAGAATCGAATTCGATTGCCGAGTTTCTGCGATTCTGTCACAGTGATTTTCCTGTTCCTTCCCGAGCTTAGAAAGATGTAGCGATAATTGCAAATCTCGGAGGATTTGGCAGAATTTCCGGTGATAGATCACGCAGCCTGCGGAATGACCGTGCCGCGCCCCTGAGGTTCGAAGTAGGCGAAACTTTCGCTTTTGGCGAGTGGGATAGTAAAATTATTTTGTGGGGCCCGTAGCTCAGTTGGATAGAGCGAACGGCTACGAACCGTTAGGTCGGGAGTTCGAATCTCTCCGGGCCCACCATTCCCTTCCGGTAATTTCTATTTCCAGCGAGAATGAACTTAAGTCAAACCGTGAGATATCAGCATAGACCTGTCATTCCTGACCGTTTTAACTCTAAGGAATTTGCTGGCGTGCATTTGCAAAGAGGCAGATTTCTCGGACCTAAAAACTCTCGCCACGGAAAGTTGATTCAGGGCAAGCTGTGTGGCGCGAATGGTCCCGCGTAACTTTTGCCTGCTTGGCGAATCCGATCTGAGATAGGATTGGAACCCTCGTGCGGACGGTGTTATGGGCCTACGCATCAATCAAGGCAAATTCAAGAGCATTAGCCGGCGCGAATTGCTGAAACTGACGCCGGTTGTAGCGTTGGGTGCCTTTGCCATACCCGAGCTGCAAAAGCCTCTGCTTAAAGTCGGCCTAGGCATTAGTGACTGGGCGTCGGGGCTGCTCTTTCGCCGCGGACATCTGGCGCCGACGTTTGCCGATGCCCAGGTCACGCCGTTCGACAAATTTCCCATTAATGATTACGACGTGGATGATCCCGAAGTTGACCTGGAGAACTGGAAGCTCACGGTCGCGGGTGCGGCGCAAATACCTGGAGAGTACACGTTAGCACAAATCCAGAGTTTGCCGAAGCAAACACAGAACACCCGCCACATTTGCGTCGAGGGTTGGGATGTGGTCGGCAATTTTGGCGGGGCACGGTTGTCCGATTTTCTGAAGATGATTGGCGCCTCTACCTTAGCGCCATATGTGACGGTTGAGTGCGCGGACGCCTATTACGAATCGCTGGATATGGCGACGGCGCTGCATCCGCAAACCCTGCTTTGCTACGAAATGTATGGCAAACCGCTGACTCGTGAGCATGGTGCGCCGCTGCGGCTACAGATTCCCACGAAAATTGGCTACAAGCAGGCAAAGTATTTGACCAAGTTAGAAGTAAACAGTGAGCTGTATCGGGTCGGGTACTGGGAAGACCAGGGCTATTCAGATTTTTACGGGTTGTAGTTTTTTAGCAGTTTTCCAGTAACGGAGATGATCATGGCGAGCCGCGCGCTTGAAATCGAGGATGCGAAAACCGGTGAGGTAACGGAAGCGGTTTACGAACATCCGTTTGTGGTGCGACTTTGCCATTGGGTGAATGCGATCTCGCTTTTCGTGCTCGTGGGCAGCGGGCTGCAAATTTTTCGGGCGTTCCCCAGTTTTGGCGCAAAGATCCCACAGAAAGATTTGATCCACTGGCCGAAAGCATTTGTGCTCGGAGGCTGGTTGGGCGGCGCGCTGCAGTGGCACTTGACGTTCATGTGGATCTATATCGCCAGCGGCCTGGTGTACGTGGGATATCAGCTCTCCAGCGGAAATTACAAACAGGTCCTGTTTGTACCGCGGGATCTTCCCGGCGTGTGGCCGATGGTGCGGCATTATTTTTTCTTTGGGCCGAAGCCGCCGGCAAAGGAAGCCTACAATCCGCTGCAAAAGCATGCGTACACTTCCGCGATTGTGCTGGGCGTCTTGTCAGTGCTGACCGGTCTCGCGATCTGGAAGCCGGTGCAATTCTCCTGGCTGGCATGGCTTATGGGTGGATTTCACTACGCGCGGCTTTGGCATTTCCTGATCATGTGGGGGCTGCTGGCATTCGTGTTTGGACACTTGGTAATGGTTGTGCTTCATGGTTGGAACAACTTTGTTTCGATGTTTACTGGGTGGAAAAAAGATCCGGAGTACCGGCCGGAGTAGGCTGCACTGAGTTCAGTTTTCGTGTTGAGGGACGATGCCGGAATCAGCACCGTCGCTGGGACATCCAGCGCAACAATTGAGCGAGGTGGAGCTGGTGCGGCGCGTCCGAGACGGCGAGCGCGATCTTTTCTATCAGCTGGTTCGCCCATACGAACGCCGTGTATATTCGGCAGCCTTTGCCATCTTGCGAAACGGAGCCGACGCCGAGGATGCCGCGCAGGAAGCGATTCTGAAAGCCTTCAGGCACATCGCTCAGTTTCGCGAGGAAGCACGATTCAGCACCTGGCTGATCCAGATTGCGGTGAATGAGGCGCGCATGCACAGAAGAAGAAATCGCGCGGGCGTAATGGAACCAATCGCGAACCGGCCGGACGAGTCGGGAAACTACACGCCGCGAGATTTTGCGGATTGGCGGGAAATCCCATCGGAAACGCTGGAGCGAAAAGAAATTCGCGAGAAGCTGGCAGAGGCACTGGCCTCGCTGGGGGAGATGTATCGCGAAGTATTCGTGTTACGCGACATGCAACACTTGAGCATTGAAGAGACCTCCGAGGCGCTGGGTATTTCAACTGCGTCGGTAAAGACACGGCTGCTGCGGGCGCGACTGATGCTGCGGGACCTGCTGGCGCCTGGCCTGGACGCTCCCTGGCTGAGCAGCATGTCGTTCGGAAAGGGGACGAAACCATGGTAGTGAATTGCGAAGAGGTGTGGCGCGAAATCTCAAACTATCTGGATGGCGAATTGGAGCCCGAGCGACGCGCTGCCATGGAAGAACACTTTCGCGGATGCAAGCGTTGTAGTGCCGTTCTTGCCGGGACGCGCAATGTGGTCGAATTGTACCGAGACCAGCGCATGGTCGAGGTGCCTTGGGGATTCAGTTACCGATTGCAACGCAGGCTGGATGAGAATGCGCACCCCAGTAGAAGAACTTTCTTTGGTTGGATGGTCGCGGCGGCGGCAACGCTGCTGGTAGCGGGCAGCTTCGAGGTGGCAAGGTCTTCGGGTGTGCACAAGACTTTGCGGTCCGAACACGCGCAACCCGGAAGAGGAGTGCCTCCGGAAATGATGGTGTTGGTTTATCCGGATGGAAAGACTTTCCATGTAGCGGGATGCCCGTTCATCCTTGATAAACCGCATTTGAGAACGCTGGCAGCTCGCGAGGCCATGCGCGAAGGGTACGTTCCGTGCACGAGGTGCATGAAGAAATATTTGAACGAGGCGGCGACGTTGGGTTCGCAATCGTTGGATGCATGAGGAACGGAATTGGTGGCAGGACCTGTACCGCGTGGTGGGGACTATTCCTACGATAGCTGGTGGAACTCTGATCATCCGGTTACCTTAAATTGTTTGGCTCCCCGGGATATTATTTGTTTGGACTATCGTCTGTCTTCAAATAGCGCGCAATCTCTTCGGCAGCTTTCGTCACGTGCTCAGGCCTGCCGAGATCGCGCCAATAATAGTTATCTGCGCGGAAGGCGAGAATTTTGCCTGCCTGGGCAGCGACGCGGAGATAACTGTCGATAATCGAGAACGCACCTTGCTCAGTCATCATGGAAATAAAGCAAGGCGAAATAATGTGTATTCCAGAAAAAGCCAACGCCCGCGGATTAGGTGAGGGCCGCACCAGTTCGGGTTGAGCGTCGCGTCCTGATTGCCGGCCGCAAAGTTCGAGCGCTTCGTCGAACAGCAGATAGCGGGACGTTGGGCGGTCTTGCACAGCCAGGGTCGCGAGCCCATTCTTCTCAGCGTGAAATTTCAGCATCTGCGCGAAGTCGATGTTGCTAATGACGTCCACGTTGTGCAGGATAAAGGGCTCTTCCCTGCTGCCCGCTTTGTCTTGAAAGAAATATCCAGCTCTTTTAAGTCCGCCGCCGGTATCGAGCAAGGTTTCTTCGCGAGAAATTTCAATTCGCAAACCAAAGTTCCTGTTGCTTTTCAGGTATGACTCGATCATGTCGGCAAAGTGATGGACATTGATGATGACCTGTCGAACGCCGAACTCGCGGAGACGAGTAAGTGTGATCTCAAGTAAAGTGCGTCCGCTGATTTCGACCAGAGCTTTGGGCCGATCGTTGGTGAGCGGGCGCAAGCGCGTGCCCAGACCGGCAGCCAGGACCATAGCCTTCATTCTGCGGCTGCCCCTGATTCGGTGGCATCCTTCTCCAGCTCACGATGACGAACGATTACCTCGACGCCATTCTTTTCGCGCAAATGTTTCGCAAGCTGCTCGGCCAGATAGACGGAGCGGTGCTGGCCGCCGGTACAGCCGAATGAGACCATCAGGTTCTTAAAGCCACGGCGTTGATAGTCTTCGACAGTGGCATCTACCAGCGAGCGGGCGTGGTCCAGAAATTTGTGGGCGCTTTCCTGCTGATCAAGATATTCGATGACCGGCGCATCTTTTCCAGTGAGCTGCTTAAAACGTTCTTCCCGTCCGGGATTGGGAATGCTGCGCCCGTCGAATACAAATCCGCCGCCGTTTCCTGTTTCATCCTTTGGCGGACCGCCGCAGTGAAATGAAAAACTAAAGATGCGCACCGCGAGTGCAGTGCCGGCTCCGGCTCTAGCTGCTGCCCCCGTCTCTGGCTTAAAGTGCAGGTTCAGGAGTTTCTCGGAACCCAACATGCCCCGAAAAGAATCCATCAGGGTCGGGAGTTCGACCGGCAGCGTTGCGTTGTGTAGCAGCCAGCGAAGGTTCTTCAGCGCGTAAGGCACACTTTGCAGGAAATGGGCCTTACGCTCATAGAACCCGCGAAAACCGTAGGCGCCAAATGCCTGCATCAGGCGCACGTAAACAAAGGCGTAATAATGCTGCATGAATGCGGCGCGCGGCAATGATATGTAGTTACGAAGGGCGTCGAGGTAATGATCGAGCAGTTCCTGGCGCAAAACCGGCGGCAGGTCGGCCTTGGCGTCGAATAAAAGCGAGGCAACATCGTATTGCAGGGCGCCTCGGCGGCCGCCTTGGTAATCCACAAAAAACGGTTCGCCATTGCGCAACATGACGTTGCGCGATTGAAAGTCGCGATAGAGGAAATAATCGTGTTCGGCAGTTAGCAGAAACTTAGTCAGACGAGTGAAATCCTGCTCCAGCGATTGCTCATTAAATGGAATTCCGGCGAGCCGAAGAAAATAATACTTAAAGTAATTCAGGTCCCAATTAATGGACTGGCGATCGAAGCTGGCCCGCGGATAACAAACTTTGTAATTCAGATCGCGTGCGGCTTCTATTTGAAACCGCGGCAGAATCTCAAGCACCTTGCGATAACTTTCTGCGACAGACGGAGCAATGCTTTCACCGCTGCGATTCGCCGAAAGAAAATCGAACAGCGTGAGATCGCCGAGGTCTTCTTCGAGGTACGCACCGTGTTGTAAATCCTCCGCATAGATTTCGGGAACAGGAAGATCGCGACCCCGAAAGTGGCGGGAAAATTCGAGGAATGCAACATTCTCCTCGCGAACGTTATAGAGAATTCCAATGGCGCTCTGCCGTCCGCTGGACAACCGCGAAATACTCCTCCCTGAACCTCCCAATTCTCCTTGCAAGGGCTGGATCTTCAGCACTGGGGTTTGGAAGCGCTGTTCAAAAAGTTTTTTTAGGATGTCCATAGTCCTAGCGTTCGCTATCAAAAGATACTATCGCAGCCATACGCTGGTTCGTCTTAGACGCGAGCTGAAAATGTGTTAAATTGCTGAACTACCCACCTTTGCAAGTCCATGCCCATTAGCTCCGAGCGCCAAAATCGACCGATAATAAAAGTCTTCGTCGCGACTACTGTTCTGCTCAGCTTCATTTCGTTCTGGCGTGCGGCTGCAATCGTGCTTTCTGATCTTGGTTCTTCTGCCTACTACGTGGGCGGCGATGCCGAGAAAGTGATTGGAAAAAGCGCGCCCTGGTTCATCCTCGCGGTGATGCTGTTTGCCAATTGCGTGCGCGCCCTTTACATCGAATCCACCAGCATGTTTGTGCGGGGCGGCGTGTACCGCGTAGTGAGACGGGCGATGGGCGGAACACTGGCCAAGTTTTCGGTCTCCGCGTTGTTATTCGATTATGTTCTTACCGGCCCCTTGAGTTCTGTAGTGGCGGGACAATACCTGGCTGGCTTCATTCATGACATGTCCCGCTACATTGGTCATCCCCTGCACCACTTTCCAGACGACTTGTTCGCTGCGGCTTTCGGCGTTGTTGTGGCTGCATATTTTTGGTGGAAGAACACCCAGGGAATTCACGAATCCAGCGGAAAGGCACTCCAAATCATGATTGTGACTACGGTCATGGTCGTGATTCTGATCATCTGGTGCCTGGTCACATTGTTGCATTCCCCGGTCCCGCTGCCGCCGAGTCCGTTGCGCTACGGCATTATTCTTGACCACGAATCGCTCGGGTGGCTGGTGGGACTGAAAAACACCTGGATCACTCACATCACGCTGTTCATTTTGCTTGTGGGATTTGGACATTCGGTATTGGCGATGAGCGGTGAAGAAACGCTGGCCCAGGTCAATCGTGAAATTGCTCACCCTAAGCTGAAGAACCTGAAAAAGGCAGCGGTCGTCATTGGGATTTACGCGCTTCTGTTTACCGCCCTGACGTCATTTTTCGCCGTCATGATCATTCCCGATGCCCGCAGGCCAGACTACTTTGGCAATCTTATCGGCGGAATTGCGATGCATTTGTGGGGACCGCTGTGGGCCAGGCTGATATTTCACGGGTTCGTCGTGTTAGTGGGAGTGCTGATCCTTTCGGGTGCGCACAACACCTCAATCGTGGGCGCGAACGGCGTTCTCAATCGTGTAGCCGAGGATGGCGTGCTTACGGATGCATTTCAAAAACCGCATCCCCGGTTCGGCACCAGTTACCGGATCATCAATTTAGTTGTTGGCATGCAATTGCTGTGCATTCTTCTCACCAAGGGAAATGTCTTTACGCTGGCCGGACTTTACGCGTTCGGCGTCATCTGGAGTTTCTTCATGATGGCGCTGGCGGTGCTAGTGTTGCGCTACACAGAACCCGCAAGGCGTGAGTGGAAGGTACCGTTGAACATTCCGCTTGGTCAGGGTCGCGAACTGCCACTCGGCGTGATCCTGATCGCGACCGTCTTATTTCTTACGGCGCTGGTGAACTTATTTACCAAGTACCAGGCCACGATCGGCGGCGTGTCATTCAGCATCATCGTCTTCGCTCTTTTTACATACTCCGAGCGGAAGGTTGCACAGCGTCGCGCGGGCAAACCAGAGAGCTTGGACCAATTCAGGGTGTATGGCAACGAGCAGCCGGCAACGCAAACCCTTGGAGTACGTCCAGGGAATGTGTTGGTTGCGGTTCGGGATCCCAAGAACCTGTACTACCTGCGCGAGGTGTTGCGAAGAACTGATACGAAACAGCAGGATGTCGTAGTGATGACAGCCCGTTTGTTTCACCGGGAGCCCTCGTTCGGCAACACCACTTTTGATGCGGAGCAGATTTTCGATCAGTATGAGCAAGAACTGTTCACGGCGGTCGTTGCAGCGGCAGAAAAGGAAGGCCGGCCGGTTTCGCTGCTAGTGGTGCCTGCAACCGATGTATTTGACTCGATAATTGTCACCGCACAACGGCTTGAATCCAGCCGAATTGTCTGTGGTCTTTCCAACAAGTTAAGCGCTGACGAGCAAGCCAAGCTGACGGGCGATGCCTGGGAGCGCCTGCCCGAGCCCAAGCCTCGGCTGGTCATGGAAATCCGTCTGCCGAATGGGGTCTCGCGGGAGTATTATCTCGGCCCGCATACGCCGCGATTGCGAAATCAAGATCTCGATCTGCTTCACCATCTTTGGCTCCAGATAACGTCCGATCCACGATTTGCCGGAGCACATCATTATCACATCGTCGCCGTTGCGCTCGAGGAGCTCGAGCAAGAGTTGCGCAGTGGAAAAAAAGCCGAAGTCCTGGACAAGCTCTGGCAGGAGCTCCAGAAACGGTCCGACGACGAGAGCTAATCATTCCTAGGCTGATCCGCCCCCATGTTGCCGATCCGGGTCGTACGCACTTAGAATCATTGAGACGTCCAATCCCGCGTCTTCGCGGGAGCGGGGGACCCGCAACGGGAAAGTAATTTCCGACGGGGCGAATCCGTAAGGCCGGCCCAACCGGCGCACGGTAGGACACCTTTCAGTCCGAGCCCGACAGCTAACCTCGCCGACGTAGAAAGGAGCTGTGCTCGCGAAATTTGCGGGCCGGACTCTATGAAAGCCTCAACCGGCAATTCTTCCCTCGGGATCTCCGCGACGCGAGTGTTAGTGGCCACCAGCGCCATGCTGGCATTCATTTCCTTTTGGCGCGTAGCTGCGATTGTGCTCAACGATATGGGTTCGTCGGCGTTTTATGCCGGCGCTATCGCTGAACACTTTGTGGGCAAGACCGCGCCCTGGTTCGTTCTCGCGATCATGCTGCTGGCGGGCTCTGTGGCGCTGATCTATATCGAGAGTTGCGGAATGTTCGTTCGTGGCGGCGTTTACCGGGTGGTGAAAGAAGCCATGGGAAGCACGCTGGCAAAATTTTCGGTGTCCGCCCTAATGTTCGATTACATCCTGACGGGCCCGATCAGCGGGGTTTCCGCGGGTCTTTATCTGGTGGGTTTGCTGAATGAACTATTTCACTTTGCGCACTGGAATGCTTCTATACCCATGAACGGCGGCGCGGCGGTTTTCGCCGTCATTGTGACGCTGTACTTCTGGCGGGAAAACATTAAGGGCATTCCGGAATCAAGCGAGAAGGCGCTGCGCATTATGTATGTGACCACAACCATGGTGGTCATGATCGTGATCTGGTGCTGCTACACGCTTTGGGTGAGGGGAGCGCACCTTCCGCCGTGGCCGCACCTCCATAACATCACTTATTTGAAAGGGGAGCATGGCGGCGCGCTTGGGTGGTTGCGCAATACTTCTCTTCCCTACACCATCGGACTCATCGGAATTCTGATCGGCCTCGGCCATTCGGTGCTCGCTATGAGCGGCGAAGAAACCATGGCCCAGGTATATCGCGAAATTGAACACCCGAAACTTCCCAACCTTAAAAAGGCCGCGATCGTGATCTTTCTTTACAGCCTGATCTTCACTGCTGGCGTCGCCTTCTTCGCGGTAATGATCGTGCCTGATTCGGTGCGTGGCAGCTTTCAGGACAACCCAATTGGCGGGTTGGCAATGTATCTGGTTGGTCCATTGTCGCTGCGATTGGCATTTCGTGGGTTCGTTGTAATTGTGGGTGTGCTAATGCTCGCAGGCGCGGTGAATACTGCGATCGTGGGTTCGAACGGAGTTCTGAACCGTGTATCGGAGGATGGAATCCTTCCGCAATGGTTCCGAAAGCCGCACCCGCGTTTCGGCACGTCGTATCGCATATTGGATCTAGTAGTCGGCCTGCAGATACTCACAATTATTCTGAGCCGGGGAAACATTTTCCTGCTCGGAGAAGCATATGCATTTGGCGTAATGTGGAGCTTCTCCATGAAGGGGCTGGCGGTGCTGGTGCTTCGTTACACTGAACCGGGAAAACGGGAGTACCGTGTTCCACTGAACTTCCATATAGGCAAAGTTGAAATCCCACTGGGTCTGGCACTGATCACACTTACGTTGACCGCCCTGTGCGTCATCAACCTTTTCACGAAAGAAGTAGCGACAATTTCCGGGGTAGCATTCACCCTAGTTTTCTTTACTGTTTTCGAGGTTTCTGAGTTCGTTACTCGCAGGCATTCGAGTGAGCATTCTGAACTTGATCAGTTCAACGTGGAGCCGGGTGACGATCTGACTCCAAAATCTCTCGGCGTGCGTCCGGGAAATGTGCTGGTGATGGTGCGCAACTACAACACGCTTTATAACCTGGGCGCTACGCTCGACCAGGTTGACACCCACAAGCAGGACGTAATCACACTGCACTTGCGATTTCTCAACCGCTCAGATGCGGGGGAGTATGAGCTTGAGCCAGAACAGTTCTTCAGCTCCGAGGAGCAGACGCTGTTTACACGGGCTTTGGCCTTGGCGGAGAAAAAAGGCAAGAGCATTCATCTTGCAGTCGCCGCCGCCACGGAAAAATGGGACGCAATTCTGCGCGCTGCACAAAGCCTGCAATCGGCGGTGGTGGTGCTGGGAGTTTCGCCTAACCACCCGGTGTCGGAAGAGGCCCGAGTCGCCGGACTGGCCTGGGAGCACCTGGCTGATCCTAAACCGGACTTAACCCTTATCATCTATTCACCAAGCGGACAGGAGCAGGTCTTTTATCTGGGTCCGCACGCGCCTCATCTCACGCCCAAGGAAGTTGATCTGCTGCACAGTATCTGGCTGGAACTTAGCCAATCGGTAGCGCCCGAAGAACTGCACCATCATGACGTGGTTCATTTCGCGCTGCAGGAGTTGCGGCAGGAGCTCGATGACTCGCAAAGATCGCAAGTAGAAGAAAAATTACGGCAGCACCTGCGTGAGATCAAAGACCGGCGCGCATCTCGCAACTAGCCGGCTACGGCTTCTTCTGCGCAGCTTGAGTTGCCGCCGGCTTAAGTTCTTCGGCAGCTTTGAGCAAGCCATCAACAGAGCCGGAGTTCAGTTCATAAAGGGTAGGTTCGTTCTCGTGCCGAGCGATGTAGTGGTCGCCGGATTTTGCAATCTGGATTGTCTCCGTGTCCTTTCCATCTTCCGCAGTTACCTTGATTTCGATTGCCGGGTTCGAGAACCCGGAAGCGGGAAAGCTGTTGGCCGTCAGGTCGCGAAGATCAGCGATGACCGATTCAACGTTGGATGCATCCATCTTTTTTCCGTTTGACCACCAGTCATCGCTGCCAGCGGTGCCACGGCTGAGAAAATACGACTTCGTGCCGTTGTGCAGTTCAATCCTGCTGGGATCGTTATAGCCGAAGGCGAACAGCTTTTTGTCGCGGAAGTCATCAACGTTCTTTTCGAGTGCCTTGCCTAATCCGGAATCGACTTTGTACTCTCCCTCGACGGCGCTCGATTTCGCGTAATACGTATCTTTGTTCTTCCGTAGCTGAAGTTGCTGGGTGCCGGATTCGTCGGTCACTTTAGCAGTCGCAACCGGAGTGGCATGAGCAAACTCCGAAGACTGCTGCTTCGCATCCGCGCTGCTGAGATCCATCTTCGCGTTTGTCAGATCGCGCAACAAGTCGCTGACCTGGATGCCATCGGCGCGCATCGGCTGGGGCTTTAAGATTTGCCAGTCATCTTTGTTGCGGCCGAATTCAATGTCGCTGTTTTTCCATACAACTTCGATCCGGCTGACCTTATCGGAATTGACTGGCAGAAGCCGCGTGTCGCGCAGATCGTTCAGAGATTTGTCCAGACTAGTCTTGGTATAGCTCGCAACCGTGAACAGGCGTGAATCCCCGGCCAGCATGGCGTAAACCGCGCTGCCCGCAGGTGTGTCATTGCCGAGCAGCAGTTTTTGGGTCTTAGAGTCTTTCTGGGTAAGGTCAACTTCCAAAAGCGGTTGATCCAAACCGAAGTTCTGCAAATCGGAAGCTTTGTCTTCGATCACGCGTTCCGAGTTCAACGATGATACTGTGGAAGCGAGACCCGTAACGGCGCTTTGGTCGGCGCGGAACGGCTTGGGCTCGGTAATTTGCCAATCGCCGGAGCTGGATTTGACGAGGACGATGCGATCGGCATTTTTCTTCTTCAACTCTAGTTTGGTGATCGTATTTTGATCGAGCTTGAGAATTGGCGGAGGCGTGTCGGCGGAGATCTTAGCGGCATTTTCCTCAGGCTTGTGGCGCCCCGACCAGTAGAGGAATCCGCTGAGGATGGCCAGAATCAAAGCTGCGATGGCGAGACTGTGGAATTTCATGGTCCGTATCTATCGACGCTTCCACCAGACGCCGAAGCCGGCGACGACTACGATCAACGGCAGAACGAACTGGCTGGTTACCAACACACCATTAAACTGACGTTGGGTCATGGTGACGCGACGGTTTTCTGGCGGCTTGGGACGAATCGAAATCAAATCTTCGTCTGATGAAAGCCAGTTCACCGCATTCAATGCGAGATCACTATTTCCTTCGAAAGTAATAAAGCGATTGGCGGCCCAACCGGAGCTGCCGACCACGACGAAGCGCCCTTGTGAATTCGGTTTGCCGGTATTGTAAGTGCCGGCGGCGGCCAAAGTCAGCGGACCCTTTTTATTGCTTGGATCCTGCACGCTGACTCGGGCCGAACTCAAATTTGTTGTAGCCAGGCTGCTGGATGAAGAATCGAAGAGCTTCTCGACGCTGGTTTTGTCGGTGTTTTTTATTTCAATTGAACGCGCAAGCGGAAAGCCAGTGGCGGTCCGCTTAATCTGGCTGACGATCGGCTGCGAGCTGTAGTTGCTCACCAGCGCGACCTGCGGGCCTAGCCCGAAGATCTGACCCACCGGACTCAGATCAAGAATTAAGTCTTTGTCGACGGTGACGCCCCAACTCTGGAGCAGACTGGTGAGGGCGTCGTTATCCGCGATGTCAGAATGGCCGATCTTCAGAGGAGGATCAAGCATGAAGAAAGCGCGGCCGCCCTGCTCGATATATTTCTTGAGCGCATCTACCTCGGGCTGGACGTAATTCCGCGTGGGGCCGGCGACGACCACTGCGGTGCAGTCGTTTGGAACCTCTGGCTTCTGGAGTAGATCGATGGTTTTAGTTTCATAACTGTCTTTGGCCAGAAGCTGTTTGAACTGGGAGAAGCCTTCGCGGTCGCTGTCGTCAATCTGGTGCTCGCCGCTGCCGCTCGAAAAGCAGACGGTGCGTGTGTTGCTCTTCAGGTCACGAATGAAAGCGCCGGTGATGCCTTCCTCGGTCATGCTTTTGGCTTCTTCTTTTTTTGCGCCTACCTGGACAATTGCGGTACCGAAACTACGAACACCGGCTTCCCTCGCCCGCTGTGGATCTTTATCTGGATCCACATACTCCACTTTGACTTTGGGAGAAAGGTTCTTGTATTCCTCGAGCAGATCTTTGCCGTCGCGGAACCGAGTACTCTGGTTGAAATAAGTAATGGTCGCATCCTGCTTCAATCCCTTGACGATCTTGGCACTCTGCTCAGAAAGGCTGTAACGCTTGTTCGCAGTTGCGTCATACGACTTGTTGTAGCGCTCTGCCAGCACGTTGCCAACGACGACGACGGCGAGGACCACCAGAATATAGGTCGCTGCATAAGCCGCGTACTTCGTCTGCCTTGCCTTAAGCCATTGACTCGCCATTCACGACCTCCAGCGCAGGGACTCCATGGAACGCGCTGTGAAAAAGAGTCCAAGGAAAATTAGAGTTGCGTAATAAATTCCGTCTTTCAGCTCGATCACGCCGCGCATGAATGACTCAGAATGGGTCACGAGCGACATGTACGAGAGCACATGTGCCCACGCCGCATTGCTGAAGTCGCTCCACGCCAGGACCCAGAGCAAGATCAAGACCGCAAACGTGGTCGCGCCAGCGATAATCTGGTTCTTTGTAAGACTGGAAATAAACATGCCAATCGCGAGCATTGCGCCTGCCTCGAGGAGCAAGCCGGCGTAAGCGATGAGAACAGGTTTCCAATCCGGGTTGCCGTATTTGAATAGGAAGAGTAAATGAATGATGGTGAACAGAAGGAGACAACAATAGAGCAACATCGCCGACATCCATTTTCCGACGATAATTTCCACGTCTCGTATCGGCGAGGTCG
>Ga0070717_10000296_pt1 | contig 33438 bp, 35 predicted proteins | sample LARL113metaG_FD_71366 | JGI IMG/M metagenome (GOLD analysis project Ga0070717, IMG submission 71366) | Corn, switchgrass and miscanthus rhizosphere microbial communities from Kellogg Biological Station, Michigan, USA - LAR L11-3 metaG | ecosystem: Host-associated > Plants > Roots > Rhizosphere ...
TCGCAAGGCCTGCTGTCGTTCTGGGAAAAGCAGCAATGATCTGAACGCAAGCGGGCCGGCGGGTTGATGTGATAGGCTTGCTCGATGAGTTCGCTGCACAGGAAAGGGTACGCTGGCCTGGGGATCCTTGTTCTGGTCATGGGGGCGTTGCTGTTTGGCGCGGCGAGGACGTTTGACTACTGGCAGGCCTGGACATTCCTTGCGTTTTATTTCACGGCCTCGCTTGCGATCTCGTTTTACCTCATGAAGAAAGATCCAGCGCTGTTGGCGCGACGGATGAGCGGTGGACCGTTTGCCGAGAAGGAGCCGGCCCAGAGGATTATAATGTCCTTTGCCTCGATCGGATTTATCGGCCTCCTTGTGCTGCCCGGCCTTGATCATCGCTTCGCCTGGTCGCAGATGCCGGCTTATGTCGCGATCGCCGGCGACGTTCTGATGGTGCTTGGCTGGGTCGGCATATTCTTTGTCTTCAGGGAAAACAGCTATTCCTCCGCGATCATCGAATTGGCCGCGGACCAGAGGGTGATATCGACCGGCCCCTATGCGCTGGTACGGCACCCGATGTATGTGGCGGCCTTGGTGATGCTATTGGGTATGCCGATTGCACTGGGTTCGTGGTGGGGCGTGCTGACCATGGCCGCGGTCGTTCCCGCCGTGGTGTGGCGACTGCTGGATGAGGAAAGATTCCTTGCCAGGAATTTGCCGGGCTATACCGAATATCAACGCAAGGTGCGTTATCGCCTGCTGCCGCTGGTCTGGTGAGCACCGACCAGCAAAACGTCCAGCACGCCTTTCACCAGATCGCTGATCTGGGCCCGAACGGCCGGATCGTGCTTTGAGCGAACGAGCTCAGCCGATGTCTCGTGCAACAGTGCCAGCAGAGTCCGCGCCATCAGGTCGACCGGGTAGGGCTTGATGATCCCCGCGTCGCGCAGCGATGCAAGGACGGTGCGCAAGGTTCCGAACGCGTATTGAAGTTCGATCTTGCGCCAGGCCTCCGGTCCGACGACCTGCGGCGCTTCCACGAATATGATGCGTTGCACCGCTGGCGACGCGCAGAGATCGATCAGTTTTTCAAAGCCCAGCGTCAGGCGCTGCCACGGATCGCCGTCGGTGACTGAAGCGGCGGTTCGCAATATCTCGGCCTCGAGGTCCTCCGCGACCGCAACGAACAATCCCTTCTTGCCCGCGAAGTGGTGATAGATCGCGCCCGTGGTGACGCGGGCGTCGGCGGCGATGCGTCCGATCTCGGCGTCGGAATAGCCGTCGCGGGCGAAATGCTTGCGCGCCACCACCATCAGCGCCGCCCGGGTCGCCTCAAGATTCTGTTCTTTGCGCGACTTCGCCATCTAGTCCACTTGACATAATCTAATTACGTGACATAAGTAGATTATGTATCGTTGTCCTCGCAGTCTCATGGCTGCCGGCGCATCCTATTGCACAAGCAGGGCCTCTGGAAAGGTTTTGGCCATGTCATCGATATTCGGCACCGCCGTACTCGCAATCAACGTTCTGTTTTGCCTGTTCACGGCATGGGGCAGCGCGACCGCGCCGGAGACCTTTGCCGCGAAACTGGGGCTCGGGATCATCAACGCCGGCGGCATCAACGAAATCAGGGCGCAATATGCCGGCTTCTTTTTCGCCGTTGCCGTCGTCTGCACGGCATCTCTCCTGGGTCTGCTTTCCCGGCAGGCTTCGTTCGTCGTGATGGGCGCGGTCTATGGCGGGTTGCTTGCGGGCCGCATCATGAGCCTTGCCCTCAATGCGGGCGTCGCCGGTTACGGTCCCACCATCCTTGCGCTCTACGTCATCGACGCCATCGGCCTCGCTTTGGCGGTCGCATCCTTCGTTTTCGATCACCCCGGCAAGGCCTGATCCCGTCTTGCCAAGCGATCGCGCACCGCTTTCCGTATCCGACAACCCCAGACGAGGAGAGATCGTCATGTTGACGAAACAGCAATTCTCGACCGAGCCTTATCAATATGCCGCGACCGACTTCGGAAACATCGCTTACCGGGAGACCGGGTCAGGACCGACGGCAGTCTTTGTGCATGGTGTTTTCGTCAACGGGCATCTTTGGGATCCGCTGATTGAACGCCTTGCCGGCATCCGGCGCTGCATCGCGGTCGATATTCTCGCGCATGGCGCGACCGGCGCCCGCAGCGATCAGGACCTCTCATTCGATGCCCAGGCCGCGATGCTTGCCGCCTTCTGCGATGCCATGGAGCTGGATCGCGTCGATGTCATTGCCAATGACAGCGGCGGCGGCATCGCGCAGATATTCGCAGCGCGGCATCCGGAGCGAATCCGAAGTCTTGTGCTCACCGACTGCGATACCCATGACAACTGGCCGCCCAAGCAGGCCGAGCCGTTGCATAAACTCGCGAAGGAGGGCGGAGTCGGCCCTGTCGGCCGCCGCATGCTCGAAGACGTTGCTTTCGCAAGGGCGAGCTTTGCCGTCGGTTTCGAACATCCGGACCGGCTGTCGGCGGAGGATTTTCGAACCTGGCTCGATCCGTTGTTCAAGACGCCGGCATCGACGCGCAACCTTGAGCGCTTCATTGCGTCGTTCGATAACCGGCAGACCGTCGTCATCGAACCCTTGCTGCGCAAATTGGAAGCCCCGACGCTGATCGTATGGGGTACCTCGGACGTGTTCTTTTCCGTGAAATGGGCCTATTGGCTGCGCGGCACAATTCCAGGCGCCCGCGACGTCATCGAATTGGACGGGGCCAAGCTATTTTTTCCATGGGAAAGGCCAGACGAGTTCGCGACTGCGTTGCGCAATTTCTGGCGCGAACAATAGCCGCGCGCGGCCCCAGCGTTGAATTGCAAGGCCGCGCGCGGAGGAGGAACTGCACGCCGGGAATCGACCGAAAGCGCGCTCTTGGTGTTCGGCCGGCGACGACGTCCTTTATTGCGCCACCTGCGGCTTTGCGCGATGTGCCCGGTTCGAATGAAGGGCCTTCGGCGCGTAAGCAAGTGCGCTGCGGGTATCGGTGAGGAACGGATCCCGATAGCAATCGCCGCCGCGACCGGCCGACATATCCTGGCATTGGGCCAGGGTGTCAAAGCTACAGGACACCACCGCGGAGGTCACGTCCTTACGACAATACTCGCCCGCCGAAGCCGGCGTTGCCATCGTGACAAAGGCCAGTGCGCACAGCGCGGTGATGGGCGCGATGCCGGTTTTCAAAAGCTGTTTCATGTTGGTCTCTCTGTTTTGGGTTTTTGGCTCAGCCCCATAAGACGCAGATGTGATGCTGCGGAACTCCGCGCTATCGTTGATGAAAAATAGCAACGGAATTCTATGAGTGGATCAGCTAAAGATTGAAATGTGCTGTGCGGTGCCCCGTTGCAGCAAGATCATGATTCAGATGAATCGATTGCGGTCGCGGTTGATAAATTTTCATGGATGCATGGCTGATGTGCGCGACGATGATTTCGAATCCCTCGTCTTGCCGGCCGCTTTTGTGCGCATAGCTTCTGCTGTTTGACGCCGATCGATGTGTGAGGGGGCGCACGTACTTCCTTCGTAGTCGGCATATTTCGAACACGGCGTTGATAGCGGCCTACCAACCGCTATGGCGATGGAGGGCTCGATGAGAGCTACGTCCGCTCAATTCCCCGCTCTATCGCGACGCCGCCCACGACGGCGGAACCAAAGCGATCCCGCGACGAATCGAAATACATCTGAGACAAATCAATGATACCCTCCGCTTCGCGTTCATGGCGGCGAAGATCGCGAGCGAATGGCGGAGGAGGATTTCATGGATTTCATCAGTATTGTTCTCATATTGCTCGTCATCTATCTCATCGCCTCGCTCCGGGTGTTGAAGCAATATGAGCGCGGCGTGGTGTTCTTGCTCGGCAAATTCGCAGGCGTGCGCGGTCCCGGGCTTACACTGATCTTCATGCCGCTCCAGCAGATGACGCGGGTATCGCTGCGCACCGTCACGATGCAGATCCCCTCGCAGAAGATCATCACCAAGGACAACGTGTCGATCGATATCGCTGCGGTCGCCTACTATCACATCACCGATCCGGAAAAGGCTGTGATCGTGATCGAGAACGTCTACAACGCGATCAACCAGATCAGCCAGACCACGGTTCGCAACGTGGTCGGCCGCTTCAGCCTCGATCAGTTGCTTTCGGATACCGCCAGCATCAACGACCAGATCAAGAACGTCATCGATCAGCACACCGAGCCCTGGGGCACCCAGGTGACGGCGGTCGAAATCAAGGACATCACGCTGCCCGACAATATGCAGAGGGCGATGGCCAAGGAAGCCGAAGCCGAGCGCGAGCGTCGCGCCAAGATCGTCGCCGCCGAGGGCGAATACCAGGCGGCGGTCAAGCTCGGCGAGGCCGCCGACATCATCACCCAACATCCGGTCGCGTTGCAGCTCCGCACCCTGCAAACCATGGCGGAGATCTCGGTGGAGAAGAACTCCACCATCATCTTCCCCGCGCAATTCATGTCGACGGTGCAGGAGGCGCTCTCGCAGATATCGAAGGATACGACGCCGAAATAGGGCGAGGCCGCTTGATGGCCGAGGGGTTCCTAGGCATACTTTCGATCTCATCGGGTCCGCCCCGGTCGAAATTTCGAGGTGTCCTGACGTTATCGGGCCGGCACGTCTGAAAAACGGATTTAATGCTCGTTCTGAAATCGGAGGATAGCGACCATGATCGAACCCAAGCTGGAAGTCCCGGCCGAATTGCGCGACCTCGCCGAAAAGACCATCGATCAGGCGGAAAAGGCATTCGGAATGTTCTTTGATGCCGCGAGTAAATCGATGGCGTCGGTGCCGGGCGCGGGCAGCGAGATCTCCAAGCAGGCGTTGTCCTTTACCGAGCAGAATATGAAGGCGGCCTTCGAGCACGCGCGAAAGCTGGTTCACGCCACCGATCTGCAGGAAGCGATGCGCATCCAATCGGAGTTCTTGCGCAGCCAGTTCACCAACGCGGGCGATCATATGAGGCAGATCACCGGCGGCGTGATGTCGGCGGCCAACGACGCAACTAAAGGCAAGTTCTAGCCGGCGGCGGCACGCGGGTCGGAACGCCGCGCCGTTCGTGCCCACAAAATGGTCTTGCGTCGCCTGGCACGGCGGACTTCAATCAAGGCGCAGGTCCATGACGGGCCACCGGGTGAAGGCGCTCGCCGTCCGTCATCCTTTCTGCTGATCCCTGTCGGTTCAGGCCGGCAGGGATTTGCATTTAGAAACTGGATTTTGAGTCTTGATCTTGGGCCTTGGTCTGTAGTCTTGGTCGCGGGTGTTGCGGCTTCAGTAGTCGCCGGGGTTGGCTATCATCGGCTGCGTGGTGTCCGCCGGCGCAAGGTCGCTGGAGGCGCTCTCGCCGAGAAACTGATCGAGCGTCGCCTGGATCTTCGCTTTCACGGCATCAGGGCCCCGGTCGCTCAGATCGGTATGCTGCGCGCCGGTATTGACGATATCGATACCTCCCACCTTGGTTTGTTCCGGCGTCGGCAGCACGCCGGGATCGGTCTTGAAGTTCGGGTCCTTTGAACGGAACGACAGGATTTTCACCCTGTCGCTGAGCACGAACGGGACGCGCAGATTGTCCAGCGTGATGATCTTCGACACCAGTTCGGGATGCTGCTTGGCGCAATACATCGAAACGTCGCCACCGTTGGAATGCCCGACCAGCGTCAAATGATTGTAGTCGGCGTTGGGCTGCAGTTTCTGCAATTTGCCGATCACGAACAGGATATTGGCTTCGCTGCGCTGGTAGACGCCGATCCGGCCGACATAGGGCATGCCGATCTTAGTCATTAGCGGCGGATCGCTCGGCAGGTCCTGCTGAATGCTAGCCACCAGATATCCCCGCGCGGCGAGCACGTTGGCGAGGAACGAATATTCGGTATTCCTGACGGTATTGCCGTTGCTGATGATGGCGACCGGAAGCTTCCAGAGGCCGTTATTCGCCTTCATCTCGTAGTCGCGGCGCACCGCGAGATCGACCGCGACCGGCCGCTGCCGGGTCGGGTCAAACAGGTTCAACGTCTGGTGCCGGATGGCCCATTTGCTGATAGCAAGATATTCGCCGCCCGCGAGAACGCAAAGGCATGCAAAAATCGCTATTGCCCTCTTCACCGTTTCCTCCTGTTCACTCCCAGTTGAACAGATAGTGATTGGCCGTTACGGGCCGAGCCCGCGTTCGGCGGGAGGTAAATTAAATTTAGGCAAGTTTGGTTCCCGCGCCGTGACCTGAGGTGCAGCCAAACCGCTGCACGCCGGCCGGGGACGCCATTTGGCGCCAGCGACGGCGCGCTTCTCCGGGCATATTCGCGTGAGACGGGAAGGGAAAAGGGAACTGTCTAGCGCCGGCGCGCCACCGCGACGCCGAACAGGAATGCGACGGCGAGGCTTGTCAGCGGCGCTTCCCGGGTGATGGCGCTGATGGTTGCAAGCGGCTTGCCGGGTTGCCGCGCCGTCGTGACCGCCTCGCTCAGCCGGTCGGCCGCAGAGCGGAGCGCTGCGGTCAACTCGGTGATCGTGCACGACACGTCGGTTGCGGTATCTATGGCGCGTTCGGCTATGCCGGGCTGGGGTATCGGTTGCGGCTTTTCGTTGTTCAATGTTCGATGCTCGCAGAACTATGGCCTCATGGCCTCATAGCCGGTCGGCCGATTGAGGCCGTCACCTTTGGCTATCCGCGCGTGCGCTGCTTTGAACAGCGGGTCTTTTGGGACCTTGGCTATCCGCGACAGGCGCCGTTATGAACGGCGGGTGACGGCCTCCTGGCAAGAGAATGCAAGGCTCTGGCATTTGTTCCACAGGCAGGCTGCGGCTTTGAGGAAACCGGCGGAGAGAATCTCTGTTACCTTGGCCGCCGCGCTCGATCTTCTCGGGAGGGCTTGTGGGCGATATCAGAACCAAACCAATTGCGCTCTTGGGCGCCCCCATCGATATGGGTGCATCGCAGCGCGGCACCTTGATGGGCCCCGCGGCCCTTCGAACCGCCGGGCTTTTGACATTGCTCGAAACCCTCGGCCTCGAGGTGACGGATCACGGCGACCTTTCGGTCAACGGCGCCATCGATCTGACCGACACGCCTCCCAAAAACGCCAACCATTATCGGGAAATCCAGCGCTGGACCCGGGCGCTAAGCCGGCAGAGCTATCAGCTCGCGCGATCCGGCGCACTCCCGATCTTCCTTGGCGGCGATCACACGCTGTCGATGGGATCGGTGAACGGCATGGCGCGCCATTGCAGCGAGACCGGCCGGGAGCTGTTCGTGCTCTGGCTCGATGCGCATGCCGACTACAACACGCCGGCAACCACGATATCGGCCAACATGCACGGAATGTCGGCGGCATTCCTGTGCGGCGAGGGTGGCCTCGACGGCCTGTTAGGCGAGGAGCCGCGCGCATCGATCGAGCCGGACCGGTTGGAATTGTTCGGCACGCGCTCGATCGACAGACTGGAAAAGGATTTGATGCGCAATCGCCGCATCAGCATTGCCGACATGCGGGCGATCGATGAATTCGGCGTCGGCGTGCTGATCCGTCGCGTCATCGACAAGGTACGCGCGCGCAATGGCGTGTTGCATCTCAGCTTCGACGTCGACTTCCTTGACCCGGACGTCGCGCCTGGCGTCGGCACCACGGTGCCGGGCGGGGCGACCTACCGGGAAGCACATCTGATCATGGAGATGCTGCACGATTCCGCCCTGGTCGGGTCGGTCGATATCGTCGAGCTCAACCCGTTCCTCGACGAGCGAGGCCGGACCGCGCGCACCGCGGTCGAATTGATCGGAAGCCTGTTCGGCCAGCAGATCACCGACCGCACCACGCCGAGCAACGCGATTGCGCCGCAGGATTGATGGCGATCAGGCAGATGTTGCCGACAGTGCGGGCTTAATGCCCCGTTCTGCAAAGTAGCGATCGAGCGTATCGGGCGCGCCCGTGGCATCGGCAAGCGCGACGTAACTATCCGGCCTCAGCAGATAGAGCGCGTCGCGCGCTAGCCCGGTCCTGTCATATTCGGCGCGCCATGCGAACGGGTGCAGCGGGATGTTATGGTGCGCGCACCATGCGGTGAGGGCAGGGCTCGCGGTGCCATAGACATGGACCTGCCAATCCATCGCCGTCAGCGAGGCGAAATTGTCCGCTCCGTCGACGGAGGCCCATGGCAGGCGGTCTCCGCCGTGCACATTTCCGGCCACGCCAACGCTCAGCGGACCCTCTCGGTAATTCAACATGATCTGCGAGACGGTGCGGAATGCAAATCTGCGCACCGCCTCGAATGCAAAGGCCGTCGGAATCACCACCGGTGCGATGCGCGTGCGCAAGATATCCGCGAGCTGGCCTTCGGCGGTGGCGAAGCTGAACGCGCGGTCGGTGGTCGCAACCAGCCGGCGTGCAAAGCCGATCCGCTCCGCTTCATAGCTGTCGAGCAGGCCATTAGGCGCGCGACCGGCCACGACCGCCGCCAGTTTCCAGGCGAGGTTGATGGCGTCGCCTATCCCGGTGTTCATGCCCTGGCCGCCGGCCGGGCTATGGATATGCGCCGCGTCGCCGGCGAGGAAGGCGCGGCCTTTGCGGAAATGCTGCGTCACCCGGTGATGCACATGATAGGTCGAAAACCAGTTGACCTTGTCAATCACCACTTTCATCTGGCCGATCGCATGGCTGCTGATGTCGCCGAAGGTCAGCGTATCGGCGCGGTCGGCGCGCTCGTCACGCACCGTACCGATCAGTCGCGCACGTCCCTTTCCGGCAAGCGGGAACACCGCGACGAAATCAGCCTCGTCGAGATCGACATGCAGCTCGCCGTTCAACGCAGCGCCACTGGCCTCGACGTCGGCAACGTAGAACAGCTGACGATAGGTGCCGCCCGGAAAGCCGGTGCCGATCGCCTCCCGCACAGGGGAGCGCGCGCCGTCACAGCCCGCGATATAGCTTGCTTCGCAATCCTGCTCGTCGCCGTCGGGCCCGCGCAACCGCGCGATCACGCCATTTTCCTGCTCGGTAAAGCGGACCAGTTCAGTACGGCGTTCGACGGCGATGCCGAGCGCGCCCAGTCGCTCGATCAACAGCCGCTCATGCTCGTCCTGCGGAAAGATCTGCAAGAACGGGAAGGGCGTCAGCCCCGAGCCCATCGCGGCCAGCGAAATCTGCGCCTTCGGCTCGCCCTTGACCCAGAGATTGACCGCGGGGACGCGGTGGCCTTTCGCGACCACGGCATCCGCAAGATCGAGCTGCCGGTAGAGTTCGAGGGTGCGCGCCTGCACCGCCAGCGCCCGCGAGGTCGTGCCCGGCTCGGAAGTCTTGTCGATGATGCGCACCCCAACACCGAGCCTGGTAAGCCAAAGCGCGAGCACGAGGCCGGTCGGGCCGGCGCCAATGATCAGGACATCGCACTGTTTCATCTGCTACACTCCGGATAATCATACACCGCGCCGTCATCAGAAAAAACGGCGCGCAACATGCGGGGAACGCCATGCGATATCGCAAATGGTCACGGCGCGATGTGCTCAAGACCTCCACCGCGCTTGCGGTCGGCGCGCTGTTCGCCGAACCGGCAAAGGCGGCTGCGCCGCCGCCGACCACAGTAACGCCCGAATTGATCGAAGCCGCGCGCAAAGAAGGTAAGGTCTCCTATTATTCCGCGCTCGAGCTAAACGTTGCCGAACATCTCGGCAAGGCGTTCGAAGCCAAATACCCCGGGATCACCGTCCATGTCGAGCGCTCCGGCGCCGAGCGCATCTATCAGCGGATCGCGCAGGAGCAGGCCAGCGGCATCAACGCGGTCGATGTCGCCAATTCGACTGATCCCGCGCACTATCTCGACTGGAAAGCCAGCGACTGGCTCGCGCCTTATTTGCCCGACGATGTCGCAAAATATTTTCCGGCGGATCAATTCGACCCCGATGGACTATGGGCAACCTCGTGCGGCTGGATCGAAGCCATCGGCTACAACAGCAGTCTGGTGAAGCCGGAAGATGCGCCAAAGAGCTACGCCGATCTGCTCGATCCGAAATGGCTGGGCAAGATCGTCAAGGCGCATCCAGGCTATAGCGGCGCGATCATGACCGCGACCTTCGTGCTGTCGCGCGAGCTCGGGTGGCCGTATTTCGAGAAGCTGGCGCAGCAGAAGGTGTTGCAGGTGCAGTCCGCGGCGGATCCGCCGAAGAAGCTGTTATTGGGCGAGCGCGCCGTGATGGCCGACGGCAATGACTATAATCTCCTGTTGCTCAAGGACCAGGGCAAGCCGGTCGAGGTGGTCTATGCCGCTGAAGGCTCGCCGCTCATCATCGTCCCCTCGGGCGTGTTCCGTAACGCGCCCAATCCGAACGCCGCCCGGCTGTTCCAGAGCTTCTTCTTCAGCGCAGAATTCCAGCAGTTGCTGGTCGACACTTACGCCCATCGCTCGTTCCACGCGCAGATCAAGGAGAAGCCCGGTCGCCCGCCGCTGTCAGCGCTGAAATTGCTCAAATCCGATCCCGCCGCGGTGCTGGCGCAGAGCGAGGAAATCAAGGCGCGTTACGCCAAGCTGTTCAAGGTATGAGGCGCCTCCTTCATGGGTGGCTGCCGAGAAAAGGCCCGCAGCGATGTGGGCCTTTCGCCTGCACGCCGCAGATGAGGAACCGGTATCCGCCGCGGAACCTTTCGCCTCGCCAACGAATTATCCCGCTGAAAGGAAACGTCACACCGGGCCTGTCAGATGAATAGAGGACATTTCGACGTGCCGTCGTCGCTGATTGCCCACCCAGCTATGATCGCGCTCGCGGTTTCGGTGCTTAGCGTATTGGCCATGCTAATCGTCGATCATGGTCCGTGGTCTCGTCCGCACATCCAGACCGCCGAGCTCGCCACTCACAAAACCACCGGCGAGGCGGCGCGCACCGCTGGTGCAGAGGTGAGGCCGACCGAACCCAAAGCTCCGCTCGAGCCCGCTCCTCTGGCGCCGAAGCAGGTGCTGCCGGCCAATCCCATCACGCGCTAATTTCATTTGCTCGATTGATTCGGCGTACCAGTGTGATCGCCTGAGTGACATCGCGTGCGCCGGTTTTATGTCCATCGTGCATAAGAAATGCGCCGGCGATCGCCCGACCTGTGCTGATTAAATCCAAATCCTCAAGTCCTTCAATGGCCGGATTTATCGGCACGCCCCTTGCTAACCAAGAGCGGCGCTTGGCGCGCCATCATTGCCTGTCGCAAAAAGCCAAGAGAATAGATCGCGCCTTTGTCGCAAAAGGGACAGGCTGCGTTTGCATGTTTCGCCGTGATCACTTCGATTTGTCTTTGCGAGTGTGACAAAGTTCACATTCGGTGACTGCGTCAAAAAGTATTTTCAGGGAGCTCGAAACATCGAGCGCGCGGTTTGCGCCCGTTAATCCCAAGGTCATTTTATTGGAGATCATACAATGGAAATCGTACAACGGTCCCGCTTCGTCACCGCCAAGCCTCAGACCCGAAATCGCGATACCACGATCCTTCTTGGCTACGCGATTTTGGCTATCGTTTTTCTGACCGCAATGTATTTCGCGTCGACGTCGTCGGGAACAGCAGCCGCCGATTTCGCAACGATGACCGTATTCCCCTAAGCGCTCAATGCGTGCACGCGAACCGGTCGCGTGTGCGCCGATTTAAAACGAGGCTCGCCCTTTTGCGGGCGCGAGCACATCGGGTCTGCTTTGCGTTCGTCAGAACCAGCCAACATATGGAGCCTGCCATGTTTGGAGACGATGCCGGTCACTGTTCCAATGGACTGACCGCACAGAAGTACCGGGAAGCAACCGCCGAGGAGCTTGCCACCTATCGAAAGTGGAAGCGCGGGGCAATCGCACTTTACTGCGCGTTGCTGCTGATATCCGGCGTTGCGATCGCCGGTTTTTCGAAGGCCGGCTTGACGCAGCTTACCAATCTTTCCGCACGGAGTGTCGCCGCGTCTTCGAGAGCGAATTAGGAAGTTCTCGCCGACTACGAGGCTTTCCTGCCGTAGTTCAAGAGACCGCCGCTCGTCTTCGGCGGGTGCGCGCGCAGCCCTTCCTCGTTCGGCTCGGTACCCCAGCCGGGCCGATCCGGAATAATGAGGTGGCCGTCCTGGATCTCGGGCACGTGGGTGAAGAGCTCGTGATCCCATGCCAGGCGATCGATATCGGTCTCCATGATGCGCAGGTTTGGCACCGCCGCGGAGAAATGGGCGTTCATCATCGAACACAGGTGGCCGTAGAAATTATGGGGAGCGACGTTGACTTCGTAGTGCTCGGCGGCAGCGGCGATTTTCATCGATTGCCACACCCCGTTCCAGGGCGTGTCGATGATCGCGACGTCCATCGCCTGTTCGCGGAAATAGGGCAGGAATTCACGCAGGCCCAATAATGTCTCGCAGGATGAGATCGGGTGCGCACTTTGCCGGCGGATAAACCCAAGCGCTTCCGGATTGAAACTGTCGATCTCGATCCAGAACATGTCGAGGTCGGCGATCGCGCGCAGGATTTTCAGATAGCCTTCGGTCTTGGCGTTGAAATTGAGGTCGAGCAGGATGTCGACATCGGGGCCGGCGCCGTCGCGAATTGCTTCGAGATGCATACGCAGGTCGCGCAAGACCTTGCGGTCGACATTGATCTCGGGCTGGAACGGCGAGCCGAAGCCGGGCCGCCAGCCGGTCGGTCTGCCATCGTCGTAGGTGAAGATGTTGGTCTTCAGCGCGGTGAATTTCTTCTCGCGCACTTCGCGCCCGATCGCCTTCACGCCGTCGAGGCTTTCGATCGGCGGCTTATACCAGCTCGGGTGGTTGATGCGCCAGGTCGCGCAATGTGACCAGTACACGCGAATGCGGTCGCGGATTTTGCCGCCCAGCAATTCGTAACAGGGCACACCGAGGTGCTTGGCCTTGGCATCGAGCAACGCGTTTTCGATGGCGCCCAGCGCCTGCGCCACCACGCCGCCGGCCGCGGGACGGGTCGCGGCGAACAGCTCCGCATAAATCCGCTCGTGCCAAAACGCGCTCTGCCCGACCACGCGCGTCGAAAGGCGCTGGATCGATGCGCTGACGCCGGGAGAGCCAAAACCCTCGTCAAATTCGCTCCAGCCAACGACGCCGTCATCGGTCGTGATCTTGACGAAATGGTAGTTTCTCCAGCCGGCATCGCAGGCAAGAATTTCGACGTTCTTTACGTTTGAACCTTTTGTCATGGGCTTTCCTTGGCTTTTCCTGTTTTTCTTCGTTGATTGATTCAACCGGTTCTATAAGGCGCACAACGCGTGTGGCGCCGGGCGGCGTCGAGTTCAGCCGTGCGGGCATCATCGCTGACGAGGATGCGCAATAGCACGATGCCGCGGTTGGTGGGAGTGGTGACGACAGGCAATCGCCCGTCATTGGCGGGTGCGCCCGATTCCGCGAGAAGAAAATCGGCGGCGCCGGTCTTGGCCTGACGGTCGTTCAGCGCATAGAAATTGTTGGTATCGGCGTCGAACACCGATACCGACCAGTAAGTGTCGGGCATGTCGTGGATCGAGACCCGCACGGCACCCTCGGCCGCCCGCAGGTCATAGACGCAAATCGAATATAGCAGGTCCGGGGAGGGGCGAACCACCGTGCGTGATCGCGCGCCCGAGCGGGGCGGGTGCAGAATCGTATTGGCGCTCGCCGATCTCGCCATGACAGACATGGTGCGCAGCATGATCAGCCGCGGCAGCAACAGCAGGCTCGCGACATGCACGATCGCCGCGATCAAGAGCGCCCCGGCGATCCATTTCCAGTTTCGCGCGATCACTCGCAATTCGCCTTCTTGATAATTGGCAACGGGACATTTGCGGGATCGGCAACGACCGAGGCGTGCGGATTGTAGAGCCGGATCGTCAGGTCGAATCGTCCGTCAGCCACCGGAATCCAGTTTCCCTCCGCTGGCGTCTTCGACAGTGTCACCGCAAAGCTTCCGTCCGGACCGCGCGCAACGGAGTTCATGGACACCGAATAGCGATCGGCGCTGTTGGGGATCAGAAAATCATCGGCATAGGCCGTGATGCTCCACCACCGCGCCGGTGGGTCGTGTCCCTCGAGCCGGTAGCTGCAATTGCCGACCAACGTTTGGCCGTCGCTGTCGCGTGCCGCGGTGTAATAGAACGTCTCTTCGCGGCTCAGCGCGAGTAGTCCATGAATCGCGATTCGGGCACGCAGATAGGGGCCGCTTTCGCTTGATCCGATGTGAAGACTAGTGCGCCAGGGACCGTCGTCGATGTTGCCGCCCATGGTGCCGCGAATGGCCGTCGCCCAGGTGACAGCCAATCCGAGCGCCGTGCCTGCGACCAGCATGGTGAAGATTTTCGGGACGCGAAACATGTTCCTCCCGGCCTTTTTTGCTGATTATGCCGGGGCTTGCGCATTTGATCCATCCCTTCAGGCGTGATCAACCGCTATCGGTATTGCGCTAACTGCCCGGACGGCTACTCTGGTCCCGGGGGCATATTGATCCAGGACTCGTCGGATAAATGCGCCATCCCACGTCGCAGGCCGTTGTCATCGGCTTCATCGTCCTCACCATCGCCTTCAGGCTGCTTGAACTGACGCGAGCCAAGGACAAGCGGTTGGCGTGGTTTCGGGCCGGCTATTTCACCGATGTTGTCTATTGGGCCTTCACCCCGCTCGTAACACGCGCGGTGACTGGCCTGGCGGTTGCGGTCGCCGTCGCTCCGGTTGCTTATTCTTTGTGGGGGCGCATCGATCGCGATCTCATCATGCACGGTTGGGGACCGGCCGTCAGCCTGCCGCTTTGGGCACAGGCAATCGGGCTGCTCGTGATCGGCGATCTCATTGGGTACTGGACGCATCGGGCTTTCCATCGCGGGCTGTTGTGGCGCTTCCATGCCGTGCACCACAGCTCGCGTGATCTCGACTGGTTGTCGGCGGTCCGGCTTCATCCCGTCAATGACGCGCTGACAAGGCTCGCATCCACTGTGCCGCTATTGCTGACAGGTTTCGCGCCGATCGCGCTGGCGGGTATTGCGCCGCTTCTCACGCTGCTGGCGATACTCGTCCACGCCAATGTCGATTGGGATTGGGGCCCGTTTCGGTCGGTGATTGCGTCGCCGCGTTTTCATCGCTGGCATCACACCAGCGAAGACGAGGGGCTGGACAAGAACTTTGCCGGCCTCCTGCCGCTATGGGATATTATGTTCGGTACCTACCACATGCCAAAGGACAAACTTCCTGCACGGTTTGGGACCGACACTGAGGTGCCATCCGGACTTTTCGGGCAGTTGGCCTTTCCATTCCGTCGCAGGCCGTTGTAGTTACCGCACGCAACTTTTTTGCAAAAGACAATTGGCTTGCTGGCCGGCCGCTGCTACCGCCCGTCGGCGCAGGCCGCGGTTCGTGGCTGGCAGCGGCCTTGCGACCGTTCATCGGAATTGCAGCGGCCCATCGCGGCGTTTTGCGCGTCCGGATAGGTCGTGCCGCCCGCGGTAAAGGACAGATTCCAGCGCCGCCGCCGGTAACTGCCGATGAAGGTTGCCAGCGCCACGCACTCCTGGCCGGAAAAGCTCACCACTTCACAACCGCCGCGGCCGAAGGCGGCGCATTGCTTGGCGACCCTCGCCTCGGCCTCCGCCTTGGAGGGCATTTTCCAGGCCGAGGAGTAGGACCCATCGGCGGTGAAGCCGATCGCGCCCCACCACGCATCCGTCGAGGTACTCGGCGGGTTCGACCCCGGCGGGGTGGGAGCAAGGTTCGGCGGAATATAGTCCAGTCTGGGCGTCGAGGGTGGCGGAGGGGTCGGCGCCAGCGGCGGAGGCAGCGGCTCGGGGCCGCCCATCGAAGTCTGCGCCACGACGAAGCTATGCGATCCGATCAGAGCGATCGCCGCTAACGCTGCTTTGGCAATGGGTCGAACGGCCGGCATGCGTGTCATCTTCCAAAGGTCCGCAAAGAGAATGTCCGATACACCGGCACTCGAACCGGGGCCGATGCGAGATTTCACCACTGGTTCAGCCCCCCGCAACTCAGCCGCTGCCGAGCCGCTTTACCGCGTCCAGCGTCGCCGGATTGGCGCGGCCGTCGATCGAGCCGGAGTAAAGTCCTTTTTCAGCGAGCCGCCGCTGCAGGTTCTGCCAGAAATCCGACGTCCAGAGTTCCGGACGGTTGGTCAACGACTGCAACGTCACATCATACTTGACCTCCAGCGCACGGACGATCAGCCGGGCAGCCTCGCCGCCATCGCGTTGCAGGCCAAGCATTCCGGAATTATAGGCCGAGCCCAGATTATGCAGTCCGAGCGCGTCGCTCTTGTCGGCGGCTGCGCGGTAAAATTTTAGCGCCATCTCTGGATTGCGCGGTTTGCCGCCCAGACCGTTCTCATAGAAATAGCCGAGCGCGGCGCCGGCGCGGACATTGCCCTTGTTATAGGCAGCTTCATAGGTGGTGACGGCTTGCGGCAAATCGACCGGCGTCCCGCCAAGGCCGCGGGCGTAGCAATCACCCTTGACACGCAAGGCGTTCGGAAACCCGTTGGCGCCGAGCTTGCGGGCATAAAAACAGGCCCTCGTATAGTCCTGGCGAACGTGGGTCCCGCCAAAGTAGGTGGTGGCGAGATTGCTCAACGACGCCTCTTCACCCTGCGCGGCTGCCCTGCCGTACCACTCCACGGCCTTGCCCATGTCAGGCTGCACGAGCGTGCTTATCTTGAAATCGGCATCGAACAGCGTCGCGTAGTAGAACTGGGCCAGAGGCTCGCCGCCGCGCGCATCCCGCTCCAGCTCCTCCATTGCCTGCTGGCTGGATTTCGCCGTATCGCGCAGTGCCAGCAATTGCTTGGAGCGGACGGTGGTATCGACCGGCTTCGCCCATGGCACGTTCCTGACGGATGACGGCATCGCCCAGAAGAACAGCATCAGCACGGCAGCTAGTGCCTGCGGCCAGATGATCCACGCCAGGCGATAATATCTGTCGTCGTACCAGAGCTTGCCGTGGGCGCTGAGCCAGTTCGAATATACGGGGATCATGAGGCGGTCTCCGCAATCCTGCCCATGATCAACTGATCGTTGCGTCCAGCAGGTCCGCCGTCTCGATGCGCGAGAGGTCGGCGCTGGCGTCGGTCGATATCCGGATGGCTTGTGATTCGCGTGCCTTCTCAAGGAGCGTGCGCATCGACCGCGCGTTGCCCCAATCGGTGGTCTTCGAGCGTTGCTCGATCCACGGCGTCAGGGCGGCCGCGAAGTCGTCGGGAAGCGAGAACTGCTGGCGCGCCGCCATCCGTCTCAGGATTTCGCAGAGATCGGCGACGCCGTAGCTCGGAAAATCGATCGTCTTGGTGAAACGGCTGCTCAATCCCGGATTGCTCTCGATGAAACGGCGCATGTCGTTGGGGTAGCCGGCGACGATGACGACGAGGCGGTCGCGATTGTCCTCCATGAACTTCAACAGCGTGTCGATGGCCTCCTTGCCGAAATCATGGCCGCCGCCGGCGCCGGCGGCGAGCGTATAGGCCTCGTCGATGAACAGGATGCCGTCGAGTGCCTCCCGGCACTTGTCGAGCGTCTTGGTCGCGGTCTGCCCGATATAGCCGGCGACGAGACCGGCGCGGTCGGTCTCGACCAGCTGGCCCTTGCGCAGCACCTTCAGCGCGCGGAAGATTTCACCAATCACGCGCGCGACCTCAGTCTTGCCGACGCCGGGCGGACCGGTGAACACCATATGCTGGCTGACCGCCGCAATCGGCAATCCCTGTTCTCTGCGTTTCTGCTCGACCTCGAGCCGCGCCGACAGCCGCTTGATCTCCTGCTTAACCGGCGCAAGGCCGACCATCGCATCCAGCTTTGCGAACGCGGCCGCGACCGAAACCTGATTGTCTTCGAGCTTCTGGCCGGTTGCGAGCACGATGTCTTCGATGGTGACGAGCGAAATATCCGCCGCGGGATCTTTCGCCACCCGCAGCGCCTGCGCTTCGCGCGCCTTCTCCAATAGCGTGCGCATCTCGCGCGCATTGGCCCAATCTTCCGCCTTCGAGCGTCCCTCGACCCAGGGCTTGACTTTGGCCTCAAAGCCCTCGGGCAGGACAAATTGTTGGCGCGCCGCCATGCGCTTGAAGATTTCGCTGAGCTCGGCCGAATTGTAGGACGGGAAGTCGATGGTCTTGCTGAAGCGGCTGCTCAGGCCCGGATTGCTGTCGATGAAGCGCCGCATTTCGTTGCGGTAGCCCGCGACGATCACGATGATGCGGTCACGATTGTCCTCCATGAACTTCAACAGCGTATCGACCGCTTCCTTGCCGAAGTCGGAACCGCTGCCGCCGGGCGAGCCGGCCAGGCTATAGGCTTCGTCGATGAACAGGATGCCGTCGAGCGCCTCGCGGCATTTGTCGAGCGTCTTGATGGCGGTGTGCCCGATATAGCCGGCGACGAGGCCGGAACGATCGGTTTCCACAAGATGTCCCTTGCGCAGAACTCTCGCCGCCCGGAAAATCTCGCCGATCACGCGTGCGACTTCGGTCTTGCCGACGCCGGGTGGGCCGGTGAACACCATGTGCTGGCTGAGCGCGGAGACGTCCAGACCCTGATCGCGGCGCTTCTGCTCGATCTGCATGCGCGCAATCAGCCCCTGCACTTCCTGCTTGACCGGGGCAAGCCCGACCATGGCATTCAGTTTTTCGAGCGCCACGGCGATCGCGGCTTCATTGTCTTCGACGTTCTGACCGGTGGCGGCTACGATATCCTCGATCGTGACCTTTGAAATGTCGGTGGATGGGTCGTTCACTAATTCGTTGGCCACCCGCAACGCTTGCGCTTCTCGCGCCTTTTCCAGAAGCGTCCGCATCTCCCGCGCATTGGCCCAGTCTTCGGCCCTGGACCGGCTTTCGATCCACGGCTTTACCCTGGCCTCGAAGCCTTCGGGCAGATTGAATTGCTGACGGTTGGCCATGCGCTTGAAGATTTCGGTCAACTCGGCCGAGTTGTAGGAGGGGAAGTCGATGGTCTTGCTGAAACGGCTGCCGAGGCCGGGATTGCTGTCGATGAAGCGCCGCATCTCGTTGCGGTAGCCCGCGACGATCACGATGATGCGGTCGCGATTGTCTTCCATGAACTTCAACAGCGTATCGATCGCCTCCTTGCCGAAGTCGGAACCGCCGCCGCCGGGCGAGCCGGCGAGGCTGTAGGCCTCGTCGATAAACAGGATGCCGTCGAGCGCCTCGCGGCATTTGTCGAGCGTCTTGGTGGCGGTCTGCCCGATATAGCCGGCGACGAGGCCGGCGCGGTCGATCTCGACGACATGTCCTTTCCGCAGGACCTTCAGCCCCCGATAGATCTCGCCGACGAGACGCGCGATCTCGGTCTTGCCGACGCCGGGCGGACCGGTGAAAACCATGTGCTGGCTGAGCGCGGAAACGTCGAGGCCCTGATCGCGCCGCTTCTGCTCGACCTGCATGCGCGCGATCATCCCCTTCACTTCCTGTTTGACCGGGGCAAGGCCGACCATGGTGTCCAGCTTTGCCAGCGCGATCTCCATCGGGGAGGTCTCGGGTCGTTCGTCTGCATCGACGATCATGATCGGACGGACCAGATCGGGTGAGCTCATCGACGGTTGACCGTGTTGCTCAACCAGCCGCATGGCGAGGAAGGTCATGCTCAGCCCCGCCATAACAATGAATGCAATCGTCAACGAGGTGATGATCATGTCGGTTCAGCCTCGCCCCGTTGCCTTCATCAGGTCGGCGATTTCGATGCGCGAAAGATCGGCGGATGGATTCATCGCGATCCGCATCGCCTGGGCCTCGCGGGCTTTTTCCAGAAGCGTGCGCATCTCTCTCGCATTGGCCCAGTCGTCCGCGCGCGAGCGCTCGGTGATCCAGGGCTTGATCCGGACCGGAAAATTCTCCGGCAAGGTGAAATGCTGCTTGGCGGCCATGCGGCGGAGGATTTCGCAAAGGTCGTCGGCGTTGTAGCGGGGAAAGTCGATCGTCTTGGTGAAGCGGCCGGCAAGCCCCGGGTTGGTGTCGATGAAACGCCGCATCTCGTTCGGATAGCCCGCGACAATCACCATGATCCGGTCGCGGTGGTCCTCCATGAATTTCAACAGCGTGTCGATCGCTTCCCGCCCGAAATCTCCGCTCGATCCCGGCGTGCCGGCAAGCGTATAGGCCTCGTCGATGAAGAGAATGCCATCGAGTGCCTGATTGCATTTCTCCAGCATCTTCGGCGCGGTCTGGCCGATATAACCCGCGACGACGTCGGAGCGCTGTACCTCCACCAGATGCCCGACGCGCAGTGCGCGCAGCGCGCGATAGATATCTCCGAGCGCGCGCGCGACCTCGGTCTTGCCGACCCCGGGAGGGCCGGTGAACACCATATGCAGGCTCAACGGCGCGGTCGGCAGGCCTTGCGCGCGGCGCTTTTGCTCGACCTGCAGGCGGGCGATCAGGCCGTTGACCTCGCGTTTGACCGGCACCAGCCCGACCATGGCCTCGAGGTCCTCGATCGCCTTGTTGGGCGGTGTATCGGGAATTTCCCGCTCCGGCGCGAACAGCATCTTGAAGACGCCGCCGCCGCTGGAAGCCGGCTGCAGGGCGCCGGATCTGGCATAGGAGGAGGCGATGAAGGTGACGAGCAATCCGAGGCTGGCGAGAACCAGCACGATCACGAAACCGCTGAGGACGGCCTGGGTCGAAGGCGCAAGGCCCTTGATCCATCCGGCCGGTCCGGATTGCGGATTCATGATCCAGGCGGTGATGATCGTCGCTGCCACGCCTCCGATGATGATGGCGAGGATTTGCTGGTCCTTGAAGAGATTCTTCATCGGTGTCGCGCCTCGGCTAGCAGGGGTTCTTGGCGCGCCAAACCACCGGAATGCTCTGGGAGTTCGGCAGGTCGAGGAGCACCTTTGTCGGGGTCAGGCCGAGGATCGCACCAGTAGCATTGCCTTCGACGACGTAGGTGCCGGCGCCGGAGCCGTAAGGTGCGGGGTAGGGCATGGCGATGCGCTGTACGCTATCGGTCACGGTGAAATAGGGCGAGACGTAACTGCCGGCGCGGATCCGGAATGTGCTGCCGACCGGCGCGGTTCCCTTGGCGATCGTCATGGAGGCCAAGGGAATCTTGCAGTGCTTGGCGTCGTCAACCAGCCCGCCCGCGACCGATTGGGTCAGCGTGGCGGCAGCGTCGTTAATGTCGCGCTGATCGACGAACGTCACCGTTGGCGTCGACGAACTGCCGGTCTCGGTAAAGGAACCTGATTTCATGGCCACCAGCCCGGCGGCAGCCAGCACAATAAGCACGCCGACCGCGCCGACGATCGCGGGACTCTTGCTGGCTGTCTTGCCTGCGCCGGACGTGCTTATCGCCGGCGGAGCCGCCGATGGTGTTTGCGCTGAGTCGGACATGCCCCTGTCCCTGTCAATCGGCCCATTCGCTAGCCATGCGGCTGGGCGTAAATTCATTCTAGGTAAAATGCCACAAAGCCCGCCACTGCAATGTGACGCTGCGCACAGTATGGCGCAGGGTCAGGGCTGTGCCAACCATCAACAACGTCTGGCTTTGCCGACCAAGCCGCCGGAACCGATCGCCGCGTCCGCGCGGGGCCGGTTTCGCCGGCGGCGCGAGCTGCTGGATGCAGACCCGGTGCCTAGCGGCGCTTGCGCTTGACGTCGTTGATGAAGGAGATGGTCGAATTGTCCTTCGGGTCGATCCGGAGAGCCGCCTGAAGGTCTGACATCGCGTTGTCGAACTGGTTTAGGTAGTAATAGGCGCGGCCCCGCATGCGCCAGCCATAGATGGCCTGGGAATCGAGATCGATGGCCTTGGTGAAATCGTTGATTGCGGCCTGATACTGGCCGGCCTCAAGATAGGCATGGCCGCGAAATTCATAGCCCATTCGGTATTCGGGCTTCAGCTCGATCAGCTTGTTGGCGTCATTATACATGGCGCGCCAGTCTTCGCGCTCCTCATAGATAAAGGCGCGGTTCTCGTAAGCCCACCACAGGTTCGCGTCGAGGCTGACGGCCTTGGTGAGTGCAGTCAGCGCCTCGTTTGGCCGCTTCAAATTGCGCAGCGCTACCCCGCGATTCATGTAGGGGTAAGCGTAGTCGGACTTGAGCAGAATGGCCTGATCGAAGTCCTGCATGGCCCGCTCGCTGTTCTCGAGATCGATCCAGGTGAGCCCTCTCTCGTTGTAGAATTCGGGAATTCCCGGCGCGATCGAAATCGCCCGGTTATAGTCGCTCATCGCGAGCTGGTATTGCTTGGTCATGAGATAGGCCCATCCGCGGTGCCAGTAGCCACGGGCGATATTTTCGCCCCTGAGATTTCCGGATGTGAGCAGCGCGGTACAAGCCTGAATGACGCCTGCGTAATCCTCGCCCTTGCACGGGGCCAGAACATCGCTCGTCTGTTCGTTGAGCGGCTGCGGCTGCGGCTTCGGTGTGGGCGCGGGTAGGGGAGGGTCCTTCTTCTCGGCGACCGGCTTGCCCCAGGGAGCGAAACCCTGACCGGTCGGATGGAACAGCCACAACGTCACGAACAGCAAAAGGCCGATGGCTTGCGGCCAGACGATCCAGGCGATCCGATACCAGCGATCATCATACCAAAGCTTGCCGTGGGCGGCGAGCCAAGACCCCGAGCCGGATCCGCTGTTCGCGCTCATTGGGCTGCCCCTCTCACCTGTTTGATCATGGAAAGCTCGGAAGCGGTTTCGGACATAACGATAAATCGATGCCGGCGATCATTCAATCGCTGCGGGATATGCGAGATAGATGCCAGAGAGCGCCGCGCTGCCTCACGACTTCTGGCCAATCCGTGCCGGTCATTTTTCATGATGCGCCATGCCCCACCGGCGGTGACCGGCTGAAATCTACAATTGCCGGTTTACCGGTCCCGTTACGTGCGATACGTCACATATCGATGGCTCATCGGTTGCTAGTTTTAGCAGCAACAAAGGGGGCCATCATGCAGCACGCCGCATTACACGGTCAGGTTCAACGCAAGCGTTCACCGGTCATCGTGGGGATCGGCGCCGCGGCGGTAGCCTCCGCCGCCACCCTCGTCATGATGATGGGCAATCCTTCGCCCGCGGCGGCGCCGGATCAGACGGCGTCCTCCATCAAGCAGTGCCAGATGATCCAGCGCCGGCTGCTGGTCTCAACGACCAGGGGTAGCGGTACGGTCCGTTTCCGCGCCAGCGGCTACCTTTCCCCGCCCCTCACGCTAACACCCCAACCCCAAGTCGTGGTCTTCCCGCTGTTGCGTCCGGATACGACGCCGGTGGAGGAAATCATGTCGGTCGAGGGCAGCGCCAGCGACGTCGTGATCACGAGCGAGGTAACGGATTTGCACAAGGTGTTCGACGTTACCGGCGCCTACACCTACACTGTCACCTGGGCACCAAGGAAAAGCTGCTAGCGGTCGAGGGACCATCATGCAGGAAGGCGCTTCGCAAGAACGGTCGCAACAGCAGGGCAAGCGTTCGCCCGTCGTCTTGGGCATTGGGGCTGCAGTCGTGGCGTCGGCCGTGACCCTGGTGATCATGATGAGCAATCCTTCGCCGGTGGCGACGCCGGATCAGGCCGTATCATCATCCACCAAAGTCTGCCAGCTGATGCAGCGCAGACTGCTGGTCTCGACGACCAAGGGCAACGGCACGGTTCGCTTCCGTGCCAGCGGCTGGCTTTCCCCGCCCTTCACCTTGTCGACGCAGCCCCAGGTCGTGATCTTCCCGCTTCTCCGTCCCGATACGACGCCGGTGGAAGAAGTTATCTCGGTTGAGGGTAATGCCACCGACGTCGTGGTGACCAGCGAGGTGACGGATTTGCACCGGGTGTTCGACGTGGCAGGCCCTTACACCCTTACGCTGACATGGGCGCCGAGGAAGAGCTGCTAGCGGCTGGCGTGTCCGCGCCCCTGTCAGATCGACACGCCACATTTGATCCCCCGGTAGTTCGATGCCGCTGGCGGTTATCGGCGTTACCGAATAGTCTTGGCCTTGCGAATGCATCCTTGGGATCCATGGCGATGGAGGGTGCTGGCATGCGGAATCTTCACGCTCGGTCTTTATCGGTTGTAGCAGGCGCCCTCCTGCTTTGCCTGTCGAACCGGCAGCCGGCCTTTGCGCGCGGCAGTCAGGTCGGTCACGACGATCCCTGGAACTCGGAGCATATCGATCGTCTGCCGCCTGAGGTGCGCGATGCCGTCATCCACATGTGCGGAAATCCGCCGCGCGCCGGTCACTATTTTGCGACCTATCTTGATCATGCGCAGGTGATCAAGCTGCACTTCGAGCATTTGCATTGCGAGCAACAGTTACCGTTCTGTAAGGGAGACAGTTGTCTCCATCAGGAGTACATTTCGACCGGCGGCCACTACCGGTTGATCAAGAATTACTACGACCGCAGCAACGACTGACACTATTGCCCGATCTAGAGGCATGGGAACCGTGCCGTCCGCCGTGATTTATATGTTTTTTGTTCAGAACATATTCATGCGTGCTCAGCCAAATTGATCGAGAGGGATCAAGGGGCGCGCCGTCGCTAAACCGCGCGCACCAAGGGATCCGGCTACCGGACGACGACTTCGATGATGGTCGACCGAATTCCATTTTTCCGATCACGGCAGCACGCAGTCCCTGCCTTGGCCGCCATCTTTCTGGGCGTCGCTGCCTCGCATGCCGGCGAATTAAATCTCCACGACATGGTTCTACTCGATCGGCTCACCTGGGGGATAAATGCCTCAAGTGCCGCGCATCTGCAGGCGGTTGGCACCGAGCGCTGGCTTCAGGAGCAATTGCATCCCGCGGCCAAAGTCGGGCTGCCAGACACCGTCAAAGCTCAGATCGAGGCGATGCCGGACGTGCACAAGTTTCCCTTCGACATTGCGGTATCGTTCGATCAGCAGGCCAAGTCCGCCAACCAGGTCGCCGATCCCGACCAGCGCAAGGCGGCGCAGCAGGTCTATCAACAGGCCATGAATGATCGGGGGAGGCAGGCGGCGGCGCGCAGCATCCTGCGCGCGCTCTACGCGCCCGACCAGTTGCGCGAACGGATGACGTGGTTCTGGTTCAATCATTTCAACGTGCATCAATACAAGGCCAACATCCGAATCCTGGTCGGCGACTACGAAGACCGGGCAATCCGGCCCCATGCGCTCGGCAAGTTCCGCGATCTGCTGCTCGCGACCCTGCATCATCCGGCGATGCTGCGTTATCTCGACAATTCCGACAACGCCGTTGGGCATCTCAACGAGAACTACGCCCGCGAGATCATGGAACTGCACACCATGGGTGTCGGTTCGGGCTACACGCAGGCGGATGTCGAGGCGCTGGCGCGCATCCTGACGGGCGTCGGGATTGACGTGAAGCCGGAGGATCCCAAACTGAAGCCGGAGCTGCAATCGCAGCTGGTGCGCGAAGGCGCCTTTGAATTCAATCCCGCCCGGCACGACTATGGCGACAAGACGTTCCTCGGCCACACGATCAAGGGGCGGGGGCTCGCCGAAGTGGATGAAGCGATCGATATCCTGGTCCATCATCCCGCGACCGCGACGCACCTGGCCCAGCAGATCGCGACTTATTTCGTGTCGGACAATCCGCCGCAATCTCTGGTGCAGCAGATGGCGCAAACCTTCAAGGCAACCGACGGCGACATCGCGGCGGTGCTTTCGACGATGGTTCATGCTCCGGAATTCAACGCGTCGCTGAAGCCCGGCACGAAATTCAAGGATCCCGTGCATTATGTGTTTTCAGCGGTTCGGCTGGCGTATGATGACAAGGTGATCCTCAATACGGTGCCGATACAGGGCTGGCTGAACCGTCTCAGCGAAGGATTGTTCAACCACGATACACCGGATGGTTATGCGATGACCTCGGCGTCCTGGAGCGGGCCGGGACAAATGATGCTGCGCTTCGAGATCGCGCGGCAAATCGGTTCGGGTTCTTCAGGCCTGTTCAAGCCGGACGTGCCGAACGCGGTCGATCAGCCGGCCTTTCCGCTCATTCAGAATGCGCTCTACTTTAATGGGCTGCGCCAGACCCTGGGCCCGACAACGCTCGCCGCGCTGGACCAGGCGGTCTCGCCGCAGGACTGGAATACGCTGTTCCTGTCATCGCCGGAATTCATGCGCTAATCGAAAGGGAGGATTGCACCATGAATCGCCGTGATCTGATCAAAGCCTTTGCGGCCATGGCTCCTCTCACGGTGGCGGGCCGCGTTTGGGCTGCGCCCGCCACCGATGCGCGGCTGTTGGTGGTGTTCCTGCGCGGCGCCTACGACGCCGCCAACGTCGTAGTGCCGGTGTCGAGCGACTTCTACCCAACCTCGCGGCCGACGCTCGGCATCGCCAAACCCGATGTCGGAAATCCGAATGCGGCGTTGTCGCTCACCGCCGACTGGGGACTGCACCCGGCGTTGCGGGACAGCATCTATCCGCTGTGGGCGAAGCGGGAAATCGCGTTCATTCCCTTTGCCGGCACCAGCGATGACGTGACGCGGAGCCATTTCGAGACTCAAGACACGATTGAGCTTGGCCAGGCCGTCGGCGGCTCGCGAGACTATCGCTCCGGCTTCATGAGCAGGCTCGCCACCGAACTCACGCGCGTCAAACCGATCTCCTTTACCGAGCAGCTTCCGCTGATCTTCCGCGGCAAATCGCAGGTACCGAATATCGGGATCAACAGCGTGGGCAAGCCGGGCGTCGACGATCGGCAGGCCGCGCTGATCAAGAAGATGTACGCGCAAAGCGAACTCGCCTCCTCCGTGTCGGAAGGATTTCGGGTTCGCGACGACGTCTACAAATCGATATCGGAGGAAATGAACGCCGCCAATCGCGGCGCGGTTTCGCCGCGCGGCTTCGAATTATCGGCGCGACGCATCGGTCGGCTGATGCGCGAACAGTTCAATCTGGGCTTTGTCGATGTCGGCGGCTGGGACACCCATGTCAATCAAGGTGCGGCCACAGGGTATCTGGCCGACCGGCTCGGCGAACTCGGTCGCGCGCTTGCAGGCTTTTCCGAAGAGATCGGCCCCGCCGGATGGAGAGATACGGTTGTCGTCGTCATCTCCGAGTTCGGCCGTACCTTCCGCGAAAACGGCGACCGTGGCACCGATCACGGCCACGGCAGCGTCTACTGGGTGATGGGAGGTGGCATCAATGGCGGCCGCATCCTTGGCGAACAGGTGAAGGTCGAGCAGGCGAATCTTTTTCAAAACCGCGACTATCCGGTGCTGACGGATTATCGGTCGATGTTCGCAGGGCTCATCCAGCGCATGTATGGCCTCGATAACGCGGGCGTTCAGCGCATCTTCGCCGGTGCTCATCCGGCAGAATTGGGAATCGTGTAGGACAAATTCCTGTCCTGCGCGTTCGGATCAAATCATCGAATAGCCTGACCAGCGCCGCGTTGGCGGCGGGACGGCCATGATGTTTCCCGGGATCGTCCCGAAAATGCACCAGGCTCTGACGTTTTTGGCCACAATCGAAAACCACGGTTTGGCCGTGAAAATATTGGCTGTCATTTCAATTCTGGCGCTGCTCACTTTTACCGGGGCGGCCGTTACCGACCAGCTTCTGACCAGCGACCAACGGACCGCACAAGGGGGCAATTGAGCGGGCTTTCTAGATTGCTTTGCCTTTGGGGGGACGAGAGCGATGCTTTCCTTGGATCAATTTCTCAGACTGATAAGCGTACCCGCCGTCTTTGCGGCATTCCTGATCGCGTCGCAGATTTCCGCCGCACTCGCGCCTTACCCGGCCTAAGCCCGCAAGGCTGGACCCGGCCTAAGCCACAAGCCCAGCGCCTAACCGGTCCGCGATGTTGCGGATGATTGCGCCGTATCCTGGCTTGGCGTCGCGGGAGCCTCACTCGAAGCTGATTGCTCGGGTTGCTGCTTATTCGGCCGCCTGCCAGAAGGGTGGACGCATGGTGCCGACGCCATCGGCCTCGGTTGCGGAAATCGTCGTTCGTATCATCAGCCGCGCTTCATGCGCCGGCCACGGCCGGCCGCGATGCATCGTGGCGCGGTTGTCCCACATCACGACGTCACCCTTGCGCCATCCGTGCAGATAGGTCGTGCCGGGCGCGGTCGCCGCCGCCGTCAGCTCGTCAATCAGCTTTCTACCTGCGGCCGCTTCCATGCCCTCGACCGCGTAGGCATGGGAAGCAAGATAGAGCGCGCCGCGGCCGTTGACCGGATTGGTCCACACCATGCGCCAGCATTGCGGCGGCAGCGCCGCACGCTCCTCGGCGCTTGCAAGATCCGGCGCGATCTGGCCGCGCGAATGCGCGTAGTCGTGCCATGCAAAGGAGTTTTGCAATTGGCTGCGCGTATCGGCATCGAGCCGCTCGAAGGCGAGGCGGGTCGAGGCGAATTCGGTTTCGCCGCCTTGCGCCGGAATGACGCGCGCCGAAAGAACTGAAGCCAGCGCCGGCACGCGCTTGAACGAAGAGTCGGTATGCCAAAGCTGGTTGGCCTTGGCGCGCATCGCCATGCGATGATCGGCCGGCACCACCTTGCCGTCAGCACCGATGGTAGAGAGGATCACAAAATGCGAGCCGGTACCCTCCGAGCCGACCTTGGTCACCTCCGGCGGGCCGAAGCGGCGCGAAAAGGCCAGCTGAATTTCGTCGGTCACGTCCTGATTGCGCAGCACCAGGACAGAATGCTCTTCGAACGCTGCGCGGGTTGCCGCATAAGCCGTGTCGTCGGACGCGACATCGGCGAGTGTCACGCCGCGTAGCTCGGCGGCGAATCCCGGACCCAACGGGATCACGTCCATCGGCGATTCCTCCGTTTTCTTGTTGGGTCGAGCTTACGGCAAAGCGGTCCGCCCGGCAACGCGCGCGGCATTGCCTGCCTCGTCCGCGGGTCGTTTGGATGTCGCAATCCGGCGCAATGGTCTATACGGAAGCCGGGTCTTCGATGCCGATGCCGCCGCAAGAAGCCCGGGCGATTGGCCGATAAATCCACTGCCGCATTGGACCGTCCATTGAGCGAAAATCCGACATCCGGCACCGACAACACCGTGCGACGAGGCCCGCAAGGCAAGCTGCCGATTTTGGGCCTGTCGGCACTTGGCATCGTGTTCGGCGATATCGGGACCAGCCCGCTCTACACCTTCAAGACCATTCTCGGCGTCACCGAAAAGTCTCCCGATGCAGCAGCAGCCCTCGGCGCGCTTTCGCTGGTGCTTTGGACACTGTTCATCATCACGACGATCAAGTACGTGCTGTTTGCGATGCGCGTCGACAATGACGGCGAGGGCGGCATCCTCGCCTTGATGGCTTTGCTCGGCGTGAAGAAGCAGAGCCGGCCGACGATCGTGGCCGTCGGACTGTTCGGCGCGGCATTGATCTATGGCGACGGCGCGATCACCCCGGCGATTTCGGTGCTGTCGGCGCTGGAGGGGCTGAATATCGCGACCCCTGCGTTGCAGCCCTATGTCGTTCCGGCGGCGGTTGTGATCCTGCTTGCGCTGTTTGCGATCCAGTCCAAGGGAACGGCGGCCATTGGCCACCTGTTTGGCCCGGTCATGCTGATCTGGTTCGTTACTATCGCTGTGCTGGGGATATCGGGCATCCTAAAGCATCCGTCGGTGTTTGCCGCCGTCAATCCGATCTACGGCCTGTCCTACCTGTTTTCGAACGGCGCCACCGGCTTTTGGGTATTGGGCGCGGTGTTTCTCTGCGTCACCGGCGCGGAAGCGCTTTATGCCGACATGGGTCATTTCGGCAGCGGACCGATCAAACTCGCGTGGTTTGCGATCGTGTTTCCAAGCCTGATCCTCAATTATACCGGGCAGACGGCGCTCGTGCTCGAAGGCGCCCCGACCGACGGCAATATTTTCTTTCGGCTCTGTCCCGAGCTATTGTTGCTGCCGCTGATCGTTCTGGCAACGATCGCGACCATCATCGCCAGCCAATCGATCATCACCGGCGCCTTCTCGATGACCCGGCAGGCGATCCAGCTTGGCTGGCTGCCGCGGCTGCAGATCAAGCAGACTTCGTCGGAAGGTTACGGACAAATCTATGTCGGGGTCGTCAACTGGCTCTTGATGATCGTCACCATTGGTCTCACGATCGGATTCCGCAAGTCGGATAATCTCGCATCGGCGTACGGGATCGCGGTTTCGCTGACGATGTTGATGACATCGGTCCTTCTGTTCATCGCGATGCGCGAGATCTGGGGTTGGACCATATGGGCCGCCGGCGCCGTCGCAGTCTTTTTCCTGACGATCGATAGCGCGTTCTTCCTCGCCAATCTCACCAAGATCGGTGAGGGCGGCTATGTTCCGGTGATGCTGGCCACCGGTGTCTACGGCCTGATGTGGATCTGGCATCGCGGTGCTGCCGCCGTCGCAACGCGGATGCACGAGGCGCTGACTCCAGTCCCCGAATTCATGGCCGCGATCGCTGCGAAGAACATACCGCGGGTGCCGGGCACGGCGCTGTTCCTGACCCGGACCGAGCGGGATACGCCGCCGGTAATGATCTGGCACGTCAAGCATAACCGTGCCTTGCACGAGCACCTGTTCGTGCTGCACGTTGAAATACTCCCCGTGCCCTGGGTCGCGTCCACCGACCGCATCGCGCTTAGGGAAGTTGCGCCGAATTTCTGGCGCGCCGAAGCACGTTTCGGCTTCATGGAACGCCCCCACATTCCCGATCTGCTGACCGCCAGCAAGGGGCTCGGCTGCACGGTCGACGTTGCCGACGTTACCTATTATGTAGGTCACGAGACGGTGGTTGCCCGTGACGACGGTCAGGGCCTGCCGGCCTGGCAGGAGCGGATCTTCGCTGTCATGGAGCGCAACGCCGTCCATGTCAGCGACTTCTTCAGCCTGCCGAACGATCAGGTCGTGGAGATCGGGCGGCAAGTTGCGATCTAGGGCTCGAAACCATGCATGAAATGGCGCGAAACGCGAAGGGAAGTCGAGCATTGACTAAATATTCGCGACGCCGCGTGCTCGGCTTGGTGGCGACGACAGCCGCAGCGTTTGGCATTTCGTCAGGGCGCGGCCTTTCGCAAGACACCGGTCCGGGTCGGGTGATGGATACGCTCACAACCTACATGGCTGCCGCTGCGACGCGTGCGCTGCCGGAGGAAGTGACGGAGCACGCCAAGTATCATCTGCTCGATACCATTGCCGCGATGATCTCGGGATCGGAGTTGCCGCCGGGCCAGGCGGCGCAGCGTTACATCCGCGAGCACGGCGGCAATGGCGCTAATACCGTGGTGGCCTCGGCGGTGACCGCGGCCCCGATCGATGCCGCGCTCGCCAATGGCGTGATGGCGCATGCCGATGAAACCGACGACTCGCATAATGAGTCGCGCTCCCATCCGGGCTGCGCCGTCGTGCCGGCCGCGCTGGCGTCCGGCGAAATTCACGGGGTCGACGGCACCGGCCTGCTTCGCGCCGTGACGCTCGGCTATGATATCGGCCCGCGCGTGGTGATGGCGATGGGAGGCGCTGCCTTCAGCTACGAGAGCAGCCTCGCCACCCACAGTATTGCCGGCACCTTTGGCGCGGCTGCGGCGGCTGCGTGTGCGGCCCGTCTTGACGCGCGCCAGATGCGCTGGCTGCTCGACTATGCCGCGCAGCAATCCTCGGGGATTGTCGCCTGGCGGCGCGACACTGATCACATCGAGAAGGCCTTTGTGTTCGCCGGCATGCCGGCGCGCAACGGCGTCACCGCAGCCCTTCTGGTCAAATCGGGCTGGAACGGCGTCGATGATATTTTCTCAGGCAGCGACAATTTCTTCCAGGCCTACGCGCCGAAGGCGCAGCCCGAGCGGCTGGTCGAAAAACTCGGCGAACGCTACGAGATCGCGCAAACCGATATCAAGAAGTGGACGGTCGGCTCGCCGATTCAAGGTCCGCTCGACGGAGTCGAGGCGCTTCGCGGCAAGACGCCGTTCGAGGCCGGCCAGGTGAAGCGGGTCACGGTACGCCTCGCGCCTTCGGTCGCAACCGTGGTAGACAATCGCGACATCCCTGACATCTGCTTGCAGCACATGGTCGCGGTGATGCTGCTCGACAAGACGGTGTCGTTTCATGCGGCGCATGACAAGCCGCGCATGCAGGATCCGGCTGTTCTGAAGGAGCGCGCCAAGGTCAATCTCGTCAAGGACGAGGAATTGGCCAAACTCCTGCCGGTGCGCGAGACCATCGTCGAGATCGATCTCGCCGATGGAACACATTTGTCGGAACGCGTTGCGGCGGTCCGCGGCACGCCGCGCAATCCGATGACGCGCAATGAAGTGATCGAAAAGGCCCGCGATCTGATAGTGCCGGTTCTGGGGGCGGAGCAATCGACGCGCCTGATCGAGACCGTATTTGCGATCGAGAGTGTAACCGACGTCCGCAATTTGCGGCGCTTGCTGCAGCGTGGCGCATAGTTCTGGAGCACCGCCATGGACCGAAGCGGGATCGATGGCATCCGCGCGTTGCTTGGCTCGAAGCCGCGGCCGGTCGGATGGTCGGAGCGGCGTCAGCGGCTTGACGAGGTTGGATCGGTCTGGCCGGTGGCCGGCGATGTGACGTGCGAGGCGGTCGATTGCGACGGCGTCCCCGGCGAATGGTCGCAGGTTGCGGGCAGCGATCCTTCCCGCGTGCTGTTGTTTTTTCACGGCGGCGGTTATTGCTCCGGCTCGATCCTGAGCCACCGCAGGATGGTGACCGAAGCCGGCCGCGCCGCGCGCATGCGAACGCTTGCGATCGGCTACCGGCTCGCGCCTGAGCAGCCTTATCCGGCAGCCCATGAGGATGCGATGGCGGCATGGCGTTTCCTGCGCCGGCTGGGCATTGCGGCCGAAAATATGGCGGTTGGCGGCGATAGCGCCGGCGGCAATCTCACGATCACGCTCGTCAACCGGCTGCGCGCGGCGGGCGAAGCCTCGCCTGCGTGCGCCTGGCTGATCTCGCCATGGACCGATCTCACCATGTCGGGCGACACGCTCGGCACCAAGGATGCGGTCGATCCTCTCATCCACAAGGCCTATCTCGAGGAGCTTGCTGACGCCTACGCGGCCTCGGCCGATCGCAAGGATCCGCTGATCTCGCCGCTGTTCGCCGATCTGCACGGTTTTCCGCCGACGCTGATCCAGGTCGGGTCGGCGGAGACGCTGCTGGCGGATGCCACGCGGTTTGCGACCGCGGCAGGCGCCGCCGACGTCGAAGTGACGCTCGAAATCTGGCCGCACATGATCCACGCCTGGCCGCTATGGAATGCGAAGCTTGAGGACGGGTGCCGCGCGCTCGCGAGCGCGGGAGAGTTTATCCGAGCGCGCGTCTTCTGATCCGATCAAGAAGCGGTCAAGCTGACGTCGATGGAAAAGAAAATTTGACACGTCGGGCAAATCACCGACATAACGGTATCGTCGAAAGAATGCTCGAAGCCCGCACCGGCAACGGTCGCGGGCTATTTTCGTACCGCTTCAGCGGATGCTGACGAAGGTGCCCCAGGCGGCGGCGAGCCCGGCAAATACCAG